>Ga0208981_1000218_pt1 | contig 10004 bp, 8 predicted proteins | sample MedBloCAOM1_M1_FD_187839 | JGI IMG/M metagenome (GOLD analysis project Ga0208981, IMG submission 187839) | Forest soil microbial communities from El Dorado National Forest, California, USA - Mediterranean Blodgett CA OM1_M1 (SPAdes) (version 2) | ecosystem: Environmental > Terrestrial > Soil >... | reverse complement strand
CGACGGTGAGGACTTTCGTACATATCAATGTGCATGGTGCGGCCGATCGGAAAGTATTTCGGTTCAGCGACGCCGTGCGCACGCCGTCCGCAAGCCGTAGCGTAGATCTGCCCCCCGACGCGATCCCGTTAAGACCTGACCGATACCGCTATCCCTGAGCGCAAGATCGCTTCAGCCTAAAGCGGTCTTGTGCGCGACTTATTTGCTATCGCCGTTGGACCGACTCGAAAGATCCGACCGCGCCGGGATCAGGCGCGCGCCGGATTCATTCCCGTGGGCGCCGCCCATCCAAGAGTTGGGCAGCCACCACCTAATGGCTTCAGACGACGCCGATTCAGATGGACACCCAGGCGCATCAGCGACAGACTTAGGTCGCAAGCCGTCGTTCCGAACGGCTCACACGGGGGAGATGCCAGCATGTGCAAGCTATGCGATGAAGGCAGGCCACAGAACCATTTCGGATCGCGCCGCAAATTCTTGACAGGTGCCGCCGCGACGGGGGTCGCGGCCGCGGGTCTCAACCTGTTCGCGCCGCGCCCGGCCGCGGCAGACGACGGACAGGCGCCCGCGGACAGCGGCAGACCAGGCCGGCGTTATGTCATTCGCGGCGGCTCCGTGATGTCGATGGACCCGGCTGTGGGCGATTTCACCCAGGCCGACGTTCTTGTCGAGGGCAAGAAGATTCTCGCCGTCGGACCGAACCTGCACGTCGGCGGCGCCGCCGAGATCGACGCCCGCGGCCGCATTGTCATGCCCGGCTTCATCGATACGCACCATCACCAGTTCGAGACGGCGCTGCGCAGCTTCCTCGCCGACGGCGTTCTCATCAACGACGGCTCGGGCTCGCCGAGCGGCAGCACCACCTATTTCGAATTCATCCTGCTCAAGTTCGCCCCGGTGTACCGGCCGCAGGACGTCTACATCAACGAGCTGTTCGGGGGGCTCTCCCAGCTCGACGACGGCGTCACCACGGTGCACGACGTCTCGCAGATCCATCACTCGCCCCAGCATTCGGACGCCGCGATCCAGGCGCTGTTCGACACCGGGCGCCGCGCCGCCTTCGGCTATTTCGAGAGCGCCGGCGCGAACATTCTCGGCACCAATCCCGGCAACCAATATCCGCAGGACGCTTTCCGCATCAAGAACCAGTGGTTCGCCTCGAGCGACCAGCTTGTCAGCATGATCATGGGCGGCGAGGTCTATCTCGGGAATGCCACGACCCAACAGTCCTGGACGATCGGGCGACAGCTCGGTCTTCAGATCGCGGCGCATATTCTCTCGCCATTCGGTATCCGCCCCATCATGGACGATTTGGTCCTCGGCCATGGCGGCAACGGTCACATCGGGATCGGACCCGACAACCTGTTCATCCACATGACCGGGATGGCGGACACAGCCTGGCAGAAGGTCAAGGACGTCGGCGCCCAGGTCTCGATCGCCTTCCCGATCGAGATGAACATGCGGCACGGCATGCCGCCCATCCTCAAGATGCAGAGCCTGGGCATGGAGCCGTCGCTCTCGGTCGACGTGGAATGCACGATGACGGCGGACTTCTTCACCCAGATGCGTGTTGCCATGAACCTGCAGCGCGCGCTGGTGAACCAGATGATCCTCGAACAGGGAAACTTCTATCCGCCCAATCAGTGGCCGAAGCCGGCGCCCGGTACACCGCCGCTCTTGGTCACGCGCGACGTGCTGCGCTACGCCACCATGAACGGCGCCAAGGCGCTGCGGCTCGACAACAAGGTCGGCTCGCTGACGCCCGGCAAGGAGGCCGACATCATCATTCTGGACGCCACCAGGATCAACGTGGCGCCGCTCAACCACGTGCCCGGCGCGGTCGTCTCGCTGATGGACCGCACCAATGTCGAAACCGTGATCGTCGCCGGCAAGGTGCGCAAATGGAAGGGGCAGTTGCTCGATGTCGATCTGCCCCGGCTGCGTCAGCGGCTCGAAGCCTCGCGCGACTACATCTTCAACGCGGCCGGGATCTCGCAGAACCTGTTCCGCAGCAACTGACGCGAACACACGCCAGCGACACGCGAGGTGGCCCCGGCCGCCTCGCGTTTCCGTTCGTGCGGCCAGCGCCCGCCCACTTATGAGACAAGAGCCTGTCCGATCAAGATGCAGCCCGGTAGGGGTGTGAAATCGAGCCCGGTGCCGAGCATCAGTCTTGGCTATCCGAGGCGCATCGATCGCTCAAGCAACGTCCTGGTTCGGGTTGGGCAGGTTGGCGGCTGCACGCCGACAGCTTGGTGTCGAGCTTCCAGTTGCGCTCCGCGAATTTCACGAAAGAGGAATGGCTCTTTGTACACGTGGCTTTGCACCATGCCGGCGGGCTTGCGTCGTCAACGTCCTGCGGAGTTCTGCTCGGCCTTCGCGGCCTTGGCCGCGAAGGACTGCAACGCGTCAGGGACCAGACGTTCTGCGAATCCGGCGATGAACGCCCAGACCAATGCCTTGGCGTAGTCGGCCGCGCGCTCCGGACCAAAGTCGCTGATCGTGTTTCCGAACGTCAGGCAATGCTCGGGGCCCAGGAGTTTGCCGCTCTCATCCACAAGTTTGCATACGAACGTTGGAAACATCGCACCCTGCAGCAACCCGGCTGCGAACGTGATGTAGAGAACGGTCGCGGCGATGGCTCCTACCACTGAGGGAACCATGGAGTAGATTATCAGATATCCGCTGGGTAACCGCCCCAGGCTGGGATTGACGAGCGCCTTTGGCAGGTCGGCAAAATCGTACAGGCGCATCAGAGCGCTGAAAAAGGCGCCCAGGGCGCCGGCGAACACTAAAATGATCATCAGAGGAGGGTCGTGTCTCCCGGGACTGAATGCTTTGACATGGGGACTGACGGGGCTAACCACTGCAACCAGGTCGTTCCCACTTTTTCCGTGGTCGAACGACAGGATGATCGCGATGACCACGACGCTGATGAGCAGCGTCGCCAAGAAAAGAGAAATCAACATTTGCTTGTAGGCCGCCAGGATTCGCGGCCCAAGCGCCGGTTGTGCCGGGCCGCCATGCGGCGCCGTCGCGGCGTCCGCGGCAGGTTTGACGTTGACGATCTCTACCATGGCTGATGCTCCTTGCGCGCCACAAGATACATCTTTCCGTGGACGCCGGATATCATTCAAGTCCCAGCGCGCCCGAGGCCGCCCGGGGCTCGCAGTTTTCCGATTTCATCATGCGAACCGGCGCGGAGATCACAGCACGGGACGCATCGGGGAATCACCCCCCCGATGCCACGGTGCATGCCCGGCCCGTCGTCGTCAGGAACGCTTGAAGGAATTATAGACCATCTTGGTGAAATTCCTCGCGGCTTCCTCGTTCGCGGCCCATTTCGCGTCGAGATCCGCCAGCGGCTTGGCGTCGATCACCTCCTGCTCGCTCTTGCCCTCGTTGAACAGTTTCTCGATGCGCTCGCGCGCCGTCACCAGCATCGCATGGTACTCGGCGATATCCGACTTCTTGGCGAGCGGCCCATGGCCGACCACGACCTTGGTGTCGTCGTTCGCCAGCTTGAGATAGGCTTCGGTCGCCAGGATCGCGCCACGGATGTCGCCGCCATTGGCGAAGTCGATGGTCTGGTAGCGCTTGGTGTTGTTCATGGTATCGCCGACGCACAAGACGTTGGCGTCCGCGAAATAGACCCAGGTGTCGCCGTCGGTATGCGCATTGTTGACATGGGCGAGCTGTGCGGTCCGTCCCCCGACCTGCAGCGTCATCGAGCCGCCGGTGTAGGTCTGCTTGGGCACCGCCCCCGCCGCCACCGGCGGCGTCGCGACGCCGGTGATCCCGTTCCTGGTGCCGGCGGCAAGCCGGATCCTGACATTGTCCTGCGCCACCACGGTGACGCCTTCCGCCTGGAACGGTCCATTGCCGCCGACATGATCGCCGTGGAAGTGGGTGTTGATCAGATATTTTATGGGCTGGTCCGACAGCGTCGCGATGGCGGCCTTGAGCTTGTCGTGCATGGGCGCAAACTGGCCGTCCACCATGATGATGCCGTCGCTCCCGACCGCGACCGTGACGTTGCCGCCGGCGCCTTCCAGCCGATAGGTCTTGTTGCCGAGATCACTGATTTTCACCTCGACCTTGGAGAAATCGACTCCTTGCTGCGCGTCAGCGGTCCCCGACATCAAAACGGCCGCTCCTGCGAAGGCGGCCAAGGCGATCAGTTTCATGGTAGTCCTCCCTGCGTGCCGCGGCGCGGCTTCATCCGGTCATCACGACCAGCATAACACCGCCGGCACGCGATAATTGCCGGAAATTTTGCGCAATCCGATCGAAAAACGCCGGCGTCGCGGCAGCATGACCGCTTCGAGACCGTCCGTCGCTGCGGCGGCATGTGGTAGAACCGTCGGATGAAGAACCAAAGCCTTACGCGCACTCCAACCGAGCGATCCGGTTCGGCGCAGGCCGGCACGTTGAAGCCAGTCCCGCTTGCCGCGCGCGCGCTCCCGGACGGGCACAAGACTCCGCGCAAGCGGCTTCCCGGCTGCCTGAAGCACCATCCGTGATTCCCTGGTCCCGGCTCGCGACCGCACAGATGCCGGGTGGCGGCGAGCTCCGTCTCATGCGGCGTGGCGCCGAATTCTCGATCAGGTTGGGCCATAATGAACTGATGAACAGTCGTCTCGCCGGATCCGAGGAGGCGCTCGCCACCATCGCCTGCGAGAGAATTCGGACCCGCGAGCGGCCGCGGATCTTGATCGGCGGACTGGGCATGGGCTTCACGCTCCGCGCCGCCCTCGCGGTGCTGGGTAGCAAGGCCCGGATCATCGTGGCCGAGCTGGTGCCGGCCGTCATTGCATGGGCGCGCGACCCGATGGCGGAGATTTTCGGCGAGAGCTTGACCGATCCGCGTGCGCGCATCGAGGAAGCGGACGTCGGTCACCTGATCCGGGATGGTAATTCCAGCTACGACGCGATCCTGCTCGATGTCGACAACGGCCCCGCCGGGCTCACCCGAAAGGCCAATGATGGCCTGTACGATCCGGCAGGGTTGAGCGCCGCCTACGCGGCGTTGCGCCCGGGCGGCGTGCTGGCCGTATGGTCGTCGGGCCCGGATCCGAACTTCACCCGACGGCTTCGCAAGGCTGGCTTCGGCGTGGATGAAGTTGCGGTGCGCGCCACCGGAAAGGGAAGCGGCGCCCGCCACGTTATCTGGATCGCGACCCGTGCCGAGCGCGGGCGTCAGCCGGGCAAATCGCGACGCTGATTCCGGACAGGCTGGCTACTTTCCACGTTCCTATGATGGGGCGCCGGGCCGCGCAAACTCGCGGCTGATCTGCATGCGCGCCACCACCAAATGGAGCAGCCGAAATCCGAACTCGGGATTCTGGAAGTACAACTCCTTGAATTGGTCGTAGTCGATCACTGCTGTCTGGACATCGGTCTTGCAGCGCACCGTCATGGTGCGCCTGCCGTCCCGCGTGAACAGCCCGATTTCGCCGAGCAAGGTGCCTTTTCCGAAGGATTGATCGATCTCGACGATGTCGACTTCGCCCGAGACAATATAGAAGGCCGCCGTGGCGTAATCGCCGCGCTTCATAAGAATGTGACCTGCTTTGAAAACTTTCGGGCGCGTGTAGGGCAGCAGCCAGTCGACGTTCAGGTCGCCTTTGGTGGCGGCATCGATCGCGCGGATCAGTTGCACCATCGCGTGCAACCGCCATGCATTCACCGGGAGCAGAATCGCATTGAGCAGGAAGGTGGGATAAGTTCCGTGCATCACGCTGTAGATCATGGCAAAGATATTCGCCGCGATGGCGGCGGCACGAAGCGGGATGATGGTTTTCGATTGGGCCGCATAGAGACTTGCGGCCGCTGCGGCGACGCCGACCAGTTCGGCGAAGTGAGGTTCCATCGGAGTAACCCCTTGGTGTTGAGCACAACGCGCGCGCTGCCCGCGGCCTTACGCAAGCCGCGCTACTCCGGCGGGCGCTTCACCGCCAATGTCTTGACCAGCCGGTAGAGGAATTCCTTGCCGGCATAGAGCTCCTTGACGCCGATCTGTTCGTTGAGACCGTGCACGCCGTTGCGGCCCGGATCGCTGAACAGGCCGGAAACCCCATAGGCCGGGATCCCGGCATTGCGCAGCCAGCGGCTATCGGTATAGCCGGTCGACATGGTGGGAATGACCGGAACGCCGGGCCACATCTGCGCGCTCAGACGTTCGACGGCCGTCATCAGCTCGGGGTTGAGCGGCGACGGCGGGCTGAGCACCGCCTGGCCGATCGGGATGACGGCGATCTTGGGATCGTCGATCACCCGCAACAGCGTTCGCTCCACGTCGGCGACGGGCTCGTCCGGCATGATCCGGCAGTTCACCGTGGCGCGCGCGGTTTGCGGCAACGCGTTCTCGGCATGGCCTGCCTCCAGCAGGGTGGCGACGCAGGTGGTGCGGATCTGCGCATTGTAGGGCGCGCGCTCGGACAACGGCGCGAGGGCCTGCGGATCGCTGCTTCCGGCCAGCAGGCTGCCGATCGCCGCGGCGACATCGCGGTCCTCGGTGGCCGCGGCCTTCTCGAAATAGGCGCGCGTCACCGCATTGAGCCGCACCGGAAAATCATATTTTGCGAGCCGGCCGAGGCCCTGGGCGAGCCGATAGATCGGATTGTCCCGGCGCGGCAGCGAGCTGTGCCCGCCCGGATCCTTCACCTCGAGCCGGAAGCTTTGATAGACCTTCTCGGCGAGCTGGACAGACATGCGCGCGGGACGCCCGTCCTTGAGCGCACCGCCACCGCCCTCATTGATGGCGAACTCCGCATCGATCAGGTCGCGATGATGCTCGAGCAACCAATGCGCGCCATCATGGGGCGAGTCCGAGAGCTCCTCGTCGGTGGTAAGCGCCAGGATGATGTCGCGATCGGGCCTGAACCCCTCAGCGACGTAACGGATCAGGTTGGCGACGAAAATCGACGCCATGGCCTTGTCGTCGATCGTGCCGCGGCCGCGGAAATAACCGTCGACCTCCTGCAAACGGAAGGGATCGAAATCCCAGTCTTCGGCCTTCGCCTCGACGACGTCGATATGGGCGATCAGCAGCAGCGGGCGCAGCGCGCCGGTTCCGCGCAGGCGCGCGACCAGGTTGCCCTTGCGCGGCCCGGACGACAGCACGCGGATATCAGCAGCAGGAAGGCCGCCCGCGCGCAACCGCGCCGCCATGGCCTCGGCCGCCCGCACCGTATCGCCGGCGGACTCCGTCGTGTTGATCTCCACCAGCTCCTGATAGATCTGCCGAAAGAGCTGGGCATCAGGAGGCAGCGAATCCTCCGCGCGCGTGGTTGCGACCATCGCCAAGAGAATTAGGGCCGCGCCGAGCGCGCGGTTTCGACCGGAGGACAGCACGGGATTCCCGCTCCGCTATGAACCACGATGCCTTCAGCATAGCGCAGAAACCGCTGGCGGTCTTGTCGCGGTCTCGTTCCCTGCCCTTGAGCCCGTCTCCGAGACGCTCGGCCGAGCTGCTCAGGCCGAGGCGGAGACAATGGCGCGGCCGAAAGTCAGGTGCGGGTGCGATTGCGGATCAGGAAGCTGTCGTAGCTGTATTCGGCGACCTGCCACCACAGGTATTGATCGTTGCGAAAAGCGAGCGTCGATTCCCACGCCTTCTTGAAATCCGCATTGGTGGCCGAGACCTCGTTGTAGAGCTCGAGTGACGCCTTGAGGCAGGCGTCCATCACGGCCGGCTTGAACGGCTGCAGCTTGGCGCCTGCGGCGACCAGGCGTTTGAGCGCAGCCGGGTTGGCAGCATCGTATTTCGCCTGCATCCATGTATTCGCCATCTCGGAACAGGTGCGCACGACCGACTTGTAGGTCGGGGTGAGCGCGTTCCATTTCTCGATGTTGATGAAGTTGTGGAGCATCGCGCCGCCCTCCCACCAGCCCGGATAGTAATAGTATTGCGCGACCTTCTGAAAACCGAGCTTCTCGTCGTCATAGGGCCCGACCCATTCGGCGGCGTCGATCGTGCCTTTCTCCAACGCCGGATAGATATCGCCGCCCGCGATCTGCTGCGGCACGCAACCAAGCTTCTGCAGCACGCGGCCGGCATATCCGCCGATACGGAATTTCAAGCCGTTGAAGTCGCCCGGCTCGTTGATCTCCTTGCGGAACCAGCCGCCCATCTGGCAGCCGGTGTTGCCGCAGGGAATGCCGTAGATGTTGTACTTCTTGTAGAAGTCGTTCATCAGCTCCATGCCGCCGCCGAAAAATTGCCAGGCGTTCTGCATGCGGCTGTTGAGGCCGAACGGCACCGCGGTCGCGAAGGCGAAGGTCGGGTCCTTGCCCACGTAATAGTATGACGCGGTGTGGGCCATCTCGACGGTGCCGCTGCTGACCGCATCCAGGGCCTGCAGCCCGGGCACGATCTCGCCGCCGGCAAATACCTGGATCTGAAATTTGTTGTCGGTCGCTTCCGCCACTGCCTTGGCGAATATTTCCGCCGCCCCATAGATGGTGTCGAGCGATTTCGGAAAGCTCGACGTGCAGCGCCATTTGAGCTCGGGCATCGACTGCGCGATTGCCGGCTTTGCCACCGCGGCGGCGGCCATGCCGACGCCCGCGGCGCGCAGGAATTCACGACGTTTCATCGGCTACCCTCCCTTTGGCGGCGCCGTCGGCGCCGAGCCCCACAGAATCAGGATCGCCCGCACCATACGGAGGGGCTTGGCGAAATCCAACCGCGCGCTTCTGCGACCAAAGGCACTGTCCGGACGCCCGCGGCGCGGGCGCGCCGCTCGCGGACCAAGCGAGGGGCCGGCCGGCCCCTCCCCGATCCGACCTCAAGCGCGGGTGCGCATCCGGATCATGAAGCTGTCGTAGCTGTATTCGGCGACCTGCCACCACAGGTATTCCTCGTTACGGAACGCCGTGATGTCGTCCCAGATCTTCTTGAAATCCGGGTTCTTTGCCGTGGTTTCGGCATAGACCTCGTTCGCCGCCTTGAAGCAGGCCTCCATGATGGCCGGGCTGAACGGCCGCAATTGCGTGCCGCCCGCCACCAGGCGTTTGAGGGCCGCGGGGTTGCGCGCGTCGTACTTGGCCTGCTCTTCCGAGTTTACGTAAGCAGCCGCGGCCTCGGCGATCGCCTGGTACGATTTGGGCAGCTCGGCCCATTTCTTCATGTTGATCATCAGGTGGTTGGCGGTGCCGCCTTCCCACCAGCCCGGGTAATAGTAGTATTTCGCGATCTTGTAGAAGCCGAGCTTCTCGTCGTCATAGGGGCCGACCCATTCGGCGGCATCGATCGTGCCCTTCTCCAGGGCCGGATAGATGTCGCCGCCGGCGATCTGCTGCGCCACCACGCCAAGCTTCGCCAGAACTTGCCCTGCGAACCCGCCGATGCGGAATTTGAGCCCGTTGAGATCGGAAACCTCCTTGATCTCGTTGCGGAACCAACCGCCCATCTGGCAGCCGGTATTGCCGGCCAGCAGCGACACGATGTCGAACTTCTTGGTGAAGTCGTTCATCAGCTTGGTGCCGTTGCCGTCGTAGAACCAGGCGTTCTGCTGGCGGGAGTTGAGACCGAACGGCACCGCGCAGAACAAGGCGAAGGTCGGATCCTTGCCGATGTAGTAATAGGTCGCGGTGTGGCATACATCCACCGTCCCGCTGCTCACGGCGTCCATGGCCTGCAGGCCGGGCACGATCTCGCCGGCGGCGAAGACCTGGACCTTGAATTTGTTGTCGGTCGCCTCCGCGCAGTATTTCGCGAAGGTCTCGGCGGCGCCGTAGAGCGTGTCGAGGGATTTCGGGAAGCTCGAGGTGAGCCGCCAGTTGATGGAGGGCATCGACTGGGCGATGGCCGGTTTGGCGACGGCCGCGGCCGCGGCGCCCACGGTGGCTGCCTGAAGGAATTGCCGACGTTTCATGTGGATTCTCCCCTCTCTGACCGGCTCGAGGCCTCTGACTGGATCGCGTCCGCGCCCGGCGCGCGGTTCTAAAAGCCGCGGCTGCCACCATGACTCCGGCGAGTTGCAAAAGCCAGGGGGCGG
>Ga0208981_1000217_pt1 | contig 10031 bp, 7 predicted proteins | sample MedBloCAOM1_M1_FD_187839 | JGI IMG/M metagenome (GOLD analysis project Ga0208981, IMG submission 187839) | Forest soil microbial communities from El Dorado National Forest, California, USA - Mediterranean Blodgett CA OM1_M1 (SPAdes) (version 2) | ecosystem: Environmental > Terrestrial > Soil >... | reverse complement strand
CGCGCGCCTTCAGCGCGAAGCGGCCGAACCCGCCGCTGCCTGGCGGCGCCTGGCCGGCCCAGCGCATGGCGTTGCGCAACGATACGCTGTCGATGGTCAGCGTGCCTTCCATCATCATGGAGGTGCGATTGGCGACGGTGCCGTCGAAAGCCAGTTTCAGCGGCGCGCTGGCGAGCCGCGCCTTCAGGCCGGACCGGTCGCCGGACAGCGAGGCAACGAAGTCGCTGACGCTGATGCTGCCGTCGACGCGTTCGCCGCGCCAGTCGAACTGCCCGGTTGCGGCGAAGGAACGCGAGATCGATGGCCACGCCAGTGAAAGGTCGATATCTCCCAGCGTTTCGGACAGGTGACTGGCGGCATCCTCATAGGCGAGCACGCCGTCCTGGATCCTGATTTCCGAGAATGACATCTGGTTGTCGGCGCCGGGCTTCATGGTGCGCGCAATGGTCTCGATGAACGGCGTCCAATTGCTCTCGCCATGGGCGTCGCGGGTGATATGGATGTGCGGACGCAACATCATGACATCGGCGATCTCGAATCGCCGCAGCAGCAGCGGCAGCAATCGCAAATTCGCGGTCAGGACGTCGACGGCGAGCGCGGGGTCGGCCGTGCCGCCGCCCTTCAGCCCGACGTCATGAAAAGAGACATAGCTGCCGGGAAAAACCGAAACATCGATGGCGCCTTTGACCACCAGGTCGAGGCCGGTCACGGTGCGGATTTGCGTCTCTACCGCCTCGCGCAAGGCCTCCCGGTCGATAAACCAGGACGTCGCGACCAGGCCGATCATCGCTACGCCGAGAAGCGCCGCAATCGGCATCCCGAGGCGCTTCATTCCTTGGCCCATCGTCAATGACATATCCAGGTCGTGTTGATGTCGTCGGGTCGCTGTTGAGTCGGGTCGCTGTTGAATAGAGGCGGGCGGTGCCGGCAACCGCCGACTCGGGTGGCGCCCATGCCGACCCGCGCAACTTGATGGGTTTTCTTGACGCTTTCAAGGCCATCCTGGCGTTCTGTACCACCTCCGCGGGCGCAAGTTCCCCGTCATTGACGCGTTGCGAAGATTTCGCCTAATAATCCCCCGATTAGTGCTGTTGGCCCTCAGCGCCTCCCTCCCATCAGGTCGTATTTTCATGAACAAGGTCTACCCCGACGCCAAATCGGCACTCGACGGCATTCTAAAGGACGGCATGATGATCATGTCCGGCGGCTTTGGCCTGTGCGGCATTGCCGAGACCCTGTCTGATGCGTTGCGCGAGTCCGGCGTGAAGAACCTGACCGTGGTCTCCAACAATGCCGGCGTCGACGGCATCGGATTGAGCCGGTTGCTCGAGACGCGGCAGATCAAAAAGATGATTTCGTCCTATGTCGGCGAGAACAAGCTGTTCGCCCAGCAGTACCTCGCCGGCGAGCTCGAGCTTGAATTCGCGCCGCAGGGCACGCTGGCCGAGCGCATCCGCGCCGGCGGCGCAGGCATTCCGGCCTTCTACACCAAGACCGGCGTCGGCACCCTGATCGCCGAAGGCAAGGAAGTGAAGGAATTCGACGGCGAGAAGTACATCATGGAGCGCGGGCTGTTCGGCGATCTCGCCATCGTTCACGCCTGGAAGGGCGATACCGCCGGTAACCTCGTCTACCGCAAGACCGCGCGCAATTTTAACCCGATGATGGCGACCGCTGCGAAAATCACCGTCGCCGAAGTCGAACACCTGGTGCCGGCCGGCGAAATCGACCCCGATCATATTCATACGCCGGGCGTGTTCGTGAACCGCATCATCGAGGTCGGCACGTCGAAGAAACGGATCGAGCAACGCACCACGCGCAAGCGCGCTGACGCGGCTGCGGCCGCAACCGGAGTGGAAATCTGATGGCCTGGACCCGCGATCAAATGGCTGCCCGCGCCGCGAAGGAGTTGCGCGACGGATATTACGTCAATCTCGGCATCGGCATCCCGACGCTGGTCTCGAATTACATTCCCGAAGGCGTCGACGTTCAGCTGCAGAGCGAGAACGGCATGCTGGGGATGGGGCCTTTTCCTTATGAGGGACAGGAAGATCCCGATTTGATCAACGCCGGCAAGCAGACCGTCACCGAACTGCCGACCACCAGCTATTTCTCCAGCGCCGATTCTTTCGCCATGGTGCGCGGCGGGCACATCGATCTGTCGATCCTCGGCGCGATGCAGGTGGCGCAGAACGGCGATCTCGCCAACTGGATGATCCCCGGCAAGATGGTGAAGGGCATGGGCGGCGCGATGGATCTGGTCGCCGGCGTCAAGCGCGTGGTGGTGGTGATGGAGCATTCCGCCAAGGACGGCCCAAAACTCCTGAAGCAATGCAACCTGCCGCTGACCGGCGAGCGAGTGGTCGACATGGTGGTGACCGATCTGGCGGTATTCACCATCGACAAGCACGGCAAGGACGGTATGGCGCTGATCGAGCTCGCCGACGGCGTCACGCTCGACGAGGTGAAGTCGAAGACCGAAGCCGAGTTTCGGGTGGCGCTGAAGAACGTGAGCTGATTGGAGTGGGACGGCCGTGACACCGGCGATCCGGCCCGCACGCCCCGAAGACGCCGGGTTCATCGCCTGGACAATCCTGACGGCGCAGCGCGGCCATCGGCCGCGCGGCTGGTTTGACATAACCCTGAACTGGCCCGAGCCGCAGTGTCTCGCTTTTGTGCGGCGGATCGCTACCGCACAGCGTCAGTCCTGGTGGCACGTTTCGCAATTCATCATTGCCGAGCTCGAAGGAGAGCCGGCGGCTGCGCTCTGCGCCTTGCCCGCGGCAGGGACGCGTGCCGCCGCGCGGTCGGCGATCGAGGAAGTGGCCGCCGAGCGGGGCCTGGATGCTTCCGAACTGTCTGCAATATGGCGACGGGGCGCGTATGCCGCCAATTGCTGGGTGCAGGGCGGCGACGGCGATTGGCTGCTCGAGCACGTGGCGGCGCTGCCGTCGCATCGCGGGCGCGGCCTCGTGCAGGCCCTGATCGACCGTGCACTGGCAGCCGGAAAGGCCGCGGGATTCAAGCGCGCGTCGATCTCATTCCTGATCGGCAACGAGGCGGCGGAGCGATGCTACGCCAAGGCCGGCTTCGGCTTTGCCGAAGAAAAACGCGACCCGGCATTTGAAGCGCTGACCGGAGCAGCCGGCTTCCGCCGGTTTGAGCGAGCGATCTAGAGGAGGCCGAGCGCCAAATGCCGGCCTCGCTCAGTGGAAGCTTCCAGGGCAATGCCCATAAAAATGATTTTGTTGGCAGCACACCGCCTTGCCTCGTATCTCGTAAGCATTGCCTAAGCAGCGGGCTCTGATGCGTGCGTCCAATCATATCTATTTGCGATAATAGCGTAGCATCCACATGCTTTTTGCCCAAGCAACCTGCGGTCCGGCACTTGCAAGACTCCCCGCGTCTTTCGAACCAATCCCTCTTCCTCAAAACGATTTAACGTTTCAGTGACGCCGGCCCGACGTAGCCCCAGGATCATCGAGATATGATCATGAGTTATCGGAAGAACGTTGCCATCAAGAGCATCACAAGCCAAGCAGAGCCAACATGCCAAGCGTTGTTCAAGCTCATGTCGCACGCCGCAGAGTGAAATCTGCGAACTATGAATCATAAGCGATTGAACATATCGCAACAAATGCTCTCGAATCTGGGGACGCTCGTGCATTGAGCGCTGCAAATCGCCGGTACTAATCCTCATCGCGTGTCCTGGAACCAGCACAATTGACCGATGCAAAGATGTCTCTGCACCCAGAGCAATCGACGCTCCGACGGCTCCGTAGCAACCCACCATCGCGGTTTCGAGAACGCTTCCGATTGCGAGCGTTCTCAACGAGACGATTCCAGTTTCAATGAAATTGACGTGCTCGATGCGCTTGTCGGCCTCGTGCAACACAGAACGCTCTTTCAACGCGACAGGTTCAAGAAAAGGTCGAATGCAATCAAAATCCGATAGAGAAAGACCCTCAAGAATGCGATTTTTTACGATCGGACGTCTATGCGAGGAGACAACCATGGGCTTTGAGATCGGTTTCACTTTCCTGTCCTATAGGGCTGCGTTTCGCATTCTGAAAATGAATTCTCCGTAACGTGCGCCATATGAATTATGATTTGGAAAGCGCGGTCGCTTGAGCAAGACCGCCGCCAAATTACTAATCAATCTGAATTTGTTGGGTTGTATTTCGACGTGCGTCCTATCCAGGCGAACGACAGAACCCGATAATCTGGTGAGATGATCGCACTGATCCGGCTTGTTCTTGCCGTGCTGGTTGCCTCGCCCCGAGCCGCAATAGCACATGCAATCATATCATCAGCTGCCCACAGTCGTGCGACTGCGATTCATCAGAGGTCTCCATTCGGAGATCGTGGATCGTGAACACTGACGACGGGTCCGTTTTATGGGGCCGTACACTGATTGAACTTTGTCATTGGAATTTCGGAATAACGAATAACATTGTCGTGCGCCACAATGTACTAAGCGTACGCAAAATGTACGAAGCGTACGCTTCTGACGCTCCGAGAGCACAGGTTCGTGGTTGAATCGAATCTACGTACGCTACGTACAGTGTTTGCTCCCCCAACCTCCGCGCGATCATCCAATGTAGCGAAGCGATCAACGGACATTCCGTTTCGCCACGCTTGTTGGCTCAAGTTCGATCAATGAAAGCTCGAACTGTCGTGCTGATCGAGAGTGAATTGGGGGCAAGAGATTCGTTTTTCCTGAAGTGCAATTGCACAACTGTTGGACCTGGCCTCTCCCAATAGAGCAACTTGGAGGTTAACATGAAGATGGTTAAGAGCCTGGTCTTGGGCTCAGCGGCAGGTCTTATCGCCGTGAGTGGGGCGCAGGCAGCTGATCTTCCCGTCAAGGCCAAAGCGGTCGAGTACGTGAAGGTTTGCTCCCTGTATGGAGCCGGTTTCTTCTATATTCCGGGCACCGACACCTGCATCAAGCTGGGTGGTTATATGCGTATCGACACCACGTTCAACGGCGGCATCTACGATCAGCCGGCGTGGAGCGGCGATCTGGGCGTTGGTAATCGCTATCGCGATTCCTTTGCTTCCCGCTCGCGTATGGCGTTGACCGTCGATACGCGCACCGCGACGGAATATGGCGTCGTTCGCACGTTCCTGCAGGGCGACTTCCAGTTCAGCACCCTCGGCGGCAGCACGTTCAACCCGAACAGCCTCGCCACCAACGTGGCCAATAACGGTCAGCTGCTTGACACCGTCGGCGGGGGCTATGTCGCGGTTGAATATGCGTTCATTCAGTTCGCCGGGTTCACCTTCGGCAAGTCCTCCTCGGCCTATGCGACGCCATGGAATGGCTATCCGGGCAACAACACGTCGTACCTGATCGGCGGTCATGACACCGTCACCGGCGTGAACAACATCCAGTACACCGCCCAGTTCGGCAACGGCGTGTCCGCCACCATCGGCCTCGATGATCCCACCGTGTTCAATCGCACTGCGATCTACAACCTCTCCACCAATGTTTCTGCAACGGTCGCCACCCCTCTTTCTGCAGCGGGGGTTGGCGCCAACGCTTATGCCGGCGTGAACATGCCCGACATCGTCGGCAACATTCGCATCGATCAGGCCTGGGGTCTGTTCCAGTTGTCGGGAGCAATCCACGAAGTGGATGCTTCGTACAACAACCTCAGTGGGGGTGCCCTACCGAACGGCTCCTCGGCAATCAGCGGACACCCCGACACGAAGTATGGTGGCTCCGTGATGGCAGCGTTGCAGATCAAGAACATCCCGACCGGTCCGGGAGACGACATCAAGTTCGACGCGAGCTGGGCAAAGGGCGACACGAAGAACGTGATCTCCACCAGCGCAGCTTCGCCGAACTTCTTGATGGTGGGCGGCGGCTCCGGCCAGCTTGGAACCGGTCAAAGCCTTGCCTTTGGTCCAACCACGGACGGTGTCTATCTTCCGGGCGCGGCTGGCGGCGATGGAACCATCCATCTGACCACAGCGTATGGTGTCCGTGGTGCGTTCAACCACAACTGGGATCCGTACTGGTCGAGCAGCCTGTTCGGCGGCATGGGCTGGGTGCGCTATGACGCAACTGCCCAAGCCAATTACTGCTCGGCGTTTTATGCGAGCAACCCCGGTCCAGCCGCCGGTGCGAACGCAGCGACGTCAACCTGCAACCCGAACTACTCGATGTCGGAGCTTGGTTTTGTTACCCGGTGGACTCCCGTCAAGAACCTGACGTTCTCGGCGGAAACGATCTGGGCCCACCTCAACACGGGCTTCACTGGCACCGCTGTGTTGAACCCGGGTGCTACGACGGCGCTGCCGACGACGACCTACGCGTTCAAGTCTCAGGATACCGTGTCCTTCAACGTTCGCGTTCAGCGCAACTTCTGATCCCGAGAGTCTAAGGCTTTCCACCCCCGCAAAAAGGAGACGACGCAGCAAACCTTCTCAATGTTTTATACCTCCGAAACCTCCGGCAATGCCCTGCCGGAGGTTTTTAATTTGACGGATCGTTGGGTTTGCGACCCCGGGGGGGCGGCACTAGCCCTTCGCTCATCCGGGCAACGATGCGCTCAGATCAAGCTCTCAAGAAGCCTCCTTCAACACCGCCGGCGCCCTGTCCTCGCCCTTGAGCTCTTCCAGGCTGCGATGCCGCGGTTCGATGCCGAGCGTCCAGACCGTGACGATCTGCACCACCAACAGTCCGATCATCAGCGACATCACGCCGGCGACGCCGCGGGCTTCGAACAGCATCACCACCAGGAACGGCGTGACGATGGTGGCACCGCGGCCCAGCGTATTGACGATGCCGGAAGCGCGCAGCCGCACCTCGGTCGGGAACAGTTCGGGAATATAAATTCCGAACAACAGCGCCACCAGCACATAGATCGGAACGGTCAGCGCGAAGCCGACCGCCGGCAGCATCACCGGATCTGAAATCAAGGGATAGATGATGCCGAGCACGACCGAGATCAGCGATGCGCCGATGATGGTCGGTTTGCGGCCCCAATAATCTGCGGTCAGCGCGCCGATGGCGGAGCCGATCGGCGCACCCAGCGCCATCAGCAGGGAATATCCGAACGACGTCGCGAGGCTCAGACCCTGCTTGATGAAGAACACCGGTAGCCAGGTCACGAACCCGTACAACAACGTGTTGATGGTGATCAGGCATACCGAGCCGACGATCATGCGCGAGAGCAAAGGCGCCGTGAACAGCGTCGCCAGCTCCCCGGATGCCGTGGCGGTCGAAGTGGCTGAAGGCGCCGGCAGCGGCCGGCCCTGGGCCGCCTCGCGCTCGATCGACTGCATCAGCGCTTCGGCTTCCTCGGTGCGGCCGACCGCCTCCAGCCAGCGCGGCGATTCCGGCAGGGCTTTACGCAGATACCAGACGATGAGTGCGCCGATGCCGCCAAGCACGAACATCGCGCGCCAGCCGAATTCCGGAACCACCAGTGAGGCCACCAGCAGCGAAATCGGCAAGCCCGTAACGACGCACACGGTCGTGAAACCGAGCCACTTGCCGCGCGAACGTGCCGGCACGAATTCGGTCATCGTCGCATAGCCGACGACGTTTTCGGCACCTAACCCGACGCCCATCACGAAGCGGCATGCGATCAGCACGGCCATGTTGGGCGCGAATGCCGCCGCCAGCGATGCGAGGCCAAATACCAGCAGGTTGAACTGGTAGGTAAACCGCCGGCCGTAACGGTCGCCGAGAAAGCCGGTGCCGAACGAGCCCAGCATCATTCCAACGAAGGTCGCCGAAATGAAGATGGCGTTTTGGGGCAGAGTGGAGAAGCCGGTCTTCAACGTCACGCCGAGCACGGTGCCGGCGAGATAGATATCGAAACCGTCGAAGAACATTCCAATGCCGATCAGAAGCATGATGCGGCGGTGGAATGGGCCGATCGGTAGCCGATCGAGACGGCTGCCGGCGTTGACTGACGTGACCATGTGCGTTCTCCCCTTTTTATCGTTTGTCCGTTAACGCGGCTGCCGGTCTTCTATGGACGCGGTGCAGCCGCTTGCCATTTTGCCTAGTTCAATCGTCGCTGGGTCGCCGTGTCGCGGTACCAGTCGAACGGCTGGTCGTGAGTCGCGACCATCACGCTCTTGGTGTTGAAATGATCGTCGAAGCTTTCGGTACCGAACTCGCGCCCGATGCCTGAGTCATCGACGCCGCCCCAGGGCGACGCCGGGTCGAGGCGGTGATGATCGTTGATCCAGACGATGCCGGCCTTGACGGCGGATGCCACGCGATGCGCGCGTGCGACGTCGCGGGTCCGGATCGCTGCCGCAAGCCCGAACGGAGAATCATTGGCAAGCCGCAACGCGTCGGCTTCGTCCTTGAAAGGCGTCACCGAGGTGAACGGTCCGAACACTTCCTCCTGAAAGATGCGCATGTCGGACTTCACATCCGCGAACACCGTCGGCTCGACGAAGTAGCCGTTCTCATGGCCGGGCACTTTGGCGGCGGCGCCGCCGGTGACCAGCCGCGCGCCATCCTCGCGGCCGAACCTTGAATACGACAACACGCGATCGCGCTGCCGCGCCGAGATCACCGGCCCGAGTTGCGTTGAGGGATCGAAGGGATCGCCGATGCGAATACCTTGCGTCTTGGCCTTCAGCTTCTCAACGAACTCGTCGTAGATCGACGCCTGCACGATATGGCGCGACGCGCAGACGCAGGTTTGACCCGCGCCGATAAAGGCGCCAAATGCAGCATAGTTGACGGCCTGATCGACATTAAAGTCGTCGAACACCATCACCGGCGTTTTGCCGCCAAGCTCCAGGGTCTGGTGCGCAAACACTTTCGCCGCCGCCCCGCCCGCGATGCGGCCGGCTTCGGTGCCGCCGGTCAGCACCAGCTTGTTGATATCGGGATGTTCGGCCAGCATCCTGCCGGTAGTCTGGCCAAGGCCGAGAACGACGTTGAACACGCCAGGCGGCAGCCCCGCCTCGGTGAATATTTGCGCCAGCCTCAAGGTCGTCAGCGGCGTATATTCCGATGGCTTGACCACGGTGACGCAGCCGCTCGCCAGCACCGCGGCCAGCGATTTGCACAGGATCATCAGCGGATGATTGAACGGCGTGCAATTGGCGACGATGCCGATCGGCGTGCGCAAGGTATAGTTCAGATACGAGCCTTCGACGGGGATGACCGCGTCGCGGCGCGACAGCGCGAGCCCCGCGAAGTAGCGAAAGAAATCCGGCAGCCGCGACAGCTGCGCCCGGGTCTCGTTCAGCGGACGGCCGTTGTTGAGGGTTTCCAGCCGGTACAGAGATTCCAGATCGGCCTCGAAGGCATCCGCCAGGCGATTGACCAGCCGCGCGCGGGCCCGAATGTCCATGCCGCCCCATGCGCGGCCTTCAAAGGCGGCACGCGCGCTTTTCATCGCGCGATCGACATCTTCGGCGGTCGAATTCGGAATCCGTGCAATCACATCGCCGGTTGCGGGATTGCGGACGTCCAGCATCTCACTGCTGCCGGCTTCGATCTCGCGGCCGTCGACGAAATTGCCGTGGATCTCCACGTCCGGCGTCGTTGGTTTGGCGGAAATATTCAAACGTCTCTCCCTTCGATCATGATCCGATTGAATCGGGCCATGATCTCATCTCTTTGGTTTGAGCATGATCCTTTCGGAAACCGGTTCCCACTTTTCCGGATCATGCTCTAGACGATGACAGCGTTGCGCTTTAGCGCCGGCAGCACACGCTTTTCCGTTTGGCTGATATGCGCCTTGATGATGCGCGCGGCGGCTCTACCATCGCGCCGCTGCATCGCCTCGATCAAGGCGACGTGCTCGGCAACCAGTTGCGTCGGATCGTGGCCTCTCACATTGGCGACGCTCACGCGCACCAGACGATCGGCCTGTCCGATCAGATCGCACAGCGCCGCGGCCATGCGGCGGTTGCCCGACGCATGCGCCAGCGCCGAGTGAAAGGCGCGGTTGTAGGCGATGAAGTCCTCGTGGTCGCCCGCGAAAGAGCGAAACTCGTCCAGCGCCTTCAGAACCTCCGGCGCGGCGGTCTCGATCGCCTCG
>Ga0208981_1000214_pt1 | contig 10054 bp, 9 predicted proteins | sample MedBloCAOM1_M1_FD_187839 | JGI IMG/M metagenome (GOLD analysis project Ga0208981, IMG submission 187839) | Forest soil microbial communities from El Dorado National Forest, California, USA - Mediterranean Blodgett CA OM1_M1 (SPAdes) (version 2) | ecosystem: Environmental > Terrestrial > Soil >... | reverse complement strand
GGGCGGGGTCGACGCCTGCCGCGACGCCTTCGCGCGATCCGCATGCCGATTCTTGGCCCGATCGGCGCGGGACTGCTTGGAGCTCGCTTTGGAGCGCGACGCTGCGGTCGACCGACTTGCCACCGACTTGGCGGAGGGCTGGTTCGGAGACTTGGTCGCCGCGGATTTCGTCGGTGCAGACTTTGTCGCCGCAAATTTAGTCGCTGCAGATTTAGTCGCTGGAGGCTTGGTCGCCGCGGCCTTCGTCGCCGTGGACTTGGCCGCTGCGGATTTGGCCGCCATGGATTTGGTCGCCGCCTCGGCAGGAATAATCGCCAGCATGGAGCCGACAACCAACCAGACCGCCACACCAACGCGTCGGGTCATCCCGGTCGATCCGGGGACCGCATCACCGCCGATGCGACGGCTTCCGGCGCGGGCTGCTGCCCTTGGGCTGGTGCCTCGGTCCGAGACGCGAATCAACACAGATTCCCCTCGATTTCCATGCCGCTTTGTATACCTTTATCATGGCATTAGAAAAGAGACCGTTACAGTTAGGCAACACGGGCCGAAAAGCCGCTTGAGGCAAACCGGCATAAAAGTTCCATTTTCACGGCCGCGTCCCCGCCTTGTGTGAACGGACATTCACCGAAACCAGCCAAAGCCATGGTCGTCGGCTGACCCGCACAGGCAGCCGACGGACCCGCCGGTTATCTCGGCTTCTGAAACTTGAGAACGAATTCGTCGACCTTGATGGGCGAGCGAAACACGGTCGCGGTGCGCGGATCGTCGGGATTGCGCAGGAAATCGCCCTCCGCCAGAAGCTTGAAACCCGCGTCCTCGAGCTCGGAGCGCAGCGTCGATTCCGCGATCCGGTGATAGAGCTTCCCGACATTGGCGCCGTCTTCCGGACGGGCCGAATGATCGGCGACGGCCAGGATGCCGCCGGGCTTGAGCGCCGCGAATAGCGCCTTGTTCATCCGGGCGCGGTCGACCTCCATGAAGGTCGTATCGTGATAGGCAAACAAGAATGTAATGAGATCGAGCGGCGGCAACCCGGGAGCCGGATCATTGTAGGAACTGACCAGGGCGGCGGCATTGCTCATCGCCGGCGTCTTCAGCCGCGTCTCGAATCTCTCCGAGGCCTTGTCGCTCTGGCCCCAAACCTTGCCGCTCGGCCCGACGGCGCGCGCCATGAGCTCCGTGCTGTAACCGGCCCCCGCCCCCATATCGAGCACCTGCCAGCCTGTCTTCGGGCCGATGAAGGTGAGCAGCTTGAGGGCGTCGCGGCGCATATCGGTCTGGCGGTCGGCATCGCTGCGATCGCCGGCGGCGAGGATCGCCGCGTAATCCTGCGCCCCCCCGACGGAGACGCCGGCGAGTTGGACGACCGCAAGCGCGACGGCGCTCCAGAGTCCCAGCGCGCGACCACGACGCATGACAGCCATGAGGATTCTCCTGGTTCAGAACGACTATTCGCGGGTGACCGCGAATGGCGATGTTTCAACAGGCGCTCGGTTTTAGACTTCGCCCGCCAGCCGTTATTTCGGAATCGCCGCCTGGATGGTCTTCCAATCGAAACGCTTGGCCAGCGTCAGGGCTTCGTCCTCGGCAACGCCGTTGAACGACAGGCTGAACATCGCGCTCGGCCCGAGCGCGACCAGGATCGCGCCCGACTTGTCCTGAATCGTGAAAGTCCTGGCCACCGCCAGGCCATCGATGGTCGAGGTGCTCATGCGCATGTCGCCGGTTTCGATCTTCATCCCGGAGCCGGTGGCCGCCAACGCGCCCTGGGCGGCCGGACCGGTGATGACCTGGGCGTTGAGGGTCGCATCGCCGCGCCGGTATTCGCGCGTCGCGGTGACAATGCTGTTGCCGGGCATCTCCATCGCCATGCCGTCGGGCTTCTCACCGGTCCAGCCCGGCAGGTCGATCAGCAAGGGCAGGAAGCGCCGAAAGTTCTGCTGGGCATGCGCGGTCGAAAGCGGCAGCTCCCAGACGACCGACAGCGCGGCGGCCGCCACGGCGAGACGAATGGCACGACGACGATCGATCATGGATGCTCCCCTTCATGGAATTGCCGCAAGGTAGCAATGTCTGCGCCGGCCGGGAATGCATTGCGGCGCCCCCTCTGCGAGGAGCGCGCCAAGTTCCCAAGCGTGCGCTCGGGACAAACGAGATTCTTCTTCGGACTGCCGCGCAATCCGACCCAGAAGCCCTGCCCTGCGATCAATGCGCGGGTGAGACCGGCACCGGAGATCGCGGCGTCGTCGGCGTGGCGGTCGGGCGCGTGGACCCGGTCGCGATGTCATCGCCATCCGCAAAGTCGTAAAGCCGTGCCGCATTGTCGACCAGGATTTTCCGCCGGATCGCGGGATCGCCCGCCCATTTCGGCAGCTGGTTGAGCACCAGGCCATCGTCGACGGGAAACGGCGGTGCGATGTCGGTCAGGGGGCGTCCCCGGCCGAACTCGGAATCGGGATGCGGCCAATCGCTGCCCCAGACGACACGATCCGGATTTGCCGCGATGAGCGCTTGCGCAAAAGGCGCGACGTCGGGGAAGTCGGGGCCCTTGTCCGAGGCGCGGTAGGAACCGGAAATTTTAACATAAGCGCGACCCGATTTGACGAGATCGAGCAACGCGCCAAAGCCATCCTGGTTTGGCCCTTGTGCCGTCTTGGCACCGCCGAAATGGTCGAACACGACGGGGAACGGCAATTGCTCGATATGACCCTTCAGCGCAGCGATAACGCGCGGGCGGGTATAAAACTGGATATGCCAGCCGCGGCCATGGATCTGTTCGACCGCCGTGTCGAGCGTGCGTTTCGAGCTATCGGCATCGATTTCCCCGCTCGGAGTCGTGTTGAGATTGAGACGAATGCCGCGAATTCCCTTGGCGGCCATTTCATCGATCTCGTTGCGCGAGGTGTTGCTGTCGATGACGGCGACGCCGCGCGCCCGGGCCCCCAAGGTGCGGACGGCATCGAGCGTGCAGGAATTGTCGGCCCCGTAGACGCTGGGCTGCACGATGACGACGCGATCCATGCGCAGCGCCTTGTGCAAGTCGAGCAGATCCTCGATCAAGGCCTGCGGCGGCGTATAGACGCGCTTGGGCACATAAGGAAAGCGCACCGGATCGAAGATATGGACGTGGCAGTCGCAGGCGTCGCGCGGGGGCGTGAAATCGATCGCGGTGCGCGCCGTGGCGGCGAAAAGGGCATCGGCGCGAGCGGCAAATAACGACGCTCCGAAAGCACCAAGCCCGTAGAGCACTTCTCGTCTGCTACGCATGGAACGCCCCCGTTTACACTTACTTAACTACGGGTACCATGCGGGAATAAACACGTAAAGGAGCAGGCAGCCGGCGGCGGCCCTCTTGGGTAGGAGTCCATCGCGTTGGTTAATCCGGCAAACAACCGGCGTGACCCAAACCGCCCGCGCTGCTGGCTGAGTTCATTGCAAGAATTGCGGCGGATCGCACGCCCCTGCCGTGGCTACCTGCCGGCAGATCGAACCCCCGAGCCCCGGGTGTTCTTGGCCGCGGCGCAAAAGGCGCGGCTGCTCACGCTCCGGCGGACGCGGTATCCTCGTTCACGAACACGAGGCCGTGCGGGCCGGCATAGAAGCGACCCGTCATGGTCTGCTCCATGAGCCCGGTCACCACCCCGATGCGGACCGCGAAATCGCAGACATGCCCGGGTTTGGCCGCGCTCGGCGCGCAGTTGAGCTTGGTGAAGGAGCGGATGTCGAATTCATCGGTGCGCGCGGCGCGCACCTTGTCGATGGCCGCTTGACCGCCGGTCTCCGCGACGAAATCGAGCGCAGAGCGCACTTGAGCCGCGAGCGTCGTCTCGAATGCCGCCCGCATCGCGCTTTCCGTCGGCTCGCCCGAGCCGGTGACGGCCAGGACACCGACGATCACCGTCGGAATCAGCAAGACACGCATCGCAGCCCCCCTCGATGCCGCGAAGATGTCACAAACAGCTTGCGCCGCCGTTTGGGCGATCGGTCGAATTTTATGGATCGGCGATTTTGGCGGGGCCGCTGTTATTGCATTGTTAACCACGTTGCGGCCGCCACGGGCGCGCGAGGGCCTGCGTCGGCCATTGCGGATCGCGATTCACCGGCTTGATCGCCGGGCGATCTCACCGGATACATGCTCCGGCAAAAGCCCACCCCCGAGGAGCCCCCGATGGCCGCCAAGCTCAAGCCCCGCCTGCCCTCCATTCCGGACCCCATGCTCAGCGACCGCCAGAAGGAATTGATGGAGTCGATCCGCTCCGGGCCGCGCGGCCGGGTCAGCCAGGGCGGGCCATTCGGCGTCTATCTGCACGCGCCCGATTTCGGCGACCTCACGCAAAAGCTCGGCGCCCATTGCCGCTACAAGACCGGGGTCCCGCCGCGGCTATCCGAATTCGCGATCCTGTGCACCGCCCGCCAGTGGCGCGCTCAATACGAGTGGCATGCCCATGCGGCGATCGCCGAGAAGGCCGGCGTGGCCCCCGAGACCATCCGCGACATCAAGGCGGGCCGTACGCCAAAAAAGGCCAAGAAGGACGAGCGCGCGATCTACGATTTCGTCAGCGAGCTCTACAAGACAAAGCGGGTGAGCGAACGCACCTATCGGCGCGTGCATGCTTTCCTGGGCGACAGCGCGACGGTCGAGCTCGTCGGCATCCTCGGCTATTACGGGCTCGTCGCCATGATGCTGGATACGTTCAACGTGACGCTGCCCGAGGGCGCGAGCCTGCCGTTTGCGGAGAAGTAAGGCGGGGTTGCGCGGCGATCAGGCGCTGGCCGCAATGTCGGCGCGCGCGTGCTCGTCGGCCGGCGGCGCGGCCGGCGACTGCGGCGGACGCGGCTTGTTCATGCGCTGCTGCAGAAGCGCCATGAATTCCTTTGTCGCCATGGGCGGGGCGATCAGATGGCCCTGCCCGAAGTCGCAGCCCATGATCTGCATGGCCTGCAGGTCGGCGACCGACTCGATGCCTTCGGCGACGGCCGCGCTGCCGAAGCGGTGAGCGAGGTCAATCGCAGTCTGGCAGATTGCCGCATTGGTGGGTTCGGTGGCGCACCCCGTGACGAAGCTGCGGTTGATCTTGAGCTCCGCGAAGGTGAGCTCGCGCAGGCTGGAGAACGAGGAATAGCCGGCGCCGAAGTCGTCGATCGCCACCGTGATGCCGCTCACGCGCAGATTCGCGGCGATCTCCTGGCTGCGCCGGATGTCGCGCACGATCTGATCCTCGGTAACCTCGACGATCAGGCCGGGCCAATAGTCGGCCTTGGGACGGTTCTCGGTGACGATTTTCGCGATCGGCAGCCGCACGAGCAGATGTACCGGAACGTTGATCGAAAGGCGCAGGTTGAAGCCGGCGGCGTCGAAGATGGTCCAGTCGCGCAGCACCGTGAGCAGCGCATGCTCGGTCAGGCGCGCCATGATGTCGTCGCCCGCGCCCGGCAGGAAGCTCTCGGGCAGCCTGATACCCTGCTCGGGATGACGGATGCGCATGAGCGCCTCCGCTCCGGCGAGACAGCGCTGCTTGATGTCGATCTTGGGCTGATACCACAGCTCGAGCCAGGTCTCGCGCAACGCCTCGTCGAGAGAACCAGCGGCCGCTCCGGCAGCGGCCGCGCCGTCTGGCCGCGGCGACGCGTCAGCCGGCTCGCCGGCGGTCAGCGCCGCGAGGACGCGCTGCAATCCTGCTTGGGTCTGGTCGACCGCCATGGCATGACCTTCGATATTCCGGTGATGCCCGGGATAGTCGAATAATCTTAAACAATGGTGTTATGGCGCGACGTCGAGCCAGCGCGCGTCCCGATCAAGGTGAATCGGAGGACGCCCGGGATTCGATACTTTGTCGCATTTCTGTTTGACGGCGACGCGGCGCCCATGGCGGATCGCGCCCGGGAGAGGCTCCGGATCGAGCCCGCGCAGGTTCTGGCCGCATGCTCCGCAATCCTGACTTCCGCCTGGCCAGCGCCCGCCATTAACGAGCGGCTAACCTTCGCGCATCAACCCGGCGGCGGCGCTCAATGCATGTTGTGCATCTGATTGTTGGCTGGCAAGGCACCGGGCGCCCCGCCGATTCCCTCGACCTGGTATTCGATGTCGACCGGCCCCGCCTTTTCGAAGATCAGGGTACCTTTGATGCGCTGGCCCTGCTGCAACTGCTGCTTCAACCCGACCATCATCAGGTGGAAGGAACCGGATTTCAATTCCACCGTCCGGCCCGGCTTGAGCTCGAGGCCGTCCTTGAGCGGCCGCATCTGCATCACGCCGTCCGTCATCGTCATGTCGTGAATCTCGACGCGGCCCGCGGCCTCCGACGTGCCGCCGACCAGCCGATCCGGCGTCGAGCCGGTATTGGTGAGCTTGAGATAGCCGGCCGCGACGCTCGCGCCGCGCGGGGTCGCCCGCGCCCAGGGATGGCCGATCTCGATCGCGCCCGCCTTGTATTCGTGCGCCAAGGCGGCAGGAGCCGCCAGGGTCATCGCGGCCGCGACGAGAGCTGCTTTCAGTGACATGATTGGTTCATCCTGCTGGCGTTTCGCGCCGAGGCGCCGGCAACACGCGGGCAACCAGCCCGCGAAGGATTGCCGCGCAACGCATGGCCGCATTGTAATGGCGATGGACCCGCGGGCCGCAACCGGATTTACGGATTCGTGCCTCGGCATGTAAGCCGGCTATCGATAGCCGCGTCGCGCATAATTAATTCTACCGATCCAAGGGGACCCAAGCGCGCTAGCGAAGGTCTCAGGACGAGGCGGGGTAACGTTGGATCAGGTCGGTCTGCTGGGCGAGACGGCCGAAAAGCTCGCCCAGCTCGGCGGGCTCGAAGCCGCGCGCCCGATTGGCGGCCCCGATGGCGAACAGGAGGCGTTGCCGCGCGAACATCCGCCGGTAGGCCTGCGCCACCGACAGCGACGGATCCCAGACGTCGATCAGCTCGCTGCCGACACCCTTGATCCCGACGATTGCGAAGCCCTCACCGCAACGAAGCTTCTCGATCGATTGGAAACGCAGGTCCAATTGCCCATAATGGAATTCGGGCATGCTGGCGAAGACGGCCGCGAGCCTCGCTTCCAGGGCCGGCGTGATGCAGGCGCTCGCGTCGCGATAGAGCGCAGCGGCGCGCCGGCTGCCGATCAAGGCCAACCGCACGGGCTCGCCGCGCGCCGGCACACCGTCGAGCGCGCCGCGGGCACAGCCGAGATGACTCTGGTCCAGCCCGAGATGGAGGCGGGCCCGGCGGCGCGTGCGCGGATCGCGCCCGATGAGCTCGCGCAGCGTCGCGGCCCCATCGCCCACGACATGCGGAAAATATCTCAGCGTCACGGAGAGGATGCGCCCGCCATGGCCTGGAACGCCCCCATAGAGGACGGCTGCCTCGCCGGCGAGCGCAACATAGCGCTGCAGGATGAGCTTGGCGCCGGCGGGAAATTTCTCGAGATAATCCTTGAGCGCCGCAGCGTCTTCGACCAGTCGAACCCCGAAGCCGTGCCGCCCGATATCGGGCTTCGCCACCACCGGGAACTGCAGGCCGGCGTCGGCCAGGAGGCGCAGCGCGCGCGCGTGATCGAAGTTCAGTGTCGAGGCCTCGGCGCGCCGACGCAGCACCACGAATTCGGCGATCGAGGCAAGCCGGGGATCCGATACCGCCCGCAGGCACTCGCTCTTCGATTCCCCCCACATTCCTCCGGTCGTCAGATGCGGGTTGGCAGCGCTCGGCAAGGTCAGGCTGCGGTAACGCAAGCCGAGCATGAGCCAATGGAGCATCAGCGGAATTTTGAACAGGAGCGGCGGAATGAGCTCGGCCGGCGCAATTCGACGCGAGAGTCCGGCAAGCGACGGCAGGCTCGCGAGGCCATCGCCATTCAGCCGCGGGCCGCCGGTCGTCTGCTCCGAGGAGCCGGCTGCACCGTGGAACGCCAGGATGCGCCCGCGCGCGAAAGCAGCGAGCCCGAGCCCGGCCAGCAGGAACGGCCATGCCCACAGTCCGATGTGATCGTCGAGGGCATCGCCGAACACGACCACCAGATAGAGCATCATCGGCAGATAGAGGGCCGAGACAAGAAGGCTCGCCACCGTAAAACGCGCAAGCGATACCCGCCCCCAGCCGCATGCAACGCAAGCCACGAAGACCAGGCCCGGAACGAAACGGCAAAGCGCGACCAGCGCGAACAGGTTGCGCTTCAAGGCGTCACCGAAGCCGCGCACCCGATCGTCGACCGCGTGCCGCCGCAGCCACGGCAGGCGCCGAGCCCCGAAACCGATGCCGTAAAGCGCAAAGTCGCTCACCACGATGCCGCTGTAGAGGCCGGCGACCACGAGACCGGCCGGCATCAGATCGTTCACCAGGATATAGGCGCCGAGCACGATGGCGAGATCCTCGTGCGCAAAAGGCAACGCGACCAGCGACACGAGCTGGAGCAGCGAGGCAAAGTCGAGTCCCTCGAAATGGAATGCGGCCGCGGCGTATTGCATGCTCTCGCGCGTTCCTCGTAGGCCTGCGCGGACCCCCGCGTTTCCGCCGGCGCCGGCAGGGCGAGCAAAGCGTCCCCCCTTCCCGGACGGCCCTCTCTTCGGAGGCGCACGGGTATCTTCGATCTTGGCCTGATTGCGCCGACATCGCAAGGCAGGAATCCGGCCGCGCTCAACCAGAAATTGAGCGCCCTGAATGAGATAGCGGCCTTGCGGGCGGCCTAAGCTACTGACCTATAGCTCGTCTTATAGAGCAATGAGGCTGCGAGGCAGATGCTCGCGGTCGCCCTGCAGGTGGAGGTGTCGGCCTACATCGACGCCCATGCCGAGGAGGTCGATGAGAATGGTCACCGGCTGGTGATCCGCAACGGTCATCACAACGAACGCGAGGTGATCACGGCGGCGGGCCCGGTGCCGGTGCGGGCGCCGCGGGTCAACGACAAGCGCACCGATCCGGCCACTGGGGAGCGGAAACGGTTCGCTTCGGCGATCCTGCCCGCGTGGGCACGCAAGTCGCCGCGGGTGGCCGAGGTGCTGCCGCTGCTGTACCTGCACGGCCTGTCCAGCTCGGATTTCGGTCCGGCGTTGACGCAGTTCCTGGGCACCAGCCACGGCCTGTCGGCGGCGACGATCACGAGGTTGACCAAGGACTGGCAGGACGCGGCGACGACGTTCAACAAGCGGTCGCTGGCGGGGACCGACTACGTCTACTGCTGGGTCGACGGGATCCACCTCAAGGTCCGGCTGGAGCAGGACAAAGTGTGCCTGCTGGTGATGATCGGGGTCCGCGCGGACGGCACCAAGGAACTCATCGCGCTTGACGACGGGCACCGCGAATCGACCGAGTCGTCGCTCGATCTGCTCCGCGGCTGTAAGCGCCGTGGCATGGCCGCGCCGGTGCTCGCGGTCGGCGACGGTGCCCTGGGGTTCTGGTCCGCGGTCCGCGAGGTGTTCCCCGAGACCCGCGAGCAGCGGTGCTGGTGGCACAAGATCGGCAACGTGCTCAACGCGCTGCCCAAGTCCGCCCAGCCGGGCGCGAAGAAGGCGCTCGCCGAGATCTGGAACGCCGAGGACAAGGACCACGCCCAAGCCGCGGCCAACGTGTTCGCCGCCGACTACGGCACCAAGTGGCCCAAGGCGGCCGCCAAGATCACCGACGACCTCGACGTGCTGCTGGCCTTCTACGACTACCCCGCCGAGCACTGGATCCACCTGCGCACCACCAACCCGATCGAGTCCACCTTCGCCACCGTCAGGCTTCGCCAGCGAGTCACCAAGGGCCCCGGCTCCCGCGCCGCCGGTGTCGCGATGGCGTTCAAGCTCATCGAATCAGCACAGACCCGGTGGCGGGCCGTCAACGCACCCCACCTCGTCGCGCTGGTCCGTGCCGGCGCGGTATTCAAGAACGGCAAGCTCATCGAACGACCCGACGGATCAGAGGGTGGTGATCAGCAAGTCGCGTGACACGCCGATCCACAGGTCTTGACTATTCCTCGTTTTATACAGTCTTGTGCTAGTGCCGCGAACCCGAAGTTCGCACGATTTCGCGGCGGGCACGGTTGCGAACTTCGGGTTCAAAAGCGGCACTAGAAT
>Ga0208981_1000213_pt1 | contig 10055 bp, 9 predicted proteins | sample MedBloCAOM1_M1_FD_187839 | JGI IMG/M metagenome (GOLD analysis project Ga0208981, IMG submission 187839) | Forest soil microbial communities from El Dorado National Forest, California, USA - Mediterranean Blodgett CA OM1_M1 (SPAdes) (version 2) | ecosystem: Environmental > Terrestrial > Soil >... | reverse complement strand
GGTTCTTGTTTTTGGCGTGCTATTTCGTGTTCGGCCTCACTGTGGATGCATTCAAATGGGCGATCTTCTCGGCCTTGCTCGTGGTGCTGACGATCACGGACCTTCGCGAGCGGATTCTGCCGGACTCGGTGAATTTCTTCGGCGTGGGTGTTGGCCTCCTGTTCAGTTTTTTCACCAAGCCCATGGATGGGACCGCATTATGGATTGCAAATCGCTGGTTCGACTTCCCTCCTCCACAGCCGGCACTTTCATTCGTTGACGCCGTTCTGGGCGCCATGGTTGGCAGCGGATTACTCTGGGTGGTAGCCGAAGGATATTTCCGGCTGCGAGGGCGCGAAGGAATGGGACTCGGGGATGTGAAAATGATGGCAGCCGTGGGCGTCTTTCTCGGGCTGAAGCGGACGCTCATGACCGTGCTTGCCGGGTCTCTTCTGGGAAGCGTGATCGGTATCGTTCTGATCTCACTTTCAAAGAAGGACCGCAATTATGAACTTCCCTTTGGTACATTTCTCGGAGCGGGGGCTTTGCTGGTTTTGTTTTTCGGCACCCCGGCGTTGCAGTGGTACCAATCTCTTCTGGCGGTGAAGTAGCGACGTGCAATTCAGCAACTTAGCTGCGCTGGCAACTCCAGCCGTGGGGTCGGTCTGGTTTCTTACAGGGATCTTGTTTGTCCTGGTGCTGGCTGGCGCGGTTTTCGCGGCGGTGGCGGCCCGCCGTTTCCTGCATCGCGGCGCGCAATCCAGGGATGATCTTGGCATGCCGAATCCGCGCAGCGACAACCCTGCCGCGTTCGTGACGGCTTCGATGCAGGCCGTCATTCAAAAGCTTCGCGATCAGGAAAAAGAACTTGAAATCCTGCACCGTGCCGAGCGCGAACGCGCGCAGCAGACCGAGCGCTTGAGCGAAGCCGTGACTCACAATATGCCCGCCGGCCTCCTGCTGGTCAATTCGGCGGGCTTGGTTACGAGCGCCAATCCTGCCGCGGAACTTGCTCTAGGAGTGAAGGCTCTAGGCTATCGCCGTTATAGCGAAGTCCTGGGGGCGGATTCGCGCCTGACGCAACTCATTGCCGCATGCCTCGAGCACGGCCGGACGTTCCGCCGCGAGGAAGTGGAGTATCTGGCGCCCTCGCACGATCTCCGCCAATTGGGCGTGACGATTTCGCCGATCCTGCGCGGCGAGAATGAAGTGACCGGCGCCATTTGCCTCCTGAGCGATTTGACCGAACTTGCCGCCCTGCAAACACAGATCCACATGAAGGAAAATCTCGCCGCGCTCGGAGAGCTTTCCGCGGGCATCGCTCATGAGTTCAAGAACGCGCTGGCCACGATTTCAGGCTACGCGCAGATGATCCGCAGCGAGGCGAAACCCGGAACGGAATTGCGCGAACACGGCGAAAAGATCCTGGACCAGACGCGCGCTCTGACCCACGTGGTGACTGAGTTCCTGAAATTTGCGCGCCCGCTCGATTTGGCGGACGAGCAGGTGACACTTCGCCCGCTGCTCGATCGCATCCTGGCCGAAGTTTCCGAGGTGGTGCCAGGAGTGCCCGTGACCTGCGAGGGAGAGTTCGGCGACGTATCCGGCGACGAAGCCCTTCTCCGTCAGGCCATCTTGAACCTCGCGAGAAATGCGGCCGAGGCCGCCGCCGACAATCCCGGCGGCGGGCGCGTGATCATCCGGGGTGAGATCGAACAATCAGGCGCGATGCTGGGCCAGCGCATCTCCATCTCCGACAATGGACCGGGAATTCCCGCCGATTCTCTGACCAAGATCTTCGTGCCCTTCTATACGACGAAGACGAACGGGACCGGGCTGGGCCTGGCCGTGGTGCAGAAAATCGTCGTTCAACATGGCGGAACCATTGCAGCGCGCAACCAGTCAAAGGGAGGCGCCGAATTCATTGTATGGTTACCGTTTGTACGAGAGCCGGTAAGGGTGATTGATTCAGCCGCCGCGAGCATCTAAACTAGGGGGGAAATCAGGTGCGGTCTCCGCTAGGAGCCCGCCAGATTTAAAGCTCCGCCCGCTCCCTCCAGAAAGGCGGCGAATGACCATGAATCCGAAACGTGTTCTATTTGCGGCACTTGTAAGCGCGCTATTGTTTTCTCCCAACTTATTGACTGCGCTCCGGGCCCAGGAAAGTGTCGCTGCCGCCGCCCGCAAGGCGCAGGCCCAAAAAAAATCGTCAGCCAAACCCGTGACGGTTTTTACGAACGACAACATTGATACCGTCAAGGGTACGGTCAACGTGGTTGGTGAGACGCCGGCCCCGCCCGCAGACAAGACCACCACCGCACAGGACAAGACCAAAACAGCGCCGGCAGACGATAAGAGCAAGGCTGCGCCCGCGGACGACAAGACAGGCTCAACCAAGGACGAAGCGTATTGGCGGAAGGCCTTTGCCGAGGCACGAAAGAAACTCGCGGACGACACTCACGAACTCGACATCCTGCAACGGGAATACAATTTGAAGCAGCAGCAGTATTACAGCGACCCGAACACAGCGATGAGGGAACAATACAACCGGCAGGACCTGACCGACACCAAAACGAAAATTGACGAGAAAACCGCGGCCGTAGCGCAAGACAAGCAGGCGATCTCCGACCTCGAGGACGCGTTGCGCCAGGCGGGCGGCGAACCCGGATGGGCCACCGCGCCGTAGGGATGCCTTCTGTCTCGAACAGCGATCTCCATTGCAGAGCATTGCACCCGAAAAAGGATTTGTGGCGCGATTTTGTGGCGCCGGCGTCCTTGCACTCTGTGGCCTGATTGAGAATCCACCGGTCCTTCCTGCGTCAGGACAAGCGAGACTTCGGCGCCACCAAAACATTCGTTCAACGACAACATTGATAGATTGAAGTCCACGCACTCACATCGGTGTGAGAAACATGGCCTTTACTTTTTTCAGCATAATCTTCAGGGCTGTTCCTCCTCCAGCACCAGATAGCGGACAACGCACATGGCTGCGTCGCCGTGCGCTGCGCGCCGGGAAAACATGGTAGAACAAAGTTTGATGGAACCCCTTCTTCTGGTCGAGGACAAAACAGAACTGCGCGCGATGTTGCGCAAGGCGCTGGAACGCGCCGGGCACAAAGTGGACGAGGCGCCGGACGGCTCGGCAGCCGTCGCGAAGGTGCGCGCCCGGCGATATCTGCTCGTTCTCACGGACCTCAAACTGCCCGGCTGCTCCGGCCTGGACGTGCTGCGCGAAACGAAACAAGCCGATCCCACGATTCCCGTCATCCTGATCACGGCGTACGGTTCGGTTGAAGAGGCCGTCACCGCGATGAAGGAAGGCGCGTACGACTTCATTCAAAAGCCCGTGGACCTCGAGCACCTGAATCTGCTGGTTCAGCGCGCCTCGCAACAACAAGAACTCTTGCGCGAAAATTTGCTCCTGCGCGAGGAATACACGGAACGATACGGGTTCCCCCGCATCGTGGGCGAACACAAGACCATGCAAGACGCCACGCAACAGGTGCAGCGCGTGGCCGCCACGGATTCGACGGTGCTGCTCCTCGGCCAAAGCGGAACGGGCAAGGAGCTATTCGCTCGCGCCATTCACCATCTTTCCCCCCGGAATGCGCAACCCTTCGTCGCGCTGAATTGCGCCGCGATCCCCGAGGGCCTCGTCGAAAATGAACTGTTCGGTCACGAGCGCGGCGCCTTTACGGGCGCCGGTTCCCGCAAAGTCGGGAAGATGGAATTGGCGAACCGCGGCACGATTTTTCTCGACGAAATCGCCGAACTTCCATTGGCCACGCAGGCCAAGCTGCTGCGCGTACTCGAAGAGCGAAGTTTCGAGCGCGTCGGCGGAACGCAACTGGTGGAGATCGATGTGCGCATTCTGGCAGCCACCAACAAGGATCTGCGCGACGCCGTGGCCGCGAAATCATTTCGCGAGGATCTCTTCTTCCGCGTCGCCGCGGTGCCCATCACGATTCCTCCCCTGCGCGAACGCGGCGACGACGTTCTGATGCTTGCTGAGCATTTCCTCGAACGTTTCCGGCGCGAATTTCGCAAGCCAAACCTGAAACTCTCGGGCAGCGCTTCCGCGGCATTGCGCGGCTATGCCTGGCCGGGAAATGTCCGCGAACTGCAAAATACGATCGAACGCGCAGCCATCCTCTCCGATTCCGAAACCATCGATGCCGAGAATCTCCAGCTCCCTGCGCCACGTCCTCCCGATGGACAAATGCCGGAGGGGATGCTCGGCCGGAATTTCGATTGGGGCGGCACGCTGCAGGATGTTGGCGACCGTGCAGTCAACCATGTAGAGCGATTCAAAATTGAAGAGGCGTTGAAGTCAGCGAAGTGGAACAAAACGCGCGCCGCGGAACTGCTCGGCGTTTCGTACAAAACTCTTTTGAACAAGATCCGCCTGCTGGGCCTCGAAAACTAACGAAATGTCTCCTCCGCAATACGAATCACTTCCCCAGGCCTGAAGCGTCAGTGTGAGAACACGGTTTTGGTCTATGTAACGCCCGCCTTTAGGCGGGCATGTGCTTGAATCAACAGTGTCGGCCTGAAGGCCGACGCTACAAAAGCGTTTCATATGTGGGTCCGTCCTGGTCAGAGAGCGAGCTAGATGGAACGAGCGATAAGAGCTACCCCTGCAACAATCGAAACGGCGCCCACCAGGCGCGCGAGAAGCGGGCCGCGCTTCCATAACTTTTCCGTGGCAATGATGGCGGCGACCCCTGTCATCACGGCGAGGTTCATCACGCCAAGAACCATTTGCATCAGCATCAGCGCCCAACAGCACGCCGCACAAAACGCCCCATGATGCAGACCTAATCGAAATCCGCCCCAGACGCCTGGCTTGTATGCGTGGCCGAGGAACATCAAGGGATCACGGCAGTGCTGCAAACAAGATTGCTTTAACGGAGTGAGTTGCCAGACACCGGCAAACACGAGTGACACACCAGCCGCGGCCGGAATCCATTTGCTAAACTGTGGGGAAAACATCGCCGCGCGTGAAATTTCAAAACCGGCGGCGAAGGCAATCGCGCCGAACGCGCCCCAAACCGTGAAATAGCCCGCCGCGGCCAGAACCGTGTTGAACATGGGCCAACGCTGCCCTGTATGCCGCGCGACGCGGCTATAAAGTTCCAACGTCGGCCACGACGACGGAAGCATCATGGCGATCATCATCGCCTGCCACATCAGCAGAAAGACGAAAGCCGCACCCGCCAGCGATTGCCCGGGCATGACCATCCACATCATTGGCATGGTCCAGCCGCCCGGCATCCTCATCCCGCCCGACATGCCGCGCGCGGCGTAGAACGTGTAAGCGGCGGCAAGGAGAAATACGCCGGAGGCAGTCGCGCGCGCCCACTGCTCTGTGCGATCGGGAGAAGCAACAACGGCTTGCTCCGCGACCTCCCTGGTGACAGCGGAATTGGTGGAGACTTCCATGAAGAAAATCAGACGGCGGCTTCGCCCGCGTAATCGAAGTGAGAGAATTCGCCATACAATCCGGAATGATCGTAATTCAGCAATTTGAATTCCGTTTTCAGGCGCATAAGCTTCGAGCGGCCCAGTGTGAGCCGTTTGGAAGTGAAGCCGGTCGGCTTATCGAGATAGATTTCTTCCGGTTCGCTAGTAACAGGGTTGAGGATGGGACCCAACTCGACTTCGTACATATCACCAATTCGCACACGGCTGTCCAGCGTTTTGGTCTCTACGTGAAACGGCGCAAATTTCGGACCCAGGCGGTGCGCCGTAACAGCGGAAAAAATTACCCACGGCCCGCCCGCCTTCCCTTCCGACAACGTTGTGAGAGCCGCCCGTTGTGCTGCGTTGGCTTTCTCATCGATGAGCGTAAGACCGGTCACATTGCCCTTGTGCAACGCTGCGGGAGAATGCGCCAGCCAGGACATGGAAAGACCCGCCAGGGGAACTTCACCGAAGCGCCCTTCCGTGATATTCCAAACATAGCCGCCTTCACATTTTCCCTGCGTTGGGGGAGCATCGAAACTGCACGGACACCCCCAATCGCAGCTGCATGCCCCGATTAGGATTCCCTTCGCATTCCATTTAGTCGCCACGAAATTGACCTCCGGCAGAGGGATTTATTTATCACCAAACGTGACGCAGAACAATGCATTTCCTCAAGATAATTTCGCTTGTGAGCAGGTCCATGTTCTTGAAGCCGTGAATTGCCGGGATCCCTGTCTCGCTGTCGAGTTGGTGCAGCAAATCATGCGCGAAGCGGCACTGTGGATTCCAGCACGTGCCCGCCTGACGGCGGCCGCTACACAGGATATGACCGGGACGCCATGGAGGCTCTGCGCACCCCGCCAGTGTGCAGCGTTACGATGCCTCCCGTCCAGCGCTCGAATTGGACGTCGACAAATTTCGCGCGATCGAATTGCAACTTCAGCTCTTCGGGAGACGGAAATTTGCTCACCGAGTTGGGGAGATACGTATACGCCGAGGCATTCCCCGAAATCATGCCACCCAGAAGAGGGAGAATGCGCCTGAAGTAAAAGCGATACATCGCACCGAACGCTTTCCCGGGAGGCTCCGCAAATTCCAGGATACCCACAGTTCCGCCGGGCTTCAACACTCGCAGGATTTCCTGCAATCCGCGTTCGTAGTTCGCAAGATTGCGGAAACCGAAGGCGCACGAAACAAGATCGAAGCTGGCATCAGCGAACGGGAGGTTTAATGCATCGGCCTCGATAAATTCGACAGCGCCACCGGCCGCTGCAGCCTTCGCGCGCGCCCGGACGAGCATCTCCGGAACGAAATCCGAACCGATGATTTCCGCGCCCTGTGGCGCTTCCTTTCTAAACGCGAAGGCCAGGTCTCCCGTGCCGCAGCACAGGTCAAGCACTCGCGCATTCGCGTCGTGAAGGATCGCGGTAAATCTCCGCGCCACGCGCCGCCGCCATAGCTTGTCGATATCCAGGGAGAGCAGGTGATTCAGCAGGTCGTATCGCGGGGCTATGCGCCCAAACATTTTCCGGACGTGAGCGGCGGCTTCTGCTTCGTCGAGCACGCCTTCGGGACGCGTGCCGGGAAGGCCGCCCCGCGGTGCAGCGGTCATTTCAGTAACCCCGAAGAAGCGCACTCGCGCAGGACTTGTGCGAGTATTTGCGGATCCGCTTCCATTCCGCAACACACTTTGCCGATCCGCTCCGGCAAGACAAAACGCAAACGTCCGGCGCGAGTCTTCTTGTCGGCTTGCATGGCGGCGATCAAACGAGCAGGGGAGGCACTCGGCCAACGCGGCAGAGAGCCGACGCGCGCGATCAGATGCAAGATCCGCCCAGAATCCTTTGCCGAAAGCAGACCGCTCGCAACTGCCAGCCTGGTGGCCGCGATCATCCCCCAGCCCACAGCTTCCCCGTGAAGATATTTCCGATATCGCGTCACACTTTCGAGCGCGTGCGCGAAAGTGTGCCCGAAGTTCAGGATTTCACGCAGGCCGGATTCGCGCTCATCCAAAGAAACGACTCGCGCCTTCTGAGAAACTGAACGTTCGATGACGAAATCGAGCGCGGCCGGATCGCGCCGAAGGACCTTCTCCATCTTCAGCTCCAGAAACTGAAACAATTTTGCGTCGCCGATCACGCCGTACTTGATGATTTCGTAGATGCCAGAGCGAAACTCTCGCAGCGGAAGCGTGCGCAAGAACTCGGGGTCCGCAATCACAAGTTTCGCAGGATAAAACGCTCCGACCAGGTTTTTCCCTTCCGGAAGATTTACGCCGGTTTTGCCCCCAACGGCGCTGTCCACCTGCGCCACGAGCGTCGTCGGGATGTGCACCAGCCCGATTCCACGAGCATAACTTGCCGCAACAAACCCGGCCACGTCCCCAACTACTCCGCCACCAACGGCAACAAGCAAAGCGCGGCGGTCGGCCCCCGCGCGCACCAGTTGCCGGCAAGCTTTTTCTACGGTGGAGAGATTCTTCGCGGCCTCCCGGTCATCCAACAAGATTGTCGCGCGATGAACCCCCTTGAAAATCCTTTCGATCCGAGCGCCCATGTGTTTCCATACGCGCGGCGACGAAATCAGAAAGATCTCGCCCTGTTTCGCAAGGCGCGCAACCGCCCGGGTTGACTGGGCAGCAATGCCGCGCCCACACCAGATTTCATACTTCCCACTCGCAGACCGTACCTTGATTTTCTTCATCGGTTTCGCGCGGCAGCGATTGAAAAATGTAACACAATCGGCGAACTGTCAACGACGCGAAAGAGATTCTAGGTACTGACGTAGTTTCCAATTCGTGCGGCAATCGTCCAGGTGACCTGACAATCTGCGCCCCCGGCTTCCTCGAGCCCCGTTTGTGGATCGTTTCCGAGTGGTCGACGATACACCCGGAGTGTCCGGGGCGATCGGCACATTTACCCATAGCGCGCAATACCCTCCCACCCCATGCTGGAACGTTTTCTGGATGATCTCCCCTTTGGCGGTATCTACCTTGACATGGAAATAATGAGGAGATAGCATCCGGTTGAACTCCTACCTCGGTGGCAGTGTCCGCGACCAAGTTTTAGATACAAGCGAAGGCTCATCCCCAGGGGCAATCGAGACTCTGGCTCAGGAGGCAGACATCATGGGCAAGATCGCAGCGTTTCTCTATGGGATCATTGCATACCTGATTTTCTTTGTGACGTTTCTCTACGCCATCGGATTTGTCGGTAACATCTTCGTCCCGAAATCCATTGATTCCGGTGCGGGAGATTTTTCCATCGGGGCCCTGGCAATCGATGCGCTCTTGCTAGGTCTCTTCGCTATCCAGCATAGCGTGATGGCGCGCCTGTGGTTCAAGCGTGCGTGGACGAAACTTATTCCCCACCCTATTGAACGGAGCACGTATGTCCTGCTCGCCAGCCTGTGCCTCGATTTGCTCTATTGGCAGTGGCGGCCCATGACGGGAGTTGTGTGGGAAGTCCACAACGGCGCTGGCCAGTGGATACTTCTCGCCCTCTTCTGTCTTGGTTGGCTCACCGTTTTGGGAAGCACGGTTATGGTCAGTCACGCTGACCTTTTTGGCTTGCGGCAGGTCACACTTTACCTGCGTGGTCAGCCCTATGAACCGATTGGCTTTAAGACGCCAATGCTCTATCAGAGCGTTCGCCACCCGATCTACCTCGGGTTCCTCGTCGCCTTCTGGGCCACGCCCAAGATGACTCAGGGCCACCTGCTATTTTCCATCGCGACGACGGCCTACATCCTCTTGGCCATTCAATTTGAAGAACACGACCTGATCACGTTCTTCGGGGACGCTTACAGGCAGTACCGGCAGCATACGCCGATGCTCCTTCCATTCTCGAAGCGCCCAAGATGAGCCACTTGGCCGAGTAGTCGGGAAACTGGACATGTGGTTCGCCAGGGCACTTTGGAACTGTTTCAGGGTGGCGGCGTCCTCGGAAACTATTGCGGTCCAGAAATCCGCATGCGGGAAGTTGCGGTAGACTTAATTATCTTCACTTGAAAGTGTTGCGGGCTCATCAGAAACCAACTCAGCGTCAGATACGCGCTTTGCCCGCACTCGGATTGCCCAATCCCGCCCTACGATGGCGGAAGCTACGTCTTGTTTCGATCCATCGTCACGTTATACGGTATGTGCAGGCAATCTTCGAATCCACTGAACCGGAGGAAACAGCGAAACGTGAAGACAACACAGCTGGGAAAAAATGGACCCATCGTCTCTGTAGTTGGGCTTGGTTGCATGGCGATGTCCGACATGTATGGGCCGTCGGACGAATCTGAAAGCATCGCGACAATTCGGGCGGCGATTGATTCCGGGATCAATCTGTTGGATACGGGCGACTTCTACGGAATGGGCCACAACGAGATGCTGATTCGCCGGGCCATTGAAGGCCGCCGCAAGGACGTCTTCATTTCCGTAAAGTTCGGCGCGCTTCGCGGACCGGACGGCGCTTTTATCGGACACGACATGCGCCCGGTGGCAATACGAAACTTCATCACGTACAGCTTGCGCAGGCTTGGGACCGACTACATCGATCTCTATCAGCCCTGCCGTGTCGATCCTCACACTCCGATTGAGGAAATCGTCGGCGCAATCGCCGATC
>Ga0208981_1000212_pt1 | contig 10075 bp, 9 predicted proteins | sample MedBloCAOM1_M1_FD_187839 | JGI IMG/M metagenome (GOLD analysis project Ga0208981, IMG submission 187839) | Forest soil microbial communities from El Dorado National Forest, California, USA - Mediterranean Blodgett CA OM1_M1 (SPAdes) (version 2) | ecosystem: Environmental > Terrestrial > Soil >... | reverse complement strand
GCAAGCGGCTCTTTTTTTTGCTCAACAGTCTGCCGGCCAGCCGCGTCAGCGCCTGCTGCCAATTATACGGGCTTCCCTCCCATTCCGAGTGGTCTTTTTCGATGTGCTCCACGGAGAAGAATTCATGTTCGGTGTCGCGGATGTAACGGTCGGGATGGGTAATCAATGCCAGATGGAAGTCGCGATGAAAACGGGCGCGGAGCTGGACATTCAATGCCGCGAGGCTGGAGCTGCGAATGACCGGGTCGAATGTCCCGACACTCGCCATGTCGGTGACGAGGTTGTTCTGCGTGTTGGAGACGAGGAACAGCGTGCGCTGGGACTTGGTAACCCAGCGCAGGTTCTCCGCGGTGTGAGCGAATTTTTCCTTGATATCGTCGAATTCCTCGGTCGGATTGCCGGTTTTGAAGTCATGCCAATAATAGACATTGGCTGCGCCCCAATAAGGACGTTGGTTGATCGACAAATCCGCCGGAGAGGAGGGATAAAACTCCCAGCGTTGCAGCAACTGCGTGACGCTTTCCACCGGTGCGACGAGCCAGTCGAACGGGCAGGCGCGAAGCGACATCGTATCGTCGTTCAGCAGCGTTCTCAGGAATGGAATATTATGATTGATCTGCAGGGCCGTCTGGCACGACATCCCGAGACTGATAATCGACCATCGTACCCCTATGGCTGACATAATCCAAGTTGCCCCAGGCAGATCCTCACCATCCAGTCGCCATATTCTATCGAGACGTCCCGGCACTGTCGATCCGAACGTCGCGTTCGCGCTCCGGCAAACCGGGGCCGCTTTGGCTGAAAATTGCGCTAATTCGTCTGCGCGCCGCGGCGGATGTCGGCCTCGATCATGAGCTTGGCCCCGCCCCCGAAACGGACGCGGTAGACCTGGAGATTTTCGAGGATACGCTGAACGTAGTTGCGGGTTTCGGAAAATGGGATGCGCTCGACCCAGTCGACCGGATCGACACCGGGGTCGCGCGGATCGCCATAGCGCTCGACCCATTCCTTCACCCGGCCCGGTCCGGCGTTATAGCCGACGAAGGCCAGGATGTAGGAACCGCGATAGCGCGCGATCACGTCGCCGAGCTCGGCCGCGCCCATCTGCATGTTGTAGACGGTGTCGTGCAGCAGGCGGTTCTGATCGAATGCGACGCCGAATTTCTTGGCGATATAGCGGCCGGCGTCGGGCGTCACCTGCATCAGGCCGAGCGCGTTCGCGCTCGAGACCGTTTTGGGATTGAAGGCGCTTTCCTGGCGGGCGATCGAATAGACCACGGCCGGCTCGACTTCCGGCCCGATCGCGCTGTAGCGGGGCAGGGCGCCAACCGGAAACGCATACTGGTCGAAGGGAAGTCCGCGCCCCAACGCGATCTTGCCGATGAGCAGAACCGAACGGGCGTCGGCATTCTTCTCGGCAAGCTCGGCGAGCATCGCGAGCGCGCCCTGGTCGTGCGTCTTGTCGGCGAGGTCGGCGACCATGGGGACGACGAGGTCGCGCTCGCCGAGGGCATAAAGGATCTCCGCGGCACGCACCACTTCCAGCCGCGCCAGGGACTGGCGCTTGTCGGGCGGAAGGGCGGGCGGAGCCGAGAAGGCGATGTCGCCGTGACCCAGCCGGGCGCGCGCCAATTGACCGTAATAGGCGGTGGTATAGCGCGCCGCCGCCTCGTAATGGGCGCGCGCCTCCTGCGGCTTGCTGGCGGCGTCCGCGGTGCGCCCGAGCCAATAGCCGGCGCGCGCCAGGGTGATCGGGTTGGCGTTGCCCTGCGCGACGCGACCGAAGTGCTGGGCGGCGGTCGCCGGATCCTTGAGGAAACGCAGTGCGATCCAGCCGGCCGTGAATTGATGCTCGGCGCGATAGTTGTCCTTGGTCGGCGGCACCGCGTCGCGCACGACCGCATAGGCGAGCTTGGCGTCGCCGATGTCGAGCAGCTTGCGGGCGAGCAGCCGGCGCTCGACCCACCATTCGTCGAGGTCCTGCAACCGGGCCGGATCGCGCGTCGCCGTGAGCATCAGCGCGCCCGCTTCGGCGATCTTGTCGCCGCGACGCAGCGATTGGACCCGGCTGAAAATATAGCCGGCATCGTGGCGGGCCTCGGCCGGCACCGCGTCGAGCTGAGCCTTGGCGTTGGGCGCCTTGGCGGAGACGGAAATGCGCGCCTTGGCGATCGCTGGCTCGAGCCCGCCAAGGCGTTTGGCGGCGCGCAGCCCGGCATCGGCGTCGTCGGTCGTGTAGAGCCGCCGGTCCATGCGGGCCTTCTCGTCGGCACGCGTGATGAGTTCGCCGAACAGCTCGAGCGCCTGCGCTTCGATGTCGGCCGGGAAGGAATCGACGCGCCAGGCTTCGCGCGCATGGATCTGGGCGCCGGCGCGATCACCGTCCGACATCAGCGAGCGCGCGAGCGCAAACCTTCCCTTCGGGCTGAGCGGCTTGGTGTGCGCAAAATACGCCCGCACGGTCGCGGATGGGGCGCGCTCCTGCCACAGCATCGCCTCGGCGCGGCGGCGGAACATGACCATGTTGGGCCAGCTCGGGTTGGCGGCGATGAAGGCGTTGTAGCGGGCGAAATCGGCGCCATTGTCGTCGCTGCGCAGGATCACCCATTCGACCAGCTTGCGGGCGAGCGGATCGGAAATGCCGCGTTGGGCGGCGCTCGCGTCGGCGATCTTGCCGGCGCGCACGAGGCTGATGGCCTGCTTGATGGCGTCGATGTCGGCCGGCGGGGTCGACGCGGTCGCCGCCGTGGCGAGCGGAATGCCGGGCGTGGGGGCGGGCGGCGCATAGGCGACGGCCACCACCGGCGTCGTCGGTTCGGCGCGCAGTGCGGGCGGCGCGGGGGCCTGAAGTGGTGATGCGACGGTCCGGGCGGGTCCCGCGAAGGTCGGGCGGGCGCGCGGCAGCGGTACATGCGCCGCGGCCTTGGGGGCCGCGACGGGCTTGCTGGCGGTAGCGGGTCTCGTGGGCGGAAGCGGCGCGGACTTGGTGCCGGCTTTCGCGTCGGATTTGGCGACTGGTTTGGCGCCGGGATTGAGTGCCGACTTGGTGCCGGACTTCGCGTCGGACTTCGTGCCGGACTTGGCGTCCGCTGTCGTGCCGGTCTTCGTGTCGGTTGCGGCAGCCGGCGGCGCGACCAGCGTCAGGGCGGCTGCGACCGCGCACCAGCTCGCCGTGCGGTTCTGCCTGATCACCGACCCATATCCTCCTCGTGCCGCATTCCTGTCGTTAAACCTATTGCGTTGATAAAATTGACAAAACCCTAATCCGGGGCAATCGTGGCGATGTTGAGACTTGCGGCTTCCTGACGCGCCGCACTGTCGTGTTGCCTTGCGCGGATCGCGGCCGCGCCAGATCACGGAAATCGTTAGGCTCCATTGACGGAAATCGTTAGTCTGAAGGTCGAAAAATCGTTACCGGTGAGGCGCTTCGACCAAAGCTCCCCGGTCCGGAGGTCAGCATGGGTTCCACCACGAACGGCAAGACGAATTTCCGCGGATCCTTCACCGCGCTGGTGACCCCTTTCAAGGACGATGCGCTCGACCAGAAGGCGTTCCGCGACCTGGTCGAATGGCAGATCGGCGAGGGCACCAATGGACTCGTCCCGGTCGGCACCACCGGCGAGAGCCCGACGCTATCCCATGACGAGCACAACCAGGTGATCGAATGGTGCATCGACCAGGCCCGCGGCCGCGTCCCGGTGATCGCGGGCGCCGGATCGAACTCGACGCGGGAAGCGATCGAGCTGTCGCAACATGCCGAGAAGGCCGGCGCCGACGCGGTGCTGATCGTGACGCCCTATTACAACAAGCCGACCCAGGAGGGCCTGTACCAGCACTACAAGGCCATCAACGACGCGATCGGGATTCCGATCATCATCTACAACATTCCGGGGCGCTCGGTGATCGACATGTCGGTCGAGACCATGAAGCGGCTCTATGAGCTGAAAAACATCGCGGGCGTGAAGGATGCGACCGCCAACATGGTGCGGGTCTCGCAGCAGCGCGCCGTCCTGGGGGAGGGGTTCAACCAGCTCTCCGGCGAGGACGCGACCGCGCTCGGCTTCATGGCGCATGGCGGCGACGGCTGCATCTCGGTCACGTCCAATGTGGCGCCGCGCCTGTGCGCGGAATTCCAGAGCGCCTGTTTGCGCGGCGACTATGCGGCGGCCCTCGTGCTGCAGGACAAGCTCATGCCGCTGCATCAAAACCTGTTCATCGAGACCAACCCGGCGCCCGCCAAATATGCCCTGTCGATCCTCGGCAAGATCGCCGACACGGTGCGTCTGCCGATGGTGCCGCTGGGCGAGAAGTCGAAGGCGGCGGTGCGCGACGCGATGGTGCATGCCGGCTTGGTGAACTGACGCCGTCACGCGTATTTGCCGCAAGAACCTGCTTCGGACTCGGGGTCCGCATCGGCCGCGGCCGGCCGTGGAAAACGCGACCCGGCGTCGCCTCGGCCGCCGCCATTCGTGTTATTTCTTGCCCATTGCGCAGCCGAGCTGCGCCGATCACGCGCCGCAACGCGAGGAGAAGCCGGTGCTGGAGGAATTCAAGAAGTTCGCGATGCGCGGCAATGTCATCGACCTCGCGGTCGGCGTGATCATCGGGGCGGCATTCGGCGGCATCATCAATTCGATCGTCGCCGACGTCATCATGCCGGTCATCAGCGCCGTCACCGGCGGGCTCGATTTCTCCAACTACTTCCTGCCGCTGTCCTCCCGGGTCACCGCAACCACGCTCGCCGAGGCGAAAAAGCAAGGCGCCGTATTGGCCTGGGGTAACTTCCTGACAATCGTGTTGAACTTCCTCGTCGTCGCCTGGGTGCTGTTCCTGGTCGTCAAGGGCGTCAACCGGCTGCACCTGTCCCAGCCGGCAACGCCCGCCGAGCTCCCAAAGGACGTCCAGCTGCTGACCGAGATTCGCGACCTGCTGAAGAACCGGGCGCCGGTGGGCGACGCGCGGCCCTAGCGCGAGGAAAAGCCGTCCCGCTTGTTCGGGCCGGCGGCGGCGATTAAACAAGTCGCTGACCCAAAAGGGCATGCGCGGTCGGCAGGCGGCTCATTCCCTGCGGTTGCAACGAGGCTCGCCGATGGCGGAGAAGAAAGAGCGGCCGCTCAAGATCGTGGCCGACAATCGCCGGGCGCGGTTCAATTACGAGATCGGCGAGGTCTTCGAGGCCGGCATCATGCTGACCGGCACCGAGGTGAAATCGCTCCGCCTGGGCAAGGCGACGATCGCGGAATCCTACGCCGACACCCGCAACGGCGAGATCTGGCTGGTCAATTCCAACATCCCGGAATATCAGCAGAGCCGCGCCAATCATGCGCCCAAGCGGCCGCGCAAGCTTCTGCTCCACCGCCGGCAGATCGACAAGCTGGCGGCCGGGGTCGAGCGCGAAGGCATGACGGTGGTGCCGCTGAAGATGTATTTCAACGAGAAGGGCCGCGCGAAGGTCGAGGTCGCGCTCGCGCGCGGCAAGAAGCTGCACGACAAGCGCGAGACCGAGAAGAAACGGAGCTGGGAGCGCGAGAAGGGCCGCCTCCTGCGGGCGAAGGGCTGATGGCGCTACCGATCAGGCTCGATCACTGCGTGATCCATGTCTCGGACTGGGAACGCTCCAACGCGTTCTACCGCGATGTGCTCGGCGCCGAGCTGGTGCGCCGCCCGGCCGGCTTCGCCTATCGGTTCGGCGACAAGCAGCTCAACGTGCATGGGCCGGGGGTGAAGCCCGCGGAGGTGGCGCGGCTGCCGGTGCAGCCCGGCAACAGCGACCTGTGTTTCGAGTGGTCGGGGCCGATCGCGGACGCGATCGCGCATCTGGCGCGCTGCGGCGTCGCGATTCACGCGGGACCGCTCGAACGCTTCGGCGCCAAGGGCGCGGGCACCAGCGTCTATTTCCGCGATCCGGACGGCTCGCTGATGGAGTTCATGTCATATGCGGGCAGGGAGGGCAGTGCGCCATGACGGTCCTGCATGATCCGACCATCCTTCCGGCCGACTTGCCGGTGCCGCTCGACGATGGCGCCGCCCGTCATCTGCCCGGCATGCCGCTGCCCGATCTCGCCCTGAGGGCGACCGACGGCACGTCGGTGAATCTCTCCACGCTCAAGGGCCGCACGGTCGTCTACCTATATCCCCGCACGGGCCGGCCCGGCCAGGCGCTGCCTGAAGGCTGGGACGCGATCCCGGGAGCGCGGGGCTGCACGCCGCAATCCTGCGCGTTCCGCGACCATTTCGCCGAGCTCAAGGCGCTTGGCGTCGAACATCTTTTCGGACTGTCGACCCAGGACACCGATTATCAGCGCGAGGCGGTCGCGCGGCTGCACCTGCCGTTTCCGATCCTGTCCGATGAAAAGCTGGCCTTCGCGCGGGCGCTCAAGCTTCCGACCTTCGAGGTTGCCGGCATGACCTTGCTCAAGCGCATGGCCCTGGTGATCGACGACGGCGTGGTGACGAAGGTGTTTTATCCGGTCTTTCCGCCCGACAAGAGCGCCGAGACCGTGCGCGAGTGGCTGCGCGGCTCGCATGAGGGCCCGGCGCGGGGGAATTGATCCCGGTTCAGGCTTCCGATGCGGGGATCGCCTGAGCCCGCACCTTGGCGAAAACATCGCGGAACATGTCGGGCGTCAGCCGCCCCGTATTGGTGTTGTAGCGCGAGCAATGGTAGCTGCCGAACAGCATCAGCTTGCCGGCGGTGTGCACGGATCCATGGCCGAAGGGCAGTTTCGAGCGCTTCTCGCCGAGCGCCGCAATGACACTGTCATGTGCCACCCGCCCCAGCGCCACGATCGCGCGCAGGCGCGGCATTTCGGCGATCTCGGCGGACAGGAACCGGCGGCAGGTCTGGCTCTCCGCCGGCGTCGGCTTGTTTTCCGGCGGCACGCAAGCGACCGCGTTGGCGATCCGGCAGTCGACCATGGTGAGGCCGTCATCGGGGCGCTCGTCATAGGTGCCGCGCGCGAAGCCGAATTCGAGCAGGGTCGCGTAGAGCAGGTCGCCCGCATAGTCGCCGGTGAAGGGCCGCCCCGTCCGGTTGGCGCCGCGCAGGCCGGGCGCCAGGCCGACGATCAGCAGCCGCGCATCGCGCGGCCCGAATGGCGGGACCGGCGCATTGAACCAGGACGGTTCGCGCGCGCGCCACGCTTGGCGAAAAGCGACCAGGCGCGGACAGAGCGGGCAGTTCCGCCCCGGCGCCGAAGCTGCCACGGCTGTCTCAGTCCTCGAATTCGTCGTCGTCCGCGGCGTCGGCGGTCGCGCGTTGCGGCGCGGTGCTGCGCTGGAGGAATTGCGGGGTGTGGCCGGCATGACGCGGCTCACGCGGCCCGCGCTCGGTGCGCTCCGAAGGGTCGCGGCCGATCTTGGGCTGCAATTCGACGATGTCCATGAAGATGTCGGCCTGGCGGCGCAACTCGTCGGCGACCATGGGGGGCTGGGTCGAAATCGTGGACACGACCGTGACCCGCACGCCGCGCCGCTGCACCGCCTCGACCAGGGAGCGGAAATCGCCGTCGCCGGAGAACAGCACCATGTGGTCGATCGAGCCGGCGATCTCCATGGCGTCGACCGCGAGCTCGATATCCATGTTGCCCTTGACCTTGCGCCGGCCGGTCTGGTCGACGAACTCCTTGGTGGCCTTGGTGACGACCGTGTAGCCGTTGTAGTCGAGCCAATCGATCAACGGCCGGATCGACGAATACTCCTGATCCTCGACCACGGCGGTATAATAGAACGCCCGCAGCAGATAGCCGCGCGACTGAAACTCGCGCAGCAGCCGCTTGTAATCGATATCGAAACCGAGCGACTTGGCAGTGGCGTAAAGGTTGGCGCCGTCAATAAACAGAGCGATTTTTTCGCTGGGTACGGACATGTGGGCTCTCAGTTTCTCTGATGGGTTTTTGTTGGGCACTTGTCGGTTCGGACAGGCTTTGAAGCCGGGCAGGCCGGAAATATCCGGCGAATCCGGTGTCGCGATGGCAGAAATGGACGGCATTGCCGTCGGGGCGGGAACTGGCGAGCGAACAGCGAAATAACGCTGCGGCACCCCGCCGCGGCCGGCCCGCAATCTATTTAGCCGGCAGCGCCGTCTTCCCGCCCGTTGGGTAACAGAGCTTTACGGCCGCGCCAAGTTAATTGTTACAGCCACTTGGGCCCACTTGGGCCCTTGCGCTCGGGCCTGGATCGCGATACCTAACGGCTGAATCCCAGTCAGCTTTTCCCGTAAAAGGAGTGGCGAGGCCATGGCCCGTGTCACTGTTGAGGATTGCATCGACAAGGTCGACAACCGGTTCGACCTGGTGTTGGTCGCGAGTCACCGCGCCCGGATGATTTCGTCCGGCGCGCAGATCACCATCGATCGCGACAACGACAAGAATCCGGTCGTGGCGCTGCGCGAGATCGCCGACGAGACGGTTTCGCCGGGCGACCTCAAGGAAGACCTCATCCATTCGCTGCAGAAATATGTCGAGGTCGACGAGCCGGAACCCGAGACCATGCCGCTGATCGGCGCGCCCGGCACCGGCGTCGATGCCGACGATACCGAGGTGGTGGCGGACCGGATGACCGAGGAGGAGCTGCTCAAGGGCCTCGAGGGCCTGGCTCCCCCCGAGGAGAAGCCCGAGCCGGTCGAGACCGACGACGAGGAATAGGCGGCGCCTGCTCCGAGCCGGCCTCCGGCAGAGGGGTTACAAGTCCCCTTTTATTGATCGAACGGCCCGGGCATCCCCGGGCCGTTCGCGTTGGTGGCGGCTTTTCGGGCCGAAAGACGCTATCGCTTCAAATTATTGCGACTTGTTAACGGCCGCTTGGGCCTGGATCATGTTATTCTGAGGCGTTCCGATCGGGTTGATCGGGACGCGCCCTCGTTTTGTTTGTTGGTCGCATTTTCTACGGAAAACCGGTGTCAACTTTCCCGGAAAATGCTCGGCAAAAGCAGCGCCGCGCCCTCGGGGGCGGCCCACGGATCGCCATGGCGTCGACCGATCTGCCCCGCATGCAGCACCAGCCGCGCACGCGCGCGCCGGCGGAGCGCGGCCGCAAGATCGCCGCGCAGGCCGCCGAAAAGGTCGCGCCCAGGGGCAAGCCGCAGATGATGCGGCAATACGAGCTGGTGGAGCGGGTCCGCAAATACAACCCGAACACCGACGAGGAGCTGCTCAACCGCGCCTATGTGTATGCCATGAAGGCGCATGGGACCCAGCTGCGCGCCTCGGGCGACCCCTATTTCTCGCATCCCCTCGAGGTCGCGGCGATCCTGACCGACCTCAAGCTCGACGACGCCACCATCGTGGCGGCGCTGCTGCACGACACGATCGAGGATACCGAGGCGACCCGGGCCGAGATCGATCAGCTGTTCGGCAAGGATATCGGCCGCCTGGTCGAGGGCCTCACCAAGCTCAAGCGCCTCGATCTCGTATCGCGCGAGGCCACCCAGGCGGAAAACCTGCGTAAGCTCCTGCTCGCCATCGCCGAGGACGTGCGCGTGCTCCTGGTCAAGCTGGCCGACCGTCTGCACAACATGCGCACGCTCGATCACATGCCGCCGGAGGCGCGCCGGCGCAACGCGGAAGAGACGATCGACATCTACGCCCCGCTGGCGGCCCGCATCGGCATGTATGAGATGCGCGAAGAGCTCGAGAATCTGTCGTTCCGCGAGCTCAATCCGGAGGCCTACCGGGTCATCAATGCGCGCCTCGACGCGGTCGCGGCCCGGAACGGCGGGCTGATCGGCGAGATCGAGGACCAGCTCACCAAGAAGCTCGCCGACAGCGGCATCATGGCGCGCGTCGCCGGGCGCCGCAAACGCGCCTATTCGGTCTGGCGCAAGATGGAGCGCAAGGCCGTCGGCTTCGAGCAACTGTCGGATATCTTCGGTTTCCGCGTGGTGGTGCGCAAGCCGTCGGAATGCTACCAGGCGCTCGGCATCGTCCACACCACCTGGCCGGTGGTGCCTGGCCGCTTCAAGGACTACGTCTCGACCCCCAAGCAGAACGACTATCGCTCGATCCACACCACGGTGATCGGCCCCGGCAAGCAGCGCGTCGAGCTGCAGATCCGCACCGTCGAGATGGACCAGATC
>Ga0208981_1000210_pt1 | contig 10081 bp, 8 predicted proteins | sample MedBloCAOM1_M1_FD_187839 | JGI IMG/M metagenome (GOLD analysis project Ga0208981, IMG submission 187839) | Forest soil microbial communities from El Dorado National Forest, California, USA - Mediterranean Blodgett CA OM1_M1 (SPAdes) (version 2) | ecosystem: Environmental > Terrestrial > Soil >... | reverse complement strand
AACCACGTGTTCCAGCTTCTCACGCTGGTCGCCATGGAGCCGCCGACCTGCTTCGCTCCGGAATCCGTGCGCTCCGAGAAGACCAAATTGCTGGATGCGGTCCATCCCTTCGGCCCGGAGGATGCGCGGCGCAACGTCGTGCGCGGCCAATACGGCGCCGGCACCGTCGCGGGCAACAGCATGATGCCGTATCGATCTGCCCCCAACGTCGCGCCGGACTCGGCGACCGAAACCTATGTCGCGTTGAAGCTGATGATGGACAATTGGCGCTGGGCCGGCGTTCCGATCTATCTTCGCACCGGCAAGGCGCTCGCGAGGCGGCGCAGCGAGGTCGTCATCCGGTTCAAGCAGGCGCCATTCGCCCTGTTTCGCGACACGCCGGTCGAGCGGCTCACCCCCAATGACTTGATTCTGCATCTTCAGCCGGAGGAGGGGGTGACGTTGCGCTTCGGCGCCAAAGTGCCGGGCCCGAGAATGCGCATGGGCGACGTCGAGATGAAGTTCAGCTACCGCGACCATTTCAAAGCCGCGCCTAGCACCGGCTACGAAACGCTGATCTATGACTGCATGCTCGGCGACGCGACCCTGTTCAAGCGCGCGGACGACATCGAGGCCGGCTGGCGGATCGTGCAGCCGCTGCTCGACGCCTGGACGGACCGCGAGGCCGCGGCGCCGGCCATCTATCCGGCGGGCAGCAGCGGACCGCAGGAAGCCGATGCTCTGATGACGCGCGACGGCCGGCATTGGCGCGCGCTCGACGGCTCGACGGTTGCGACATCGTCATGAGTCCGGCGTCGCGGGAGCCGCCGAAAGCGCCCGCTTCGGTGCTCATCGTCATGGGGGTTTCGGGGTGCGGGAAGTCGACCATCGGAACCCTGCTCGCCGGATGCCTGCAATGGAAGTTTGAGGACGCCGACCGGTTTCATCCTGCCGCCAACATCGAGAAGATGCGCACAGGAACTCCCCTGACCGACGAAGATCGCTGGCCTTGGCTGCGCGCGATCGCGGCCTTCATCGACAAGATGCGTGGCGCAGGCGGGCATGGCGTCATCGCCTGCTCGGCGCTCAAGCGCCGATACCGCGACGTGATGATTGGCGATCGTAGCGATGTTCGGCTCGTCTACCTCAAAGGAAGCGAGGAGCTGATTTCCCGCCGTCTCGCCGCGCGTCACGGGCATTTCATGCCGCGCAGCCTGTTGCACAGCCAATTTGTCGCGCTCGAGGAACCGGGACCCGACGAGACGCCGATCACCATCTCGGTCGAGCCGACGCCGCGCGAGATCGTGGCGCAAATTCTGGCGATACTGAAGGCCGGTTTGAAAACCGGATCCGCCGGGTTCACGTCGTAGAGATCATTCAGCGCTGCGGCGTGGGTCGTGTGCACGCGGCCGCAAGAGGGACAGCGCAATATCGAAATCGCAGGCGCGAACGAATTTAGCTGTGCAAAGCTGTGGACGACGGCCGCGCCGCAATGGCGGCGTTCCGGCCGCTGTGATAATCTTCCAGGGCTCGGGCGACTACGTGGGCGAAGAGCAGAGCTCAGGGTGCAAGCACTGCCGCCAGCCCTACAAAGGCCTCTGACTGGTAGCGCCCGAGCGCCTGCATTTTATCACTGCAAGTGAAGCCTGGCTGAACGGGCCGCATGGGACAGCGCGACGCCGCGCGTTCTCCGCGCTGCCGCATTCACACGTCCAGCATGTCCTCGTCGGCGAATTCCGCCCGCTCCTGGATGAAGTCGAACCTCGCCTCCGCTTTGGTTCCCATCAGCCGCTCGACCGATGACGCGGTCGGCTTGCGCTCGCCCTCGGCCAGCACCACTTTCAAGAGCGTGCGCTTGCGGCGATCCATGGTGGTTTCCTTGAGCTGCGCCGGCATCATCTCGCCCAGCCCCTTGAAGCGGCCGACCTCGACCTTGGCGTTGGCGTGGAACTCCTTCTTGAGGATCTCGTCCTTGTGCTTGTCGTTGCGGGCGTAGAAGCTCTTGGCGCCGTGCGACAGCCGATAAAGCGGCGGCACCGCCAGATAGAGATGGCCATTGTCGATCAGTTGCGGCATCTGGCGGTAGAAAAACGTGATCAGCAGCGACGCGATATGGGCGCCGTCGACGTCGGCGTCGGTCATCACGATCACTTTCTCGTAGCGCAGGTCCTGGTCGCGATAATGCGCGCCGGTGCCGCAGCCGAGCGCCTGCGTGAGGTCGGCGAGCTGGGCGTTCTGCGCCAGCTTGTCCTTGCCGGCGGAGGCGACGTTGAGGATCTTTCCGCGCAGCGGCAGGATCGCCTGCGAGGCGCGGTCGCGCGCCTGCTTGGCCGAGCCGCCGGCGCTGTCGCCCTCGACGATGAAGATTTCCGAGCCTTCGGCCGCCGTGTTGGTGCAGTCGGCGAGCTTGCCGGGCAGCCGCAGCTTGCGCACGGCCGTCTTGCGCGAGATTTCCTTCTCCTGCCGGCGGCGCAGGCGCTCGTCGGCGCGTTCCACCACCCAGTCGAGCAGTTTGTTCGCCTGTTGCGGATTGCCGGCGAGCCAGTGGTCGAACTGGTCCTTCACCGCGGCGTCGACGATCTTCTGCGCCTCGGCGGTGGCGAGCCGGTCCTTGGTCTGGCCCTGGAATTCCGGCTCGCGGATGAACACCGACAGCATGGCGCCGGCGCCCGTCATCACGTCATCGGACGTGACGACGGCGGCGCGCTTGCCCTGGTTGGCGCGCTCGGCGTGATCCTTGAGCCCGCGCAGCAGCGCCGAGCGGATGCCGGATTCGTGCGTGCCGCCGTCCTGGGTCGGAATCGTGTTGCAGTAGGACGACAGGAAGCCGTCGGAATCCGCCGTCCATGCCACCGCCCATTCGACCGAGCCGGGAGCGCCGATCTTGCCCGAGGTGCCGGTGAAGATGTCGGGGTGGACCAGCGTCTGTCCCTGCAACGTGGTGGCGAGATAATCCTTGAGCCCGTCGGGGAAATGAAACGTGTCCTCGTCGGGCACGCCCTCGACGCCGCCGAGCAGCTCCTTGTCGCAATGCCAGCGGATCTCGACGACGCCGAACAGATACGCCTTGGCGCGCGTCATCTTGAACAGGCGCAGCGGATTGAACCTGGCTTTCTCGCCGAAGATCTGCGGGTCCGGCTTGAATCGCACCTTCGTGCCGCGCCGGTTCGGCGTCTTGCCGAGCTTCTCGATCGGCCCCTTCGGCTTGCCGCGCTGATAAACCTGGCGGTAGAGCTGGCCGCCGCGCGCGACCTCGACCTCGACCCGCTCCGAGAGCGCGTTCACCACCGAGATGCCGACGCCGTGCAGGCCGCCCGAGGTCTCGTAGACATCGGAGTCGAATTTGCCGCCCGCGTGCAGCGTGCACATGATCACTTCGAGCGCGGATTTCTTCGGCGACTTCGGATGCGGATCGACCGGAATGCCGCGGCCGTTGTCGGTGACCGTGACATAGCCGTCGCTTCTCACCTCGACGTCGATGAAGGTCGCGTGGCCGTTGAGCACCTCGTCCATGGCATTGTCGATCACCTCGGCGAAGAGATGATGCAGCGCCTTCTCGTCGGTGCCGCCGATATACATGCCGGGCCGCCGGCGGACCGGCTCGAGCCCTTCCAGCACCTCGATATGGCGGGCCGTGTAGCCGGCCTCCGCGCTCGATCCGCGCACTGGCTTGCCCCGCGGGGTCTTGCGGCGCGGGGCCGGCTCGGACACCTCGGAGAACAGGTCACGGCTGCCAGGCGTTGTTTTCTTTGCGATTTTTGCCATTCGGGTTCCGCTAGAGGTCGGGGCGGACGAATCAGTTGCGCCAACTATGCCACCCGGCGGCGGCAACTTGAATCCGCGAATGCGGGTTTTCGGGTTTCTTATGTAGGCACCCCGGCCCCCCTGCGTCAGGGGAGCCGGCCGCCGCCCCTGGCTTCATGCCAGAGGGCGGGTTAAGAGACCCTTCATCCGCCCGATTCAAGGCCTTCACCGACAGCGCCAGCCCATGTTCGAGACCCTCGATGCCTTCGGGCACCAGATCGTCGATTTCGTGCGCCTCCATGAGGCCTGGGCCGCGCCGATCGTGTTCGCGCTCGCGTTCGGGGAATCGCTCGCTTTCATCTCGCTCCTGGTGCCGGCCTGGGGCGCGCTCGTCGCCATCGGCATGCTGATCGGGCCGAGCGGGATCAACTTTTGGCAGGTGTGGGTCGGCGCCTCGGTCGGAGCCGCATTCGGCGACTGGCTGTCCTATTGGATCGGGCGCAAGCTCGGGCCTGCGGTTGCCCATGTCTGGCCGCTGTCGCGCCATCCCGATCTTTTGCCGCGCGCCGAGCGCTTCATGGCGCGCTGGGGTGTCCTGGGTATTTTCATCGGCCGCTTCTTCGGGCCGCTGCGCGCCTCGGTGCCGCTGGTGGCGGGGATTTTCGCGATGCCGTTTTGGCGCTTCCAGATCGCCAATTTCGCTTCCGCCTTCGTGTGGGCTGCGGTGCTGCTCACGCTCGGCGACGTGGTGTCCAAGGCGGTGCACATGCTCTGGGGATGAACGGCATTCTGTCTGCCTCACCCGGGGCGTTCCACCCGGCTCGCCGGCGCGCTATGATCGGTGCGGCGCAACGGGCGAATGCCCAGCGCGAAGACCCCGCCCGAAGGGCACACACATTGCGCCGCTGAACCAGAAAAGCACCAGGGAGGTTCCGATGATCGAACTGACACGCCGCTCGGCGCTCGCCGGCGCCGCAATGACCACGATGGCCGCCGCCGGCGGCTTCATGACCCCCGAATGGGCGCGCGCCGCCGCTGCGCCGGCCGCCGCGCAGGCGCCGGGCTTCTATCGCTACAAGGTCGGCAGCATCGAGATCACGGTCATCACCGACGGCGCCAACCGTCTGCCGGTGACGGACGAATTCGTGCTCAACGCCAAGAAGGAGGAAGTGAACGCCGCGCTCGCCGAGGCCTTCATGGAGCCGGGCGTTTTCGTCGGCCCCTATAACCCGATCGTCATCAATACCGGCGCGAAGCTCGCGCTCGTCGACACCGGGACCGGCGAGGCCGCCTACAAGGCGAGCAAGGGGCAGACCGGCCAGTTCCTGACCAATCTGGCGGCCGCCGGCATCGACGCCAATGCGATCGATACCGTGATCATCTCGCACTATCACGGCGATCACATCAACGGCCTGCTCAAGGCGGACAATTCGCTCACCTTCCCGAACGCCGAAATCCTCGTTCCGGCGGCCGAGCACGCCTACTGGACGAATGAAAGCGAGATGAGCCGCGCCGCGACGAAGCGCATCGCCGACAATTTCAAGAATGTGCAGCGGGTGATCAGCGGCGAGGTCCTCAAGCGGCTGCGGACCTACGAGGCCGACAAGGAAGTCATCTCCGGCGTCACCGCGGTGAGCACGCCCGGCCATACCCCGGGTCACACCTCCCACGTCGTCGCGTCGGGAAACGCCAAGGTCTATGTGCAGGCCGACGTGACCCATGCGCCGTTCCTGTTCGTACGCCACCCCGGCTGGCACGCCTTCTACGACCACGACCCGGTGCAGGCGGAAGCGACCCGCCGCAAGGTCTACGACATGCTGGCGGCCGAGCGCATGAGGGTGCAGGGCTTCCACTATCCGTTCCCGGCGGTCGCGCATGTCGAGAAGACCGCGACCGGCTATCGGGAACTCCCGGTGGCATGGAGCCCGGTGATCTGAAGTCAAAAGGGGGCAGGATGCGTCGCAGATTATTCATCGGGCTGGCCGCGGTGGTTGCCGCGGCCGGCAGCGCCGTCGCGCAATCGCCGGTCGAGCGCGGCAGCTATCTGGTCAACAGCGTCGGCGCCTGCGGCAACTGCCATACGCCGCGCCAGCAGGGCGTTCCCGACCTGTCGAAACGGCTCTCCGGCGGCTTCCAGACCTTCGATGAGCCCTGGTTCACGGTCAAAGGCGCCAACATCACATCCGACAAAGACACTGGCATCGGCAATTGGAGCGACGCCGATCTGCGCAAGGCGCTGCTCGATGGCGTGCGCCCCAACGGCGTCCAACTCGCCCCCGTGATGCCCTACGGTTTCTACAAAATAATGGCGCCGGGTGACATCGACGCCATCATCGCGTATCTGCGCTCGGTGCCGGCGATCCGCAATGAGGTGCCGGCGCCGCAATACAAGGCGCAGCAGGTCGTCGCGAGCCTGCCGGGCGCCGACAAGCCGATGTCCGAGGCCGATCTCAAGGACCCGGTGAAACGCGGCTTCTATCTTTCGTCGATCGCGCACTGCATGGCGTGTCACTCCCGCGTCTCGGAAGCCGCGCCGCCCGACTTCAAGAACGCCTACGGCAAGGGCGGCCGCGAGTTCCGCGGACCGTTCGGCACGTCGGTCGCCGCGAATATCAGCGCGCATCCGAAGGCCGGCCTGGGCGGCTGGAGCGACGCCGAGCTCAGGCGTGCGCTCACCGAAGGCGTGTCGCGGGACGGCCGCAAGCTCAAGCCGCCGATGATCGACTATGTGGCCTACTATAAGACTTGGGGTCCCGAAGACATGGATGCGCTGATCGCCTGGATCAGGACCATCCCCCCGATCGAGTGAGAGGACCGATGCCCTTGGAACGGATTCTGATCATTGTCGGCCTCATCGCCGTCATCGCGTTGTTCGGTTTCCAGCTCTGGCGGGTGCTGCGCACCGGACACGTGCGGTGGCGTGTGCAGAGGGTCCACCGCGCCAACCGTCCGGTCGCGTTCTGGCTCGAGGTCGCCGCCTGCGTGGTGGGGTTGCTGGTGTTCGCCGCCTTGCTCAGCTTGCAGCTGGTCCGCTGAAGGCCTCGCCGGCGGCCATTGACGGGGCCCGGCGGCTTCCCATATAGGTCCCGCCATGACGACGACCGCGTTCACCCGCTTGCACCGCCGCCGCTGCCGCCTTGCGGCCACGGCCGATCGCGTCTGATCGTCGCCCGTGCCGCCGGATTTTTCCCGCGGCGCTCTCCTGACAGCTCCCGCGGAAGATTTCGGCAGCCCATCGTTTTGCTGGAGCGTGATCTCATGCTCCGACCGCGGAAAGGAATGAGCCATGGCCAAGAAAGCCAAGATCGGCGTGCTCGGCGCCTCCGGCTATACGGGCTCGGAATGCGTGCGGCTGCTGCTGCGCCATCCGCAGGTCGAGATCGCGTTGCTCACCGCCGATCGCCGGGCCGGCCAGGAGATGCGCGAGGTCTTTCCGCAATTCTCGCCCTTCGGGTTGCCGAAGCTCGTCCCGATCGACGCAATCGACTGGGCCGGCTGCGGTCTCGATCTCGTCTTCGCGGCGTTGCCGCATGCGACGACCCAGAAGGTGATCAAGGACTTGTTCGCAAAAAGCCCGAGCATCAAGGTGGTCGATCTGTCGGCCGATTTCCGGCTCGCCGATACCGCGGCCTATGCGCGCTGGTATGGCCACGAACACTTGGCGCCCGAGCTGCAGAAGGATGCCGTCTACGGGCTCACCGAGATGCACCGGGACAGGATCAAGCAGGCACGGCTGGTCGCCAACCCGGGCTGCTACACGACCTGCAGCGAGCTTCCGCTCATCCCGCTCATCGACGCCAAGGCCATCGACCTCGACGAGATCGTCGTCGACGCCAAGTCGGGCATGACCGGGGCGGGCAGGGCAGTCAAGGAGGCGATGCTGTTCTCCGAGGTGTCGGAAGGCTTCCACGCCTACGGGGTCGGCCATCATCGTCACATGGCGGAGCTCGACCAGGAATTCTCCAACGCCGCCGGCCGGCCGGTGGTGGTCAGCTTCACGCCGCATCTGGTGCCGATGAACCGTGGCATCCTGGCAACCATCTATGTGCGCGGGGCCTCCGGCCAGTCGCCCGAGGATCTTCATGCCATACTTTTGAAGCGATACGCGAACGAGCCCTTCGTCCATGTGCTTCCATTCGGCGAGATGCCGCAGACGCGCCACGTGCGCGGCTCCAACATGACCTTCATCGGCGTCACGCGCGACCGGGTAGCGGGCCGCGCCATCATCTGTTCGGCGCTCGACAATCTGGTCAAGGGCGCCGCCGGGCAGGCCGTGCAGAACATGAACCTGGTGCTCGGATTTCCCGAGCCCATGGGGCTCGAGCAGGTGGCGCTGTTCCCGTGAGGGCTAATTCTCGCCGAGCACCTTGAGCCGCGCGCTCGCGGTCTCGTGCGCCCACTGGCCGTCGTCATATTTCGGCGCAACCGCCAGCGCCTTGCGGTAATCCGTTTTGGCCTTCTCGATTTCGCCCTTGCCTTCATGTGCCAGGCCGCGGCCCGCATAGGCGCCGGTGAACTCAGGCTCGAGGCGAACCGCCTGGCTGTAATCCGCGATGGCGCGGTCATAGTCGCCATCCTGCCGCAACTCGATGGCGCGGTTGTGATGGATGGCGGCGAGCGGCTCGCCGGAGAATTTTCCCGACTGGATCGCACGCGTACAGGCGGCGATGGCCGCTTCGCCTTCCTCCTTGAAGCAACGGTCGCTGTTCTCGTCGGCGTGCGCCGGCGCAGCCGCGACAAGGGCGGCCGTTATCGCGGCGAGCAGAGCCAGCGCAAGGCGTTTCATGATCGTGCTGGCGCGCGCTGCCGCAATTCTCAATCCCGCACCTTCACGTAGCTTCCGGGCGCGTCCTCGATCGGCTTCAACACGCCGCCGCCGGGCTGGCGTGCCTTCGCGAGCGTGGGCTCCTGCGTCCTGATCCAGGCGAGCCAATCCGGCCACCACGAGCCCGGATGCTCGTCGGCGACCGCAATCCATTTGTCGAGGTCGCCGCCGCGGGGCTGCGGGCCGGTCCAGTACTGGTACTTGTTCCTGGCCGGCGGATTGATGACGCCGGCGATGTGGCCGGAGCCTGCGAGCACGTATTTCACCGGCCCGCCGAACAGGGACGAGCCGACATAGACCGAGCGCGCCGGCGCGATGTGATCCTCGCGGGTGGCGAGATTATAAACCGGGATGTCGACGCTCTTGAGGTCGAGCCCGATCCCGTCGATCGTCATCTCGCCCTTGGCGAGCCGGTTTTCGAGGTAGCAGCTGCGCATATAGAGCGAGTGGTTGGCGGCCGGCATGCGCGTGGCGTCCGAATTCCAGTACAGCAGATCGAACGGGAAGGGCGCCTTGCCCTTGAGATAGTTGTTGATGACATAGGGCCAGATCAGGTCGTTCGAGCGCAGCATGTTGAAGGCGGTCGCCATGGTGTTGCCGCCGAGATAGCCGCGCTCCTTCATGTGGCGTTCGAGGCCCGCGATCTGCTCCTCGTCGACGAAGACCTTCAGATCGCCCGCATGGGTGAAATCGGCCTGGGCGGCGAAGAAGGTCGCGGAAGTGATGCGCGGATCCGACCGCGCCGCCATGTAGGCGAGCGTCATCGCCAGCAATGTGCCGCCGACGCAATAGCCGATGGCCGTGACCTCGCTCTCGCCGGTCGCCTTCTTGATGGCGTCGAGGGCTTCGAGCGGACCCTCGCGCATATAGTCGGCGAGATCCTTGTGCTGATGGCTTTCGTCCGGATTGACCCATGAGATCACGAACACGGTCAGGCCCTGGTCGACGCACCATTTGATGAAGGATTTTTCCGGCGTGAGATCGAGAATGTAGAACTTGTTGATCCACGGCGGCACGATCAGGAGCGGGCGCTTGAGCACCTTGGCGGTCGTGGGCGCATATTGGATCAGCTGCATCAGGTCGTTCTGGTAGATCACCTTGCCGGGCGTGAGAGCGAGATTGCGCCCGACCTCGAACATGGAGGAGTCGGACTGGCGGATCTTCAGGCTGCCGCCGCCGGCCGCGATGTCCTCGGCGAGCATGCGCATGCCGTCGACCAGATTCTCGGCATTGGACGCGAGCGTCGTGCGCAGGAGCTCCGGATTGGTGAACACGAAATTGGACGGCGAGACCGCATTGGCGATCTGGCGCACGTAGAACTCGGCCTTCTGGCGCGTGTGCGGATCGAGGCCCTCGGCGTCCCTGACCAGATGGTTCGCCCAGTCGGTGGTCAGCAGATAGCCCTGCTTGAGAAAGTCGAAAAACTGGTTGGACGACCATTCCGGGTCGCTGAACCGCTTGTCGCGCGGATCGGGCGCGGCGACCGGCGCGACGGGCTCGCCCGCCAGGCGTTTGGCGGCATTCGCCCACAGG
>Ga0208981_1000205_pt1 | contig 10136 bp, 6 predicted proteins | sample MedBloCAOM1_M1_FD_187839 | JGI IMG/M metagenome (GOLD analysis project Ga0208981, IMG submission 187839) | Forest soil microbial communities from El Dorado National Forest, California, USA - Mediterranean Blodgett CA OM1_M1 (SPAdes) (version 2) | ecosystem: Environmental > Terrestrial > Soil >... | reverse complement strand
TTGTTGGCGACGATAGCCAGCTCCTTGGCGCCCTGTTCGTGAAGGGCATCGAGCAGATTGTCGGCGATACCAACGGCGCCAAATCCGGCCACCAATACCGTCGATCCGTCGCGAACCCCGGCCACGGCCTCGGCCGTGGTCTTTACACGCTTGTCGATCACGTCAAAAAACCCCTTCGAGCGGCATTGTTGTTTGCCGTCCGTGGCTTACGCCACAACCGATCTGGGCTGGAACAGACCATCAACTCCGGTCCGGAGAAAGGCGCAAATTCCAGGCGTGATACCCGACGTGCCTCTCCGCGGAGTCGTCCCGGCGAACCGCGACCGCTCGCGATGGAAGACGGCATCACAATGGCTTTGGCGACGAAATTGCCAGTTGCAAAGTCCCGCCCCCGTGCTTCTAATCGGAACAACTAAAAAAACATCGGGAGGTCTCAACGTGTCTACAGTCAAATTGACGGTGAACGGCAAGGCGGTCTCGGCCGACGTCGAGGACCGGACGCTTCTTGTCAATCTCCTGCGCGATCATCTGAATCTGACCGGCACCCATGTCGGCTGCGATACCAGCCAGTGCGGCGCCTGTGTCGTGCATATCGATGGCCGGGCGGTCAAATCATGCACCGTGCTGGTCGGACAAGCCGACCGTGCCAATGTCACCACCATCGAAGGTATTTCGAAGGGGGACGTACTGCATCCGATGCAGGCCGCGTTCCGCGACAATCACGGGCTGCAGTGCGGGTTTTGCACGCCGGGCATGATCATGTCGGCGATCGATATCGTCAATCGATACGGCAGCAAGCTCGACGAGGACACCCTCCGTCACGAGCTTGAGGGCAATATCTGCCGCTGCACCGGCTACCACAATATCGTCAAATCCGTGCTCGACGCCGCCGGCCGCATGAATGTCTCGATGGCGGCCGAATAGTCCGCCATCTGCAAGATACTATCTGCGAAATTAAAAAACCGGCCGCGATCTGCGCCTCCAAAGAATTCGCGCAGGTGACGCGGCCCGACAGGGAGAGATGCGATGGGCATTGAAGGCATTGGCGCAAGCGTGGTGCGCAAGGAAGACCGGCGGTTCATCACAGGTAAAGGCCGCTACGTTGATGACATCAAGCTTATGGGCATGACCCACGCCCATTTCATCCGCAGCCCACACGCGCATGCCAAAGTAAAGAACATCGACTCGTCGGCGGCGATGAAAATGCCGGGCGTGGTCGGGGTGCTTACGGGAAAGCAGCTGGTCGATGACAAGATCGGCAATCTCATCTGCGGCTGGGCGATCACATCCAAGGACGGCACGCCGATGAAGATGGGCGCGTGGCCGGCGATGGCGCCGGAAACGGTGCGCTTCGTCGGACAGGCGGTCGCGGTGGTCATCGCCGAGACCAAGAACCAGGCGCGCGACGCGGCGGAAGCCGTGGTCGTCGATTACGAGGAGCTTCCGGCCGCGGCCGATATTCGCGCGGCGATCAAGCCGGGCGCGCCGCAACTGCATCCGGAAGCGCCGGGCAATGTGATCTATGACTGGACCATCGGCGACGAGGCCGCGACGGAGGCCGCATTCAAGTCGGCGGCCAACGTGGTCTCGCTCGACATCACCAACAACCGGCTGGTGCCGAACGCGATGGAGCCGCGCGCGGCGATCGGGGACTATAACGAAGCCGAAGAGCATTTCACGCTGTACACCACGTCGCAAAATCCGCATGTCGCGCGCCTCGTGCTGTCGGCATTCTATAACATCGCGCCGGAGCACAAGCTGCGGGTGGTGGCGCCGGATGTCGGCGGCGGCTTCGGCTCCAAGATATTCATCTATCCGGAAGAGATGGTGGCGCTGTGGGCCTCCAAACGCACCGGGCGGCCGGTGAAATGGACCGGCGACCGCTCCGAGGCATTCCTGACGGACGCCCATGGCCGCGATCACCTGACCAAGGCCGAGATGGCGTTCGACCAGGACAACAGGATCACCGGGCTGCGCGTGAAGACCTACGCCAATCTCGGCGCCTACATGTCGCTGTTCTCCTCCTCGGTGCCGACCTATCTCTATGCGACGCTGCTGTCGGGCCAGTACAACATCCCCAACATCTTCGCCGAGGTGATCACCGTGTACACCAACACCACCCCGGTCGACGCCTACCGGGGCGCGGGGCGGCCCGAAGCAAGTTTCGTGGTGGAACGCCTGATGGAAACGGCGGCGCGGCAATTGAAGGTCGATGCGGGCGAGTTGCGCCGCAAGAACTTCATCACCAGCTTCCCGCACCAGACGCCCGTGATCATGGCCTACGACACCGGCGATTTCGGTGCGTCGCTTGATGCCGCGTTGAAGGCGATCGATTACGCCGGCTACCCGGCGCGCAAGGAGACTGCGAAGAAGGAAGGCAAGCTCCGCGGCATCGGCTTCTCCTGCTACATCGAGGCCTGCGGCATCGCGCCGTCTAAAGCAGTCGGCAGCCTGGGCGCCGGTGTGGGCTTATGGGAATCCGCCGAAGTCCGCGTCAATCCGGTCGGCACCATCGAGGTCCTCACCGGTTCGCACAGCCACGGCCAGGGCCACGAAACCACCTTCTGCCAGTTAGTTGCGGATCGCCTCGGCATTCCAATCAGCCAGGTCTCGATCGTCCACGGCGACACTGACAAAGTGCAGTTCGGCATGGGCACCTATGGTTCGCGCTCCGCGGCCGTCGGTCTGACGGCGATCCTCAAGGCGATGGAAAAAGTCGAATCCAAGGCCAAGAAAATCGCCGCGCATCAACTCGAAGCTTCCGAAGACGACATCGTCATCGAGAACGGCGAGTTCAAAGTCACCGGCACCGACAAGTCGATCGCGCTGCCGATGGTCGCGCTCGCCGCCTACACCGCGCACAATCTGCCGGATGGCATGGAGCCGGGCCTGAAAGAAGGCGCGTTCTACGATCCCACCAACTTCACCTTCCCGGCGGGCGCCTACATCTGCGAGCTCGAGGTCGATTCCGCCACCGGCAAGACCAGCTTTGTCAATTTCGTCGCGGCCGATGATTTCGGGCGGCTGATCAACCCGATGATCGTCGAAGGCCAGGTCCATGGCGGCCTCGCCCAGGGCATCGGCCAGGCGTTGCTCGAAGGCGCCGTCTATGACAGCAGCGGCCAGCTCGTGACAGCGTCGTTCATGGACTACACCATGCCGCGCGCCGACGACCTGCCGTCGTTCAAATTGAACCACACCACGACGCTGTGTCCGGGCAATCCGCTCGGCGTCAAGGGTTGCGGCGAGGCCGGCGCGATCGGCGCATCCGCCGCCGTCATCAACGCCATCACGGACGCGATCGGCAACAACAAGCTCGAAATGCCGGCGACGCCCGACCGGGTGTGGCACGCCATTCACGGCAACGCATAAAAGTGTTTTCGAGCGAAGCGGGCTCCGCTTCGCATAAGGAAAACACGACCACAATAGAGATTCGGGAGACGAGCCATGTATGAGACAACCTACCATCGCCCCTCCTCTGTCGACGAAGCCGCGGCGCTTTTCGCTGAGGGTTCGGAGTCGAAATATCTTGCCGGCGGTCACACGCTGATCCCGGTCATGAAGCAGCGGCTTGCCTCGCCGTCCGACGTGATCGATCTCGGCCGGATCAAGGATCTCATCGGCGTCGAGGTTTCCGCCGACGCGGTGACGATCAAGGCGGCGACCACGCATTACGACGTGGCCGCGAGCGGAGCCGTGCAAACGGCGATTCCCGCGCTCGCCCATCTCGCCTCGCTGATCGGCGATCCGGCGGTGCGCTATCGCGGCACGATCGGCGGCTCGATCGCCAACAACGATCCTGCAGCGGATTATCCGGCGGCGGTGCTCGCACTCGGCGCGACGATCAAGACCAACAAGCGGAGCATTGCGGCCGATGATTTTTTCAAGGGCCTTTTCTCGACGGCGCTGGCGGACGGCGAGATTATTACACAGGTGTCCTTCCCGATTGCGGCCAAGGCAGGTTATTCGAAAATGCCCCATCCCGCCTCGCGCTTCGCGCTGACCGGCGTGTTTGTGGTCAAGACCAAATCGGGCGACGTCCGCGTCGCCGCCACCGGCGCATCTTCGAGCGGCGTCATGCGGGTGCCGGCCATCGAGTCAGCGCTGAAGGCGAACTGGGCGGCTTCGGCGTTCGACAGCGTCAACATTTCCGCTGACGGGCTGCTGACCGATATCCACGGATCGTCCACCTATCGCGCCAATCTGATCAAGGTGATGGCGCAGCGCGCGGTCACTGCGGCCGGCTGATCGCGCTTCCCGCGCAAGCTCAAGCAAGCGGCGCGCAGCAATGCGCGCCGCTTGCATTTAACCATGTTCGGGTCAAAAGACGCTTGCCACCCTCCCCGCAAGGCTGGACAATTTCGCCAAAAAGAGATTTGGAGCATGATCCGGAAAAGCATGCTTTCGGGCACGGCCCGATGGGTGGGTACCGGTTTTCCCTCGGGACAAACGCGGAGCGTTTGCCCGGAGATCATGCTCAAACAACAGGCTAAAGCGCCCATGAAATTCGGCATTTTCTACGAGCATCAGCTGCCGCGGCCGTGGAACGATGGCGACGAGCGCAGGCTGTTCCAGGAATCGCTCGATCAGGTCGAACTCGCCGACAAACTCGGCATCGATTACGCCTGGGAAGCCGAGCATCATTTTCTCGAGGAATATTCGCACTCCTCGGCGCCCGAGATATTCCTCGCAGCGTGCTCGCAACGCACCAAAAACATCCGTCTCGGTCACGGCATCTGCCTGATGCCGCCGAAATACAACCACCCGGCGCGGGTCGCGGAGCGTGTCGCCACGCTCGATCTCGTTTCCAACGGCCGCGTCGAATTCGGCACCGGCGAGAGCGCCTCGCTGATGGAACTCGGCGGCTTCAACGTCGGATTCGATCCGGTCGAAAAGCGGCGGATGTGGCATGAAGGCGTCGAGCAGTGCACCAACATGATGGTGATGGACCCCTATCCCGGCTTCAAGGGCGAGTTCTTCGAGATGCCGTGCCGCAACGTGGTGCCCAAACCGGTGCAGAAGCCGCATCCGCCGCTGTGGGTGGCCTGTTCCAACCGCGAGACCATCAAGATGGCGGCGCGCCACGGCATCGGCGCGCTGACCTTCGCGTTCGTCGACCCCCGCGAAGCCAGGCAATGGGTCGATGACTATTACCGCATCTTCAAAGAGGAATGCGTGCCGATCGGCCACGCCGTCAATCCCAACGTCGCGATGGTGACCGGCTTCTCGGTGCACGCGGACGAAATGGAATCGCGCCGCCGCGGTGAAGACGGCCTGCGATTCTTCCGCTACGGCCTGGAGCATCATTATATCTTCGGCGAGCACAGGCCGGGACGCACCGACATCTGGGCCAATCTCGAGAAGGCGCGGCATGCGTTGCCGGCGACCGGCGCCGATCACGGCATCGGCACGCCAGATCAGTTGCGAACCCATCTGCGGCACTTTGAGGACTCAGGCGTCGATCAGACCGTGTTCATCCAGCAAGGCGGTCGCAACGAGCACATCTGCGAAGCGCTCGAACTTTTCGCCAAGGATGTGATGCCCGAATTCAGGGCGCGCGAAATTGCGCGGGAAAAGCGGAAACAGGAAGAGCTGGCGCCCTACATCGAAAAGGCGATGGCCCGCAAACAGGCTGTCAAGCCGATGCGCGACGAGGAGATCCCGGTCTTTGTCGCGCTCGGCCGCAAGGTCGCCGAAGAAGGCACCGGCACCGAGCGCCAAAAGCAGAACGCCAACCTGTGGGCAGATGCTGCCAAGGTACCGCCGAGCGATCCCGAACGCCACGGAACCAAGACCTCCGCAACCTCGTAGTCCTTTTTTCCCATATCACCGGAAAAACAACGTGCTCGATAAATCAGCCTCACAGCCCTCCACCCGCACTTCCGGCCCGCTCTCAGGCGTTCGCATTGTCGAATTCGCCGGCATCGGACCTGGCCCCTTCGCCTGCATGATGCTTGCGGACATGGGCGCGGAGGTGGTCACGCTCGACCGCGTCGGCGCGAAGAAGAACCTGAAATCGGTGGCCGGGCGCGGACGCAAGGTCGTCGAGCTCGACCTCAAGGACAAGTCCGCGATCGCGCAGGTGCTCGAACTCTTGGCCAATGCTGACGCGCTAGTCGAAGGCTTTCGCCCCGGCGTGATGGAGCGGCTGGGGCTCGGGCCCGATGTGGTGCTGGCGCGCAACCCGCGTCTCGTCTATGGCCGCATGACGGGATGGGGCCAGGAAGGCCCGCTGGCGCAGGCCGCCGGCCACGACATCAACTACATCTCGGTCACCGGCGCGCTTGCCGCGATCGGCACCGCGGAAAAACCAGTACCGCCGCTCAATCTGGTCGGCGATTTCGGCGGCGGCGCGCTCTATTTGGTGGCCGGCGTGCTCGCCGCGCTGCTGGAGGCGTCAAAATCAGGCAAGGGACAGGTGGTCGATGCTGCGATGTGCGATGGCGCGGCATCGCTGATGTCGATGTTCTTCGATTTGGCGGCCGCCGGCCGATGGACCGAGCAGCGCGAGAGCAATTTCCTCGATGGCGGCGCGCACTTCTACGGCGTCTATGAATGCGCCTGCGGCCGGTTCATTTCGATCGGCTCGATTGAGCCGCAGTTTTACGCGCTGCTGCGCCAACACGCGGGCCTTTCGGACGCCGAATTCGATCAGCAGATGGACCGCAACGCATGGCCTGGGCTCAAGCAAAAGCTTGAAGATGTATTCAAGACCAAGACCCGCGACGAGTGGTGCAAGATCATGGAGAACACCGACGTCTGCTTCGCGCCTGTTTTGACCATGAGCGAAGCGCCTGGACATCCGCACATGGCGGCCCGAAAGGTTTTTGTCAGCCGCCACGGCGTCACCCAGCCCGCGCCGGCGCCACGTTTCTCGCGCACGCCGTCGGCGATCCGCGAGGCCGCCACGGCCGATATCGCCGAGCTGACGAGCGTGTGGAAAGGCGAGCGGTAACTCTCTCACCGTCATTCCGCGGCGCGCAAAGCGCGAGCCCGGATTCCGAGCCTGTCGCCTCAGATGTGCAAATTGCACATCGGCGAATGACAATAGTTGAGCGCATTGCCTGCCGCGTCCGAAATTGAGGGATATTAGTCATTCGCCTTTCGCGGTTGATTTGCGATGATCCGGCTCACCTGGACACTATGATTCGACCATGGCGCTGCAACTGCGACCGAACTGCGAATATTGCGACAAGGATCTTCCGCCGCGTTCGGCGGAAGCGCGCATCTGCAGCTATGAGTGCACGTTCTGTGTGGGCTGTGTCGAGAATAAGCTCCACAATGTGTGCCCGAACTGCGGCGGCGGTTTCGTCCCGCGGCCGATCCGGCCGGCAACCGAATGGCGGCCAGGACTATCGGTCGAGAAGCGACCGCCATCGGACAAGCGCATCCATCTGTCTCACAGTCTCGACGACATTGCCGAGCATTCCGCTCGTATCAGGAATATTCCGCATGGGGATCGCTGACGCGATGCGTTATGCCGCCGGCAGAATCGTGCCTTCGACTTCGCCAAAGCCGACGCGATAACCGTCGCCCTGGCACCAGCCGTGGAAGCTGAGCGAATCGCCGTCTTCGAGAAACGTCCGCCGGATGCCGCTCGCCAGCTCAATCGGCTCGGTGCCGTTCCAGCTGATTTCAAGAAGGCTGCCGCGCTGGTGTTTCTCCGGACCGCTGATGGTGCCGCTCCCTAAGAGATCGCCGACATTCATGGCGCAGCCTGACGAGGCGTGATGCACCAGTTGCTGCACCGACGACCAGTACATGTATTTGAAATTGGTGCGGCAGATCCGCGTAGCTTCATTCATTTGCGCCGCGCGCAAGCCGACATCGAGCTGCAGATCGTAATTGTTCGGCTGCGCTTGCTGCAGATAAGGCAGAGGGTTCGGATGCTGAACAGGGCCACGGAGGCGGAACGGCTCCAGCGCCTCACGCGTGACGATCCAAGGGCTGATCGAGGTGGCAAACGCCTTGGCCTGGAATGGCCCGAGCGGCACGTATTCCCACTGCTGGATATCGCGCGCGCTCCAGTCGTTCAACATCACAAAGCCGAAGATCATGTCTTCCGCCTGCTTTTCGCTCAGCATCTCGCCTATCGGGGAGGACTGCCCGATCACAACACCCATTTCCAGCTCGAAGTCGAGCCGCTTGCAGGGGCCGAATGACGGCACGTCCGCATTCGGCGGCTTCAACTGGCCGTGCGGCCTGCGTACCTTGGTGCCGCTAACCACGACGGTGGACGCGCGTCCGTTATAACCGATCGGCATATGCAGCCAGTTCGGCTGCAACGCGTTGTCCTTGCCGCGGAACATGACGCCGACATTGGTGGCATGCTCCTTCGACGAATAGAAATCGGTGTAACCGGCGACAGCAATCGGCAGGCACAATCTTGCGTCGGCCATCGGCACCAGCGCGCGCCGGCGCAACTCGTCGTTATCGCGCAGCTCCGGATTGTCATGGCGCAACAATTCGCTGATCCTCGCGCGTGTGCGAGACCAGACCTTAGGCCCCAGCGCCATGAAGGGATTCAGCATGGGCGCCGCAAAAACACCGAGGTCGCCGACATCCAGTCGCCCTTCTTGTTCGAGCTCCCAAAGATCGAGCACGCAATCGCCGATCGCGACACCGACGTGAGGAGCTAATCCGTCCTTTGCCGAAAACACGCCGTAGGGAAGATTCTGGATCGGAAAGTCCGAGGTGGCATCAACCTCGATGAAAGAGCGAAGGCTGGGATCGTTAGGATGTGGCAAGATGCTTCTCCGTCAGGCGTCGTCATGGCTGCGCTTGACCCGGCCATCCACGACTTTATTGCGAGCCACAAGATGCCCGGGACATGCCCGGGCATGACGGAACGTTAGACGGCGCGGGATACCTCACGGCCTATTCGGATCGAACCGCTTTTCCAGTCCCTTCCAACAGTCGGCATAATCATCCTGCAGCGTCGCGGATTTTGCCGCGTGCGCGGTGACGCGCTGCGGATATCGTGTCTCGAACATGAAGGCCATGGTGCCGGTCAGCTTGACCGGCTTCAATTCCGAATTGCTGGCGTGATCGAAGGCCTCGCGGTCCGGACCATGCGGCAGCATGCAATTGTGCAGGCTGATGCCGCCGGGCGTAAACCCCTGCGGCTTCGCATCGTAGACGCCGTAAATCAGCCCCATGAACTCAGACATGATGTTCATGTGATACCACGGCGGACGGAAGGTGTTTTCCGCCACCGCCCAGCGCTCCGGGAAAATCACGAAATCGATGTTCGCGGTTCCCGCGGTTTCCGACGGCGACGTCAGCACGGTGAAGATCGACGGATCGGGATGGTCGAATCCGATCGCGCCGACCGGAGAGAAGGTCCTCAGATCGTATTTGTACGGCGCGTAGTTGCCGTGCCATGCCACGACGTCGATCGGCGAATGCGGCAGCTTCGTTACGAACAGCTGTCCGCCCCACTTAACGAACAATTCGGTCGGCGTGTCCTTGTCTTCATAGGCCGCAACGGGGGTGAGGAAATCGCGGGCATTGGCGAGACAATTGGCGCCGATCGGACCACGCTCCGGCAGCGTGAAGGCGCCGCCGTAATTTTCACAAGCGTAGCCGCGCGCAGGCCCCGACGGAATCTCGACGCGGAATTTCACGCCGCGCGGGATCACGACGATTTCCCCGGGCTCGGCATCGATCCGGCCGAACTCGGTGACGAAACGCAGATTGCCCTGCTGCGGCACGAACAGCATCTCGCCATCGGCATTGTAGAAATGCTGATCGACCATCGATTTGGTGATGAGGAAGACATGCGCGGCCATGCCGGCCTGGGTGTTGACGTCTCCCGCCGTGGTCATGGTCTGCACGCCCTGCAGGAACGTCATGTCCTCTTTCGGAATCGGCGCCGGATCCCAGCGCAATTGCGCAATCGGCAACTCATATTCATGACACGGCGCGCTGCGCCATAGCTTCGCATCAACCTTGGCGAAGCGGCCGGAGTGCTTCACCGACGGCCTGATCCGATACAGCCACGACCGTTCATTGCTGCCGCGCGGCGCGGTGAATGGTGAGCCGGAAAGCTGTTCGGCGTAAAGCCCATAGGCGCAGCGCTGCGGCGAATTGCGCCCTCTCGGCAGAGCGCCTGACAGAGCCTCGGTCTCAAAGCT
>Ga0208981_1000204_pt1 | contig 10153 bp, 15 predicted proteins | sample MedBloCAOM1_M1_FD_187839 | JGI IMG/M metagenome (GOLD analysis project Ga0208981, IMG submission 187839) | Forest soil microbial communities from El Dorado National Forest, California, USA - Mediterranean Blodgett CA OM1_M1 (SPAdes) (version 2) | ecosystem: Environmental > Terrestrial > Soil >... | reverse complement strand
GCTACGGGGCGCAAGGGTTTCACAGGCGATACGATAGCGGTCACTGCCGGCTTCCAAATCCTTGATGGCACGCCGGCGGTCTGTCCAATGAACGCGGGTAGATCTGATAGATCACACCCTTCTGCCACCAAGCCGGAGCGCTGTCGGGTGTTGTTGTGGCCTGTTCGATCATGGCTCCTCCGCATTAGCGCGTCGGGAAGGTACTGCGCGTCCTGCCGCCGCTTCACCATGAAACGATAATCCTCTCTCCATACCGCAGTCCTTGGTGGAACGAACGCCGCAGATCGGCATTCAGCAGCAGATAAAGGTGCGGACATGAAGAGAGATATACCTTATGCGATCATCCTGCCCATCGTGGTGGTTTGCTTCGCGATCGTTTTGATGATCTGGGCGATGGCCGGCACGAGCGGGGGCAGAGTGCGGAGTGCGACCGACCGGACGACGGGAACTGTGCCCACGGGGTCCAACCAAAATGCCATACGTGCCCCCCTCATTCCGAATAATGACACTGCCAGCGACAGGGCACGGGCGGCTTCCGGTCCGGAGAACAAGAGCCGTTAGGCTCATTCAGGCGGGAGGGTGGCTCGTCGGTCCAGGTAGCAGTTTTGCAAAATCATTCTTGCTGCGTCGTCACGTCGCCGGAACTAACGACATTATCGCCGGTTCAAGCCTTCGGTTAGCCCGAGGGACAGATGATGGCACAGAACGATACCCGTTCGCTTCAGCAGATCAAGCAAGAGACAGAGCAGACGCGGGCAGGATTGACAGCGACGGTCGATGAGCTTCGGGCCAGCGTCACCGAAGCTGCCAACGACATTCGCGAGCGCATCAGTCCCGCGGCCATAAAAGCGGAGGTGTCCGGCTACATTCGCTCCAGAGGAGAGCAATTGTTGGACGAGGTCACTGCTGCAGCGCGAAAGAATCCGATGCAGGCGGTCGCGGTCGGGGCAAGCGTTGCCTATCCGCTACTGCGGCTCGCACGGGCCATACCACTGCCCGTTTTAATGGTGGGCGCCGGCCTGTTTCTCACTGGTTCGAAGACCGGTAAAGCTGCAACGCAGAAGGCGTCGGAGGTCGCGTCCGATGTTTCCGACAAGGTCATGCGCCAGGCCCACGATCTTGGCGATCAACTGGACAAGTCGGCTTCCGCCGCAAAGTCCTATGCTGCCGAAAAATTTGACCGCCTAAGCGAAGCGGTGGCCGGCGGCACCTCACAAGCAAGCCGTGCCGCCGGCAACGCCCAATCGACGCTCGCCTCGGGGTCAGCCCAGCCTCAGGCCGCCGCCAAATCGATGGGCGGATCAATCGGGGACAGCGTAGCCGACGCCAAAGACCAAGGCATGCAAATGGCGGGGTCGGCAGCTGACAGCGTCAGAGATGCCGCGGCGAGTGCGATGTCTGCCGGCCAGAGAGCCGCGGCCGCCGCAAGGGATGCCGGAATTGAGACGGTGCGAACGGTCCGCGAAACGACGTCTAATCTGAGTGATCGCGCCGGCAAAACGTTGTTCGAGACGATCGAACAAAACCCGCTTTTGGTTGCAGGCCTCGGTCTTGCCGTCGGGGGACTGATCGCCAGTGTGCTTCCTCGCTCGGAATTTGAGGACGATCTGATTGGCGAGACGAGCAACTCGGTCAAACGTCGTGGGCAAGCCGCCGCAAGCCAGGGGTTTGAGGCTGCCCGGAATACAGTTGGCGAGGCTTATGAAGAGGCAACTCGGCAGGCTGAAGCCGAAGGCCTCGACGTCGACGGGCTGGGGAGGGCGGCACGCGATCTCGCGCAACGTGTAAGGCGGGTCGCGGAGACCGCGGTGACCACTGCTTTTGAACACCCTCAAGAAGAACATCCATCAGGCGCGCACGGAGACACCCATCATGGCTGACCAAACATTCACCGATACGAACACGAGCAGCAACGCGTCGGGCTCGCCCTCGCATGGCTTCCAAAGAGCAGGCGGCGCGGCCAGCAGCGTGACCGATCAGGCCCGTTCTGCCGCACGCGACTTCAAGGACAAGGCGACGGACATGGCCGGCACTTCGACCGAGGCCATAAAAGACCAGGCCTCCGAGTTTGTCGACGCCGCAAAAGACGCTGCGTCGCAGGCGACGGACAAGTTCAAAGAGACCGTCGATGGTCAGAAGAATGTCGGCGCCGAATATGTCGGCGGTCTTGCGGACACGATGCGCCGCGCAGCCCGCGAGTTCGACAACGACCTGCCGATTGCAGGAACTTACATCCGCAAGGCGGCTTCGCAGGTCGAGAGCGTCTCCGATTCGATCAGGAACGGGAACTTCAACGATCTCCTACGCAGCGCACAAAGCTTCGCGCGTCGGCAGCCGACTGCATTTCTTGGAATGGCAGTGCTGGCCGGGTTCGGGGCTGTGCGGTTTCTGAAGAGTTCGGCGGAAACATCGGGAAGCGGTGGGTCCGGCGAAATGAGCCACCGCACGAGCGGCAACCGGATGAGCAGCGACAGCGCTCCTCGGATGAACCCGCGAAGTGGCCATGCCGTCAACGAGGGATACCGCGATGGCTTCACCAAGTAGCCGGTCGATACCGGACCTTCTAAGCGATGCAGTGGGCCAGCTTGCGAAGCTTGTGGGCAACGAGTTCGCGCTCGCCAAGGCGGAACTGTCCGAAAAGGCAAGCCAGGCTGGACGGGCGGCCGGCATGATCGGCGCTGGCGCGGTGCTCATGATTCCGGCGCTCGTGCTGCTGTTGTTCGCCGTCTCGGCCGCTTTGATGCACGCCGGACTTTCCGATCCTGTCGCCTACCTGGTTGCGGGAGGCGGTGCGGCGCTGATTTCAGCAGTCTTAATCTGGCTGGGCTTGAGCAGGCTATCAGGCGATGCGCTCAAGCCGGCAGTGACGCTGGAGCAGGTGGAACGCGACAAAATGGCAGCGAGGGAGATAGTTCGATGAGCGATATCTCGGAGCAAGGCGCGAACTTTATTCGTGATCTCGGCGAGGCTGTCCGCCAAAATCCGATTTCAGCGGCGCTGATCGGAATGGGTGTCTTTTGGATGCTCAGCGGCCGTGGAACGGCAGGGGAGAGGGTACGGGAGATGGCACGCCGCTCTCAGCTTGATCACCTCCCCGACGCCGCAGGGGATGCATTCGATGCTGCCGGTTCGACGTTGAAGTCTGGCGTCGAATCGATGCGCAGCAGCCTGAGCTCGGCTGCGGAAAGGGTACAGGATGGTGCCGCCGCGGTTCTCGATAACCCGAGCCGTCCAGGACGGGAACAAGCTGACATCTCCGAGTATGCCGGATCCATTCCCGGGGCCGAGATGATGGAGAACGCTCGCTCAAATCTCGCCGAGTTATTCCGAACTCAACCGCTGGCGCTCGGCGCGGTTGGTCTCGCCATCGGAGCCGGGATCGCGGCAGCTTTACCGTCGACTGAGGTAGAGACCGACTACCTCGGCGAAACCAGCGACGCTTTCAAGGAAAGAGCGCAGGCGCTTGTGGCTGAACAGGCGTCTCGAGCAGCCGAAGCTGCAGAAAGGGGCATCAGCGCGGCTGCGGAAGAGGCTCGCAATCAAGGGCTCACGGTCGAAGGGACCAAATCCGCGGCAAGCGAGATGTCGGCGAAGCTTGGGCGTGTCGTTGACGCCGCCGGGAAAAAAGTTTCGGAAGCCAGTTAGCTTAGGGCAAAGCGCCTAAACTGATTTTACGTTATCGACAAGCCGCCCACCACGTGAGCGGCGTGTCTTTTCTGAACAACGAAGACGGCAGTTGGCGTGCTCGGGCACTCATTGGCAAGGATGCCGTCGGCCGTCTGCACCCTTGAACCACGTTCCACGTTGGCAAACGAACCCATTGCGCGCTGCGTAGTCGTTCCTGTAGCCGTTGTTGTAAGCGTACCTGTCCCCCTGGAACGGAGCCGTTGCGATCGCGCCGGCAGCACCGACCGCACCACCCACGATTCCGGCGGCAGCAGTGGCCGGCCAGAAGATGCCCGGATCATTTCGATTTCGGTCCCAATTGTTCTGGCTGCTCCGATAGCTGGAGCGACGGTCGGTGTAGGGATTGCCGGGGCCTTTGTTCTGGCAGTTCGCGTTGGGGTAGAACTGCGAACAGTACCGGGATTATAAATAACCTCCTGTGCTGAAGTTGGCGCCGAAGCAGCTGCAGCAAAAATCACCACAGTTGCGGACATCAGAAGTCTCATCTTCATGGGGCCCTCCGCGCTGGAGCGGTCTCCTGCCACATCGGCAGCAGACCGCTGAATGCCGCGTCAGGCCGCCGCCCTTTGCTCCTTGTCGAGGTAGGCCATCGTTACCTTTTGAACGTTCTGATCGACCCAGGCCGCCATCTCTTCTTCTTCCTTCAAGGATTGTTCAAGCGGCGTGCGTGCGCTATCCGCCCCGGCAGGCCCGCATAGCGCCAGCAGGGATTTGTAAGCCGCGATCTCGTAGTGTTCGAACGCGTTGTTTGCGAAAATGTTCTTGAGGATTTCATCTCCCGCCACGGAATGACCCATGGCCATCATGTTTCCCATCAACGATTGGGCCGTATCCTTGATCGTCGAGGTGGTCTCTCCGAAAGAGGACAGGCATTGCTCGAGCCGCTTCATCTGTCCTTCGGTCTCTCCCAGATGGGTCTGCACGCGAGCTTTCACATCGGGATAGTCCGTAAGACGCTCCGACTGGCGCTCCATGAGTTCTCTAGCCTGTGTCTCCATCGCATGCGCGTTCCGCAATCCGGTAACGAATAGATCCCGTGCTGTTGATGCCATTTCAGTTCCTCCATTGGGTTTGCCGGCGGATCACGCCGCCTCGAAAATCCCACAACGGCGCCGTGCGTTGCTCGTTCCAGATTTCGCAGAAGTGTCGGGTGAACTTTTGCGACCTAAGTAGCGAGCGGTACGTAACCAGCCGGAGCGGGAGGATACCAAGAGGCGGGAGCTTCAGACCTGGCGACCTCTTACAAAAACCACGTCACAACCAGGCCGGCGCTGGCAGCAAAGATGGCCACGACGGTGGCCCAGCCCAGGACGTTCAGTGGCGTGGCATTCACCTTGTCTCCCATGATCGATCGATTGCTCGTCATCAGCATGATGAGCAAGAGCAGAGGCGGCGTCGAAAATCCCTGCACGATGCTTGAGTAGACCAGCGCCTTCATGGGATTGAAGCCGAGAAAATTCATTGCTACCGCGCAGCCCGTGAAGGCGACGATCAATGCATAGAATTGCTTTGCTTCCTTTGGTTTTGCATGAAGGCTGCTTTTCCAGCCCACCACTTGGCACAGGTCGTAGGCCGCACCCGTTATCATGATTGGAACGGAAAGAAATCCAACTGCGATGACGCCGATTGCAAACAGGACGCCAGCGGCGTCACCTGCGATTGGCCGCAACGCTTCAGCGGCCTGCGCAGCAGTTGCGATTTCGGTCTGACCAGCCTTGTGCAGGGTCGCGCCGGTCGAGAGAATGATGAAATACATGATGATATTGGAGAAGAACATTCCGATAACGATGTCGAGGCGCGATTTCCGCAATTCGTCTTCCGTGGCGCCTTGTCGCTCCGACAGCTTCGTTCGCCCTTGCGCTATTTTCTCCTCCACCTCCACGTTTGATTGCCAGGTATAGAGATACGCTGAAAGCGTCGTGCCAATGATGGCAACCAGGATTGACAGAAATTCGCGTGAGAATTGAATCGTGGGGAGCAGGGTACCACGCGCAACGTCCCAGATATCGGGTTTTGCCAGGACAGCCGAGCCAATATAGGTCAACAGAACCAGTGCAAGCCATCGAAACACGTTGCGGATAAGTTCGTAAGAGCCCCAGACCTGCAGCGCAAGAATAATCCCGGCGACGGCGACAACGATCAGCGGCACTGGAACGGGGAGAAAGATGCCGACAGCGGCTGCCATGCCTCCTAGATCGGCCGCCGCTTCTATCACGTTACCTATCAGCACGCCGATCAAGGCAGGCCAGAGTATCCATCGCGGGTAATATTGCTTGATGACAGCGAATAGGCCCTTTCCGGTGACTTGCCCTAGCTTTGAGGACAGATAAACGACTGCGAACATCATCGGAAACGTCACCGGTGCGGTCCACAGAAGTGAAGTGCCGAACTGAGCGCCTGCGCTTGCGTAGGTTCCTATGGCTGAGCAATCATCATCGGCCGCACCAGTTACAATCCCTAGCCCAAGCGCTCGGACCAATCCACGCTTCTGACGATCGACGTCGCCCGTCTGGTTCTTCCGGCTGGCTGTCTGCAGCATCTCTGAACTGCCAAGGATTGGAGGAGTCCGCGAAGTCCAATGTCCACACGAATGCATGGTTCCTCGCGGGTGAATGTCTGCGGGGATACGATGCTATCGGCTGAGGCATGTCGGGTCGTGGCGATGGGTTCGATTGCCGCTATTATTTGCTTCCTGACCGTGCTGGCTGGAAGGCGAAGTTATCGCAACCGATCAGGGCCGGCCGAAGTCGCCGTTCACGAAGGTCATTTTCGGGTGCGGGTCCGCAAGCGTGAGATGTCAATCGATATTGAGCGGTTTCCGCCGGCCGTTCCCTAACCTATGTTAGGAGAACTGAATCTGCGCAGCGGTCTCACGGCAGAGCGCACGAGCAGAGCTTGCGGTGTGATCGCGCCCACGCGCGCTGTTTTCAACAGCTGCCAGCATGCACCTACAGCGGTACGTCAGGGCGCCAGCAATTTGCTGCTGAGAGAAACGACATTGAAAATACGGAACAGTTTCAGCCAGGATACTCAGGACACGGACCCACGCGGCCCGCTCACTCGCTGATAACAGCCCAAAGGAACCGATGCGCCGCTTCGTCGTTTTCTTTGCATGGACCAACCGTTGCCAATCCTGTTTGAGAACTCGATCCAGATCGCCTGGGACTACCTCGAGCGTACTGGCGAGATCGATGACGCGTTCGTAGCCAGCCGTTTTCTTTCAGACACCATTGGAATCATGATCCGACGCGGTGAGCGGCGCCGACTGCTGCTTTCGAACAAAGCCATTACAGCTTACCAGCGGTTCAAACAAGAACGGAAAGCCGCTTGAGTACACCTTGGGAGTGAAGAGGATGCAGCCGATCTACTCTGCTCAACAAATAGAAGGAGAGCGTCTTCTTGGTCGGTTTAGCCGCATTCATCATGCGAACCATCGGATTGTGGATCGCCGTTTGTCTCGCGGTTCAGCTCGTCGTGACGTGGTGGAGCGGCCGCTGTACGTGACTGATGCTGCGCTTGATTGGATTTGCGCCACGCGGAATGTTGCGAGTGTGGACGGATAGAGGCCAGCGCTTATTCAGATCACGTCCCGCTGGCCGATATTGCATTTTCCGATTTGCCAGCCTCGGAACCAGCCTCGTGAAAAAATAGAAGCCCTTGCGGATTTTTTTGAACTAAGTCCGGCACCGGACATTAGGCTCTAAACGGAGCTATCCCATGCCGTACAAACCTATCGCCCTCGTGGTCGAGGACGACGAGCTTCAGCGCGCGTCCGCAGCCTGTCTTCTCGAAGAAACCGAGATGGACGTGTTTCAGTGCGATAGTGCGGAAGCCGCAGAAGTGATCCTCGAGAAAGTCGGCGGTGCCCTTTGCTTCCTATTCACCGACGTCAACCTCGCCGGAACAATGACCGGGACCGAACTCGCGAGCACGGCCGCCATTCGGTATCCGCAAATGAGAGTCGTGGTTACCTCAGGACGAGAGGCTCCCTCTCTCCCGAGAGGGATCAAGTTTATGAAGAAACCTTGGAACTCGCTCGACTTGCTGAGAGAGGCTAACGAGGCCTGTGGCCACTAAGCCGACAAAGCGCGAAAAGCAAAGCCGTCAATCTTTTGGGAACAAGCCGAGCCGCTCGGACGCTATCGCCTTTTGCTTTTCGCGCGATTGTGCTGCGGTCGATTTCCTTAGCAACAAGCTTATAGCTGAATGACAAACGCCGCGATGCCGATGAGAGCGGCCACCAAAATCACTAACCCGACGAGAAATAGCTTGCTCATTTAGCGCTCGTTGCGGATCTCCCTCAATGCGTGTTCGTATCGTGCCACTTCTCCAAGTCCGGCGGCGGGCCGCCAGGCTTTTGCTCCTTTTCAACCGGGGCTTTCCACGGCTCATTGGATTGCTTTGTGGATTTCTCGTCCGTTCGTTGGCGCGGATCGTCGCCGGGCTTCTCCCTGCTCATCGGCGTGCATCCCCGGTCGCCTGGACCGCTGTAACCGGCTTTTTCACGTCGATCACATCTGTTTGTCCCAGACCAACGACGAGTACGACGACAACAGCGACGGCTGCGAAAATGGCGAGCGCTCTTTTCATCCTGGGTCTCCGCTGAGATTCCCGTAACAATTCCTCGATACGTGGCTTGTTCCGGCAACACGGATCCGCCTTGAGTTCCTCCAACTGATGTCGGGGGCCCAACCGAACTGAAGCCTTTTTAGATGCCCGCTACTTAGATGCCCGCTGCGATTGAGTGCTTTGAGCAGAAGATGAAATAACAGCGACTGTTTCAGTGACGCGGCCCTTCTTGGGAAAGCTCTCTTCGACCTCCCTGTCGATAGCCCGCTGCGCAAGTGCGATCGCTACTGTTCGGTTGTAACAGCTACCGGTCTTGGTTCGGCTTTCGGCAAACCTGACGGTCCATCTCCAGCCCGTGGGATTGGACGTCTGAACGACCTGATACTGAGTGCCTTTGTACTCCATGAATGATAACCACTGCGACCACCGAATGTTGCTGTCCGATTTCCGACTCAAATCGAAAATAAGCCGCTGCCATCCGCGCGCAGGACGGTGACGGCAGCCTGTAGCGGCCATAAACCGTCAGTCCGGTTGACGACAGTCAGAGGAAGATTTGATCCGGAGTAAGGTCTGTGCTGGCCGCGCCGGCGCTATCTAATTGGGACGCTCATTTTTCAAAGCAGCATACAGCATCTGGAACTTTGCCGGGCGAGGGCTCTTTGGAATAGTCGGGTGCCTCGCCGCCGGGGCGCTGCCCGATCTGGAACGGCCCCAGCCTTGCCCCCTTAGCGCTGGGGCCGTTCCTTTGGCGCGTAGCAGCGGAGCAGACGAAAAATCCTAAACCGTTTTCAACTTGACGGTTCACCGGAAGATAGGTGCGATCACTGTCGCGGCTTGAAAGGGCCGTCCTCTTGAGTGGCAGTTGAGCCATGGTGATATCAACCGAGAGATCGAACGGCTAGAGCGCTGCGCATCGGAATGCTCGCTCATTTCTGATTTGGCGACCGCAACGCGCGATGTGAAAACGAGGTGCTTGCTTCTGAGTATCGGCAGGTGGGCGGACGATCGATCTCCCATCTATGGAGGGGTTTCAATTCAAGGTTTGGCGAAAGGTCCCAGACGGCTGCCACGATCCTCTACATCGGGCTTCTGCGAATTGGAGCTGGTTTCGTCACAACTCGGATCACACGTTCGAGCGCGAAGCCAAAACCAAGGCCAGCCAGAACGTCCGTTAGCCAGTGGGCCGCAAGCACGATGCGGGTTCCCACCAACGCGGTGCCGGCTGCCCAGACGAGGTTCCGGACCTTGGGAGGCAGGAGCGTTGCGGCGGACGCAACTGCTCCGACATGAAGAGCGTGGCCGGACGGAAAGGCGTCCGAAGGCTTTCCCGAAAAAGGCATGCCACGCCAGTGACCCCTGATCGTGCGACGGTCAGGTCTCTCCTGCGCGATGAAGGACTTGAGAATATGCGGCAGGACGGCTGTCGCGAGCGAGGATGCTAACACATGTGTAGCTAGCCGCCGAAGCGGCTCATCGGATTTCCGCGTGAGAAGCCAGCCTAGGGAGGCCGCGGCGACAAGCACATGCCCGTCGGCGCCCCAGGTCAGCGTCTTGGCTCCCCGCTCGATCTGCGGATTCGTGTGGCGCACGACCGCACGAGCCAAGTCTTTGTCAAGCCGCGTGGGGCGAACCGTAAGTAAAGCCATGGTGCAACCAAAAACGGGCGAGTTTTGACCAAGGGAACGTACGACGTCACAAAAGGTTCATACCTGCGTCCAGTTTCCTTGAGCCAAAGACGGTATGGAATACCTCATTCGCTTTCTCGCTGGCGGGCGGTTAGAAGATGGTTGTTCGTGTAAAATGGTCCGCACTCAAACAAAGCCGCTGGTACGAGTACGTGCTGCGTTTCGTTCTCGGCGGACTGGCAACGGTCATGGCAGGTGCTGTTGCAGCGTTT
>Ga0208981_1000203_pt1 | contig 10176 bp, 7 predicted proteins | sample MedBloCAOM1_M1_FD_187839 | JGI IMG/M metagenome (GOLD analysis project Ga0208981, IMG submission 187839) | Forest soil microbial communities from El Dorado National Forest, California, USA - Mediterranean Blodgett CA OM1_M1 (SPAdes) (version 2) | ecosystem: Environmental > Terrestrial > Soil >... | reverse complement strand
TCGCAGGCGGCGAGCCGCATCGGCGACGTGACCCAGCTCATCACCACCATCGCGGAGCAGACCAACCTCCTGGCGCTGAACGCCACCATTGAGGCGGCGCGCGCGGGCGAGGCCGGCCGCGGCTTTGCGGTGGTGGCCCAGGAGGTCAAGGCGCTGGCAAGCCAGACCGCCAAGGCCACCAGCGAGATCAGCACCCAGATCGCCGAGATGCAGGCCGCGACCCAGGATTCGGTCGTCGCCATCAAGGAGATCGGCGGCACCATCGGGCGGATTTCCGAGATCGCCACCACCATCGCGTCCGCGGTCGAGGAACAGGCGGCGGCGACCCAGGAGATCACCCGCAACGTGCAGCAGGCGGCGGCCGGCACCGCGAAGGTCGCCGGCAACATCTCCGAGGTCAATGCCGGCGCGGAGAAAACCGGCACGGCGTCGGCACATGTGCTGACGGCGGCGAAATCCCTGTCGGACGAGAGCAACCGCCTCAAGACCGAGGTGGGCAAATTCCTCGCCACGGTGCGGGCCGCCTGACCATCTCCAATTTATGACCGTCGTCCTGAGGTGCGAGCGAAGCGAGCCTCGAAGGACGCCGGCCCGTAGGCTTCCGCTTGCGCGCTTGTTGCACCTCATCGGCCGTGCATCCTTCGAGGCCCGGCTTCGCCGGGCACCTCAGGATGACGGGACTGGGGGCTAAGCACCCCCGGCTGAGCCCCCCGCCCCTTGATCCCGCCGCCATTGCCTGCCACCTACAGCGCATCATGAACGAGCAGTTCAGCCCCGATTCCTCCGTCGTGACCGCCGTTTCGCCGATCGCCCGCGAGGTCGAGCGCCGGCGGACCTTTGCGATCATCTCCCACCCGGACGCCGGCAAGACCACGCTGACCGAGAAGCTGCTGCTGTTCGGCGGCGCCATCCAGCTCGCCGGCCAGGTCAAGGCCAAGCGCGACCGGCGTTCGACGCGGTCCGACTGGATGGCGATCGAGCGCGAGCGCGGCATCTCGGTGGTCACGTCCGTGATGACCTTCGAGCATGGCGGCCGCGTCTTCAACCTGCTCGACACGCCCGGCCACGAGGACTTCTCCGAGGACACCTACCGCACGCTGACGGCGGTCGATTCCGCCGTCATGGTGATCGACGCCGCCAAGGGCATCGAGGCGCGCACCCGCAAGCTGTTCGAGGTGTGCCGGCTGCGCGACATCCCGATCCTCACCTTCATCAACAAGATGGACCGCGAAAGCCGCGACCCCTTCGACCTCCTGGACGAGATCGAGAAGACGCTGGCGCTCGACACCGCGCCGATGACCTGGCCGCTCGGCAGCGGGCGCGACTTCGCCGGCACCTACGACATCGCGAGCGGACAGATGCGGCTGCTGGGCGAGGACAACGAGGCGACGCTGGTGCCGCTCGACATCGCGGCGCTCGCCGCCCGCAATCCCAATCTCGACGCCGGCGCGCTAACCGAGGAGATCGATCTGGTGCGCGACGCCTGCCGGCCGTTCGATCTGGCGGCCTTCCGCGAGGGCCACCTCACCCCGGTCTATGTCGGCTCGGCGCTGAAGAATTTCGGCGTCGGCGACCTCTTGGCGGGCCTCGGCGCGCTCGCCCCGCCGCCGCGCGCGCAGGATGCCGACCGCCGGCGCATCGAGGCGGCCGAGCCGCACATGACCGCCTTCGTGTTCAAGATCCAGGCCAACATGGATCCCAACCACCGCGACCGCATCGCCTTCGCGCGCATCTGCTCGGGCAAGCTCACGCGCGGCATGAAGGTCAAGCAGGTGCGCACGCAAAAGACCATGAGCCTGCGCACGCCGCATTTCTTCTTCGCCCAGGACCGCGCGCTCGCCGACGAGGCCTTCGCGGGCGACGTGGTCGGCATCCCCAACCACGGCGTGCTGCGGATCGGCGACACCCTGACCGAGGGCGAGGATCTGAGCTTCGTCGGCGTGCCCTCCTTCGCCCCCGAGATCCTGCGCCGGGTGCGGCTCACCGACGCCATGAAGGCGAAAAAGCTCAAGCAGGCCCTGCAGGAGCTGGCCGAGGAGGGCGTCGTGCAGGTCTTCCGCCCGCGCGACGGCGCCCCGGCGATCGTCGGCGTGGTCGGGCCGCTCCAGCTCGACGTGCTCAAGGTGCGGCTCGATGCCGAATACGGCCTGCCGGTCGAGTTCGACGTCTGCGAGTTCGAGATGGCGCGCTGGATTTCGGCCGGCGACCCCAAGGCGCTCGACGGTTTCGTGGCCGCAAATGGCGCGGGCATCGCCGAGGATCTCGACGGCGACCTGGTGTTTCTCGCCCGCAACGCCTTCTATCTCGGCTACACCGCCGAGCGCGCGCCGGACATCAAGTTCGCCGACGTGAAGGACGTCAAGAAGGTGGCGGCGGGGTAGGGGCCCTCGGCCGCCCCGCGACGCGGCGCGAAACGAAAAACCCGCCGGCGTCCGCACCGGCGGGGTCAGTCGCCAAAGGTGGGAGGCGCGGAGCCCCATCCGGGCCTCCGCGCCTCCCTGGCTCGATCAGCCCGCGCGGAACGCGATGGCGCCGGCCAGCGACCGCGGCCGCTCGCGCACGCCGTGGCCGTCGTTGCCGCTCTTGACGATCCATTGGCCGTCCGAGGTCCGGCCGGTGATCATGCCGACGTGATGGGACCACACCACCATGACGCCGACGGCCGGGCCGGAGGGGCGGCCCCACCGCGCCCAGTTGCGCGCCAAGTTATAGGCGACGCCCGGATCGCTGCCGACCAGGCTGCGGGCATACCAGCCGCACCACGCGCGCGGACGCCCGCCGCTGACGCGCACCTGGTGGATCGCGTGGGTCCGGGAACCGGACTCGTCGCGGACCGCATAACGGTGATGCGACCGGCGGACCGCATAACGGTGATGCAGCCGGCGGACGGCGTAACGATGATGGCCGCGATAATGGCGGACCTGATGCTGCTGGCGATGTTGGGCGAAGACCTGCTGACCGCCAAAGCCGTGATGATCGTAATTGGTGGCTTGCGCGGCGGGGGCCATCAAGGCGATTGCAAGCGCGGACGCGCCGATAAGTCGTACCATTGAATACTCCTTACAGTTAGTTGGACACACTCCAAAGAAACGTTCCGGTTTTCGAGCGACCTCCGTGTTGATGGTTGGATGACGCCGAGTCCTGGCTTGGATTCGGCAATGGTTGGACGGCAGACAACGAGGCATCGCCGTCAAACATGACGTCGGCAATACTCACGCTGGCGCCGGGAATACTTCTCCCCCCTTCAGATCATCACGCTACGCAGACGCGTACCCCACTTGAACCTTTGAAGCGCCTTGAGAATGTGGCGTTAATGTGTCATTAACCCTGCGGAAATGTGATGACTCACCCTGTGGATATGCAGGAACATTTCCCGAATTTCGTGAAAAGCGCTTGCGTGATGCACGCGGGCCACGCTTTTTTTGACGCCCCGGACGCCCGATCGCGCGGCAATCAAGCGGCGAGCGCGACGTTGTCGGCGCGCGCCGCGCGGCTGCGATAATCGCGCGATCGAGCCGCGCGCGCTCAGTTCACCTTGATATTCGCGGCTCGGATCACCGGGGTCCAGCGCGCGATGTCGGCGTCGATGCGGGCGCGGAATTCGGCCGGCGTGGTCGGAATCGCTTCCATGATCTGGGCGGCGAGCTTTTCGCGGATCGCCGGCGCGTTGAGCGCATGGACCACGGCATTGCGCACGGAGGCGATGACCGCCGCCGGGGTCCTGGCGGGCGCGATCAGGCCATTCCAGGCGTCGGCCTCGACGTCGACGCCCGCTTCCCGCAGCGTCGCGATGCCGGGAAGGAGCGCCGAGCGCTGGCTGGTCGTGATCGCGAGGATCTTCACTTGCCCGGCGGCGAGGTGCGGCGTGACCGAGATCGCCGGCAGGCAGGCCATCTGCACGTCGTTGCGCAGCAGGGCCGTCATCGCCTGCGGCGAGGACGCGTAGGGGATGTGCACCATCTGGGTGCCACTCTTGAGAGCAATCGCCTCCATGGCGAGGTGCGACAGCGAGCCGTTGCCGATCGAGCCGTAATTGTATTTGCCGGGATTCTTCTTCAGCAGGTCGATGAGCTCGGCCACCGTGTCGACGCCGAGGCCGGCATTGACCACCAGCGCGCTCGGCTGGGTGGTCAGCATGGTGATCAGCGCCAGGTCCTTGGCCGGGTCGTAGGGCAGCTTGCCGAACAGCAGCGTATTGATGGCGAGCGGTCCGCCGATCGAGAGGCCGATGGTGTAGCCGTCGGGCTCGGCCTTGGCGACCGCGTCGGTCCCGATATTCCCGCTCGCGCCCGGCTTGTTCTCGACCACGAAACTCTGCCCGAGGTTGTGCTGCAGATGATCGGCGATCAACCGCATGACGATGTCCGGCGTCGAGCCCGGCCCGAAGGGCACGATCAGCTTCACCTGGCGGGCCGGCCATTCCTGCGCGGCAGCGGGCAGCACGGCGGCCCACAGGGCGAGCAGCGCGAGCGCGAGACGTCGTGTCATTCAACCGCCTTCCGTCTTCCGTTTCGTAGCCGCACGTGTTCGGCCGTCCATGGCAATGGTGAGGCGAAGGGCGAGGGCCGGCCTATATGTCACGCCCGAGATAAACGCCGCCACGTTCGAGCAGAGCCTGCAAGTCCCCGATCCGGATGTCGGCCGGGGCGGCGTTGCCCGCAAGGGCGAGATGCGCCGCGGTCCCGGCCGCCTCGCCCATCACGAAGCAGCCGCCCGAGACGCGCGCGGCCGACTGGCCCTCATGGGTCATGGAGGCGCAGCGCCCGGCGACCAGGAGGTTGCGCGGGCGGTGCGGCACCAGCATGCGGTAGGGCAGGTGATTGAATCCGCGCGAGCCCGGGATATCGGGCCAGCGCCATTGCACGTCGCCCGCCACATGGGCCTCGATCGGCCAGCCGTTGACCCCGATGGTGTCCGCGAAGCTCGCGCAGGAGACCACGTCGTCGCCGCTGAGCTGGTAGCGGCCGGTCACCCGGCGGGTCTCGCGGATGCCGATCTGCGGCGGGATGTCGACAATATAGCTGTCGGCGAAGCCGGGCGCCTCGCGCTTGAGGAACTGGAAAAAGGCGAGCACCTGGCGGCGGCCGTCGATCTCGCCGGCCGAGAGCTCGTCCGCGTCGGTGCCGTCGATCGCCTTGCCGTTGCGGCTCGTGAGCTGGGTGACGTTGACGCGCCATTCCTGCGGATGCGCCATCGGGCGCACGATCGCGCCCTTGCGCGGAAAGCGCTCGCCGCGACGCTCGGCCTCTTCCATGAGGCGCGGGATCTCGGTCCAGGCCTCGCCCGCGAGCTGCGGGTCGACGCCGTTGAGGCGGAACATGGTGGTCGGATAGAGCAGGTTGCCGTCGCGGTCGCCGAGCTCGAACGGCGCGCCCGCCCAGGCCGCCAGGTCGCCGTCGCCCGAGCAGTCGATGAACATGGCGGCGCGCACCGCGCAGCGTCCGGATTTTGTCTCGACCATCAGGGCTTCGATCCGATCGTCCGGGCCGGCCACCACCCCGCAGGCGAGCGCGTGAAACAGGATCTCGACGCCCTTGGCGAGCAGCAGGTCGTCGGCCGCGATCTTGTAGGCGGCGGTGTCGTAGGCCTGCGCCTTGGTCTTGCCGAAGATCACATGCGGCGCGTTGAGCCCGCCGAGCCGGTCGATGCGCGCCAAGAATTCGTCGGCGACGCCGTGCACCACCTGACGGATCTCGCCATGCACATTGGCGAAGAGCCCGCAGAAATTGGTGACGCCGGCGGCCGTTCCCATGCCGCCCAGAAAGCCATAGCGCTCGATCAGCAGCGTGCGCCGGCCCGCTCCGGCGGCGGCGGCCGCCGCCGCGATGCCGGCGGGTCCGCCGCCGAGCACCACGACCTCGTAGTCGTGGCGCACCGGGATTTTGCGTTCGGGCTCGTGGATGAAATCCGTCATCGCGGGCCGTGCTCCCAGTCTCTTTCTCAGGCCTCTGCCGGGGATGTTAGTCGTTTCGAGCATGTCGAAGATATCCGACGTGCCGCAGAGAAAGTCGTGCTCCGTTGGCGAAAAACCGGAACACTTTACCGCTCGTCGAGCGCGCAAGGTCCAAATTTCGAGGCGCCCGTCGCAATTTTTGGACCCAGCAAGGAAAAACAAGCGAGCCCGACAGTAAAGTAACACCGGAAGCGAGGCCAAAAACTATAACGTATTACCGATGCGCCGCCGAGATTAATTCTATTCTCCGAAAATTACTGCTCGCCCCACGATGGAAACAATTGTGCTGCTTGCCTGCCCGATTCGGAACACAATTCAAGCTGACCATGCGCGCGCATTATGGGAAGGGGTGATGTAATGCGTACCCTTGTCTTCTGGAGCGCCGCAGGCGCGTGCTTGCTCGCCTTGTCGCTGATGGGCATCGGCCTTCCGCATGGCGCCGTCATATCGGCGGCCCATGCGCAGGTCGTGCCGAAATCGATCGAGCAGGGCGGCACCGAGTCCAGCCTGAGAGAGCGGAAGAATAACTGGACGGTCGGGGTCGCGGGCGGTTTGCTGTCCGGCACCTACATGACCTTTGCGGACGAACTCGCTCAGGTCCTGGACGACGGCGAAAATCTGCGGATCATCCCGCTCGTCACCTACGGCGCCGCTTCCAATCTCGACGACCTGCTTTATCTGCGCGGGGTCGACGTCGCGGTGACCCAGTCGGACGTCTTCGAATATTTCCGCACGCAACGAAAGACGACCAATCTCGACAGCCGGGTTCACTACATCATCCGCTTGCCGGTGTCGGAAATGCACGTGCTGGCGCGCGACGAGATCAAGAGCATCGAGGATCTGCGCGGCAAGAAGGTCAGCTTCGGACCGGCGGGAAGCGCATCCAGCCTGACGGGATCGATCGTGTTCCAGCGGCTCGGCGTTCAGGTCGATCAGGTGCTAGTGGACAATGCGAGCGCGCTGCAGAAGCTCAAGTCCGGCGAGATCGCCGGGCTCGTCCGGGTGATCGGGAAGCCGATCGACTTCTTCGCGAAGATTCCCCCGAATTCGGGTCTCCACTTCGTGCCGATTCCGTTTTCCAAGACTTTTGCCGACTACTACACGGTCGGCGAGCTCACGCGGCAGGAATATCCGATGCTTATTCCGGAGGGCGGGCGGGTCGACACCATCGCGGTGCCGGCCGTGCTGGCGGTGTTCAATTGGCCGAAGAACACGGACCGTTACCGGCGCGTGCAGAGATTCGTCGAAGCTCTCTTCACCAAATGGGACAAGTTCGGCCAGCCGCCTCGCCATCCCAAGTGGCGCGACGTCAATCTTGCGGCCACGGTCCCGGGTTGGACGCGCTGGAGCCCCGCGCAGGACATGCTCGCGCGTCTTCAGCCCGCGACGACGGCCGCAAATGCGCAGGCCGAAGGAAGCGACTTCGACGCATTCCTGAAGACAAAGGGGTCCGTCAATCTGACCCAGCAGCAGCGCGAAAGCCTGTTCCGCGAATTTCTGCAATGGCAGGACGCCGCGCGGCGGCAGCGCTAGGCATCGTCGGAAACCAAACAGGGGCGTTCGAAAGGGTGCAATATCACGTGGAAACGCGTGAGTGTGGGAGGGATCCGTAAATGAGTACCCCAACAGGAAGACCGTTCTATCCGGTCAGTGTGTCTGATTACGCGCCGAAAAAAGTGCGGGAGCGCGCCGCGTCGGAAGGCGAGCCCGCCGCGAGCGGCGCCGCTGATCGTTCGTCCGAAACGCCAAAAACGCCACGGCAGCATCCGACCGAAGCGCATCCTGCCGATGACCCCGAGGACCAACACGAGGCGCCATTGGCGCCGACGGGACCGCATGAGCGCCCTGTGAACGAGCCCGACGATCCCAATCCCCCGCTGCCCTTCCGGCCGCGCGGTGCGCGCGACGATGCCGCACGCCCTGATTCCGCCGACGACCAGTATGATCGTGATCTGGACCGGCTCGAAGCGAACCTGCAGCAGATTCGTCGGCAAGGCGTCGACGACAGCGCTGCGCGGTTGCCGCGCGCAAGCCAGCTGCCTCCGGTAGCGGGACTGCGCCCGCCCGCTTCCGGCCGCGACAACTATATCGACGGCTTTCGTCTGCCCCGCTCGCTCGGCCCGACCTATGTCTCGCCGCCGCCCTTGCGGGAGAAGGGGACGAACCATCTCGGCCTGGCGTTGCGCATCGCCGTCGCCTGCGCGATCGCGGCGCCGGCCGCCTATTATCTGGCCGCGGGAAGCGCCCCATCGAAGTCCGATCGCGGGCCAAAGCTTTCATCCGCCGGGACCCGGCCCGCGGATCTGCCTCCCATGCCGGCGGTGTCGCCGGCCGTCGCGGCACAGACCCTTCCGGCGCAGGCTTCGCCGCAGCCGGTCGCGCCGCCGTCCCTTGCGCCGCAGGCGGCGCTCGCCCCGGCGCCTCAAGTTCCGGCCGCACAGATGCAGGCGTCGCAGCCGCTGGTGCGGCCCCCCACCGACATGCGTCCCGACACGGCGGCGCCGCCCTCCCAGGGCGCACCGGCCGGGGTGTCGATCGCGAGCGTCAATCCCGCGCCGCCGGCAGCCGCCAGCAAGCCGCCGCGCCCCGCCGATGCGGAAGCCGTGAAGCTGCTGCTCACGCAGGGAGAGCAATTCGTCAACGCGGGCGATCTGGTGACGGCGCGCCTTCTGTTCCGGCGCGCCGTGGAAGCCGGCGACGCCGACGGCGCGCTGGCGCTGGGCGCGACCTATGATCCGGGCGTGCTCGCCAAGCTCGGCGTCCGCGGGATCGCCGCCGACATCGAGCAGGCGCGCGGCTGGTACGAGAAGGCGAGGGACCTCGGCTCGGCCGAGGCGTCGCGCCGGCTGAGGATTCTTGCCAATCGCTGAAGGCAGCGCCACGAAAACAGCGGGGACTCCGTGCGGCTCGGCTTGCCGGCGCGACCTCGACGTCATTGCAAATCGGAGGAGTGATAACATGCGTTCGATAAGGTCAGGGATTCTGGTTGCGGTCGCGTTGTGCGCCGGGGCGCCCGCATCCGCTCAGCAGTTTCCGCAAGGCAAGCCGGTGGAGATGACCGTGATGTTCGGCGCCGGCAGCGCCGCCGACGTGACGGCGCGCTATCTGGCGGACGGGATGGCGCGGGCGCTGAACGTGCCGGTCCCGGTCGTCAATCGCACCGGCGGCGGCGGCGCGATCGGTTACAATCACGTCAGTCAGCAAAAGCCCGACGGTCATTCGATCATCTGGAATTCGAATTCGATCTCGACCAACTATCACTCGGGCATCCTGCAATTCGACTATCGGGCCTTCGATCCGGTCGCGCGGGTGAGCGTGGAGACGCCGGTGCTCGCGGTGCGCGCCGACGCGCCATGGAAGACGCTGAAGGAGTTCGTCGAGTATGCGAAGAGCAATCCCGGCAAGGTGCGGATCGGCAATTCGGGCGCCGGCAGCCACACCCATTTCGCTGCCTCCGCCTTGTTCCTCACCGGCGGCGCCAAGGTGATCGACGTGCCGTTCGGCGAGGGCCAGGCGGTGGTCAACCTGCTCGGCAGCCGGATCGAGGGCATCGTCCAGCTTCCGGCGGCGGTGGTGGCGCATGTCAAGAGCGGGGGCCTGCGCGTGCTCGCCGTCCTCGGCTCCAAGCGCGATCCGATCTTCCCGGACGTGCCGACCGCGAACGAGAGCGGCTACGCGGTGGCGCTCGACATGTGGCGCGGCATCGCGGTTCCCAAGGGCGTGCCCAAGCCGATCATCGTCAGGCTGCAGAATGCGATCAAGACGACGGTCGAGTCCGAAGCCTTCAAGGAAGCCGGCAAGTCCATCGGCTTCGCGCCGGCCTATCTCCCGGCGGACGACTTCGGCCGCTTGATCGCGAGCGACGACGCCAAGCTGGCGAGCGTCATGGTCGAGCTCGGCTTGAAGAAGAAATAGAGAAGCTCAGCCGATCGACGCCGATGATTGATCTGGACCGGCCCCCGGGTTCTTCCCGGGCTCGCGAGCGGGCGCGCGCGTGCGCCGCCCGGCTGCGGCGCCAATATCCGCGTGCAAGACTCGAGGGTGTTCATGAGTGACGGATCGGACACGGCGCCCGCGGCCACCGGCACCGTCCTGCCGCGCGCGTTCTGCGTTCGGCGCGGCGGCGTCGCGATGGCTTGCGCCCTGTTGGCGGTCGGCCTGGTTTTCGTGTGGCAGGCCTCGCTGCTCGATTTCGGCGGGCTCGGTCTCCCTGGGCCCGGATT
>Ga0208981_1000202_pt1 | contig 10176 bp, 11 predicted proteins | sample MedBloCAOM1_M1_FD_187839 | JGI IMG/M metagenome (GOLD analysis project Ga0208981, IMG submission 187839) | Forest soil microbial communities from El Dorado National Forest, California, USA - Mediterranean Blodgett CA OM1_M1 (SPAdes) (version 2) | ecosystem: Environmental > Terrestrial > Soil >... | reverse complement strand
AACACTCGCGTGTCGAGGAGATTGCGCATGGACGGAAGCAGGCCTTCGATTTTTCCATCAAGCAGCTCGGTCATGGCGGCGGCGATCGCGGCATGCGCGGTTGCGTGCGGTGCATCGGCCGGAACAGCTCAAGGAGCACGACAATGATCACGATCGAGTCGATGCGCGTGGGCGCGCCGCCGGAGGATTTTGATTTCGGGCGGACCGGCCATGGTGGACCCGGGCAGTGGGCCGTGGTCGCCGACACGACCTCGCCCAGCGGCCGCGCCATCGAGCAGTCGAGCACCGAGCGGACCGACTATCGTTTCCCGCTGGCGATCCATCGGCCGCTCTCCGCCCGCAATGTCGACGTGTCGCTGCGATTCAACGCCGTGGCCGGAAACGTCGATCGCGCCGGCGGCATCGCGGTGCGGCTCGCTGATCCCGACAACTATTACGTGGTGCGCGCCAATGCGCTCGAGGACAATGTCCGCTTCTACCGCGTCGTCAACGGCCGCCGGGAGCAGATCGAAGGCGCCGATCTCAAGGTGTCGGCGCAGGCTTGGCATTCACTCGGCCTCAAGGCGGAAGGCAACCGCTTCACCATCACGTTCGACGGCAGGGAGCTCTATACGGCGAGCGACGACACGATGCCGGGCCCCGGCCGAGTTGCGCTGTGGACCAAGGCGGACAGCGTGACCCGGTTCGATCGCATCGAGATCAAGACGCTGCCGTGAAGCCAAGCCAAAAGGCCACCATGCGGTCCGACGTCCGTCTCCTCTATGCGGCGCGCGCCGTGCGTGGCTTCGGCGACGGCTTCGCGATCATCATCCTGCCGGCCTATCTGACGGCGATCGGCTTCGACTCGGCGCGCATCGGCTACGTCGCGGCCGCCTCGCTGCTCGGAACGGCGCTGCTCACGCTCGCCGTCGGCTTCATTGCGCCACGCCACGACCTGCGCAACCTGCTGCTGGGCGGCGCCGCGCTGATGGCGTGTACCGGGGCCGCCTTTCCGCTGTCCGAGCACATCGCCATCATTGCGCTGGTCGCCTTCATCGGAACCATCAATCCGTCGACCGGTGACCTCGGCGTGCTGGTCCCGCTCGAGCACGCCATGCTGGCGCACGGCGTGCCCGACGAGGCGCGAACGCACGCCTTCGCGCGCTACAGCCTGATCGGCACGCTCGCGATGGCGGCCGGCGCCCTGGCGGCGGCGCTGCCGGATTTCGTCACGCGGGCCGGGATCGGCGAGCTCGGCGCCTTCCGGCTCATGTTCGGCCTCTACGCGATCCTGGGACTCGTGAGCGCCGCGCTCTACCGGCGTCTGCCGCATGTGCGCATGGACGAGACGCGCGCGAGCGCGCCGCTCGGGCCCTCGCGCGGCGTCGTCTACAAGCTGGCCGCGCTGTTCAGCCTCGATGCCTTCGCGGGCGGCTTCGTGGTCCAATCGCTGCTCGCGCTGTGGCTGTTCGAGCGCTTCGACCTGTCGCTGTCGGCCGCGAGCCTGTTCTTCTTCTGGTCGAGCGTGCTGAGCGCATTTTCGTATCCGGTCGCGGCCCGGCTCGCGCGCTCCATCGGGCTCGTCAACACCATGGTGTTCACCCACATCCCGTCGAGCATCTTTCTCATCCTGGCGGCCTTCTCGCAAAACCTGTTCCTCACGCTCGGCCTGCTGCTGCTGCGCTCCGCGCTGTCGCAGATGGATGTCCCGACCCGCACGTCCTACGTCATGGCGGTAGTGACGCCCGCCGAGCGCACCGCGGCAGCGAGCGTCACCGCGGTTCCCCGCAGCCTGGCATCGTCCGTCAGTCCGGCACTGACCGGCATCCTGCTGGCCACGTCATTCTCGGGAATGCCGCTGGTCGTGTGCGGGGTCTTGAAGATCGTCTACGACGTGGCCTTGCTGCTGTCCTTCCGCCACATCAAGCCGCCGGAAGAGAAGATCGCGCCCCCGCCGTGATGCCGGCACGCGCCGGCCGGAAGCGCGGTTGTCATCCGCAAAACGGCAGCCCAATATCGGGGCAAGCGTCCGCGCGGGACGTTGCGCAAGAACACGCGAAGGGGAGCCCTTATGAGGAATTTCGTCTGCCTGCTGGTCGTCGGCCTGGCCTCTTGTCTGGCGCCCGCCGTCGCGGCCGGCGCCGAGCGCCCAGACTGGGCCTTCCCGGTGACCGACAAAGTGCTTCCGCCGTCGAAAGACGACGGCAGGCCGAAGACCGCCCCGGGCAGCACCCTGTCGCTGACGCGCGAGCAGATCGACGACCTGTTCAACGCGCCCGACTGGTTTCCCGACATGCACCCGCCGATGCCGCCGGTCGTCGCGCACGGCAACAAGGAGGCGTCGGTGCGCGCCTGCGCGTCCTGCCATCTCCCGACCGGCACCGGCCATGACGAGTCGGCTTACGTCGCGGGCCTTCCGGTCGGCTATTTTGTCCGCCAGATGGCCGATTACAAAAGCGGCGATCGCAAAGGCTCCGGCACGATGATCGCCATGGCCAAGGTCATAACCGACCAGGAGGTGCGCGCGGCCGCCGAGTATTTCGCCGCGCTCAAGCCGCGTCCCTGGATCCGGGTGGTCGAGACCGACACGGTGCCGAAGACCTTCATCGGGCGCGGCAACAAGCGGCTGGCGCATCCCGACGGCGGCAGCGAGCCGCTCGGCAACCGCATCATCGAGGTTCCGGAGGACGAGGACATCGTGCTCAACCGCGATCCGCGCGCCGGCTTCGTCGCCTATGTGCCGAAGGGCAGCATCGCCCGGGGCGAGGGGCTGGTCGCGACCGGCGCCGGCACGACGGTTGCGTGCGGCATCTGCCACGGTCAGACCTTGCAGGGGCTGGGCGATGTGCCGGCGCTCGCCGGACGCCACCCCAACTATATCGTGCGCCAGCTCTGGAGCATGCAGAACGGGGAGCGCGTCGGCGTTTCGGCCGCCTTGATGAAGGCGGTGGTGGAAAAGCTGAGCGTCGACGACATGCTGGCGATTGCGGCCTACACGGCGTCGCGGGCGCCGTAGGGACAGGCGCGGCCTGAAGGCGCGACAGGACGCGGTCGAGGTGCTGCGCGCCGCGCCCGGCCAGCGGCTGCCTTGGCCGCGGCCCATTGTTAACCGTGATCAATCCCCGAGCGGCAGTGGAACAACTTCCTGTCTCCGGAATTCAGAAAGTAGCCCAGGGAGCCAATGGAGTTCAAGACATGTGCATGATCCGCAGATCCTTACTCGCAGCCGCCGCGACTGCCGTTTTAGCAAGTTCCGGCGCTTCAGCGATGCCGTTGGCATCGTTCAAGAGCCTCGAAAGCCAAGATCAGTTGGCGCAGCAGGTTCGCCTCGTCTGCTCGCCGTCCGGCCGCAGATGTTATCAGACCGGCCCCCGCTACCGCACCGTCCGGCGCTATGGGCCTTCCTATCGTTATTATGGCGAGTCGCCTTCCTATGCCCCGAGCTACGGGTATGGTTCGGGCTACGGCTATGGAGGCTATGGAGGCTATGGCGGCTACGGCTACCGACGGCCGGGTGTCACTTTCGGTCTCGGGTGGTGATACACCTCTGAGAACGTTCTTGATCGGCCTTGACCGGGAATCCCGATGGCAAGGTCGAGAGGACGTGGTCCGCACCATTGAAAGGGCGAGGTCATCGGGATCGATGGCCTCGCCTTTTTACGATGGATTTCCGCTCGGCCGGGATCGTCATCTCGGCGTTGCTTTCGCGATGGGTTCATCCTGATTCGACTCTGCCCGATGCGACATGCGCGAGCGGCCCGCCACCGCAGTCCGCAAAAAGTTGCGGCCGGCTCCTGGGGGAGAGCCGGCCGCGCGCGAACCCGGTCTGGGGACGGGGAGGGGTGGGGACGTGACCGGGGTCGCGTAGCTCCTTGTTCGAAATCGACGCGCGTTCAATACGCGGTGGCGGTGGCGGTGGCCGGCCGCGGATCGCCCAGCGACACCCACACATTGGGGTCGGACTGCGACTGGCGTTTGACGAAGCGGTAGCCGGTGTCCGACCACAACACGACATCCTCGGCCTGGTTATCGAGCACGTAGTCGCCGCGGTCGGTCTTGACGGTCAGCACGGCGTGGCCTTCATCCTTCTTGTCGCGCACCACCGTGATGAGCAGCGCTTCGCGCGGCCAGCCTGACTGCAGCAGCATGCGCCGTTTCAAAAGAACGTAGTCCTCGCAGTCGCCGTAACCGTCGTCCGGATAGGACCACTTCTCGACGAGGCCCCAATGATCGACGTCGGTCATCGGCTTGATCGCGTTGTTGACCCAGGTGTTGATCTGCACGAGGTCGCGCCACGCCCGGGGCGACAGCACGACGTCGCGCGGGGTGCTGGGACCGCCCGCGCATTCGGTCGGATCCTGGGCGCAGAACTCGACCCAGCCGATCGGAGCGCGCGACTCGCCGGCAACCGCCATATAGGCGACGCGGTCGGCCGCATGCGTGGACTGCACCGACAGGACGGTCGCGGCGACCAGCGCCGCATAGCCGCAGGTCAGCAGGACCGTGCGCCGCCTGGCTGGAAGCTTCGTGGGTAGGGAAGTCATCGGTGCCCCCTGTCGTCCGTATTGGGGGCATGTTTCGCATAGAATTTTTGCAGTCGACCTAAGTCGAGCAAGTCGTTTTAAGTAAAGACTGCGGATAAACTGGAGAAAATTAGAAATCTACTGTATTCAAATTAGAATAAAATGCCACCTAATCTAATTTGATTCAAATTTGAGCTTTAACGCGCCGGAACCCGGCCGGACCGCGCCGATACGCGGTTTTCGGCGGCAATTTAACGTTTGGCCGGGGGGCGGGGGGCGCCTGCGCGGGCCCTTAAACGCCGCGCGGGCCCCGCAGGACCCGCGTTTTTGAGCGCAAATGGAGCGAAGGCGTTTACGGTCCGCAAACGCTCTCTTCGAGGAAGTCGGGATGCTGCGCCCGCGTGAACTCGACCGCAAAGCCGTCGTCGAGGTGGCGCACCACGCGGCCCTGCACGGCCCCAAGGTTGACCAGCATCCCGATCGCGGGCCGCTGATCGGTCGTGATCGCGGCGCCCGACAAGGACAGGTCGATGATGCGGCAGGTGAGCTTGACGCCATTGGGCATGGCAAGCTGGGTGACCGGCTTGCGGGGGGTGATGCGGCCGTGGCGGCGGTCTTCCGGAAGGTTAAGGATATGACGGTTGGCGAGCCAGGTCAGCTGGGCCGCGAGCTTGTCGCGCTTGCGCGGCGTCGCCGACACCGTCATGGCGAAGCCGTTCTGATAGAGCCGTGCGATCTTGCCCTCGAGCCGGCCCAGGTGATCGATATAGGCGATGACGCGCTCGCCCTCCTGGCCGCTCACCGGGACGATCAGGGCCATGCCGCCAGGCGACATGTTGGCGACCTGGCAGGGATATTCGCGGCGGTCCGGCAGCATGTAGCGGCCGAGCACATTGACGCGCACCCGCTGAAACCGCCGGCGTTCTTCCGCCAGCGGAAGTATTTTCGGCCTTGTTTGCACCGCTTGCACCAGCGCCATTCTGCGCCTCGACCTGTCCGTCTTGGGCCGCGACCTGGACTTCGAGTCGTGGACCAACGCAGCCTAGGAGCAGGGAGTTAACGTCCCGTTTAGGAAGGCGGCGCGCGGGAGTCACAAAAGGGGCGCTTTGCCCGCAATGGCATGGTGTTGCGATTTTACCTTCAGTCCCGCCCGCCCTCATAAAGGGTGAGTCCGCCCCGTACCTTGCGGGTCGCGGTTCTCGTGGCGAAGCGCGGTGCCCGAATCGTCTCGATCGCCGGGCCGAGATGGCGCATGGCGCCCAGGGTGAGCGTCGCGACGTGTTCGGCGCCGACCCAATAGGGCGTCTCGACCGGCGCCAGCAGGCCGAGCAGGCGCACATGCATCTTGCCGCGATGATAGAGCGGAAGCAGCAGCAGCTCGAGATCCGCCTGCGAGCCTTGCTCGGTCCTGGCGCGCGCCCCGGCGACGGTCGCGACCGTTTCGTCGGCCACAACCCTGGTCATTTCACGCAGGATCTTGCGGCTCTCGAGGTCCCACAGTTGCACGAAGGCTTCGCCCTTGAGCTCGCGGCCGAACAGCGCGCACACGCGCGTGCCGGCAAGCCGGAACGGATGGTCCGCCTCCGGATCGAAAGCGATGATGAAGCTGTCGCCGAGGACGTTCCGGATGGCGCCCGGCTCGATGTCGCCGCGCTCCGGCGCGAGCCGGCTGCCGCGCCGTTCGTTCCAATAGGCGAACAACTTGCTGGTGGACGCGCTTTTCATGGGCCAGCCCTGTCTCATCTTGTTGCGTCCCGCGCCGTTCGCTGTCCTGGTTCGGGACAGGGGCGCGGTTGCAGGCGTTTTTCCTGCGGTGCTGGAGGCCTCGGAGCATGCGCCATGCCGCGCGCCGCCGCGGGCGCGGGCGTCGCGGGTTAGCGTTAATTGAGGCGCCGGTCGGCCGCTGGCCTGGGCGAATAGTGAACGGCGAATCGCGAGTAGGGGGGTTAGGAAGCAACGGGTAGCGCCACTCGCCACTCGCTATTCGCCATTCGCCGTTCTGCCCTTTTGGCGCAGTCCTTGCCCGCGGAGGTCCGACCGCCTATCTGTCGTTTCCCCGCCCTTCACGGATTTCCCGGCGTGACCAAGCGCTCCGAACCGATCTTCAACGTGCCGGCCGCCGTCATCGCGGTGATTGTCGTGTGCGTGCTCGTGCATCTCGCGCGCAGCTATTTGCTCACCAGCGACGAGGATATCGATTTTCTGCTCACCTTCGCCTTCATCCCGGCGCGCTACGACCCGACGATCGCGGTGGACGGCGCGCTGCCGGGCGGGTGGGGCGCCGATATCTGGACCTTCTTCACCTACGCATTCATCCACGGCGACGCCATGCATCTCGGCGTCAATACGATATGGCTCCTGCCGTTCGGCTCCGCGGTGGCGCGCCGGTTCGGCAGCCTGCGATTCATCGCCTTCTTCGCCGTCACGGCCGCCGCCGGCGCGGCCATGCATCTCGCCACCCACCAGGGCGCCGTCGTGCCGGTGATCGGCGCGTCGGCGGCGATCTCCGGTTTCATGGCGGCGGCGATCCGTTTCGCGTTCCAGCGCGGCGGGCCGCTCAGCATGTTCCGCAGCGGCGACGAAGCGGCCTATCGGGTGCCGGCCGCGCCGTTGACGACGGCGTTGCGCGATGTGCGCATCATCGCGTTTCTGGCGGCCTGGTTCGGCGTCAATATCCTGTTCGGTTTGGGCTCGCTCGCGATCCCCGGCATCGAGCAGGCGGTCGCGTGGGAGGCGCATATCGGCGGCTTCCTCGCCGGCCTCATCCTGTTCGCGTTGTTCGATCCGATCGTCGCGCATGCCGACATTGATGGTAGTCGGGGACCCGGCTCGGAACCGACAGTGCATTAACTTGTTTCCGCGCGCGTTTTTTGTGCGGTAATCGGGCTATCCGAGTCGCGCCGACCCGCTTTCGCGCCATATCGCTTCCGAAGTATGGTTATGGTGCAACGCAACACCGTAATGAACGATTCACATTGCGGCGACTCGCCCTCTTTCCGCCGCGCTGATTTGGTCGCATACTTCCGTGGAAAGTCGGCGTCCGCCAAGCGCGGGGCCGACCGGCGGCATCGATCGCACATGACCACGATCCGCACCTTACGCGGCGTCATGCCGATCGAGTGCCGATAAACCCGGCCGGGAACCAAGACGTCGACCTAACGATTGCTGTTCGGCAGCGATCTCATTGTGACGGATCAGCCGTCAGCGATGGCAAGGGAGGCGACCATGACCGTAAAAGAAATCCTGTCTCACAAGGGAGTCGATGTGGTCACGACGGATCCGCATGCTTCCATCGCGGATGCCGTGAAGCTCCTGGCCACCCGCCGCATCGGCGCCGTGGTGGTGACCGGGGCCGACCAGCGAATCGTCGGCATCCTGTCCGAGCGCGACATCGTGCGGGCGCTCGCGGACAAGGGTTCCGGCGCGCTCGATGCGCCGGTCGCCGAAGTGATGACGCGCAAGGTCGACACCTGCAGCCTGAACCAGACCGTGAGCGAGCTCATGGAGCAGATGACGGCCGGCAAGTTCCGCCATGTGCCGGTGGTCGAGCAGGGCCGGCTTGCCGGCATCATCTCGATCGGCGACGTGGTCAAGTCGCGCGTGCAGGAGATGGAGCAGGAATCCGCCGCGCTGAAGGATTACATCCGCACGGCCTGACGGCCGTAGAGTGGGTTGGGCGCACGCAGGTCGGGTTTACCCGACCTGCGCATTTATAATGCCGATCTCGGGCAAGCCCGAGATCGGTGCGCCGTAACCCACCATCGGTCTCCGTGAGATATAAAAAGCGGTGGGTTTCGCTGCGCTCAACCCACCCTAGGTCAGGGTCTCGATCGCCTCGGCGATCGAGGGCAGCGACTTTTCGGTCGCCTCGGCGCCAAGCGCGATGATCTCCTCGGCGCGGTGGAAATCGAACAGATTGACGCGCGAAAGCCGCGGGCCGATCAGCACGTCCGGCGGATCGCCCGCGAGGCGCGCCCGGGTGATGCGATCTTGCAGCACCTGGAAGGCGTCGACCATCACGGTCGACAGGCCGGGGCGGTCGGGCGTGCCGAAGACCTTCCGCTTGATGAGACGCTCGGCCCGTCCGCGCAACCCGCCGCGCATCTTGAGCGCTTCGCGGCGCAGGTCGTCGTCGGCATCGGAGCCGTGATCCTGGATGACGGTGCCGCGGCCGAAATTGTCGGCATTGAGATTGACGCCGATCACCAGGCGCGCCCCGAAGGCGCGTGCCGCGGAGATCGGCAGCGGATTGACCAGCGCGCCGTCCATCAGCCAGCGCCCGCCGATCCGCAAGGGCGGGAAAATTCCCGGCAGCGCACACGAGGCGCGCACCGCGTCGCTCACCCGGCCGCGCGTCAGCCAGATTTCGTGGTTGGTGCGGATTTCGGTCGCGACCGCGGCGACCCGGATGGGCAACTCCTGGAAAGTGATGTCGCCGAGAATTTTCTCGAGCTGGGCGAACAGCCGCTCGCCGCCGATCAGTCCGGAGCCGGCGAGGCTGAAGTCGAGATAACCGAAGACGCGGCGGCGCGTGAGGTGCCGCGCCCAGACTTCGAATTCGTTGAGATGGCCGGCCGCGTAGCAGGCGGCCGCGATGGCGCCGATCGAGGTGCCGGTGATCACATCGGGCTTGATGCCGTTCTGGACCAGCGTGCGGATGACGCCGATATGGGCAAAGCCGCGGGCGGCGCCGCCCGAAAGCGCGAGCCCGATCGACACGGGCTTGCCGCGATCGATCTCGCCGACGTCGGTGGAGCGGTCGTCACCGTTGGGCACGTGGCGTCTCAAAATTTCCAACATGGCGAGCACCTTCTTGACGCCCAAGATCGGTCCGCCACCGACCCCGCACAAGAGGTAGATGCCACTTTGGTAAATCGGTTACCGGTCGGCCGTGACCGAGAAGCGGCTGTTGCGACATAAGAAGTTGCCCATCCTCTCTTAATGAGTCGGGCCCGGGTTCGAGCGCCGATATCGCGGGCGCCCTGGCCGGCGCGACGCCGGTTCCGTCATCCGCCGCCCTTGGGCCGCGTGAGCGAAAATTTCGTTTCCGGCGTGCCGACGAAATAATCATGGTAGCCGGCGCGCGCGATCGGCCGCATCGCGGCGGTGTCGAGCTTGCCGTCCTTGATGAAACTGTCGTCGATATAAACGCCGACCACCTGTCCGAACACGACGTAACGCTCCGTCACGTTGCCGGCGAGATCCGACAGGCGCACGGTCTGCAGCCATTTGCATTCGAGGGCGCAAGGCGAATCTTTCACGCGCGGCACCCGAACCAGGCGCGAGGGCGCGGACGCCAACCCCGTCTTCTCCATCTCGTTCACGCCGCGCGCGAATGGCGCCGACGTATCGTTCATCTGGTCCCGCAGATCATAGGTCGCGAGATTGCAGACGAACTCCCTGGTCTCCTCGGCGAAGACCACCGAATCCTTGCGCCCCTCGCTCGCGAACATCACGGTCGGGGGATGGTCGGTCAAACCGTTGAAGAAGGAGTAGGGCGCAAGATTGATCTCGCCCTTGTGGCTCATCGAGCTGATCCAGCCGATCGGGCGGGGCGCCACGATCGCCTTGAAGGGATTATAGGGCAGGCCGTGGTCGTTCCTGGCGGTCTCGTAGAACATGTTCGATCTCACATGCCGTAGCGCGTGACGATGTCGGACAGCGGCGGCCGCGG
>Ga0208981_1000201_pt1 | contig 10226 bp, 7 predicted proteins | sample MedBloCAOM1_M1_FD_187839 | JGI IMG/M metagenome (GOLD analysis project Ga0208981, IMG submission 187839) | Forest soil microbial communities from El Dorado National Forest, California, USA - Mediterranean Blodgett CA OM1_M1 (SPAdes) (version 2) | ecosystem: Environmental > Terrestrial > Soil >... | reverse complement strand
GGTCGCGGCGAAATTCGTGGCCGAACGGCAGACCTGAGGCCGGCCCGGAGAGTGATTCAAACGTCGCCAAAGCCGCCGAGCCGATACCCCGAGTGCCGCAATGCCGCGACACAACTCGGATCGGTCAGCGCGGCAAGCTCCTCGGTATAGCGGTATCCGGGCGCATGCCCGGCGAACGCGTCGGCGGTCGCCGGATGCGCATAGATCTCGATCACGCCGGGCGGCAGATCGTCCAGCAAACCTCTGATCCGCGCGGCTGTCATGGCGCCGGACCAGGCCAGACCGAACACGGCGTCCGACGTGCTCATCCCGGCACGCCGCACCTGCGCGCGCAGCACCCTCGTCCATTGGCCGAGAAGCCACGGCGACAAGGCCGCCACCGAGGGGTCGATCGCCCGCACGATGCTCACGGGCTCCGCCGGCACCCGGATGGCGCGCGCCCCGAATTTTTTGCCGATCGCCATGATCTGCGCCGCGATGACCGGATGAAGATGGAAATGCTTGTGCGCGTTGACGTGATCGAGCGGCAATCCGGTCGTCCGATAGGCCTCGAATTGCGCCGTGATCTCGGCCGCGACCTGCCGGCGCACGGCCGGCCGCAACGCGATATCGAATCCCAGCCGCGCCATGTCGGAGCGGAACTGCCCATCGGGGCCGACGAGGTCGGGGATCCGCTCGGGCGGAAGCGCCGGCCGGGCCTCGATCAGCACCACATGCAGGCCGACGCGCAGGCCCGGCAAGGCGCGCGCGCGCTGCACGGCGTCGGCCGCGGCCGGGCTCGCCACCATGAGGCTTGCGGCAGAAAGGATTCCCGACTTGTGGGCGATCTCGACGGCGTCGTTGACCTCTTCGGCAAGGCCGAAGTCGTCCGCCGTGACGATCAGGCGGTTCAGTGCGCCAGCTCCTTATGCTGACGCAGGAAGGCGAAGAACTCGACGCCTTCGCGCAAGCGCCGCTTCATCATTTGCGGGCTGCGGATCATCTCGCCGACGATCGCGGCGATCTTGGGCGCCCGGAAATAGAAGCGCCGATAGAAATCCTCCACCGAATGGAAGATTTCCGTGTGGCTCAGATGGGGATAATGGAGCGGCGCGATCTGCACGCCCTTGTCGTCGATGAGCTCGGCATTCGACGCGTCGAGCCAGCCGTTCTCGACCGCCTGCTTGTACAGGAACGTGCCCGGATAGGGCGCCGCGAGCGACACCTGGATGGTGTGCGGATTGATCTCGGTCGCGAAGCGGATCGTCTCCTCGATCGTCTCCTTGCTCTCGCCCGGAAGCCCGAGGATGAAGGTGCCGTGAATGGCGATCCCGAGCTCGTGGCAATCCTTGGTGAAACGCTTGGCGACGTCCACCAGCATGCCCTTCTTGATGTTGTGCAGGATCTTCTGGTTGCCGGACTCGTAGCCGACCAGCAGCAGGCGCAGCCCGTTGTCGCGCATGACCTTGAGGGTCTCGCGCCCGACATTGGCCTTGGCGTTGCATGACCAGGTGACGCCGAGCTTGCCCAGCTCCTTGGCGATCGCTTCGGCGCGCGGCGTGTCGTCCGTGAAGGTGTCGTCGTCGAAGAAGAATTCCTTCACCTGCGGGAAGGCCGCCTTGGCGTAGCGGATCTCGTCGATCACGTTGCCGACGCTGCGGGTGCGATAGCGATGCCCGCCGACCGTCTGCGGCCACAGGCAGAAGGTGCAGCGCGATTTGCAGCCGCGTCCGGTGTAGAATGAGACATAGGGGTGCTTGAGATAGCCGATGAAGTAATTCTCGATGGTGAGGTCGCGCTTGTAGACCTCGCTCACGAAGGGCAGCGCATCCATGTTCTCCAGGATGGCGCGTTCCTTGTTGTGCGTGATCACCCCCTGGCCATTGCGATAGGACAGGCCGTCGATCGCGTTCCAGTCGCGCCCTTCGGCGAGCTCCCTGATGGTGAAGTCGAATTCGTTGCGCGCGACGAAATCGACCGCCTCGGAATATTTGAGGCTTTCGTCCGGCTGCACCGCCACCTTGGCGCCGACGAATCCGACCTTCAGCCGGGGATTGGCGCTTTTCAGCGCCTCGACCGCCTTCACGTCGTCGCCGAAGGACGGCGTCGACGTGTGCAGCACCGCCAGGTCGTAGTCGCCCGCCTGCTTGAGCAGCTCGGGCATCTTGATGTGATGAGGAATGGAGTCGATGAGCTTCGAGCCCGGCACCATCGCGGCGGCCTGGGCGAGCCAGGTCGGATACCAGAACGACTTGATCTCGCGGCGCGCCTGGTAGCGCGAGCCGGCACCGCCGTCGAATCCGTCGTAAGACGGCGCCTGAAGGAAGAGTGTCCGCATGGGAGGCCTCAGTTCGATTTCTGCACGACCGTGCCGTCGGACAGCACGCGATAGCGGCTGCCTCTCCAACTCACGCTGGTGCCGAAGAAACCCGACACAAATGTGGTGAAGGCCATGAGGTCGCGGAACGGGATGAGCCAGTATTGATGGCGTGGCAGGCCGAAGGCGTGTTCGAGCGCCAGCGTGAGCGCCGTGCGGCAAACGATGGCGAGCGCCGCGACCAGCAGGCCGACCGGGCTGCCCAGCAGCGCCCCGATGAGGGCGAGCGCGAGCGGATGGGTGATGGTCGCGCCCGCATAACCCACCGGATCGATGCTGCGGATCGTGCGCGACTGGCGCATCTGGTGGCGCAGCAGCTCCGCCGCGCTTCGCTCGAAACAGACATGCCCGACCGAAAATGACGGGATCGCCACATCGTAGCCGGCCGCCCGAACCGCCTCGCCCACCGCATAATCGTCGGCGAGACAATCCGCAAAGGCATGAAAGCCTCCGATGTCGTTCAGCGTCTCGCTCCGCAGCGCGATGGTGGCGCCGAAGCAGGGCTGCGCAAGCCCCATGCTGCGCGCCAGCACGACATTGGGCAGGAAGTAGGTGTTGATCGACATCGCCGAGAGGCGCGACCAGATTCCGCCGCCGGCCACGCCGTGATAGAGGCAGGTGACCGCCCCGACCCCGGGCTTCTGCAACTCCGCGACCACGTCGGCCAGATAGGTCGGCCCCACTTCGATGTCGCTGTCGGAGATCACGATGACCTCATGGCGCGCGAGCGTCGCCATGTTGATCAGGTTGGAAACCTTGCGATTGGTGCCATAGGCGCGCGGATCGACCGCCAGGTCGACAGGCAGATCTGGACTCGCCGCCTGCAGCCGTTTGACGACATCGATCGCGGGATCCGAGCGGTCCTGCGAACCGAACACGATCTGCACCGGGCCATCATAGTGCTGGTGACCGAAGGCCAGAAGCCGGCCGAACAGGTCCGGCTCGCGCCCGCACAGTGGCTTCAAGACGGTGACCGAGGGTTGCGCGCCGTCGCCCACGCCGGTGCGCTGAGCGAAGCGAAGCGTGAGCGCCGCCGCGATGAGCGTGTAAACACAGCCGATCGTTGCCGCCGCCACGCAGAAATTTGCAACCCACACCAGCACCGAGTCCGCCAGCATCCCCACGCCCCTAAAGTCCGCGGTCACCCTGCCGCGGCCCGCCTCAGGCTAGCACGATCGCGTTACGCGGCCAGCCCGTGTGCACAAATACTTGCAACCTGTCACGCGAAAGCCGCACCGTCCTCCGGTATGGTTACTTGGGCGCGGACTCGCCGCCGCTCGCCGTCGGCGACGGGCCGGCGGCGCCTTGCGGGGTAGGATGAAACCTGTTGTCGCCGCGCGCCTGCGCGAGCCCGTAAGCGTAAAGAGCATTCATATAGGCGGGATCGAACAACCCACGACCGACTTGGTCGAAACCGTTGTCGACATAGGTCAGATTGAATGCGATGCCCGCCCGTTGCGCCGCCAAACCGGCCAACACCAGCTCGAGCCGCGCCCCGGTCTTGAGCGCCAGGGTGATCGAGCGGCCGAGAATCGCCGCCGTATTACGTTGCGGCATATAGAAGTCGGCGGTCAATTTGCCGTTGACGATGACGTAGAGGCTGGTCGCCGGCAGCCGCTTGGGGGAGCCCGGCAGCAGGTAGGATTCGGGGCCGAAAAACAACGGGCCGTTGACGCCACCATCCGCATGCATCTCGTCGAACTGACGGCCGTTGGCTTCGGCCTTGATGTAGACCGGTGGGAACACACCCGGAACGCTGGCCGAGGCGAGCAGAATCTGACGAAACAGCTTGAGCGCCGCCTCACCACCATGGGCCGCGATCGTTCCCATGTTCCACACGACGGTCCGGCCGGCGTCGAGATTTGTCGTCATGACGAACAGCCGGCGTCCCTTGCGATACTCCGCCGCAACGTCGGCGAGCAGTTCGGGCGTCACACGCTTGCTGATCAACTGTCCCAAGGGCCACGTATCGGTCAGGCTTTCGGGTGTCGCTCCGACCTCGAAGATGTCGCTGGCCGTGACCGTGGTGTAGCCGGTGTGAAGCTCCTCGTCGTATTTGGGGCCCGCGAAGGCATAGACCGCCATTAAGGCGCCCGTGCTCACCCCGGTCACTGCGGCGAATTGCGGACGGGTGCCTGACTCGGTCCAGCCCTTGAGAAAACCTGCCCCATAGGCACCCTCTTCGCCGCCGGTGGACAGGATCAGCCAGGATCCTTCCTGGGGCGGCAGGGCGCGCTCGAAATCCGCGGTCGAATCCGCCCAGAAACGCGCGTCCGGCATGTCCGGAATCTGAGCCGCCGCTTCCTCGGCGGCGCTGAATTCGGGGCGTTCGAGCTTGGCAGGGTTCTTGCTCGCCGGTTGCTTGCTGTCGGCTTTCTTGTTGTCGGCCGGCTTTTGCTTGGAGTCCCGCGCGACCGGTTTGTGGCGCTGCGATTGTCCGTAGGAATCGCCGGGGGCCGCCGCGATGGCGACGGCCGCAAGTCCGGTAAGCAAAAGCCCTGCAATCCTGGTCCGCACGTTCGAATTTCCCTTCACGGCCGCGACGATGTCGGCGTGCCGCAATACCCGTCGGAGATCAGTCGCACCCGGAGGCGCGGTTCAATCATACTTGGCCCCGACGGAATATGCGGCAGATTTGTTCTCATGCGCGAGTCCCGCCTCACAGGCGGCCGGCGAATGCGTCCGCCATGAAGGCGTGCGTCAGGGCATAGGTTTGCCGCGTCGCAGGCTCGTCATAGATCGCGACGCCGGCCATCTTCGAGTCCTCATCCGTATAGGCATGCAGGATGCCGCTGAACAGCAGCATCTCCCATTTTGCGCCGGCGGCGTCCATTTCGGCCTCGAATTCGTCCCGATCGGCCTTCGGGACCACCGGATCGGACGTGCCGTGGATGACCAGCAGCGCCGCCTTGATGTCGCCCGGGCGGGCCGGCGCCTTGGTCTTGAGATCGCTGTGGATCGCCACCGCGGCCTTCAGATCGGCGCCGTCGCGCACCAGTTCGAGCACGTTGCCGCCGCCGAAGCAGAATCCGATCGCCGCCCGCCGGTCATCGATCAGCCCGCGCTGCTGGCCGAGCCGGATGAAAACGTCGTAGGCGACGCGCACGCGCCGGCGTGCCTCCGCGGGATCGTCGCGCAGCGGGTTGGCGAGCGCCGCGGCCTCGCCAAAATCCTTCGGCCGGACGCCTTCGCCGTACATGTCGGCCACGAAGACGACGTAGCGGTCCTGCGCCAGCAAGGCCGCCCGATCGAACGCCTGCTGTCGAACGCCCATCCAGTTCGGGCACATCAGCAGCGCCGGCCGCGCGCGCGTGATCGTCTCGTCATAGACGAGGGCGCCGTCGTATTTCTTTCCCGCGAGCCCGTAGGTGACCTGCTCGACACGCATGCGTGCATCTCCCGGAGTGCCGTAACCGAATGATCTCAATCGCGCTTCACCGCCGTTTGGGAATGACTTCGCCAATGGCGCCCGCGTCATGCGCGGAAAAGAACAGACGTCCGTCGGGCGCCGCCACGATGGCGCGGGCGCCGCAATTCGCTCCCGGGATCGCATATTCGCCGATCACCCGTCCGTCCGGCGACATCCGCCCGATCTTGTTGGCGAAATTTTCGGTGAACCAGAGGTCGCCATCGGGTGCCACCGCGACGCCGCGCAGCGACGCATCCGGCGTCTTCACTGGAAACTCCGTGACCTTGCCCTGGCGATCGATACGGCCGAGCCCGTTCGCCTGGGTCTGCACGAACCAGATGTTGCCGTCCGGATGCGTCACCATGGCGCGCGGCTCGCTGTTGGGCGTCGGGACCGGATATTCGGTGACTTGGCCGGCGACCGTGATGCGCCCGATCCGGCCCGCCGCGTATTCGCTGAACCACAGGTCGCCATCCCGCACCACGATCGACAGCGGCCGACAACCGGGGCTGAGCCCGTCCGAAAACTCCGTGACCGCGCCGCCCGGGGTGATCCGGCCGATCCGGCTCACATGGGCTTCGGAGAACCACAAATTTCCGTCGGGACCCGACATGATGCCGTCGGGGCCGGCGCCCGGCGTCGGCAGCGCGAATTCCGTGATCGCGCCGCGCGGCGTGATCCGCCCGATCTGGTTGGCGGCGTTCTCGCAGAACCACAGATTTCCGTCGGGCCCCGCGATGATCCCGATCGGCCGGCTGTCCGCGGTCGGGGTCGGAAACTCCGTGAAGGCGCCGCTGTCCGGATCGAGCCGCCCGATCTTGGCGGTGCCGCTTTCGCAGAACCACAACAGGCCGTCCGGGCCGACCGTGACGATGTAGGGCTTGGCGTCGGGCGTGGGGATCGGATGTAGCACGATCTCGACATCCGGACTGACGTTGCGTGCAAATTCGGCGGTCACTCGTATCCCCTGCGCCTGCGGACCCGGGACCCGCCATATACCGGGACCGCGGCATCAGTTCCAGGGTGGCAGGGTGGTCCGACTCCGGCATCGCTGCTAGCATGTCGCCCCATGAGCATGACCTATGAATCCGCCCTGAACGCCCGCGTCGACCAGATGGTCGATTCCTGCACGCGCTGCGGCAAATGCGTCGAAGTTTGCCCGATCACGGACGCCGCCGGCGTCACCGCCTCGCCGCAGGCCGTCATCACCGGCGTGCTCGATATCGTGCGCACCGGCGAAGGCCCGGAAGCCGCGCGCAAATGGGCCAATTCCTGCGTGCTCAGCGGCGAATGCATCAAGGCCTGCGACGACGACGTCAATCCGCGCTTCCTGCTGGCGATGGCCCGTGTCGCCCTGGTGAGAAAAAGCAGCGAGCCGCCGGCGCGCCGCCGCCGGGGGGTCGGCGATTTCCGCAAGCTGAGCCAGGACGTGAGCGTGCTGTCGCGCATGCAGCTCACGAGCCAGACGCTGGAGCGGCTCGGCCAGCGCACCGACACCAGCCACCGCCTGGGCAGCACGGAGGCACCGGAAAAGCCGGATTTCGTCTTCTATACCGGCTGCAATGTCCTCAAGACGCCGCACATCGCCCTGCTGGCGCTCGACGTGATGGATGCGCTCGGCGTCACCTACCGGGTCATGGGCGGGCCGTCGCATTGCTGTGGCGTCGTCCAGTTCCGCGCCGGCGATCTCGAAGTGTCCGGCAGCATGGCACAAAACACCCTGAGCAAGCTTGCCAGCGCCAAGAACGGCCAGGTGCTGTCATGGTGCGCCAGTTGCCACGTCCAGTTCACCGAATTCAGCCTGCCGGCGCACGACCGCACCAGTGGCCATCGTCCGTTCGAGATGACGCCGTTCATGCGCTTTCTGGCGTCGCGGCTGGACGACCTGCGCCCCCTGCTGCGCCACCGCGTCGACATGCGGGTGGCGCTCCACCGCCATCCCGGCGTCCCCGGCGTCATGGAAGCGGCCGCCGACATCCTGCGCGCCATTCCGGGCATCGAGCTCGTCGACCTGCAGCAGCCGGCGGTCGGCCTGATGAGCAACGCGCTGCGCGCCCTGCCCGACTACAAGCGCAAGCTGCAGCTCGACGAGCTCAACGCCGCGCGCGATGCCGAGGTCGATGCGCTGGTCGCGGTCTACCACCCCGATCATCGCGAGCTGTGCGCGCATGAGCGCGATTTTCCGTTCCGTATCCTCAATCTGCTCGAGCTCGTCGGCGAGAGCATGGGATTGAGCCAGGAGGACCGGTTCAAGCGGCTCAAGAAACTGCAGGACGTCGATTTGATCCTGGCGGAAACCCGCGACCTTCTGGCCCATCACCATGTCGACGAGGAGGCCGCGCGCCAATCGATCCAGGCGATGCTCGAGGAGCAGCCGCTACCGCTATTGAACACCGCCGGCGGCGACACGGCTGCGGTGGCGTCGGTGGCAAGCAGCGACTAATCACGCCGCCTTGTAGCCCGCATGAAGCGAAGCGTAATGCGGGGACAGCCTCTCCAGGGATCAGCGGTGCCCCGGATTACGCTTCGCTCCATCCGGGCTACGGGCGCGGGCTACGGATGTCGGCGATTCAGGCCGCCTTGGCGCGCTCCGCGATCCCCACCAGATCCCTCAGGATCGCGGCGGCGCCGGCGAGGCGCTGCTCCGGGCGTTCCCAGTCCTCGAACAGGACCACCTTCATGTCCGGCCGCACCCGCGCCGCCACGCCCTGCTCGCGGATATAGGCGACCAGGCCCTCCGGATTGGCGAAGCGGTCCTCGCGGAACGACAGCACCGCGCCCTTCGGACCGGTCTCGATCTTCGCCACATTGGCGCGCCGGCACAGCGCCTTGATCACCACGGTGTCGAGCAGATGCCGCACCTCGTCGGGCATCGGCCCGAAGCGGTCGACCAGCTCGGCCGCGAAGGCGTCGATGTCGCGCTCGTCGTCGACGTCGGCGAGCCGCCGGTAGAGCGCGAGCCGCACCGACAGGTCGGCAACGTAATCTTCCGGAATCAGCACCGGCATCCCGATGGTGATCTGCGGCGACCACCGGTCCGCCACCGGCTCGGCGATGCCGGCCTTGAGGCTCGCGACCGCTTCCTCCAGCATCTGCTGGTAGAGCTCGAAGCCGACTTCCTTGATATGGCCGGACTGCTCCTCGCCCAGGAGATTGCCGGCGCCGCGGATATCGAGGTCGTGCGAGGCGAGCTGGAAGCCGGCTCCCAGTGTATCCAGCGATTGCAGCACCTTGAGGCGGCGCTCGGCCTGCGGCGTGATCCGCCGCTGCACCGGCAGCGTGAACAGCGCATAGGCGCGCGTCTTCGAGCGCCCGACCCGGCCGCGCAGCTGGTAAAGCTGGGAGAGCCCGAAACGGTCGGCGCGATGCACGATCAGCGTGTTGGCGGTCGGGATATCGAGACCGGACTCGATGATCGCGGTCGACAGCAGCACGTCGTATTTGCCGTCGTAGAAAGCCGACATGACGTCCTCGAGCGCGGTCGGCGGCATCTGGCCATGCGCCACCGTGACCTTGGCCTCCGGTATGTTCTGGTCGAGAAAGGCCTTCGCCTCCGCCAGGTCCTCGATGCGCGGACAGACATAGAAGGCCTGGCCCCCGCGATAGCGCTCGCGCAGCACCGCCTCGCGCACGATCAGCGGATCGAAGGGCGACACGAAGGTGCGCACCGTGAGCCGGTCGACCGGCGGCGACGCGATGATCGAGAGCTCGCGCACGCCGGTGAGCGCCAGTTGCAGGGTGCGCGGGATCGGCGTCGCCGTCAGGGTGAGAACATGGACCTCGGTGCGCAGCGTCTTGAGCCGCTCCTTGTGCGAGACCCCGAAATGCTGCTCCTCGTCGACCACCAGCAGGCCGAGATCCTTGAAACGGATGTTCTTGCCCAACAGCGCGTGGGTGCCGATCACGATGTCGATGCTGCCGTCGGCGAGGCCGGCCCGCGTTTTTGCGAGATCGGCCGCCGGCACCAGCCGCGAGGCCTGCGCCACCTTGAGCGGAAATTTGCGGAACCGTTCGCTGAAGGTCTTGAAGTGCTGGCGCGCCAGCAAGGTCGTCGGCACCACGATCGCCACCTGCTTGCCCGCCATGGCGGCCACGAAAGCGGCGCGCAGCGCGACCTCGGTCTTGCCGAAGCCGACGTCGCCGCACACCAGGCGGTCCATCGGCCGGCCGGACGCGAGATCGTCGAGCACCGCATTGATGGTGGTGAGCTGGTCCTCCGTCTCGTCATACGGAAAGCCCGCGCAGAACTCATCATAGGCGCCCTGCTCGGCCGTGAGCCTGGGCGCCTCGCGCAACTGGCGCTCGGCCGCGATCTTGATCAGCTCGCCCGCCATCTCGAGGATGCGCTTCTTCATGCGCGACTTGCGGGCCTGCCAGGCGCCGCCGCCGAGCCGGTCGAGATCGACCGCGGTCTCCTCCGAGCCGTAGCGCGACAACAGCTCGATATTCTCGACCGGCAGG
>Ga0208981_1000200_pt1 | contig 10232 bp, 8 predicted proteins | sample MedBloCAOM1_M1_FD_187839 | JGI IMG/M metagenome (GOLD analysis project Ga0208981, IMG submission 187839) | Forest soil microbial communities from El Dorado National Forest, California, USA - Mediterranean Blodgett CA OM1_M1 (SPAdes) (version 2) | ecosystem: Environmental > Terrestrial > Soil >... | reverse complement strand
TTTCCCGGCTTGAGCACGTCCTCGAGCCAATCCCACATGTAGTGGACCCCGATGGTGACGTTATCGACCTGGCAGTGATGGAAGCCGCCTTCCTGGCGGCTGAACACCTTGAAGGTCTTCTGCTTGGAGCCGACCGCGTCGAAGCATTTCTGCGCGAGCGCGAGCGGGATCTGCTCGTCGCCACCGCCATGCACCAGCAGGAAAGGGCATTTCATCTTCTGCACGATGCCGTCGAGCCGGAATCCCTCGAGCTTCTTGAGCGCCGCGGCGCGGTCGGGCACGCCCAGCACCCATTGCAGATGCTCGGGCGGCACCGACAGCGACAAGACCTTGCCGGAGTCGAGCAGCTCCAGCCGCTTCGCCCAGATCGCGTGATAGTCCCACTGCGCCCCCCAGGCGATGCAGGCCGCGAAGCGCGGCTCGAGCGCGGCCGCGCGCGGCGCGTAATAGCCGCCGAGCGACAACGCCATCACGCCGATGCGCTTGGGATCGAATTCGCGCCGGCCCGCCAGATAGTCGTAGGCCGGCGTCGCGTAGCGTTCGGTCTCGGCGATCAGCGGCAGATTGCGGAAGCGCACGCTCTCGCCGTTGCCCGGCCCGTCGACGATCAGGCAGCCGATGCCGCGCGCCGCCAGGTCGGGGACGCCGTAGCCGTATTGCAGCTCCTTGGTGACGTCGAAGCCGTCGAAGAACACCACGCAGGGCGCGGGCTTGCCGCCGGTCGCCTCCGGATCGGGATGCACCAGCAAGGCCGGCAGGCTGGTGTTCTCATAGGGCACCTCGACCGACTCGATGCGCGGGCGGTGCAGCAGCTTCGCCGCGTCGCGGAAGCAGGCCACCGATTTCGCGTAGGTGTCGGCGCTTTCCTGGGTGCGCGGCTGCTTGAAGCGCTCGCCGGTCTGGTAGTAGCGCGAGGCCCGCATGAAGCACGACGCCGCGGTGCGCTTGTGGCCGGCCTTCTCCGCCTCGCGCCCGCGCGCCTCGACCTTGTCGCCCATGCGCTTCCATTCGGCGAACCACGCCTCGTCATCGCCGACGCGGTCGAGCAGCGCGCGGCCGACCCGGTTCACCTCGTCGATCTCGGCCCCCATCCAGGGCGCGCCGCTCAGGCAGATGAGCAGCCCCATCGACCAGCGATAATCGGTCGGGAAATACAGAAAGGCAGGATCGTCTTTCTTGATCACGAAAGTCTCCGTTGCATTCCGAGGGGGGTCAGCTTCCGATCGCCCGCATGTGGTCGCCCGACCAGAACAGGAAGCGCCGCTCGATGATGCGCATCGCCTGGTACATCACGACCCCCACGATCGCGAGGATGATGAACACCGAGAAGGTTCCGGCCGTATCCATCTGGGCGTTCATCGACAGGATCAGCGTGCCGAGGCCGCGTTGCGCGCCGACGAACTCGCCCACCACCGCGCCGACTACGGCCAGCACCGCCGCCATGTCGAGCCCGGCGAAAATGTAGGGCAGCGCGCTCGGGAAGCGGACTTTCCAGAAGATCTGCCACGGGCGGGCGCCGAGCGCGCGCATCAGCTCCAGCCGCTCGGCATCGACCGCCTTGAAGCCCGCCATGCTGGTGATGAGCAGTGGAAAGAAGGTGAGCAGGCAGATGATCACCACCTTGGAGGTGAGGCCGAAGCCGAACCACATCACGATGATCGGGGCGAGCGCGACCTTGGGCAGGCTCTGGATTGCCACCAGATAGACCCGCAGGGTCGCTTCCAGGATGCGGAACTGCGAGATGACGGTGCCGAGGACGAGGCCGACGCCGCTGCCGATGAAAAACCCGAGCAGAACTTCGGCGACGGTGACGCCGGCATGCAGCCAATAGCCGCCGCGATCGAAGATGCCGGCATCGAGCCCCTGCCACATCGCGAAGGCGATGCGGCTCGGCGGCGGCAGGATATAGGTCGGCACGTCGAGCCAGAGGACGCCGTATTCCCACGCCAGCACCACCACGACCAGCAGCAGCGGCGCCAGCACGATCTCGGGGCGGGTGCGCATCAGAAGTGTGAAGCGGCCCGGCTGCGCCGGCTCGTCCGGCGGCAGGGTGTCGTCGATGCTGGTCATGAAATGCCTCCACCGGGAGCGGAATCGGCCGCGCCTTGGCCGTAAAGCAGCTTGCGGATGTCGCCGGTCAGCCGGCCGAACAGCGGCTCGCCCATCAGGTCGAGCGAGCGCGGACGCGGCATCGGGACGTCGATCACCCGCACGATCCGTCCCGGGCGCGGCGACATGACGATCACGCGGTCGCCGAGAAACACCGCCTCCGGGATCGAATGGGTGATCAGCACGACGGTCTTGCCGCTTTCGCGCCAGATGCGCTGGAGGTCGAGATTCATCTGCTCGCGCGTCATGGCGTCGAGCGCGCCGAAGGGCTCGTCCATCAGCAGGATGGCTGGATCGCACACGAGCGCGCGGCTGATCGCGGCGCGCTGCTGCATGCCGCCCGACAGCTCCATCGGATATTTGTTCTCGAACTCGCTCAAGCCCACCATGGCGAGGAGCTCGCGCGCCCGGCTGCGCGCGGCGGCCATCGGCCGGCCCTGCACCTCGGCGGGCAGCAGCACGTTCTCCATCACGGTCCGCCAGGGCAGCAGGATCGGGTTCTGGAACACGATGCCGATGTCGGTGCGCGGCGCCGCCACCACGGTCCCGCCGACCGCGATCCTGCCGGCGCTGGCGGGCAGCAGGCCGGCGATCAGCTTGAGCAGCGTGCTCTTGCCGCAGCCGCTCGGGCCCACGATGGTGACGAATTCGCGCTCGCAAACGGCGAGCGATATGTCGTGAAGAGCGTGAATCCGCTCGTTGCGGACGGTGACGAACAGCTTCTCGAGCCGGGAGACCTCGATCACGGGGGCGGTTCGCAACGTCGCCGTGCGTGCCGCGCCCTCCATGTTCATGCGGTTCTCCCCAATTTGACGTGTCGTTGTCGGACCGGACGTGGTCGCGTTGTCGCCAGTAAAGCCGTTCGGCGGCGCACGTTCAATCGGTCTCGCGACCGCATCCTGGTTTTCGCGGCGTGCCGAGATGCCGCGTTTCGATCACCTGAAAATCTTGCCGGGATTCATGATGCCGGCGGGGTCCAGCGCCTGCTTGACCGATCGCATGACATCGACCGCCGGACCGAGCTCGCGCTCCAGGAACTCGATCTTGCCGGTGCCGATGCCGTGCTCGCCCGTCGAGGTGCCGTCGAGGTCGAGCGCGCGCAGCACCATGCGGTGATGCAGCGCCTGGGCGCGCGCGATCTCGTCGGGCGAATCCGGGTCGATCAGGATGAGGGCGTGGAAATTGCCATCGCCCACATGGCCGACGATCGGCGCCATCAGGCCGCTCTGCGCGATGTCGCGCTTGGTGGCGATCAGGCACTCCGCCAGCCGCGACACCGGAACGCAGACGTCGGTGATCACCGCTTTCGAGCCCGGCCGCAGGCCGGTGCCGGCATAGAGGGTATTGTCGCGCGCCGTCCACAGCCGGTTGCGGTCCTCGGTCCTGGTCGCGACCTCGAATCCGAGCGCGCCGTGCTCATGCGCGATCTCGCTGACGGAATCGGCCTGTTCGGCGACCGCCCCCGGCGTGCCGTGGAACTCGAAGAACAGCGTAGGCTGCTCCATAATGCCGAGCTTGGCGTATTGGTTGACGCCCCGGATCATGATCTCGTCGAGCAGCTCGATGCGGGCGACCGGGATGCCGGCCTGGCTGACCGCGATGGCCGTATCGACCGCGCCCTCGAAGGACTCGAACGGGCAGACGACGGCGGAGATCGCCTCCGGGACGGGATGCAGGCGCAGCGTGATCTCGGTGAGGACGCCGAGCGTGCCTTCGGCGCCGACGAACAGCCGGGTGAGATCGTAGCCGGCGGCGGATTTGCGGGCGCGGGCGCTGGTGCGGATGACGCGGCCGTCGGCGAGCACCACCTCCAGCGCCAGCACGTTGTCGCGCATGGTGCCGTAGCGCACCGCCATGGTGCCGGAGCCGCGCGTCGACGCCATGCCGCCGATCGAGGCGTCGGCGCCGGGGTCGATCGGGAAGAACAGCCCGGTGTCGCGCAATTCGGCATTGAGTCGCTTGCGCGTGATGCCCGGCTGCACCCGGCAGTCGAGATCCTCGGCGTGCAGCGCGACGAGCCGGTTCATCTGCGCGAAGTCGATGCAGACGCCGCCGCGCACCGCGGAGGCGTTGCCCTCGAGCGAGGTCCCGGCCCCGTAGGGGATGACCGGCGCCGCATGCGCGGCGCAGGTCTTGACCACCGCCACGACCTCCTCGGTCGATTGCGGGAAGACCACGATGTCGGGCGCGTGCGCTACGTGGTAGCTCTCGCTCGCGCCGTGCGCCGTGAGCACGGCCGCGGCGCGGCTTGCGCGCTCGCCGAGCTGCGCCGTGAGCGCCGCGAAGACCGTCTCGGCCGGAAACGGCAGCGCCGGCTTCAGTTCGTCACCATGTCGCTGAGCTTGGGGCATGTGCGCTGCTCGACCGGCGCCTCATAGGCCTGGAAATTGCTCTTCTCGATCACCACCGGCTTGAGGATGATCTCCTTGGGGGTCTGTTCCTTGCGCAGGTTGCGGATCGCGATCTCGACTCCCAGGCAGCCCTGGATGAAGCCGTTGAAGTCGCCCGACGCCAGCAGCCGGCCGGCCTTGATCATCTCGACCGCCTCCTTGCTGCCGTTGATCCCGACCACCAGCGCCTTGCGGTTGGCGCCGTCGAGCGCCTCGAGCGCGCCGACCGCCATCGGATCATTGGCGGCGAGCACGCCGTCGATCTGCGGGAAGGACTGGATCAGGTTCTCCATCACCTGCAGGGCGTTGAGCCGTTGATAATTCGCCGGCTGCGACGCCAGCAGCTTGACGCCCGAATTCTCCTTCAGGGCGTCGTTGAAGCCGCGTACCCGGTCGGTATTGGTGAGCGAGCCCTTCACGCCTTCGAGGATCACCACGTTGCCCTTGCCGCCCATCTGCTTGAGCAGATGGCGGGCGGTGGCGAGCCCGATATTGTAGTCGTCGGCGCCCACATAGGCGACGAGCTTGCCGCCCGCGATGCGGTCGGTGATGTTGGTGACCGGAATGCCGGCCGCGTTGATCTTCTCCACCGCCGGCACCAGCGCCTTGTAGTCGACCGGAATGAACAGGATCGCGTCCGGCTTCTTGACGATCACGTCCTCGACCTGGGAGAGCTGCTCGGGAATGCTGTCCGGCTTGGTCGGGATGTATTGGATCACTTTGGCGCCGAGCGACTTTGCCGCTGTCTCGCTGCCGACCCGGACCGCCTGGAAATAAGGGTTGGTCTGGTTCTTGGTGAAGACCGCGATGGTCTCGTTGGCGGCGAGCGCCGGTCCGGCGAGGACCTGTCCGGCAAGGACCACGAGGGCGGCGAGGCTGACGATGGTTTTCATGGTTTCTCTCCCTTGTTTCATGGCGCCGTCCGGCGCGTAATGGTGTCGATGCCGACCGCGAGCAGGATGATCAGTCCGGTTGCCAGCGGCTGCCACGACGCATTGATCTGCAGCAAATTCATTCCGTTGAGCACCAGCGTCAGGATCAGGGCGCCGATCAGCGTGCCCGATACCGACCCGGAGCCTCCGAACAGCGAGGTCCCGCCGATCAACACGGCCGCGATCGCCGGCAGCGTCAGTTCCTCCCCGATATCGCCTTGCGCCGAATTGATCCGCGCCAGGATGATCAGCGAGGCGAGCCCCGCCATCGCGCCGCTGAAAGTATAGACCAGCAGGAGCCGCCGTTCGACCGGCACGCCGGAGAGCCGCGTCGCTTCCGGGTTCGCGCCCAGCGCGTAGATCTGCTGGCCCCAGATCGTGCGTTGGGCGAACAGCGTGCCGATGCCAAGAAAGAGCACCATCACGTAGACCGGGATCGGCACGCCCAGCAGATAGCCGCTGCCGAACTGGCGGAATGATGGCGGGAAGCCGTGGATGGTCTCGCCCGCCATGTAATAATAGGTGACGCCGGTGAGCATCCACATCATCCCATAGGTGGCGATGAATGACGGGATCCGCAGCCAAGCCACCAGGGCGCCGTTGCAAATCCCGATCAGCGCGCCGCAGCCGATGCCAGTCGCGACGCCGAGGCCGGCCGAGCCGGTCGCCTGGATGACGCTCGCCGCGAGGCAGGCCGACAGGCCGATATTGGCGCCGACCGAGAGATCGAGGCCGGCCGTCAGGATCACCAGGGTGAGCCCCGAGGCCATCAGGAACAAGAGCGCGGTCTGCCGCAGCACGTTCAGGATATTGCCGAGCGTGAGAAACGCGTCGCTGGCGAGCGCCAGCGCCGCGCAGAGAAGCGCCGCCGCCAGCAGCCGGTAGAATGCCTGGAGAACGTCCCGCGACAAGGCCAAGCGCGGCCTGGTTTCCGCCATCTGGCTCATGGCCGGCTCCGCAGCGCGTCGATGAACAGCGCGAGGATCACCAGCGCGCCGATGCAGGCGACCTGCGCGGAGGAGGGAACGGCGAGCAGATTGAGCCCGTTGCGCAGCACGCCGACCGCGACGACGCCGAGCAACGTCCCGAACAGCCAGCCATTGCCGCGCTCGAACGAGGTGCCGCCGACCGCGACCGCCGCGATGGCGTCGAATTCCAGCCCGATGCCGGCGGTCGGATGCGCGGAGTTCATGCGCGCGGTCATCAGCAGCGCCGCGAACCCGGCCATCAACCCGCCGACCGCATAGACCACGATCAGCATCGCCCGATCGGAGGCGCCCGCGAGCCGCAACGCCTCGCGGTTTCCTCCGAGCGCGAACACCGCGGCCCCGAATCGGGTGTGGTAGAGCAGCAGGTGGCCGAGCGCATAGGCGGCGGCGCCGATGATGATGGGGATCGGAACGGCGAAGAGCGTGCCCGAATAGACGCGCTCGATGGACGGCGGGATGCCGACCACGCTCTGGCCGTCCGTGACGGCGAGGGCGAGCCCCTGGGCGATGCCGAGGGTGCCGAGCGTGGCGATGAAGGGCGGTATGCCGATGAGCGCGACCAGCGCGCCGTTCGCAAGGCCGAAGCCGAGCCCGACCGCGAGGCCGGCGAGGAAGCCGAGCGCCGGCGAGCCGGTCGCGACGACCGTCATCGCCAGCGCAATCGAGGCGAGCGTGAGCACGGCGCCCATCGAGAGGTCGAGCCCCTCGGTCATGATGATCAGCGTCATGGGCAGCGCGAGCAGGATCAGCACCGTCGATTGCATCAGGATGTTGGCGATATTGGCGGGCGTCAGGAAGCGCGGGCCGGCGAGGCTGAACCCCACGAGCAGCGCGACCAGCACGATCGCGACGCCGGGAACGCGCGCGAGTGCCGGCAGCGCAGCGGTGCGGATTTGGCTCATTGGTGCATGCCCAGCCGCACGATATTGGCCTCGGTCAACTGCTGTCGCGCAAGCTCGCCCGCGATCCGCCCCGCCCGCATCACATAGGCGCGGTCGCACACATGCACGATCTCGCTCTGCTCCGACGAGATCATCAGGATCGCGGCGCCTTCGCGCGCCAAGCCGTCGATGAGCTTGAAGATTTCCGCCTTGGCGCCGACGTCGATGCCGCGCGTCGGCTCGTCGAAGATGAAGAACCGCGCCCCCGCATTGAGCCATTTGCCGACCACGACCTTCTGCTGGTTGCCGCCGGACAGAAATCCGACGGTGCGGCGCGGGGAGGGGGTGGCGATGCGCAGCCGTTCGATGACGGCTTGCGCGGCCTCCGTGGCGCGGCGCGGCGAAAAGATGCCGGACCGGAACATCTTCCGCAGGCCGGCCAGCACGATATTGTCGCCGACCGAGCGGGCGAGCGCGAGGCCCTGGGTCTTGCGGTTTTCCGGGATGAGCGCCATGCCGCGGCGCGCGGAGTCCTGCGGCGATCCGTCCATGGGCGCGCCGAACATGCGAATCTCGCCCGCCGTGATGCGGTCCGCGCCGAAGATCGCGCGCGCCACCTCGCTGCGGCCTGAGCCGACCAGTCCGGCGAGCCCGACGATCTCGCCGGCGCGCACCGTCAGGCTGACGTCGGAAATGCCGCTGTCGGCGCTGATCCCTTTCACCTCCAGCGCCAGATCGCCCGGGCTGTCGCAGAAATGCCGCCCATAGGTGGTGTCGATCGAGCGGCCGACCATCAGCCGGACCAGCTCATCGGGCGTGGTCTGGGCGGCCAGCACCGAGGCGACCTTGCGGCCGTCGCGCAGCACCGTGATGCGGTCGCCGAGCGCGAACACCTCCGCCAAGCGGTGCGAGATATAGACGATCGCGACCCCGCGCGCCTTGAGCCGGGCGATCATCGCGAACAACCGCTCGGTCTCGCGTTCGGACAGCGCCGCGGTCGGCTCGTCCATCACCAGGATGCGGGCATCCTGCGACAGCGCCTTGGCGATCTCCACCATCTGCTGCTGGGCGACGCCGAGCCGGTGGACAGGCAGGCGCGGATCGATGTCGAAGCCGATCGTATCGAGCACGCGCCGGGTTTCCCGGTAGAGCCGGCCGCGATCGATCAGGCCCGGAATGCGGCCGGGGAATTCGCGGCCGAGGAAGACGTTGTGGGCGATGTCGAGATAGGGAACGAGGGTGAATTCCTGGAAGATCACCGCGATGCCCAATCGGCGCGCATCGGCCGGCGTGATCACGCTTACGGGCTCGCCGCTCACCAAAAATGCGCCCGCGTCGGGCCGGTAAGCGCCGCACAGGATCTTCATCAGGGTCGACTTGCCGGCGCCGTTCTCGCCGAGCAGCATGTGGGTCTCGCCCGCCCGGATGTCGAACGAGACGTCGTCGAGCGCGCGCACGCCGGGGAATTGCTTGGATATTCCCTGCAGCGCGAAAAGGGGCGCGGCCGAATGCGACTCGGCGCTCATGATCGCCCCGGCGTCACGCGGAGCTCAGCAAAGAACAGCGCCGGCAAGCAAGCGCGGCGGATCGCCGAAATCCAACGGGTGCAATTACCGCGTCGGCCAAAGCACGCCCTGATAGCCGCGTCCCTGCGAGGCGATGCCGCGATAGATGAATTTCTGCACGCGCTTACCCTCATAGGTCTCGGTCGTATAGAGATTTCCCTTCGAATCCGATGCGATGCTGTGCACCCCGTAGAACTGTCCGGGCTGCCGTCCGCCGTCGCCGAACGACGTGAGCTCCTCGAGGGTATCGCGCAGGATGACGCGGACGCGTTCGTTCTGGCCGTCCGCCAGGAACATGAAGCGCTGGTCGGGATCCTTCGAGAAGGTGATGTCCCAGACCGAGCCGGCGCCCAGCGTGTTCCTGGCATAGAAGGCTTCCTTCACGAAAGTGCCGTCGGGCTGGAACACCTGCACCCGGTCGTTGGCGCGGTCGCACACATAGACCAGGCCGTCATTCGACCGCTCGACGCAATGCACCGGATTGCGGAACTGGGCTACCGGCGCCGCCTTCGGGTCGTAGGGCCCCAGGTTGGTGTCGTCCGGCTTGTTGCCATAGGCGCCCCAGTAGCGCTTCATCTTGCCGGTGTCGGCGTCGAGCACGGCCACGCGCTTGTTTTTGTAGCCGTCCGCCACGTAGGCCTCGTTGGTCTTCGGGTCGACCCAGATTTTTGCCACGCGGCCGAAATTCTCGAGGTCGTTGCTGCCGGCGTTCTTGTCGAAGTGGCCCACCTGCAGCAGGAACTTGCCGTCCTTGGTGAATTTGAGGATCTGGGCGTCCTTCTCGCCGTTGCCGCCGATCCACACATTGCCCTTGTAGTCGACATGGACTCCGTGATTGGACTGCGGCCATTCGTAGCCCTGCCCGGGGCCGCCCCACGACCTCACCAGATCGCCGGCCGGATTGAAGACCAGGATCGGGGGCGCCGTCCGGCAGCATTCGGCGATCGGCGGATTGAGCTCGGCGCCGCGTTCGTTGTTGTGCAGCCCGCCCGCTCCGCGATGGATGATCCAGACATAGTCCTGATCGTCGACCCAGACCCCGATGGTCCAGCCGAGCAGCCAGTTGTTGGGGAGCGGCTTCGGCCACAGCGGATCGACGACGAATCGCGGGGCCTGGACGCTCGCGCCCTGCGCTTCGGCCTTGTGCTGCAGGACCGCCTGGCCGAGCCCGAGGGCCGCGATGCCCGCGACGAGCATCGCGCCCGAGATGAATCTGGCCGTGGGTTGGAACATGGTCGCCTCCCGATCCCTGGCGGCATCGCGCGGACCAGGATTCCGCGGCGTGCTTCGCCTTGTTGGTACGATTATAGGCGACCGGGGCGGGCTTGTAAGGGCATTCGGACCTCCGCGGGAGCAAGTCCGCCCC
>Ga0208981_1000197_pt1 | contig 10275 bp, 6 predicted proteins | sample MedBloCAOM1_M1_FD_187839 | JGI IMG/M metagenome (GOLD analysis project Ga0208981, IMG submission 187839) | Forest soil microbial communities from El Dorado National Forest, California, USA - Mediterranean Blodgett CA OM1_M1 (SPAdes) (version 2) | ecosystem: Environmental > Terrestrial > Soil >... | reverse complement strand
GGTCATCGCGCGCTTGAGCTCGTCGGCGGCGAGCTCCGGCGCCTGCAGCGGCACGCCGCCCAGTCCGACAAAACGGCCGGGATGGCGTTTGGTCTCGGCCGCGATCTCGTCATTCTGCAGCATCGCGCAGGCGAGGCCGAGCGCGGGCTCCTGCTCGTAGAAGAAGGTGAACACGGTCGGCGCCAGCACCTGCATGTCGACGCCATGCTGGTCCATGTCGCGCAGGCGCCGCTCGGTATCCCACAGCTCGCGCGGAAACGGGTTCTGCACTACCACGCCGCCGATCTCCAGCCGGCACGCCGGGTCGCCGCGCTTGGTCATGACCGGCGCCACCTTCGGCGACTCCTTGGCGAGCCGCCGCATGGCGTCCTCGCCCAGGATATGGGTGTGGCAGTCGATCGTGCGCTGGCGACTCATTCTGGCTCCTCAGGCCGCGCTTGCGGCGCGGATCTCGGCGGCGATCTTTTCCGCCAGCATGATGGTGGGGATATTGGTGTTGCCGCGCGGGACCGACGGCATGATCGACGCGTCGACCACGCGCAGCCCGGACATATGGCGCACGCGCCCCTGGGTGTCCACGACGGCATCGCGGTCGTCAGGGCGCCCCATGCGGCAGGTGCCCGAGACATGGAAGGTGCCCGCCACGTTTTCCCGTACATGCGCCGCGAGCGCGTCGCGGTCCGCGACCAGCGCCTGGAGATCGACGCGCCGGCCCGTGAGCCGTCCGAACACCAGATCGCTCAGGCCCGGCACGGCGTCGAGCACGCCCGCGATCGCGCGCGTCCTGATCGCGTTGGCGCGCGTGAGCTGGTTGAGCCGGCGGATGCGGTCGGTGAAGCGCACCGGGAAGATCGTGGTGCAGAGATCCTTGATGGGCGCGTAGGACACCAGCTCGACCATCCGGCGGAAGCCGTCCATCAGGCGCAACAGATCGAGCTCGTCGTCGGCGAAGTTGAACTCGACGCAGGGCGGCGCACCGTGGCCGGCCGAGGCAAGCGTGACGCGGCCCCGCGAGCGCGGCTTGAACAAGGTGGCATTGAAATTGGCGATTTGTTCGCCGAGCGCATTCCACGACGACTTGCTGTGCGCCGCCATATACATGTCGCTTGCGGGCGCGCCCGCAAATCCCGACGAGTAGCGGAAGCAGGTCATCGGATGCGGCCGCACGGCGCGCGACTGACGCGCGCCCCGTCGCAGATGGGCCGCAACAAACAGGAGCGCGTGGTTCTGCAGGTTGCGGCCGACGCCCGGCAGGTCGGTGACGACCGCGATGCCGAGCGCCCGCAGGCTCTTCGCCGCCCCGATGCCGGCGCGCATCAGCAGGGCGGGCGAATGGATGGCGCCCGCACATAGTATAATGTCGGCGCCGCGGAATTCCTGCGGCTGGCCGTCGACGACGGCGGCGACGCCGACCGCGCGCCGGCCGTCGAAGACGAGTCCCGTGACGGTCGCCGGACAAGCGATCGTCAGGTTGGGGCGCGCCCGCACGGCGGCATCGAGATAGCAGATGGCCGACGAGGCGCGGCGCTCCGCCGTGTTGCTCATCGGCAGCGAGCCGTAGCCGTCGCGGAAGTCGCCGTTCATGTCGGCGACATGCGGCATCTGGCGCTCGAGCGCGTAGCGATGCACGGCGCGCGACAGCGGCGCCCATTGGGCGGGCGGCGTGCGCCGGATCGGGACCGGCCCGGATCGTCCGTGCAGCGCGCCGTCGAAATCGAGGTCGTGCTCGAGCTTGTTGAAATAGGGCAGCACGTCGTCCCAGCCCCAGCCGGCGGCGCCGAGCGCGACCCATTCGGCATAGTCGTCCGGCGTTCCGCGCAGCGCCACCATGCCCATGACGGAGGATCCGCCCCCCATGATGCGGGCCTGGTCATAAGTAGTGGCAGGAGAGTTGCCGCGCGAGCGCCAATGGCATTTCAGGCCGGGCCACATATAGGCTTTGTTGTAGTAGGAGGACGCGAAGGTATCGAGCACGTCGGCGGGCTCGTGGCCCGGCGGGGTGTCGCGCCCGGCCTCGATCAGCAGCACCGAGCGCGCCGACTGGGCCGAGAGCCGGTTCGCCAGCACGCAGCCGGCCGCGCCGCCGCCCACGATGATGGTGTCGAAGCGCATGCCGCTCATTGGACCTTGAGCTTCGACTGCATGATGACGTCGCGCCACATCGCGACCTCGTCGGCGATGCGCTGGCGCAATGCATCGGGCCCGCGCGCCGCGACCGCGAAGCCGGTGGCGGCCAGGCGCTCCTTGGTGTCGGGACGGTTGAGGATCTCGATCACGGCCTGCGCGATCTTGTCGACGATGTCCCGGGGCGTTCCGGCCGGCGCCAGCAGGATCTGAAAGGTCTCCGACGCCGAGTTGGGCACGCCGGCGTCTTCGAGGGTGGGCACATCGGGCAGCTCGAACCAGCGTTGCTTGCCGGTCTGGGCCAGCGCCTTGAGGGTGCCGGCCTTGATGTGCGGCATGACAGCCGAGATGTTGATCCCGGCAAGATGCGTGGTGCCGGACAGTGCGGCCTGGACCGCGGGCCCGGCGCCCGAATAGGGCACATGCACCATGCGGGCGCCGGTGCGCAGCTGCATCAGCTCGATCGAGAGCTGAGTGATGCTGCCGACGCCGGAGCTCGCGTAATTGAAATAATCGGGCTGGGCTTTCGCGCGCGTGAGCAGGTCCTTGATGTCGGCGATGCCGGAATCCGGCCGGGTCACGATGGCGTTGGGCGAGCCGCCGAGATCGACGATCGGGGCAAAGTCCTTGTTGGGATCGTAACTCGCGGCTTTCGACAGGCTGGGATTGACCACGAACACGCTGGAGGTGACCAGCAGCGTGTAGCCGTCGGGCTCCGCCTTGGCGACATTGTTGATCCCGAGCGTTCCGTTCGCGCCCGCCATGTTCTCGATGATGATGGTCTGGCCGAGCGCCTGGCCGAGCGGAATGCTGATCACGCGCGCGATGAGGTCGCTCGCGCCCGCCGGCGCGAACGGCACCACCATCCGGATCGGCCGCTCCGGCCAGGCGGCGCGGGCCACTCCGAAGAAACCGGGTAGGACGGAAACAAGCGCGGACGTGATGGCGACGAACGCGAAGGTCCGCCTTGGTCGCACGCTTGCATTGGAAAACGCCATGACTTCCTCCCGGCTGCCGTCTGTCGCGCAGCCCCGCCGTGCAACATTCACGTCATTGCGGCTATTGCCGTGCGAGGCCGATGATCTTGCGGGCTTCCTTCGGGCTGGCCACCCCGCGGCCGAGACCCTCCGCGATCTTGACCATCCGCTCCACCAGCACGGCGTTGTTCTTCGCGAGCTCGCCCGGCGCGATATAGGGATTGTCCTCGTAGCCGACCCGCACATGGCCGCCGAGCGAGACCGCGAGCGAGAGCAGGTCCCACTGCTTCCGCGGGTTCATCACGCTCACGTTCCAGACGCAGTTCTTCGGCAGGTGGTCGACCATGTAGATCAGCGCCTTCTCGGTCGGCGGCGTCCAGGTGCCGCCCGGCCAGCCCAGGAACAGCGTGGTGTAGGCGTGCTTGAGGTAGCCCTGCTTGCGGATGAATTCGAGATTCCAGAAGGCGCCGGTGTGGAAGCTTTCCACCTCGAGGGTGACCTTGTGCTGCTCGGCCGCCTTCGCATAGGCGAGCAGCTCCTCGACCGGATGGATCGCCATCATGCGCTTGGGCGCGAATTGCGGATCCGGGTTGAAATACTCGTCATGGGCATTGAAGGCGACCGCCATCATGTCGGGCCCGAGCCCCATCAGCTTGACCTTTTCCTCCAGCCGGGCGCTCGCGACGCCGAACTGCATGACCGGCGCGGTCTTTTCGAGGATGGCCTCTTGGAGCTGCTTCCAGCCCTCATGATGGATTTTCGATACCTGCTTGCCGTCGGCCTGCATCGACTCTTCGAGCGTGCGCCGCCCGTGGATATGCGCGATGGCCGCGCCGGCATTGAGCCCGTCGATATATTGTTGCGCGACGCCCGCGATGTCCTCCTGCGGTGGGCACAGATCATTGATCGGATAGGAGGTGCGGGAATCGCACGCGACGGTGATGATCAGCTTTTCCATGGGCGCCCCTGTCGGTCTTTTCTGTGATTATGATCGGAAGAAGGGGGCGATGATATCCATGGGTTCCCAATTCCGGTCAACCCGGATCACGGACCGCATGGCTGCTGCCGCCCGAATGGGCGGTCGTATATGATGCCGGCCCATCCGGGCCAATGAAAGCTTCGCCATGGAAACGCCCCGAGGAATGTCTGTCGCCCATGCGGCGCTCGCCGCCAAGGCATGCTGGATCGCGCTCGTGCTCCTGGCGTCGGGCACCGCCGTGCGGGCCGTCGAGCCGTTCTGCCCCGAGAGCGCCGTCAAGATCGTGGTGCCGTTTGCGCCCGGCGGGCCGACCGATATCTCGGCCCGCATCCTGAGCGAGCGCCTGCGCGACCGGCTCGGGCAGAACGTCATCGTGGAGGCGCGCGGCGGCGCATCGGGCTCGATCGGGACCGGCTACGTGGCACAGCAGCCGGGTAACGGCTGCACCGTCCTGCTCGCTTATGATACGCACGGAGTGAACCCCGCGCTTTATGCGCTGCCCTTCGATACCGTGACCGCCTTCAAGCCCGTCATGCTGGTCGGGACGATCCCGAACACGCTGGCGCTGCATGTCTCGCAACCCTGGAAGACGCTCGACGAATTGATGGCGGCCGCGAAAAAGACCGAGCTGGTCTATGCCAGCGGAGCGAGCGCGGGGGTCGCGCATTTTTCCATGAAGCTGATCGAGCAGCTCTACGGCGTCGAGCTGCAGCACGTGCCCTACAAGGGCGCCGCGCCCGCGGTGCAGGATCTGATGGGCGGGCATGTGCCGATGATGATCGGCTCGGTGCTGGCGCTCGCGCCAACCATCAAGGCCGGCAAGGCGCGCGCTCTGGTGCAGACCGGCGCCAAACGCCATCCCCTGCTGCCCGATACGCCGACGGTCGCCGAGCTCGGCCATCCCGGCTTCAATACCGCCTCGTGGATCGGCATCTTCCTTCCCGCCAGCGCCTCCGACGCCCTGGTGACCCGCCTGCATGACGATCTCGCGGCCGTGCTGCAGGACGCGGCCATCCGCGAACGGCTGGCGACGATCGGGGTCGAGCTGGTGGTTTCGTCTCCGGCCGAGCTCGGGACTTTCGTGAATGCCGAGATCGCGCGCTGGACGGACGTGATCAAGCGCTACAACATCAAGCCCGAATAAGCGAAGCATCGTCCGGCGGCGTGAAGGCCGGCGCGCGTTTCTGGAGGTTATGCATGCGAGACAACAAGCCGCTGCGCTCCGAGATGGGCTGGAGCAGCCGCGACAAGATCACGGTGCGGGGCCACGATCTGACGACGGAACTCCTGGGTAAGATCGATCTCGGCGGCATGGCCTGGCTGGAGATCACCGGACGCTTCCCGACCCCCGCCGAAGCGGAGGTCTTCAACGCCCTGCTGATCACCCTGGTCGAGCACGGCATGACCCCGCAGGCGATCTCGAGCCGGCTGATCAGCGTCTGTGCGCCCGAGGCCATGCAGGCGGCGGTGGCCGCCGGCCTGCTCGGCGTCGGCAGCGTGTTCGCGGGCGGTTCGGAGCAGACGGCGCGGCTGCTGCAGACCGCGCTCGCCGGCACTGAGGCGCGCGCGGACCTGCAGGCGCTCGCCACCGACATCGTCGAGGACCATGTCCGGCGCAAGGTGCCGGTCCCGGGCATCGGCCACCCGGTCCACAAGCCGATCGATCCGCGCACGCCCGTGCTATTCGCCATCGCGGAGAAGAACGGCTTTCGCGGGCGTCATGTGGCGCTGCTGGAGGCGATCTGCGCCACAGCCGAGCGCAAGCTGAACCGTTCGCTGCCGATCAACGCCACCGGGGCGATCGGCGCGGTCCTCTCGGAGCTCGGGTTTCCCTGGCGCATCTGCCGCGGCGTCGCCATCATCGGCCGCGCGGTCGGCCTCGTCGGTCATGTCGCCGAGGAAATGCGCAATCCGCTGGCGTATGAAATCTACGAGCGCGTCGAGCACGAGGTCATGGTCAACGCGACGACGGAGCGCCCGTGATCGTCCGGAGAAGGCAATGGAAATGATCCCGCGGTTGGCCCGGCTGCTCGCCGGTTTGGCGATGGCCGGCCTGATGCTGGCGGCGGCGCAGGCCGAGACCTGGCCGTCGCGGCCGATCCGTTGGATCGTGCCCTATCCGCCGGGCGGCGGGACCGACCTGGTGTCGCGCGCGCTCGGCGCCAAGCTGTCGGAATATCTCGGCCAGCCGATCGTCATCGACAACCGCCCGGGCGGCAACACCATCATCGGCACCGCGGCGCTCGCCCAGGCCAGCCCCGACGGCTACACGGTCGCGCTCATCACGGACGCCCATGCCATCAATGCGGCGGCCGAAAAGCCGATGCCCTACGATTCCGACCGCGACTTCGTGCCGATCGTGCAGCTCTTGCGCGTGCCGTTGATGCTGATCGCCAATGTCGACCAGGTGCCGGAGCGCACCTTGCCCGAGGTGCTGGCGCACGCCCGCAAGGATCCGGGCTGGCTGACCTTCGGATCGCTCGGGGCGGGGAGCCCGCACGAGATCGCGATCTCCTGGTTCAAGTCCATGGCGAAGGTCGACATCCTGATCGTGCCCTATCGCGGCATCGGCCCGGCCCTGCAGGACACCGTGGCGGGCCACGTCAAGACCATGCTGCTCGGGGTGTCGGTGGCGGACGAGATGATCAAGGCCGGCAAGGTGCATCCGCTGGCGGTCACCAGTGGCGCCCGGCTCAAGACCTCGCCGTCCGTGCCCACCATCGCCGAGCAGGGCTTTCCCGATTTCGAGTTCGTCACTTGGTACGGCGTGGTCGCGCCGCGCGGCACGCCGCCGGAGATCGTGGCGCGCCTCAATGCGGAGATCAATCGCGCCCTGCAGGATTCCGACGTGCAGGCCAAGATCGGCTCGGCCGGCGGCGAGATCACCGGCGGGACGCCGGCGCAGCTTGCCGACATCATGCACCGTGATTTCCCGAAGTATCGGCGGATTTTCGCCGAGACCGGCATCAAGCTGGAGTGACTGCGGCGCGGCGGCACGAAACGGCATGACGAATCGGCGCAGGTGCGCGCGCTTGCTTAAGCCCACCCGCGGTGGCAGCCTTGCCCGGACATTCCGAAAACGGAAGACGCCCGAGGAAGCCGTTGCGTTCAGCCGAGCCGTTGGATCAGTCGTGGGTCGGCCAGGCCGTTCCGCGCAAGGAGGATCAGGCGCTCCTGTCTGGCGGCGCGCGCTTCATCGACGATCTCGCTCCGGTCCCCGGCCTCAAGCACGCCGCCATCCTGCGCTCGCCCCATCCGCATGCGCGCATCCGCGCCATCGACGCGGCGCGCGCGCTGGCGCTTCCCGGCGTCGTTGGCGTGGTGACGGGCGCGCAGCTCTTGGGCTCGGTCGGGCCGATCCCGAGCGTGGTGCGCGCGCCGGTGCCCTACTATCCGTTCGCGACCGACAAAGTACGCTATGTCGGCGAGCCGGTCGCCGTGGTGGTCGCCGATACGCGCTACATCGCGGAGGATGCCTGCGAGCTGATCGCGGTCGACTACGAGCCGCTGCCGGCGGCGGCGAATCTCGCGGCCGCGCAGGCGGCGGGCGCGCCGCTCCTGCACGACAAGGCCGGATCGAACACCATCAATACGCGCAGCTTCCGCTATGGCGATCCCGAGCGCGCCTTCGGCGAGGCCGACCATGTGGTCGATTTCGCCTACAGCTATCCGCGCTATGCCTCGACCCCGATGGAGACCTTCGGGGTGGTGGCGCAGTTCGAGCCGGCGCCCGACCGCTTCACGGTGTGGTCGAACTTCCAGGGCCCCTTCGTGCTCCAGCCCCTGATGGCGGGCGCCCTGAAGGTCGCCGGCAACCGGCTGCGGTTGATCACGCCGCCCCACAGCGGCGGCAGCTTCGGCATCAAGCAGGCGGTGCTGTCCTATATCGTGCTGATGGCGGCCTGCAGCCGCGCGCTCGGCGTTCCGGTCAAATGGATCGAGGACCGCGCCGAGCACCTCAGCGCGGCATCCGCATCGGGCGACCGCATCGGCACCATCTCGGGCGCTTTCAAGCATGACGGCGAGTTGATCGGGCTGCAGTTCCACAACATCGCGAACATGGGCGCCTATCTGCGGCCGCCCGAGCCGGCTTCGGTCTACCGTATGCACAGCGCCTGCAACGGTTGCTATGCGGTGCGCAACATCGCGGTGCGCAACGACCTTGTGGTGACCAACCAGACCCCGATCGGGCTCAACCGCGGCTATGGCGGCCCGCAATTCTACTTTGCGCTCGAGCGCATGATGGATATCGCGGCGCGCCGGCTGAAGATGGACCCGGCCGCGCTGCGCCGGCGCAATTTCGTGCCGAAGGAAGCGTTTCCTTACGCCTGCCCGGCCGGCTCGATCCTGGACGCCGGGGATTATGGGGCGGCGCTCGACGAGCTCATGCGGCTCGCCGACTACGAGGCGCTGCTGCGCCGGCGCGACGCGGCGCGCGCAGAAGGGCGGCTCTACGGCATCGGCTTTTGCGCCGGCATCGAGCCTTCCGGCTCCAACATGGCCTATGTGTCGCTCGCCCAGACCCCGGAGGAGCGGGCCAAGACCGATCCAAAATCGGGGGCGCACGCCAGCGCCCTGGTGTCGATCGACCCGTCGGGCAGCGTGACGGTGCGGCTGTCGAGCACGCCGAACGGGCAGGGGCATGCGACGGTGGCGGCGCAGATCGTCGCCGACAAGCTCGGCCTGAAGCCCGACGATATCGACGTCGTGACCGAGATCGACACCCTCACCAGCAACTGGTCGATCGCGTCGGGAAATTATTCCAATCGCTTCGCCGCCGTCGTGGTCGGGGCGATCGCCGAGACCGCCGACAAGGTCGCGCATGCGATCCGGCTGATCGCCGCCGAGGCGCTGGACGCGCCGCCCGACAAGATCGAGCTCAAGGACGGCTATGTCAAAGTCGCCGACGGCTCCAACCGCGGCATGCCGCTGCGTCGGATCGCGGCGCGGGCACATTGGAATCCGAACGGATTGCCGGCCGGGGTCTCGCCGGGGATCTACGAGAGCACGACCCTGTCGCCGCCGACGCTGGCGCCGCCCGATGCGCAAGACCGCATCCCGTCGGCCGTCACCTACGGCTTCGTGGTCGACCTCGTGGCGGTCGAGATCGAGCGCGCCACCGGCGCCATCCGGATCGACAAATACGTGTCGGTGCACGATGTCGGCCGCCAGCTCAACCCGCGCATCGTCGAGGGCCAGGTGCATGGCGGCCTGGCTCACGGTCTCGGCGCCGCATTGATGGAAGAGCTCGCCTATGACGAGGGCGGAAATTTCCTGTCCGGCACCTTCGCCGACTATCTCTGCCCGACCGCCATGGAGATGCCGCCTGTCACCATCGGGCATGTCGAGACGCGCTCGCCGATGAATGTGCTCGGCGCCAAAGGCATGGGCGACGGCAGCTCGATGCTCACGCCTGCCGCGATCGCGAATGCGGTCGCCGACGCGCTCGGCCGCGACGACATCACGCTGCCCTTGACGCTGCAGCGCGTCTGGGCGCTCGCGAACGACGTGCAGCCGGCAAGGCGTGCCGCGACGTCCGCGCAAGCCGCGCAACCCGCCGGAGGATTGCGCGGGGAGGGGACGGTGACGATTCCGGCGCCGCCGTCGGAGGTCTGGCGGCGCCTGATCGACCCGGTCGAGCTCGCCACGATCGTGCCGGGCTGCAAGAGCCTGGAGCAGGCCGGGCCCGATCGCTACCGCGCCGAGGTGATGATCGGCGTCGCCGGCATCCGCGGCCTCTACGCGGCGGAGATCGAGCTCAAGGACAAGCGGGAGCCGACGTCGGTTCGCCTCGTCGGCAAGGCCACCGGCGCGCTCGGCTTCGGCTCCGGTGAAGGCATCGTGACGCTGGCGCCGCAGGATGGCGGCACGCGGCTCACCTATAGCTACGGCGCCGATGTCGGCGGCAAGGTCGCGGCCGTGGGCCAGCGCCTGCTCGCGACCGTGACGCGCGTGCTCATCGCGGAATTCTTCGGCGCGCTGCAACGGCGGATCGCGCCGCGCGCCCCACCGGCCGGAGCCGCGACCAGCGAGCTGCCGCAACCGATCGCCACCAATCGCGACGACTCGCCGCTCGTCGTCCCCATCTGGATCAGCCGGCAGGGCATGCGCGTGTTGTGGAGCCGCTTCATGCTGCCGTCACTCGATTCGTTGCTCGGATTCGTGGAGGTGGCCGCGTTGAACGCGCTGGCGACG
>Ga0208981_1000196_pt1 | contig 10275 bp, 7 predicted proteins | sample MedBloCAOM1_M1_FD_187839 | JGI IMG/M metagenome (GOLD analysis project Ga0208981, IMG submission 187839) | Forest soil microbial communities from El Dorado National Forest, California, USA - Mediterranean Blodgett CA OM1_M1 (SPAdes) (version 2) | ecosystem: Environmental > Terrestrial > Soil >... | reverse complement strand
GTGGTGGTATTGGTGGCGCTGTTCGTGACGCTGATTCCGACCACCATCGGCGCGCTATTGTCGGCCATCGGCATCGCCGGCATGGACCGGCTGGTGCGCTTCAACGTGCTGGCGATGTCGGGCCGCGCGGTCGAGGCCGCCGGCGACGTCGATACGCTGCTGCTCGACAAGACCGGCACCATCACGCTGGGCAACCGGCAGGCGACGGCGTTTCGTCCGGTCCGCGGCGTGACCGAGCAGGAACTTGCCGATGCCGCGCAGTTAGCCTCGCTGGCCGACGAAACTCCGGAAGGCCGTTCGATCGTTGTGCTGGCGAAGGAAAAATACGGCATTCGCAGCCGCGACATGGCGGAGCTTGCGGCAACGTTCATTCCGTTCACGGCGCAGACCCGCATGAGCGGTGTCGACGCCGGCGGTTCGTCGGTCCGCAAGGGCGCGGTCGATGCGATCCTGAACTATGTCGACGGCGGCGGCGAAATGCGCGCCGTGGCGTCCGGAAACGCCGTGCGCGCGCTGCAACCATCGATCATTTCCGACGTCGCACGGGAAATTCAGGCGATCTCGGATGAAATCTCCAAGGCCGGCGGCACGCCGCTCGCTGTCGCGAAAGACGCGCGGCTGCTCGGAGTCATTCACCTGAAAGATATCGTCAAGGGCGGCATCCGCGAGCGCTTCGCCGAATTGCGCCGCATGGGCATCCGCACCGTGATGATCACCGGCGACAATCCAATGACCGCGGCGGCGATTGCCGCGGAAGCCGGCGTCGACGATTTCCTGGCGCAGGCGACGCCTGAGGATAAGTTGCAGCTCATCCGCGACGAGCAAGCCAAGGGCAAACTCGTTGCGATGTGCGGCGACGGCACCAACGATGCGCCGGCGCTGGCGCAAGCGGACGTCGGCGTCGCGATGAACACCGGTACGCAGGCGGCGCGCGAGGCCGGCAACATGGTCGACCTCGACTCAAATCCGACCAAACTGATCGAGGTGGTCGAGATCGGCAAGCAGCTGTTGATGACCCGTGGCGCGCTCACCACGTTCTCGATCGCCAACGACGTCGCGAAATATTTCGCCATCATCCCCGCGATGTTCCTGGCGTTCTATCCGCAACTCGCCGTGCTCAACGTGATGCATCTGGCAAGCCCGCAAAGCGCCATCCTGTCGGCGATCATCTTCAATGCGCTGATCATCATCGCGTTGATCCCGCTGGCCTTGAAGGGCGTGGCGTATCGCGCCATCGGGGCCGGGGCGTTGTTGCAGCGTAACCTGATGATCTATGGCCTCGGCGGCATCATCATTCCGTTCATCGGCATCAAGGCCATCGACCTCGTCGTCGCCGCCTTGCATCTGGCTTAACACCGTCATTGCGAGCGCCGCGAAGCAATCCACAGGCACAAAGAAAAGATGGATTGCTTCGTCGCTTCGCTCCTCGCAATGACGGAAAATTCTGAGGAGAGACACCATGTTGAAAGAAATTCGCCCCGCCATCGTTCTGCTGGTCGCACTGACGCTGATCACCGGTCTGGCTTATCCCCTAGCCATGACCGCGATCGCAGGCGTGATCTTTCCGAAGCAGGCGGAAGGAAGCCTGATCGAGAGGGATGGCAAGGTGGTCGGCTCCGCTCTGATCGGGCAGGAATTCAAGGACCACAAATATTTCCATGGCCGCCCCTCGGCGACCTCGGCGCCGGACCCGGCCGATGCCAGCAAGACGGTTTCGGCGCCGTATAATGCGGCCAATTCGGGCGGATCCAACTTCGGCCCGACCAGCAAGGCCCTGAATGATCGGGTCAAGGAAGACGTCGACAAGTTGAAGGCCGAGAACCCCTTGGTGCCTGTTCCGATCGATCTCGTCACCACGTCGGCGAGCGGCCTCGATCCCGATATCTCGCCGGAGGGCGCGTTATTCCAGGTGCCGCGTGTTGCCAAGGCGCGGAATATGCCGGAAGATCGGGTTCGCCAACTGGTCACGGAAAAGACCCAGGGTCGCCTCGCCGGGTTGCTCGGCGAACCGCGCGTCAATGTATTGGCGCTCAATCTGGCGCTGGACGCCGCTGCATCCAAATAGAGCCATCTAGGCGGTATCAGGCGCGAGGACTATATTGCCGTATGGCAAATCAACGCCGCGACCTTGAAAAAAGACCCTCGCCGGATGCGCTTCTCGAAGCCGCCCGGCGAGAGAACGATCAGGCTGGCCGGCTCAAAATCTTCGTCGGCGCAGCACCGGGTGTCGGCAAGACCTACGAAATGCTGCAGAGCGCCCACGCCAAACTGAAGGCGGGCGTCGACGTCGTCGTCGGCGTGGTCGAGACTCATGGACGGGCGGAGACCGAGGCGCTGTTGCAAGGCCTTGAGGTCCTCCCGCGCAAACGGCTCGAATACAAGGACCAGATTCTCGGGGAGATGGATCTCGATGCTGTCATCGCACGCCATCCGCAGATCGCGCTGGTCGATGAGCTTGCCCACACCAACGCGCCAGGCAGCCGCCATCCGAAGCGCTATCTCGACGTTGAGGAACTGCTCTCGCACGGCATCGACGTCTACACCGCGGTCAATATTCAGCACATCGAGAGCCTCAACGACGTGGTCGCGCAGATCACGCATGTCCGGGTGCGCGAAACCGTGCCGGACTCGGTTTTCGATCGGGCCGATGCCATCGAGCTCGTCGACCTGACCCCGGACGATCTCATCGAGCGGCTCAAGGAAGGAAAGGTCTACGTCCCCAAGCAGGCAGAGCGCGCGCTGGAGCACTACTTCTCGCCCGGCAACCTGACCGCGTTGCGCGAGCTGGCGTTGCGCCGAACGGCCGAGCGTGTGGACGAGCAGTTGCTCACCCATATGCAGGCCCATGCGATCCCCGGTCCGTGGGCGGCGGGGGAGCGCCTCCTGGTCTGTGTGAGCGAAGACCCGCGCGCGGCCGGCCTCGTACGCTATGCCAAGCGGCTTGCGGACCGGCTGCATGCGCCGTTCACGGCATTCAACGTGGAGACGCGGCGCAGCCTGCAGTGGACGGAGGAGGAGCGCGACCGGGTCGCGGATACGCTGCGGCTCGCCGAGGTGCTCGGCGGCGAGGCGATCACCCTGCCGGGCGGCGGACGCGGCATCGCGGACGACGTGATCGCCTTCGCGCAGGCCAATAATGTCACCCAGGTCATCATCGGCAAATCCGCGCGCTCGCGCTGGTTCGAGCTGCTGCACGGCTCGGTGGTCCATGACCTGGTGCGGCGTTCCGGCAACATCAGCGTGCACGTCATCGCCGGCGACGAGCTCGCGCGCGATCCGATTCCCCGGAAGACCGTGCGGGCGGCGGAAGAACCGCCCTTTTTCAACTCGCGGCCGTATGGCGTGGCGCTGCTCTCGGTCGCCGCTGCCGTCGGGGTCGGCGAGCTCGTTCAACCTCTGCTCGGAATCGAAAACGTCGATCTGGTCTTCCTGACCGCGGTGGTCGGCGTCGCCGTGCGCTATGGCCTTTGGCCTTCGCTGCTTGTCACCGTCGCCTCGTCGCTGTGCTACAATTTCTTCTTCCTGCCGCCGCTCTATACTTTCACGATCACGGATCCGACCAACTTGGCCGCCTTCGTGTTCTTTACCGTCGTGGCGGTCGTGGTCTCGCATTTTGCCGCGCGCGGGCGCTCCCAGACTCTGGCCGCGGGCGAGCGCGTGCGCGCGGTCGAATTGCTCTATGCGTTCAGTCGCAAGCTGGCGGGGGTCGGTACCCTCGATGATGTCCTCTGGGCGACGGCGTATCAGGCCGCGCTGATGCTGAAGGTGCGGGTGGTGCTGCTGCTGCCGGAGGGCGGTTCAATCGCGGTCAAGGCCGGCTATCCACCCGAGGACATCCTCGACGACGCCGATGTCGCGGCGGCGAAATGGGCGTGGCAGAACAACCGGGTCGCGGGTCGCGGCTCGGACACGCTCCCGGGAGCAAAACGCCTGTTCCTGCCGATGCGGACCGGCCGCGGCGCCATCGGCGTCATGGGGATCGACAGCGACAAGACCGGGCCGCTGCTCACCCCCGATCAGCGCCGCCTGCTCGACGCGCTGATCGATCAGGCCGCGCTCGCCATCGAGCGCGTCTACCTGGTGGAGGACGTCGACCGGGCGAAACGTACGATCGAGACCGACCGGCTGCGGTCGGCGCTGCTCACCTCGATCTCGCACGATCTCAAGACGCCGCTCGCGGCGGTGCTGGGAGCGGCAAGCACGCTACGCGACCTGTCGACGGGGCTGAGCGATGCCGAAAAGGCCGACCTGCTCGCGACCGTCATCGACGAATCGGAGCGGCTCAACCGCTTCATCGCCAACCTGCTCGACATGACCAGGCTCGAGTCCGGCGCCGTGGTGCCGAACACGGCGCTCCACGACCTCGGCGAGATCGTCGGCAGCGCGTTGCGGCGCGCGAGCAAGATCCTGGCGGGTCATCGGATCGAACTGGAGCTTGCCGCCGGCCTGCCCATGCTGGAGCTGGATGCGGTGCTGTTCGAGCAGGCGCTGTTCAACCTGCTGGACAATGCCGCCAAGTACTCCCCCGACGGCAGTACCATCCGCATCCGGAGCTGGCGCGACCAGGACGCGATCTGTCTTCAGGTGCTGGACGAAGGCGATGGCATACCGCCCGGAGACCTCGAGCACATCTTCGACAAGTTCTATCGGGCGGAAAAGGGCGATCGGGTGCGGGCCGGCACCGGGCTCGGCCTCGCGATCTCGCGTGGGTTCGTCGAGGCCCTGCATGGGGAGATTACGGCGGCGAACCGTCCCGACCGGCCCGGCGCGGTCTTCGCGATCAGGTTGCCGGTGCCGCCGGCGACCAAGCAACTGGATACCGCGGCATGAGCGCGGCCCCGCTCAAGGTTCTCGTGGTGGATGATGAGCCGCCCATCCGCAAACTGCTGCGAATGGGCCTGAGCACGCAGGGCTACGACATCCTGGAGGCGCCGAACGGCAAGACCTCGCTCGAGCTGCTGGCGCAGAATCCCGATCTCGTCATTCTCGATCTTGGATTGCCTGATATGCAGGGCCTGGAATTGCTGCGGATGATGCGAGCGCGCAACGAGGCCGTTCCGATCGTGGTCCTGTCCAGCCGCGGCGACGAGGTCGGCAAGGTCCAGGCGCTCGACCTCGGCGCCGACGATTACATCACCAAGCCCTTCGGCATGGATGAACTGCTCGCGCGCATGCGGGCCGCGCTTCGTCATCAGCTTCAGGTGCATGGCGAGCGGCCGATCTTCCGGACCGGCGACCTCTCGGTCGACCTGGTGCGCCGCATCGTCAAGGTCGCCGACCGGGAGGTGAAGCTTTCTCCCAAGGAGTACGACCTGCTGCGCGTGCTCGTGCAGCATGCCGGCAAGGTGCTCACCCACAAATTCCTGCTCGGCGAGCTGTGGGACAGCCTGACGGATGCGCAATACCTGAGGGTGTATGTTCGGCAGCTCAGACAGAAGATCGAAGCCGACCCCGAGCGCCCGCATTTCGTTCTGACCGAAACCGGAATCGGCTATCGCCTGAGGGCGCCGGACTGAACGCCGCAGCCGGGCATTGGCCCGCTGCCACGCGCAATCAAACCATGTTAGCCTGCGCTGTCGGTCGGGCAACATGGTCAAAACGACCGCCGGGAGGAACAACGTGAGAATGTCATCGACAAAGATGGCGGCTGCCGTCGGGTTTTGTCTCGCCAGCGTGTTCGCAGCCGGATCGGCTTGCGCGCAAGTCAAGGTTGGAGCGGTGCTGTCGGTCACGGGGCCGGCCTCGTTTCTGGGCGACCCGGAGAAACGGACGCTGGAGCTCTACGTCGACGAGATCAATGCCAAGGGTGGCGTGAACGGCCAGAAGCTGCAGCTCGTGGTGTATGACGACGGCGCCGACGCCAACGCCGCGCGCACCTTCGCCACCCGCCTGATCGAGGAGGACAAGGTCCTCGCCATGGTCGGGGGCACTACGACCGGCGCAACGATGGCCATGATGCCCCTGTTCGAGGAGGCGCAGATCCCCTTGATCTCGCTTGCCGGCGCCATCCAGATCATCGAGCCGGTGCGCAAGTGGGTGTTCAAGACGCCGCACACGGACAAGATGGCGTGCGAGAAGATCTTCGCCGACCTGAAGCAGCGCAGCCTGACGACCGTCGCGCTGATTTCGGGGACGGATGCGTTCGGCAAATCCATGCGCGACCAGTGCGTGGCGGTGGCACCCAAGGCCGGCATCACCATCGCGCACGAGGAATCCTACGGACCGCGCGACAGCGACATGACCCCGCAGCTCACCAACATCAAGGGCAAGGCGGGCGTGCAGGCGGTGATCAATCCGGGTTTCGGCCAGGGGCCGGCGATCGTCACGCGCAACTACCGCCAGCTCGGCATCACGCTGCCGCTCTACCAGAGCCACGGCGTCGCCTCCAAGCAGTTCATCGATCTCGCCGGCCCGGCCGCAGACGGCGTGCGGCTGCCGGCCGCCGCTCTGCTCGTCGCCGACAAGCTGCCGGACAGCGATCCGCAGAAGCCGGTCGTCACCGGATACACCAAGACCTATCAGCAGAAGACCGGCCAGCCGGTCTCCGGCTTCGGCGGCCACGCCTATGACGGGCTGATGATCTTCGCCGAAGCGGCGAAACGCGCCGGCAGCTTCGACAAGGCGAAGGTGCGTGACGAGATCGAGAAGACCAAGAATTTCATCGGCACCGGCGGCGTCGTCAATATGTCGCCGACCGACCATCTCGGCCTCGATCTCTCCGCCTTCCGCATGCTCGAAATCAAGGGCGGCGACTGGACGCTGGTGCAATAAGGCACGTCACCCTCCCCTTCCAGGCAGGGCGATCGCATATGGCTTTTCCCTGGAACATCCGCCTCATCCTGAGGAGGGCGCACGCAGGCAAGTTTACGCAGCCTGCGCAAGCTTGGCTGCGCTTTGCCCGTCTCGAAGGATGGGCGGCCACGGTCAGGCCTCATGGTTCGAGACGCGTCGCTGCGCGACGCTCCTCACCATGAGGGGACAGACGCAATTTTCCATATGCGATCGCCCTGCCCTTCCAGGGGAGGGTAGAAGTGCCTGAACTTCTGCAGTTCACATTCTCCGGCCTGACCGTCGGTGCGGTCTATGCCCTGGTCGCGCTCGGCTTCACGCTGATCTACAACGCCTCCGACGTCATCAACTTCGCCCAGGGCGAATTCGTCATGCTGGGCGGAATGACGACAGTGTTCCTTGGCCTTGCGGGCGTGCCGCTGCCGTTGGCGGCGTGCCTCGCAATCGTCTTTACCGTTATCGTCGGACTCGCGCTCCACCGCTTCGCGATCGAGCCGGCACGCGGGACCAGCGCCGTCGTGCTCATCATCATCACCATCGGCGCCTCGATTTTCCTGCGCGGCGCCGCGCAGGTGGTGTTCGACAAGCGCTTCCACAGCCTGCCGTCCTGGTTCGGCAATGATCCCATTCGTTTCGGCGGCGCCGCCATTTTGCCGCAGAGCCTGGTTGTGTTCGCCGGCGCCGTCGTCATCGTCGTCCTGCTATGGGTCTTCATCGACCGCACCTTGCTCGGCAAGGCGATTGTCGCCACCGCGGCAAACCAGCTTGCCGCGCGCCTCGTGGGCATCAACCCGCGTCGCATCGTCGGCTTGTCCTTTGCCATTTCGGCGGCGATCGGGGCGGTGGCGGGCATCCTGATCACGCCGATCACGCTGACGAGCTACGATGTCGGCACGCTGCTGGCGCTCAAGGGCTTCGCCGCCGCGATGCTCGGCGGCATGGGCAGCGCGCTCGGCGCCGTCGTGGGCGGACTGCTGCTCGGATTGCTCGAAGCATTCGCCGCCGGCTATCTCTCCTCGCAGTACAAGGATGCGGTCGCGTTCCTCGTCATCTTGATCGTGCTGTTCGCCATGCCGCGCGGTCTTTTCGGCCGGGCGTCGGTCGAACGGGTGTGAGGGCGGACGTCGCCATGCGCGCCATCCTCGACCACCGGCTGGCGAGCATCCCGGTGCTGGCCGCGATCGTCCTCATGCTGCCGCTGCTATTCCCGTCCGGCTACTACTACCGGGTCGCGGCCCTGGTGTTCGTGTTCGCGCTCGCGGCAATCGGCTTGAACCTGCTGATGGGCTTGGCCGGGCAGGTGAGCCTCGGCCATGCCGGGTTCATGGGCATCGGCGCCTACGCGGTCGCGATCGGCCCGACCCATCTCGGCGCGCCGTCGTGGCTTTCCTTGATCCTGGGGGCGGCGCTGTCGGCGCTGGTCGCGTATCTCGTGGGCCGTCCGATCCTGCGGCTCAAGGGGCACTATCTTGCGGTTGCCACGCTCGGTTTCGGGCTGCTGCTCGCCATCGTCTTCAACAATGAAGCCCGTTTCACCGGGGGCCCCGATGGCATGTCGGTGCCGCGTCTTGCGTTGTTAGGCTGGCCCCTGCGCGGGCCGGATACCTGGTATTGGATCACAGCGGTTAGCTTTCTGATCGGTGCCACGCTGGCGCTCAACCTGATCGAAAGCCCGACCGGACGCGCGCTGCGCGCCATCCATGACAGCGAAGTCGCCGCGCGCATGCTCGGCGTCGACGTGGCGCAGAAGAAGCTCGCGGTCTTCGTCCTCTCCGCCGTCTACGCCTCGATCGCCGGCTCCTATTTCGCCTTGCTGAACGCGCACATCACGCCCGACGTCTCCGGATTCCTGCGCTCGATCGAGCTCGTCGCCATGGTGGTGCTGGGCGGGATGGGCTCGATCGCGGGCTCGCTGGTCGGCGCCGCGCTCCTCGTGGTGCTGCCGCAGACGCTGACCTTCCTGCACGAATACGAGCACATGGTGCTCGGCCTCATCGTCATGGCGGTCATGATCTTCCTGCGCGCCGGCATCGTGCCGACCCTGGCGAACGCGCTGACGGCGAGGCGCGCATGACCATCCTCGCGACCGAGCACCTGTCGATCGCCTTCGGCGGCGTGCATGCGGTGGATGATGTGAGCCTGGCGGTCGCGCCGGGCGTCGTATTTTCCATCATCGGCCCGAACGGGGCCGGCAAGACCACCTTGTTCAACATCATCTCCGGCCTCTACCTGGCGCAGCAGGGGCGCGTGCGGCTAGGAGGAGAGGATGTGAGCACGCTCGCGCCCGAGGAGCTCGCGCGTCGGGGCTTGTCGCGGACGTTCCAAAACCTGCAAGTCTTCTTTCGCATGACGGCGCTCGAAAACGTCATGGTCGGCCGCCACCGGCATGAGCGCACCGGCATCTTCGCCGACCTGCTTCATCTGCCCGCGGTTGCCCGGCAGAATCGGGCGACCCGCGATGCGGCGATGGCTGCGCTCGAACGCGTCGGCCTTGCCGCGGCGGCGCAGCGCGCGGCAGGCAGCCTGTCGTTCGGCGGTCTCAAGCGTCTTGAAATGGCGCGCGCACTTGCGAGCGAGCCCAAGCTGCTTCTGCTCGACGAGCCGGCGGCGGGCTGCAATCCGGTGGAGACCGCCGAGATTGAAGCCATCATCCGCAGGCTGACCCGCGACCGCATCACCGTCGTGCTGGTCGAGCATGACATGCGGCTGGTGATGAACATCTCCGATCGCATCCACGTACTCGCCAACGGCCGCACGCTCGCGGAAGGCACGGCTGCCGAGGTACGCGCCAATCCGGCCGTGATCGAAGCCTATCTCGGGGTTCGCGGCGCGCGGGAGAGCAGCCGTGCTGTCGGTTGAGAACGTCACCAGCAGTTACGGCCGCATCCAGGCACTGCACGGCGTTTCGCTGGAGGTGGCGGCCGGCGAGATCGTCACCCTGGTCGGGGCCAATGGCGCCGGCAAGACCACCCTGATACGGGCTATTTCCGGCGTGCAACCGATCTCGGGTGGCCGGATCAGGTTCGAAAATCGGCCCATCGATCGCATCCCGGCGCATGCGCGCGTTGCGCTCGGAATCGCGCAGGTGCCCGAAGGCCGGCAATTGTTCGCCCCGCTGTCGGTCGAGGACAATCTCAGGCTCGGAGCATGGTGCCGGCGAGATGACGACATCGAGGCCGAGCTTGCGTCCGTCTACGCCTTGTTCCCCATGCTCGCGGCCCGCCGTGGCGCGACTGCCGGCATGTTGTCGGGTGGCCAGCAGCAGATGCTGGCGATCGGTCGCGCCCTGATGGCGAAGCCGCGGCTGCTGTTGCTCGACGAGCCCTCGATGGGACTTGCTCCGATGCTGGTCGAGCAGATCCTCGACGTGGTCGAGGGGCTCAAACGCGCGGGCTTGACGGTGCTTCTGGTCGAGCAGAATGCGCGCGCCGCGCTTGCCGTCGCCGATCGTGGCTATGTGGTCGAGACCGGCCGGATTGCGGCGAG
>Ga0208981_1000194_pt1 | contig 10282 bp, 11 predicted proteins | sample MedBloCAOM1_M1_FD_187839 | JGI IMG/M metagenome (GOLD analysis project Ga0208981, IMG submission 187839) | Forest soil microbial communities from El Dorado National Forest, California, USA - Mediterranean Blodgett CA OM1_M1 (SPAdes) (version 2) | ecosystem: Environmental > Terrestrial > Soil >... | reverse complement strand
GGGAGCCGATCTATACGGCACGGCCGGAGCTGGTCGCCAAATATCCGACCCTGCCGGACGCGCGCCAGTTCCGGGTGCCCAACATCGGCTTCTCGGTGCAGAAGGCGGCGGTGGAAAAGCAGATTGCCAAGCATTTTCCGCTCATCCTCACGTCCGGCCGGCTGGTCATGTATGAGGGGGGCGGTGAGGAGACGCGCTCCAACCGCTGGCTCGCCGAGTTGGTGCAAGAGATGTTCGTCGAGATCAATCCGGCGGACGCGGCCGCCCGCGGCATCAAGGACGGCGGCTGGGTGTGGGCCACCGGACCGGAAAACAATTCGCACGCGCGGATGAGGGCACTGGTGACCGAGCGCGTGGGCCAGGGCGTCGTGTGGATGCCCTACCACTTCGCGGGCTGGTTCCAGGGCGTCGACCAGCGCAGCAAATACCCCGCGGGCGCCGACCCGATCGTGCTGGGCGAGAGCATGAACACGCTCGCGACCTACGGCTACGATCCGGTGACCGCCATGCAGGAGCCCAAGGTGACACTCTGTCAGGTCGCGGCGGCCTAGCGCAGGATCTTGTCCGAAAAGTCGGTGGACTTTTCGGACAAGATCCTCCGCCAAACACAAGAAGGCGCGAGCATGGCCCGGATGAAGTTTCTCTGCGACGGCGACCGTTGCATCGACTGCAACGCCTGCACCACGGCCTGCAAGAACGAGCATGAGGTGCCCTGGGGCATCAACCGCCGGCGCGTCGTCACCATCGATGACGGCCGTCCGGGCGAGCGCTCGATCTCGATGGCCTGCATGCACTGCACCGACGCACCCTGCCAGGCGGTCTGCCCGACCAACGCGTTCTACACCACCGCGGATGCCGTGGTGCTGCACTCCAAGGACATCTGCATCGGCTGCGGCTATTGCTTCTATGCGTGCCCGTTCGGCGCGCCGCAATATCCCAAGGTCGGCAATTTCGGTTCGCGCGGCAAGATGGACAAATGCACCTATTGCGCCGGCGGTCCGGAACTGGACCACTCCAAGGAAGAATACGACAAATACGGCTCGAACCGGCTCGCCGACGGCAAGCTGCCGCTGTGCGCCGAGATGTGCTCGACCAAATCGCTGATGGCCGGCGACGGCGACGTCATCGCGCAGATCTACAGGGAGCGCGTGGTCAAGCGCGGCTACGGCTCGGGCGCCTGGGGCTGGAAGACGGCCTACCGCGAGACGATCGCCGGCTGACGGTTGGCACCCTTGCGGCCGGGCTTGCCCGGTGGCGGACCGCGCAATATCGCGGGGAAAGCCGCAGGGCGGCGCCGAAAAATCCGAAAATTGACGAGCGTCATGGCGGCGTCCGCCCCGTCGCGTAGGGTTCGAGGCGCGGTTGGCAAGCCTGATGTCGACGCGCGAGGATCCGCCGCCGAAAGTTCCGGAGGCCCTTTAGTCTCGTGAATCAATTGAACCCAAGCGGAGGCAGTCATGAGGTCCGATGGCGAGATCGAAAAGGACGTGAAGGCGGAACTCGAATGGGACCCCGATCTCGACGCGACCGACATCGCGGTGTCCGTCAAGAAAGGCGTCGTGACGCTGGCCGGATTCGTCAAGAGCTATACCGACAAATACGAGGCCGAGGCCGCCGCGAAGCGGGTCGCCGGCGTGGTCGCGGTGGCGAACGACCTCGAGGTGCGGATGCCGAGCGTGGACGAGAGACCGGACCCGGACATCGCGCGCGAAGCAGCCCAGGCGATCAAGAGCCAGCTGCCGATTTCCTCGGAGAACATCAAGATCATCGTCAAGAACGGTTGGGTCACCCTCGAAGGCGAGGTCGAGTGGCAATATCAGCGCCAGACCGCGGAAAACATCGTTCGCCGGATCAAGGGCGTAAAGGGCGTCAGCAATACGATTCTTCTCAAGCCGCGCGCCGAGCCGACGGAAGTCAAGCGCAAGATCCAGGAGGCATTGCGCCGAAGTGCCGAGGTCGATGCCAACCGCATCGAGGTCGAGGCGCATGGCAGCGAGGTCGTCCTGAAAGGGACCGTTCGCTCGTGGATCGAGCGCGAAGAAGCTGAGCGCGCCGCCTGGTCGGCGCCCGGCGTCACCAAGGTCGAAGACCGGATCGTCGTCGCGCCTTGATCGCCGGCGGCCTGACATCAATAGCGGAGCACGCATTGACGCGCTCCCCGTCGGTACCAAAACGCAAATGGAGGCTGCCATGGCCATGAACCTGAGAACGTTGATGCCCTTCAGCGATAATCGGGCGACTCCGATGCGGCCCGAGGTCAATTTCTTCGGCCCGCTGCAGCGTGAGATCGACCGTCTGTTCGACGATTTTGCCCGTTTGACCACGCTCGGGGCGCCGGGTTCGCAGAACCAGCAGGGTTCGCAAGATCAGCAGGGTTCGCAGAATCTTGTCCAGAATCTCGTGCCGAGGCTCGACGTGGCCGAGACCGACAAGGAAATCGTGATCACGGCCGAGATGCCGGGACTCGAGCGCAAGGACGTCGAGATCTCGATCGACGACGACATTCTGACGATCCGCGGCGAGAAGAAAGCGGAAGTCCAGGAAGGCGACAAGGACAAGAATTACCAGGTCGCCGAGCGGAGCTATGGCGTCTTTCTGCGGATGATCCAGCTGCCGCCCGGCATCGATCCGTCAAGCGTCCAGGCCGTCATGTCCAACGGGGTTCTCAAGATCACCATTCCGAAGCCTGCGCGCAACGAAGCCAGGAAAATCGAGGTCAAGGAGGCCGCCTGACCCAGTGGCCTCTTAGGGACGTGCTCGCGGGTTCTCCCCCCGCCCAACAGCACGTCCCCACCATTCATTGGGCGAGACGAAGACGACATGCATCATGACCGACGAACTACATCTCGTCCGGATCGCTGGCGCGGCGCGCGCTCGCTCGACGCGCTTCGATCCGAAGCTCGAGGAAACGGTGTTCCGCGCCCGCACCGTCCGTCCGGCGTCGGTGTCCGGCCAGCTCGGCTTTTGGGGACGGGACACATGGATGAGCGGATGGAGCGGGTCGGGGCCGGCTTCGAGCCATGCAGTGCCGCCGCTGCGTTCCGCGGTCGTGAATTACCAGCTGCGGAAGGAGCGGGCGACGCTGCTCTTGCCGCGCCGTCTCGTGATGCCGTTGCCGATGTCGTTGTCATGGGCGCGTTGCGCCGACGGTTGTTGGCGACGGCGGAACGGGTTGTGGCGCAAGGACTAGGCGCCGGCTTCAAAGGAGACCAGTCATGACGAAGGCAATCGGAATCGATCTGGGAACGACCAATTCCTGCGTCGCGGTGATGGAAGGCAGCAAGCCCAAGGTGATCGAGAATGCCGAGGGCGCCCGCACGACGCCGTCGGTGGTCGCATTCACGGACAGCGGCGAGATTCTGGTCGGGCAGCCCGCCAAGCGGCAGAGCATCACCAACCCGGAGAATACCGTTTTCGCGATCAAGCGGCTGATCGGCCGGCGTTATGACGATCCGATCACCCAAAAAGACAAGACCATGGTGCCGTACAAGATCGTCGCAGGCCCCAATGGCGATGCCTGGGTCGAGGTCAAAGGCAAGAAATATAGTCCCAGTCAGATCAGCGCCTTCATCCTGCAGAAAATGAAGGAGACGGCGGAATCCTATCTCGGGGGCAAGGTCACGCAGGCCGTCATCACGGTCCCGGCCTATTTCAACGACGCGCAACGCCAGGCAACGAAGGACGCGGGGCGTGTCGCCGGTCTCGAGGTGCTTCGCATCATCAATGAGCCGACGGCCGCGGCGCTCTCCTACGGCTTGGAGAAGAAGGGCAGCGGCAAGATCGCGGTCTACGATCTCGGCGGCGGGACGTTCGACATCTCGATTCTCGAGGTGGGCGACGGCGTCTTCGAGGTCAAGGCGACCAATGGCGATACCTTCCTGGGCGGCGAGGATTTCGACAAGCGCATCATGGACTACTTGGCCGACGAATTCAAAAAAGAGAGCGGCATCGACCTGCGCAACGATCGACTGGCCCTGCAGCGCCTCAAGGACGCGGCCGAGAAGGCGAAGATCGAGCTCTCGAGCGCCACGCAGACGGATATCAATCTTCCCTTCATCACCGCCGATCAGAACGGGCCCAAGCATCTCACCATGAAGCTGACCCGCGCCAAGCTCGAAGCGCTGGTCGACGATCTCATCCAACGGACGATCGAGCCGTGCAAAGCGGCGCTGCGCGATGCCGGCCTGCAGCCGTCGGACATCAACGAGGTCGTTCTCGTCGGCGGCCAGACCCGCATGCCCAAGGTCCAGGAAACCGTCGAGAAACTGTTCGGCCGTGAGCCGCACAAGGGGGTCAACCCCGACGAGGTGGTGGCGATCGGCGCCGCTATCCAGGCGGGCGTATTGCAGGGCGACGTCAAGGACGTGCTGTTGCTCGACGTCACGCCGCTGTCCTTGGGAATCGAGACGCTGGGCGGCGTCATGACCAAGCTGATCGACCGCAACACCACCATTCCCACCAAACGCAGCCAGACTTTCTCCACCGCGGAGGACAACCAGACAGCCGTTACGGTCCGTGTGTTCCAAGGCGAACGTGAGATGGCGGCGGACAACAAGCTGCTCGGCCAGTTCGACCTGGTCGGAATTCCGCCGGCGCCGCGCGGCACGCCGCAGGTCGAGGTGTCTTTCGACATCGATGCCAACGGCATCGTGAATGTGTCGGCCAAGGACAAGGCGACCGGCAAGGAGCAGACGATCCGCATCCAGGCGTCGGGCGGGCTGACCGAGGCCGACATCAAGCGCCTGGTCGAGGAGGCGCAGGCGCACGCCGAGGAAGACAGGCGGCGCAAGGAGCTCGTCGAGGCCCGCAACCAGGCGGATAGCGCCATCTACACCGTCGAAAAGAGCCTCAAGGAATCGGAGGGCCGTGTTCCGGCAGGGCTGAAGACCGAAGCCGAGCAGGCCATCTCCGCCGTCAAGGACGCAATGGCGGGCGAGGATGTCGGGCGCATCCGGCAGGCGATCGAACGCCTGATGCAGACGGCGACGCGTCTGGCCGAGGCGGCCGGCCGCGCCGGCGAGAGTGCCGGTCCGGGTCCGAGCCCGGGCTCGAGCTCCCAGGGCGGGCCGGAGGTGGTCGACGCCGAATTCGAGGAGGTCGACAAACGCGATCGCAAGGCCAGCTGATGAGGTCAAGCCGGCATCCCACGGTTCAAAGTCAGTGGGCAGGAGGCGCGTATGCCTGAAAGCATCGCGAATGGCGAGGTGCGGACGCCGGTCGAGGAAGCCGCCGAGGCGGCGGCGCTGCATGCCGAGAACGCGTCGCTGCGCGATCGCATGCTGCGGGCGCTGGCGGAAGCCGACAACACGCGCCGGCGCGCCGAACGCGCCGGGCAGGACGCGAGGCAATGCGCCGTCGCGGATGTGGCGCGCGAGCTTCTGCCCGTCGTCGACAATCTGCAGCGCAGCATCGCTGCCGCCGAGCGTCAGGCCGCCGCGACGAGCGCTGAGACCGCCTTGATCGAGGGCGTGCGCGCCACCGAGCAGATGCTCATGCGGGCGCTCGAACGGTTCGGCATCCGGAAATTGGCGGCGCTCGGCACGCCTTTCGATCCCACCTTGCACGAGGCGATGATGGAGGTAGACGACGCCTCGTCCGCTCCCGGAACGGTGGCCAGCGTCATGGAGGATGGATACACGATCCATGATCGGCTTCTGCGTCCGGTCCGCGTCGCCGTCACCAAACGCTCGCCTTCATCCCCTTCGTCGCCTTCGTCGGACGCGGCAACGCCGCGCGCCGAGCCACAATCTCGCGCGTCCAACCATCAGGCGTGACCATCGGGTCGGTCTTTGCCGAACGGACGTGCGACGGATAGGAGTCTGCGGTGGCTGCCGATCCTTACAAAACATTGGGGGTCACCAAGGACGCGTCCCAGGCGGACATCCAGAAGGCCTATCGGCGCCTCGCCAAGAAACTGCACCCCGACCTCAATCCGGGAAACAAGAAGGCCGAGGAGGAGTTCAAGAGCGTCACGGCCGCCTATGACCTGCTGGGGGATACCGAGAAGCGCGCGCGTTTCGACCGCGGCGAAATCGACGAATCCGGCACCGAGCGGCCGCGGCATAATTTTTATCGCGACTTCGCCGACAGCGGCGGGCCATATGCGAGCGATGAAGGTTTCGCGGATTTCGCGAGTTCCGACGACATCCTGTCCGAGATTCTCGGCCGCCGAGGGCGTTCATCTTTCCGCATGCGCGGCTCCGATGTCCACTATCGCATGGAGATCGACTTCCTCGATGCGGTCAACGGAGCGAAGCGGCAGATCGTGCTGCCCGACAATACGGCATTGGATGTCACCATTCCGCCCGGAACGCGTGACGGCCAGATCCTGCGTCTTCGCGGCAAAGGACGGCCGGGTCTGGGCGGCGGCCCGCCCGGCGACGCGCTGATCGAGATCGCGGTTCGCCCGCATCCCTTCTTCACCCGCAAGGGCGACGATATCCACGTCGAGCTGCCGATCTCCCTGCGGGAAGCGGTGCTCGGCGGCAAGGTGCAGGTGCCGACCCCGTCCGGCTCCGTGACCATGACGATACCGAAATGGACCAACACCGGCGCGGTGCTCCGGCTCAAACGGAAGGGAGCCCCCCGTCCGGACGGCAGCCGCGGCGACGAATATGTCACGCTCAAGGTGGCGCTCCCGAAAGAACCCGATACGGAACTCGAGAGATTCGTCGCCCAATGGCGGCCGAAGGTCGACATCCCGCGCCAGACCGTGGAGGTGTAACCATGGAGGTGCGCGAATTTCTCATTTACGCGCAGCTCGACGCCGGGGCGCTGGATGCATGGGTCGCGGCGGGTTGGCTCGCTCCGCGCCGGGAGAACGAAACGCTGCAATTTTCCGACGTCGATATCGCCCGCGCGCAGCTGATCCACGACCTCAAGCGGCTCGGCGTGAACGACGATGGCATCCCGGTCATCCTCGATCTCGTCGACCAGGTCCACGGCTTACGGCGGATGCTGCGCGAGCTGCTGTCGGCGATCCAGGCTCAGCCCGAAGCCATGAAACGCTGGATCATCGCTGATTTGCACGGACGCGCGAGCGATCAGCCCGGCGACGCCGACGATCCGGCTTCACCCCGCAGCCCCGGCAAAAATCAGGCCAGATAGCGAAGTCGAGGAAAAGCCGCGGAGGCTCACATGTTCCCGATCCGAAACGCCGTACCAACGCGATATCCGCCGGTCGTCACATGGACGCTGATCGCGGTCAACTGCGCCGTATTTCTGTTCCAGATCGGTCTCAGCCCTGTGGAAGAGCAGCTGTTCCTGTCCCAATTCGCGCTGATCCCGGCGCGCTATATCGACGTCTTCGCCTACGGGGACATCAATCTTTCGCTCGCCGACATCGTCCCGTTCTTCACCATGATGTTTCTCCACGGCGGATGGCTTCACCTCATTCTCAACATGTGGACGCTCTGGCTGTTCGGCCCGGCGATCGAGGATCGGCTCGGGCACGGAACCTTTCTCGTCTTCTATCTTGCTTGCGGCGTCGCCGCCTCGTTCACGCACGTCATCTTCAGCTTGACCTCGGCCGTTCCGGCATTGGGCGCCTCGGGTGCGATTGCCGGCGTGCTCGGATTCTACATGCGCATGTTTCCGCTGGCGCGGATCGTCGTCCTCGTTCCGATCCTCTTTATTCCGCTGTTCTTCGAGGTTCCGGCCGTTGTCTTCGCCGGCCTCTGGTTCCTCATGCAGGTCATGCAGGGAGCGGCCGATCTCCTCATGCCGTCGGCCGGGGGCGTCGCCTGGTGGGCCCATATCGGCGGCTTCATCGCCGGCTTCGTGTTGGGGGCCCCGCTGCGGCTGCCTGAACGCCGTTACCGTAGCTATTACGCCGACGAAGGCGTGCTCGGCTTCAATCAGTGGGGCCGCTGATGCTTTCAAGCAAGCAAAGGGAGACGCTCGATGACAGTTGGTGATATCTTCTGGCTCTTCTTCATGTTTACGGCGCTGCAGCCGATGTTGCGGCAGCGCCTGCTCGAAGCGATGCGCGCGCGCAAGATCGCGCAAATCGAGGGCCGCCGGAACTCCCGGGTCATCCTGCTCATCCACCGGCAGGAGACGATGCGCCTTCTGGGTTTTCCGGTGGCGCGCTACATCGACATCAACGATTCGGAGGAGATCCTTCGCGCCATCCAGATGACGGACGCCGAGGTGCCGCTCGACATGGTCCTGCACACGCCCGGCGGCCTCGTTCTCGCGGCTCTCCAGGTCGCCCGCGCTCTCGGCACCCACAAGGCAAAGGTCACCGTGTTCGTGCCTCATTATGCGATGTCTGGCGGCACGCTGATAGCGCTCGCCGCCGACGAGATCGTGATGTGCGAGCATTCCGTGCTCGGCCCGATCGATCCGCAGCTCGGAGAGTCGCCGGCGGCTTCGCTCATCAAGGTGGTCGAGCAAAAGCCGATCGAACGCATCAGCGACGAGACCCTCATTCGCGCGGATATCGGCCGCAAGGCGATCGCGCAAGTCAAGCAATCCGCGAGCGAGCTCATGAAACGGTCGCTGACCGCCGAGCAGGCCGGCACGCTGGCCGAAAAGCTCTCGACCGGCACATGGACGCACGACTATCCGATCTGGGCGGCGACCGCGAAGGAATTCGGACTGCATGTGAGCACAAACATGCCAGACGACGTTCTCGAGCTCATGAAGCTCTATCCCCAACCGGTGCGGACCCAGAGCGGCGGCGGCGTGGAATACCTGCCGGTACCGCGACAGAAGGAGGCGACCAGACCGGGTACTTAGCGCATCCGCCGATGGATGAGCCGGAGAGGAAGCCAGCATGCGGCTGAACGAAGCATACGCGGCCCAGGTTGCGCGCTGGCGGCCCATGTCGCTGCGTCAAAAGTTTGAGAACGCGGTCATCGTGATCCTGAGCACGTTGATCACCCTCGTGATCGCGATGGCGATCTGGACTCTCGTGCTGAAATTGCTCAGCAGCATCGTCGTCTCGAGCGGCTTTGATCCGACCGATTATGAGGTCTTCCAGACTCTGTTCGGCATGATCATGACGGTCATCATCGCGCTCGAATTCCAGCGATCGCTCGTGGTGATCACGGGGCGAAGGCTCGGCATCGTGCAGGTGCGAACCGTGGTCTTGATCGCATTGCTGGCGGTCGTGCGCAAGCTGCTGATTCTCGATCTTGCGTCGACCGACGCCGCGCTGCTGTTCGGGCTTGCGGCGGCGACCCTGGCGCTGGGCGCCGTTTATCGGCTGGTCGGCGAGCGCGACGGAGGCGAGCGAGTGTGAAGCGGGGGGATTTCTGTCCGGCATGCGGCGTGCATGCGAGAAGCTTGACGAAGGAGGACGGCATGACGGCTCGGAAGCTCGACAAGAAAGAGTGGCAGGCATTTTTCGACCGCATATCGAAGCTGCTCGAGGGTAAGCGGGCGGAGATCGAGGTCGCTTCGCTTGCGCTCGGCGATCAGGTGGAGGCGGAGTGGCTGCCGCTGTTCGGCATCGTCTACGATCGCAAGGACGACCTCGTGGAGGTCGCCCTCGATGGCCTCGATCACATGATCCGCAAACCGCGCGAGATTTATGTCGACGTCGACGGCGAAGGATTGTTGAGCGTCGAGATCGTCGACGCGGAGGACGTCAGGCAGGTCGTGCGGTTCAAGGATCCGCTGATGCTACCGGCGCCGCAAAGGGCCTGATTGGGTCCCTGATTGGACCTATGCCGGTTTCTTCATAGCCCGCCACTTGTGAAGACATCAGACTTTCTTCACGACCGGCCGCGCTCGGCCCGTGGCTCACACATGACGATTCACGAATTTTAGAAGGCGCCGCCCTCGGCACTCTGACGGTCGGCAATTCAAATCTGTCGCGTGAGCCGAGTCGATGTCAGGAAAAGGAGCCGATGCTCGGGATTGAGACGTAGGGTCTGAGCTGGCTGGAGATGTCCGTCATCGGCGCGGCGGCCGTAGCAAGGATCGACGCGTGCCTATGCCGTCGCCTGCGGATTCCCACGTCCCGCCCGCGCGTTTGCAGCGCGCCTAACGCGCCAATCCGGAAGCGATGATTTTCAAGCTCAGTGTTGACGTAAAAGGGTGCACTGTGGGTGCACGGACAGATGGGTGGTTTCTGGGTGGTTTCCGATCTAAGCGAGTTTATTCCGATAAAATGCGCAAAATCAAATGCTTGCTGGTGCCGGCTAAGGGATTCGAACCCCTGACCCCGTGATTACAAATCACGTGCTCTACCAGCTGAGCTAAGCCGGCCCGCCCCGAGAGCTAGCAGCCGGGTCGCGGCGCGACAAGCGCCTGACGCCTGGTTCTCGGCGGG
>Ga0208981_1000191_pt1 | contig 10309 bp, 7 predicted proteins | sample MedBloCAOM1_M1_FD_187839 | JGI IMG/M metagenome (GOLD analysis project Ga0208981, IMG submission 187839) | Forest soil microbial communities from El Dorado National Forest, California, USA - Mediterranean Blodgett CA OM1_M1 (SPAdes) (version 2) | ecosystem: Environmental > Terrestrial > Soil >... | reverse complement strand
CCCGGCGAATTTCAGGCTCGCATCGAAATTCTGGCTCGAAACTTCCGCTCGTTTTCACCGTTGGAAACCGGCCTCGGCATTCTCGCGCTTGTGTTGATTCTCGTTTGTATGCGCTTTGTGAAGCGCGTGCCCGGGTACATCGTGGCTCTGTTTGCGGGCACCGCGCTGGTGATGATCTTGAAGCTGCCTGTTGAAACGATTGGAACACGGTTCGGCGGTATCCCTTCTGGCATTCCGAGCATCAAGATTCCACATTTCCATTTCGATTTGCTGCGCCCATTGATTTCGCCGGCCATTACCGTAGCCATGCTGGGCGCGATTGAATCCCTTATGTCCGCGGTCGTCTCCGACCGAATGAGTGGCAACAAGCACAATCCCAACGTCGAACTGGTGGGCCAGGGCATCGCCAACATTTTCTCGCCGCTGTTTGGCGGCCTTCCCGCCACGGGAGCGATTGCACGAACCGCCACGAATATCCGATCCGGCGCGAAGACGCCGGTCGCCGGTATGGTGCACGCATTGACGCTCCTGGCGATCGTGCTGTTTGCCGCGCCGCTGGCGCGATTCATTCCGCTCTCGGTATTGGCGGCGATTCTGCTCGTCGTTTCCTACAACATGGGGGAATGGCGGGAGATACCCGAGCTTCTGAAGCTCTCCCCGCTGGAGATCGGCACCTGGCTGATTACCTTTGGGCTTACTGTATTCGCCGATTTGACCGTGGCCGTCGAAGCCGGAATGATTCTGGCGGCTCTCGTGTTTATCCGGAAAGTTACGATTACAACAACAGTATCACAAGTTACCGATGAGTATTTAAGAGAAGGGCACGTACATATCCTGCAGCACAAGGAAATTCCACCTTACGTAACCATCTTCCGCATTCATGGCCCTTTTCTTTTCGGCGCCACGGACAAGATCGAAGAGATCGTCCATCGCCTTTCGGAGCTGCCTCCCATTTTAATTCTTCGGCTGCGAAACATGACGGCGATCGACGCCACCGGCCTGCAAGCCTTCGAGAATCTAGCGGATGCCGTGCACGATTCCGGACGGGGCTTCATTCTTTGCGGGGCGCGGGAGCAGCCCGCCCGCCTGATGCGCCAGGCCGAATTTGAGCAGCATGTCGGTTCCGGGAACATCTGTCCCAGCATTGCGGATGCACTCGAACGAGCCAAAAAACTGCATGCGGAGATGGAAGAGCAAAACTTGCATCTGATTCCGGCGGGCTCCACGCTTCACTTGAAGAGTTCGGTGTAAAAGTAGAGCCCGCAACCGATAGTAAGTGGTGGAAACGGCCCGGCGGACTTTCCTAGGGCAAAGCTGCTAACTCTGATTTGTCCCCTATGGATGTGGAGGCGGTTACGGTTGTGCTTGTGGTAGGCACATTGACGTGATCGGGCGGTTGATTCACGTAGGCAGTCTTCCCTCCAGTCTCCGCCAGAACCCACATGGAATTCTCAGGCAGGCGTTCCCTCACTTCCTCTTTATGTTCCGCAGGCACCACCAGGTAGACCCGCCCTTTGGCTTCCCAAAGCTTACGGAAATCCTGGTCGTGAAAAAACCGCTTGGGCGCGTCCGGATAGTGAGAACCGAATTCCAAATTGCTGCCAGTTGCGTTATAGAGCAACACGTCCCGGTGTGAATAGAAAGCGATGCCGGGAGCGACACGAATATCCCCGTACAGAGCGATCTGATCCTCGGGACGCAGGCTTTTCTTGATCTCCATCGCCAGGGAACGCGAAGAAAGCGTGGGGTTCAGCACGTCGTGAGCGATGTGCGCGGCAAGAATGAATCCCACCATCCCGATTGCCAGGGCGATGCTCGGAAGCAACCGGATGCCACGCTCACGCAGGATCCACGCCAAGACGAAGGCGGCCAGTAAGGAGAGCGCGGAAAGTATGATCGGTAATCGAAGGTCGGCAACCGATTCCGGCGTCAAGTCGAGCAAATGAACCATCGAGGTCAAATAGGCCTCGGGGCTGCGCATCTCCAGATGTTGGGAGACATCACTTGCGGCTTGAATGTGCATTGAACCCCAGACGAAGTAGGCTGCCACCGCCGCTAGAACCGCCGACAGCCCCGCCAGGAGTCGTTGCACGGGCCGCAACCATGCGCCATCAGATTCCTCGGCATGCGCTATGCCAAGCCCCAACAACATCGCAATCGCAGGCCACGCCCCGAAGCTGTAATACTCCAGCCGCGAACCGCTTTCCAAAGTGAAGAAGACCAGGATCACCCCCGCCCACGTCATCAACAACATACGAGCCTGCATGTCCGGGGCCGTGTCTTGGCGCCAAGAACGCTGAGAAAAGGGCAATTCACGTATCGCGAGCGGGGCGAAGAAACTCCAGGGGAACAGCCACACTAAGTGCGCGCTCCACCATGCCCATAAGGGGACTGCGCCGTAGTCATGCGGAAGGCGCGTGCCCAGAGCGCGGTTCAAATGCTCATTGATGAAGAACGCCCAGAAAAAACCAGGTGTGCGCAGCCCAGCCAGTATGTGCCAGGGCGCGGCGAGCGTCAGGAAAATTGCCGAGCTAGAAAACAGACGCAGCTCGCGCCATCGATGCCATCCCCCCGTCATCGTGATGAACGCGACAATGGCGCAGGCGGGGAAAAGTAGGCCGATCAGCGCGCGAGTCAGGACTGCCACAGCGCAAAGGGCGGCGGCGCCCCAATATCCCAATCGCGGATCGAGGCTTCCGGTCCACGAACGCAGAAATAAGTAGAAAATCCCTTCAAACGCCAGCGTGTAAATCGCTTCCGGGATCATGTTCCGGGTAAAGATGAACATTCCCACGCTGGTGGCCACGGCCAGGGCGCCGTAGAACCCGGCCCGCTGGCCAAAAAACCTGCGGCCGAATTCAAACGACAAAAGAACGATTCCCACCATCGCCAGCCCCACCGGGAGCCTGGTTGCAAATTCGCTTTCACCCAGCAGTTTGTAACTTGCGGCGACCAACCAGAAGTGCATCGGAGGGCGAATCAGGTACCGTACGCCATCCATGTACATAACTACGAAGTCATGGCGCTGCAGCATTTCCTGCGACACCAAGGCGTGCGCGGCGTCCACGTCCTCATCGTCCAGGGCCGGGGTCCAGCCGGTACCGATGTAAAGGCCCGCGGATAAGACTAGCAAACACAACACCATCCACCGCGAGCCGACTTTGACGTTTCGCATCAATTGTTCCCATATAGCATGTGGGATACGCAGGATTGTAGCACAACAGAATTGACCTGCCGGAGTCCTTCCGAAGTGTGCCTTGCAAGTTAAGGCGGCGAGCATCACTTGGGAGTCGTCCAACAGCAATTGGTCCCGGCCGGCGGAGCCAAAAGAAGGTGGAACGCCCGCCTGTCCTTATTCTGTCCGAACGGGCAGTATTTTTTTCCGCACCTTTGGTCTAGCCTCGATTTCAAGGTTTCCGTGAGATTCCACGGCACAGTTCGCGGCAAACTCTTGAAACTTTAGGCGATTCGATTTCCCTACGGAGGTTTCCCCAATGATACATCTGGAGGCATTTCAAGAGTTCCGGTCTGGCCTCGCATTCCTGCGCGGGGGTGACGCGATTAGAGCTCTGCCTCATCTGCGAACCGCCCTCGATCACGAGCCTTCCAATCCCTTTTACATTTCATATGTGGGTGTCGCGGTGGCGGCGGCGGAGCAGAGATGGGCGGAGGCGGAAAAACTCTGCCACTCCGCGATGCGGATGAATCGCCGGCAAGCACAGCTTTACCTGAATCTTGCGGAAGTGTATGTTGCCGCCGACCGCAAGCAAGATGCGGCCGACATCCTCGCACGAGGTCTGCACTACGCGCCGCACGACGGGCGCCTGAAAATGGCGCTGGAGCGGCTGGCGTTGCGCCGCTCTGCCGTGCTGCCATTCCTGCCGCGGCAGCATATGATCAATCGCAACCTTGGCAAGCTTCGTCACCATGCGTTGCAAGTTCTGGCCGCGCTCTAAATTCCCGCAGCTTCAACGAAATTAACCGGCATTTCGCCAAGGATTGCGCCCCGGCACGTTGCGCGTTATGATCGACTTCCGATGCGACGCGTCCTCGGATTCTTCACCTACCACCCTGAAAAGACCTGCCCACGCTGCGGAAGCATGCACGTGCATCGCACCAAACGCGGCCGCATTCTGGAATATTGGGTCTTGTTCTTCATCGCTGCTCGTCCCTATCGGTGCGGAAAGTGCCACCTTCGTTTTTACGGTCCCAAGAAATTTTCGGACGGCATGCAGCCGGATGATACGGCGGCCGACAACGCCATTCCGTCAGAAGGCCACGGTTCGGCGGCTTCTCGCTCTTCCCGGCACTGACGCGGGTCTTTCCGTTCCTGTTCGGTTCCCACACCTGAGTCCGTCTGTATAATGGCGCGACGTGGATTACGACCTCAGCGCCTTACCGCAACGCCTGTTTGGCGCGGACACAGCGCAGCCCGGCTATCTGGCCTCCCGATGGCTATTCCTGCGAGGCCTGGGTTTGATCTTTTTCTCCGCGTTTTATTCGCTCGCATTCCAGATCCGAGGGCTCATCGGCCCGCGTGGAATCCTCCCCGCAGAGAGCTACCTCGCCGAGGTGGCGCGCACGTTTGGAACGCAGCGCTTTTGGTTCGCCCCGTCGGTGTTCTGGTGGTCGGCCAGCGATCGAGCGCTCCTGACCATTTGCATTTTGGGAATGCTCGCATCGTTCCTGCTGGCGATGAACATCTGTCCGCGCGGCATGCTGGTTGTATGCCTGATCGCGTTTCTTTCTTTCATCAGCACAGCAAGGGAGTTTGCGAGCTATCAGTCCGACGGCATGCTGCTCGAAGCAGGTTTCATCAGCCTGTTTTTGTCGCCGGCAGGCTGGCGCCCGCGTTTCGGAATCTTGGACCCGCCTTCTCGTGCCAGCCGGTTTCTGCTGATCTGGCTCATGTTCCGGATTTATTTTGAATCGGGCGTCGCGAAGATGCTGGGACACGACCCTGAATGGCGCAATTTCACCGCGATGGACCAATATTACCAGAATGGTCCGCTGCCTACCTGGATCGCCTGGTACGCGCACCATCTGCCGCACTGGTTTCACGCGACCACGGCAGCCATGACGCTCGCTCTCGAGCTCGTTTTCATTTTCGTCGTGTTTCTTCCTCGCCGTTCCCGGATTTTGTTGTTTTTCATCATCACGCTCTGGCAGATCGGCATCATCCTGAGCAGCAACTACGCCTTCTTGAACTATCTGGTCTTGCTGCTGGGTATTCTCCTGGTTGATGACAAGTTTCTGGCCCGGCTGTTACCGTTCGGGGTCCGTGCCACAAAGGTTGCCGAATCTTCAGATATCACTTCAACGCAAACAGAGCCGCCCGCCCGCTGGCAGGCCGTATTTCGAATGTGTGTACAGGGCTTCTTCCTAACGTGGGTGTTCTACGCGACCTCAGTGTTGCTCCTGTCCATGTTCACGCGGGAAGTGCCTTTGCCGACTCTGCCCGTGCGGGCGTTGGAGCCCTTTCGCATCGCCAACGATTTCGGGCTCTTTGCGGTCATGACCCGCGATCGCTATGAAATCGAATTCCAGGGATCGCGCGACGGCCAGTCCTGGACAGCCTATCCCTTCCGTTACAAGCCGCAGGATTTGAAAATGCCTCCGCGAATCTATGCGCCCTACCAGCCCCGATTTGACTGGAATCTCTGGTTCGCTTCGCTGGGCACTTGGCGCGAAAACACTTTCGTCCTTCAGGTTGAGCGGCGGCTTCTGACGGCCGAGCCGGACGTCCTGGCTCTCTTTGCAGGCAATCCGTTCCCGGGCAAGCCACCCCAACAGGTCCGCACGGTTCTCTGGCAATATTGGTTTTCCGACTGGAAAGACAAGCGTCAGCAGGGGCTCTGGTGGCGCCGCCAGCAGCTCGGACTGTATGCGCCGACGCTCGAGCTTGGGCCTGACGGGAAGCTGGTCATCGTGGAATGGCCTGGCGCGCCCGCACCACCATAACTGACCGAAGAGCAAGTTTCGCTTCAGATTCGCCCTACCAAGAAGTTCTAGGACTATCGTCCCGAAGTGCCCAAACCGTCGTCCCAAAAGTTTCAGGACTACCGAGCCATATCCCCCGTTCACCCCCGACCGTAATCTGGTCTCACGTTGCAGGGATTCCAAGCCGTTCAAATCCCAGCAACGCACTGAGGTGGACGAAATGCTTTTCGCGCTTGCCGTACTTCTGATTCAACCGCAGGTCAACGCAAAGTTGGCCTTCTCCGCAGAGAAGATTGCATTCATTCAGCCGGCGATTTCCTCGCTCGCTAGCACCACATCCAGCAACGAAATTTCTCTGGCATTGACTCCGGTCTCTTCAGACATATCGATTCATTCTGCCGCAGCTTCCGATTCCGTGGAATTGCCGAGCGCTCCCGAACCGGCCCCTGTGAAAGGCCCAACCCTGAATGCCTTCCTGAGATCCGGCAAGCCAATGACCGTATCCGTCGGCCAGTTGCTCGGCGAGGAGCGCCACAAAGACCATCTTTGGATGGGACTTGGAATCGCGGCACACAGCGCCGCCACTTTTGACGCCTGGACGACGCGACGCGCCATCACGTCGGCTGGCGCACAGGAACTGAATCCAATGCTCAAGCCCTTCGCGGGGAACGCTTCGCTCTACGCGGTGATTCAAGTGGGTCCCCTGATGATGGACTACGTCGGCAGAAAGATGCTGTACAGCAGGCATAGCTGGGTGCGCCACATGTGGTGGGTCCCGCAGAGCGCGAGCTTTGCCAGTTCGCTGTTCTGTGGCGTCCACAACTTGGGCGTCCGCTAGAAGCGCAAATCGCATTGCGCGAGCGCAAAAAGTTTCTTCCCTCATAGAGAAGCGTGGCGGGCCCTCCTCCCCGCCACGCTTTTTTCTTTCCCGGTCAAAATAATCAGCACGCAATCTTTTCGGGACAATTCCGCCTGAAGAGTCCAGATAGCAGTTCGGAGTTGAGACGTTTCTGTGGCGCCGCCCTGCTGGACGGCAGGGTAGGTACAAACAAGTGCCGGCTTAAAAGCGGGCGCAACAAAGGCGACCCCGGCATTGCGGCGTTTTCCATGGTGCTGTAGTATCGCCGCAAGCGGAGGGACCTCTCATCGCCACCGCGGAAACGATTGCGGCGCCTGTCTCGAACGTGCTGGCGGCTGCGGATCCAGCGCGAGCCGGGCGGATGGTTTCGCTCGATGTCTTCCGCGGCCTCACTATCGCCGCGATGATACTGGTGAACGATCCCGGCTCTTGGAGGCACATCTATGCCCCGCTCGAGCACGCGGAATGGAACGGCTGGACTCCGACCGACCTGATCTTTCCATTTTTCTTGTTCATCGCGGGCGTTTCCATGGCGCTGTCGTTCGCGTCCCGCACGGCGCGTGGCAAAACGCGCGTGTCACTGGCGATCCATGTGGTGCGGCGCAGCGCGCTGATCTTCGCGATTGGGCTTTTCCTGAATGGCATTCCGTACTTTGATTTCCCGGCGATCCGGATCATGGGCGTGCTGCAGCGCATTGCGTTGTGCTACCTCGCGGCCGGATTGTTGTATCTGGCAACGTGCCGGCGGGAGGCTACCGCCGACGGCAAGGTGTGCGTGCGCGCCAACATCGGCGCGATCGCGGGCGTTGCGCTCATCTTGTTGGTGGGCTACTGGGCGCTTATGACATTCGTGCCAGTGCCGGGCTACGGTGCGGGGCACTTGGGCAAGGACGACAATCTCGGCGCATACATTGACCGCGCGCTACTGGGCGGCCACTTGTGGTCAGAATCGAAAACGTGGGACCCCGAAGGTCTTCTTTCCACGCTCCCCGCCATCGCGACCGCGCTCATCGGGATTCTCGCCGGAGAATGGCTGCGATCTGAACGCCGGGGCGCGCGGAAAGTTTTGGCGTTAGTAATCGCAGGCGCCGTATTGATGCTCGCGGGGCGGTTGCTCCATCCCTATTTCCCGATCAACAAAAATTTGTGGACCAGCACTTTTGTTCTTTTCACGGGCGGCTTCGCGATGCTGCTGCTTGCGGTGTGCTATTGGGTTGTGGATTTGCGCGGCTGGAAGAAGTGGGCGGCGCCGTTCCTGGTTTTCGGCATGAACGCGATCCTGGCCTACGCGCTCGCGGCAATCGTCTCGGAAACCAGCATCGACTTTGAATTCGCCGGCCCCGGCGGCCGCGGGGAAACCTTGCACGGCTGGGTCTACAACAATTTTTTCATCCCCTATGCGAATCCGAAAAATGCGTCGGTCGGCTTCGCCCTGTTTTTTGTCGTATTGATCCTTGCGCCACTTTGGCCGCTTTATCGAAGAAGGATATTTGTGCGCATCTGAAGTTTAGATGAAGGATGCGACGCGACGACTCCGTGAGGGAACCTGTGTGTGAAACGCTATCGTAGCGTCAGCCTTCAGGCCGACACCGTAGATTCAAGCAGATGCCCTCCTGAAGGCAAGGGTAATGGGTCAGTTTCCCAGTTACGCCGTCATCCACCCACAATCTCGGCAGCCCCAAAGTAGGTTTGAACTCCAACCCGATGGCATCGTGACTCAGCCATGAGATTTCGTTCCATTTGATGTAAAGTCGCTTCCACTACCGGAGCATCGTTACAAGGGAGAAGAGTGAAAGGAGGTAAAGGCATGACAGAACTAAGCACAGGGCGGCAAGCAATCATCGAAGCCTCGCCTGAGCCGATCACGATCGATACGGCGCGGACTGCGGTGATCGTCGTCGACATGCAGAACGACTTCGGGAGCAAGGGCGGAATGTTCGACCGCGCAGGGGTCGACATCGCTCCCATCCAAAAGGTTGTTGAGCCCATTTCAAGGGTCCTTGAATCGGCGCGCCGTGCGGGCATGAAGATCATTTATCTAAAGATGGGCTTTCGTCCGGATCTTTCCGACGCTGGTCCTGCGGATTCTCCAAACCGGCTGAAGCATTCGCGCCTGCGATATGGAGACGCAATGCGCGCTCCGGATGGAACCGACGGCCGGATTCTGATTCGAGATACCTGGAACACGGAGATTGTAGATGGGCTCAAGCCTCAATCTGGGGACATTATCCTTTATAAGACTCGCTTCAGCGGCTTTTATCAAACCGGATTGGATAACATCCTCAAGACACTGAACGCCCGCTATCTCGTGGTCACCGGATGCACTACCAGCGTGTGCGTGGAATCTACCGTCAGGGACGCGATGTTCAGAGATTATTCCTGCTTGCTCCTCGAAGACTGCATGGCCGAGCCGATCGGAAATGTCGGTAACAATTCCGCGAGAAGCAATCATGAGGCGTCGCTTCTCGTGATCCAAGCGCTGTTTGGTTGGGTTTCCCGCTCGGACGAGTTCATTGGGGCTCTCGAGCGGCGCGCCGCACGAACGTCGGCATCGCGAGCGTAGGAAGCGCACTTTGTACTCGTTTCTAGCCGCATAGCGCCATGCCTGCGGCTTTATGATCCGACCTCGTGCTCGCGGACGGAGAGCGAAGGAGATAATTGCACCAGTGACGGACCGGATATTCGCACACTCAACTCCCGCGCTTTACGACCGCTACATGGGCCCACTTTTGTTCGAACCTTATGCGAAGCTCGTCGCCGAGCGCTGCGCGGTCGTCCAGCCAGACCGCATTCTCGAGACCGCTGCCGGCACCGGTATTGTCACCCGGGCCGTGCATCGGGCGGCTCCGGGGGCGCAGGTCGTCGCCACGGACATCAATCCCGCGATGCTTGAGTTCGCAACGCATGCGCTGCGCTCCAAGCATGTTTCGTTTCAGCCCGCGGATGCACAAAATTTACCGTTCGCTGAAGGAAGCTTCGACCTCGTCCTCTGTCAGTTCGGAGTGATGTTTTTTCCCGACAAGATCCGCGCCAACCAAGAAGCGCGTCGCGTGCTTCGTCCCAATGGCCACTACCTGCTAGTCACATACAACCGGCTTGAGTTGAACCCGATACCGAAAGCTGCGGAAGAAGCGGTCAGTGCGCTTTTTGCCCACGATCCATTTGACTACATGGAACGTGGCCCCTTCTGCTACGCCGATCCGGCGCGGATCAAGCACGATCTGCTTGCCGCCGGCTTCACCCACGTCGAGATCGAGACGATCGAATTGTCGAGCCGCGTGAATGCGCGTGATGCCGCCCAAGGCCTGGTGTTCGGCTCCCCATTTCGGTCAGAGATCGAGCGCAGGGACCCCTCAGCTCTTGACCGCGCCGCCGAGGCTGTTGCTCAGGCGCTCGTAGGATGGGACGGTAAAGACGCCCCGATGTCGGCACATCTGGTTACCGCTAGAACTTTCGTCGCAACGTAATCATGTCAGGACTGGGTTACTGTTGATAAATCGCTATTACACT
>Ga0208981_1000190_pt1 | contig 10330 bp, 7 predicted proteins | sample MedBloCAOM1_M1_FD_187839 | JGI IMG/M metagenome (GOLD analysis project Ga0208981, IMG submission 187839) | Forest soil microbial communities from El Dorado National Forest, California, USA - Mediterranean Blodgett CA OM1_M1 (SPAdes) (version 2) | ecosystem: Environmental > Terrestrial > Soil >... | reverse complement strand
AGGCTCTGCTCGCGATCGGGAGACCTGTGCGTCTTGCGCCCCAGCGACTCCGCTGAAAACGAGACACACTGCCATTGCGGCAGAACTTCGCCGCCGGCCCGCTTGCAACATGTGTGCGCGTTTGCATAGCTGAAACATCCTTGTTCTCCTTGTCCGTTATTGCCGCGAACAATACAAACCCGAGAGATCTTCGAACGGCCTCTGATTGTTTTCTTTGCGGTAGGAAGTGAACACTGTCAGAAATAGCAGTTCCGGAGGAAACCGTCCGAGAATAGGCTGATGAGCAAATCCGCACGGTAACAGGCGTCGCTCGCCAAGCAAGCTGGGCTTCCAGAGCGGATATCACGACGACAAAGGACGGGACACGGTCAGGATTTGACCGTGCGTGAGGCGAGTACAGCTCCAGGACCATAAAGATCGGGCCGGAAACCGACAGCGCGGAGATGAACAAACTGGTGACCATGGTCGCGTTGGGGGCGAAGAGATCGAAGTTGATGGAAATAGTGTTGAGCTAGAAAATCAGCCCGACCAGCAACGGCGGAGATGTGCATAACTGGCAGAACCGACGGTCAATCAAGAGAAAGCTACAGATGGTCTTCAATTAGCGATTGCGCTGTTTGTGTGCGCTTACGAGCAGCGCAACCGTGATCGCAAGGTATAGTGCACCCGACCCCGCCTCGAGTGCCGACAGCATGCGCACTACACCTGAAACGGGAAGAATGTCACCGTACCCCAACGTGAGCGCGGCCATGCTGAAGTACTGCAGATCGCTGGGCCGATCAATTGTCCCGGCTGTGCTGTGCGTAATGTGCGTAAAGGAGCCAGTGTGGATTTCCTCGATCGCGGAATACAGCGCAAACCATAGCATGCCCAGTAACAAGTAGATGCTGGCCGCCGTATGGAGATGTGCATCCGTGATGACGCGGATGGCCATCAGGTAAGAGAAAAGTCCGACCACTGTTAGTGCAAAGAAAGCCGTCAGTATTACCTATGTCGCCGCTGCGAAGGCTGGATTGGGAGAGATGAAATTCGAAGCCGCGAAGACCAGAGCACCGGAAACCAGGAGCACTGATGGCCATAACCAACCTTTTTTTGCGACAATTTGATTGTTGCAAAGATCAATGGAACAAACGTCAAAAGTGCGATGATCAATTTCCCAGCGAGGTCATAATCCATCACTGGATACATTAGGATGACCAGCAGCAATGACAAGAGAAGGAGCAAACCGCGGCGCTGCGCAACCCTTTCAGGCATTACGTGCGTCTCATCCTTTGCGCCATTCCCACCCCAAACGCCCACGTTTGACCTGCATGTTCTGGAAAGATTGGATGAGTCATTTTTTCCTCCCGTTTCATTAGTGAAGCAGTCCTATCGGCGAAACCCTAGTACCCGCCAAGCTTCTGGTAATTTGAATTTGTCGTCGTTACCACAAGCTGCTTGGCTAGGCTACTTGGACATAGTCATCTCCTGCTCGTCGCAGCTTTGGCAAACCCGCTTTTTTTGCCAGCCGCAAGGTACTGGTTTGCGTCGATCCGGCCGAAGATTTCGATCAGCTTCGCGATGCAACCAGTCCAACCAGTCTGGTGGCTAGCGCCCAGACCAGCGCCGTTATCTCCATGGAAGTACTCGTAGAACAGCACGTAATCCTTCCAGTGAGGATCAGTCTGGAATTTCTCCGCTCCTCCGTACACCGGTCGCCGGCCAGACTTATCGCGCAGGAAGATCCTGATCAGCCGATTGGCAATTTCTCGGGCTACTTCGAAGAGGTTCATCAATTTGCCAGAGCCGGTCGGGCACTCGATTTTGAAGCTGTCGCCGTAATAGAGGTAGAACGACATCAGGGCGCGGAGCAGCAGTGCGTTCATTGGCATCCATATGGGTCCCCGCCAGTTGGAGTTGCCTCCGAACATACCAGTATCAGATTCTGCCGGGAGATAATTCACCCGGAACTCCTCACCACCCACATTGAAGAGGTAAGGGTGCTCGGCGTGGTAGCGGGAAAGTGCTCGGATTCCGTAAGGACTGAGGAATTCATTCTCGTCGAGCATGCGCGACAGAATCCGGCGTAATCGTTCAGGTTTCACCAGGGCAAGGATGCCGCGATCGCCGTACCCCAGATGTCCCGCGCCAGTCGGATGAATGCTCTCACGAAGTTCAGGCATGCGCCGCAAGCGCTCCCTCAGGATCTCAGTCACTTTCGGTAGCCGTTCGCGCTGCCAGGGCTCGATGACGGTCGTGGCACAAAGCGGCAGCAAACCTACCATGGAGCGGACCTTGAGCCGAGTCGCGCTGCCGTCAGGAAGTCGCAAAACATCATAGTAAAACCCATCCTCTTCGTCCCACATGCCATCTGAACCCACCTGGTTCATGGCGTGAGCGATCAAAAGGAAATGATCAGCTAACTTGATGGCCATGTCTTCGAAAGAGGGGTCCTGGGCGGCCAACTCGCCGCTGATCTCGAACATGTTCTGGCAGAACATTGCCATCCACGCGGTGCCGTCAGCCTGCTCGAGATGGCCACCCGTGGGCAGTTGTGCGCTGCGATCAAAGACGCCAATATTGTCCAGTCCAAGGAAGCCTCCCTCGAAGAGGTTCTTGCCGAAGCGGTCTTTGCGGTTCACCCACCAGCTGAAGTTCAGCATTAGTTTCCCAAAAGACCGCTTGAGGAACTCCAGGTCACCTTCGCCCTTAAGCGCCTGCTCGGTTCGGTACAAGAAGATCGTGGCCCAAGCATGGACAGGCGGGTTTACATCGCTAAAGTTCCACTCGTAGGCCGGGATCTGACCGGTCGGATGCAAGAAGGACACCCGCAGCATCAGGTCGAGCTGTTCTTTCGCGAAATCCACATCGACTGTGGAGAGCGCGATGGAGTGAAAGGCCAAATCCCACGCGGCATACCACGGATACTCCCACTTGTCCGGCATCGAGATGATGTGCTGGTTAACCATATGGAACCATTCGCTGTTCCGCATCGCCTCCTGGCCGGGCCGCATCGAATCGACGCCATGCTCCACGAGCCACTTGTGGAGGTCGAAGCCGAAGTACTGCTTGCTCCACAGCATTCCGGCCAGTGCCTGTCGCATGACGAGGGCCTCATCTTTGCTGACACGCTCAGGCGTGATGTCTTGGTAGAACTCGTCGGCGTCACGCTGACGAATCTGCATGGTTTGAGCAAAGCTCTTAAACGGATCGCCTACGGCAGAAGGCGCCAAGTCACATAGCCGCAGTCGGATCGTGGCGGTTTCACCTGCGCCGATATTTATTTGATAATGTGCAGCAACTTTTGTTCCCGTGTGCTCCGGGTTGGCTGCATCTTGTTTTCCGTTCACAACGCAGTTGTTAATCCCGTCCTTGACATAGGGGCTGACATTGGGCGTGCCGAAGATCCGGTTGTTGTTGGTCTCATTCTCGGTGAACAGCAGCGCAGTATCCCCGTCGCAGTATAGGTAGCGCTCACCCAGTTGGGCGTGTGATGCTGCCACCGCAGCTGAGCCAATCTTGCCCGTGATCTGCCTCAAGGACGGCTTGGGTGTGCCCGGCCACCAAGTCCAGGTGTTGCGGAACCAGAGAGTCGGCAGGACGTGCAACTTAGCTGGCTCAGGCCCCCGATTACACACGCTGATCTGGACAAGGATGTCCTCTGACGTCTGCTTGGCATATTCCACAAACACATCGAAATAGCGGTCGCTGTTGAAGACACCCGTATCCAGCAACTCGTATTCCATGTCGCCTCGGTTGCGCTGTTTGCTGGTAGCAACCAAATCCCCGTAGGGGAAGGCAGCCTGCGGATACTTGTACAGGTACCTCATGTACGAATGGGTAGGCGTGCTATCAAGGTAGAAGTAATACTCTTTGACATCCTCACCATGATTGCTTTCGCTGTTCGTCAAGCCAAAGAGGCGCTCTTTGAGGATAGGATCGCGGCCGTTCCAGAGCGCAACGGCAAAGCAGAGCAACTGCTTGTCATCACTTATGCCAGCCAGGCCATCCTCACCCCAGTGGTAAGCGCGGGAACGGGCCTGGTCATGAGTGAAGTAATCCCAGGCGTTTCCATCTTTGCTGTAGTCTTCACGAACCGTGCCCCACTGCCGCTCGCTGAGGTAGGGCCCCCACTTCTTCCAGTCGGAGGTGCCCTTGCGGGCTTCCTGTAAGCGGGTCTCTTCCTGTGTCATACCGAACTCCTTTCTCTTTATGTGGATTTGGCGGTTGTCACCTGGTCATTGGGCTTCTTGTCGGGCGTGGGTACTTTGAGCAACGCGCGCTCAGCAGCGTCATTGGAGGTGGACGCGGTGGCCAAGATCATCTGTGGCGGAAATGCAAACTGAACTCCCCTCGACTCGATACACTCCATGATGCTCAGGAGAAGACCTTCCTGAACCTCAAGGAATTGGTTCCAATCTCGGGCCAAGACGTAAGCGAAAACCTCTACGTCGAGAGAGAAGGAGCCAAAACGAAGGAAACGTACGCGAACTGAATCGCGCTGGAGATGTCGACTTTCGTCGAGCAGGCCGCGGATGCCGTCGAGGACGATGTACATTTGCGGCGACGTGGTCCCGCAGCGCAGAGCAAGAATGGGGTGGAACCAGAATTTGTCGCGGGACGAAAAGACCTCGAGAGTCATGTTTGCGATTTGCCCGTTGGGAATGCTGACCACGGTTCGGTCGAGAGTTCGCATTCGGGTCGAACGGAGGCCTATATCCTCGACCGTTCCTTGAGTGTCGCCCGCCTTTAAACTGTCTCCCACACGCACAGCCTGGTCAAAGATAAGAGAGACGCCGCCGATTACGTTTTCTAGCGTCTTCTGCGCGGCGAGCGCTACGGCAATGCCGCCAACGCCGAGTCCAGCCAGTGCTGCGGTTGGGTTTACCCCGAAGTAGTCCAGAGTCACGAGCGCACCTGCGAAGATGATCAGCAAGTCGACCACCCAGCGCGTGAGACGCAGCATCGAAGTGGCTCCCGTGAGGTTGTGACTTCGCAGGAGCCGACTGCTGTATTCCTCGCCCCAGCTGACGAAGAGAATCAACAGCCACACGCTGGCCGCGATGGTAATGACTGTGGCGGAGCTGGACCAGAATTGCCGTGCCAACAGCGGAAGCCTAACCTTGGATGTTATCCAGTGAATGGCCAAGGCCAGAAGCAGAAGGCGAACCGGCTTGGGCAAGAAATTGGAATTGGCCAGATCCGGCTTCCTGAACAGGCGCCGGCGCAACAGGCCGATGAGACGGCTGAGAAGGCGGTTCAGCAGAACCGTGAGGAAATAGAAGAGCGGCATACCCACAAAAACGGCGAGCCATTCAAACAGGGGTACACCTGCGAATCGAGTATTCACCAGAACTTCAGGGAGAACGGTGTCTACCGAAACGACGTTGATCTCGTCGTACAAGTCCGGAATGGCATCAAGGGTCTTGCTGGAGAACAACCACAGGGAACCAGATTTCCCGCGATCCACGTGTTCGACGAATATATCCACATTGCGGTTGTCGCTGCTGATCGTGCCCACTAGCTCCTGGTTGGGCTTGAGCGGATCTAGGAGGGAGCCCTCGGGCTTGTCGCTGAGCTGATTGAGTCTCGGGGGCAGGCGACGATCGAGGACGGTGAAAAGTTGGTGGGCAAGAACCGCGGCAGCGTTGCCATGAAGGCGAGTGTTCAAGTACTGGGCGGCGACTTCGTTATCTCCCTTGCGGGCGACACTCAAGAAACCCAAAACCGTGCCCCGGGGTGTAGTGCGCCCAAGAGCATCCCTAGGAACCTCTGGCTGGGCTGCGGTCGGGGCAGAGCCAGCGACGCCAAGCTGTCCCAATGCAGGTACGGTATGCAACAATTCCAGGAGACACAACAAAACTCCTGAAACCAGACCAAACCGAATCGTAGTAGGCATCTTGGGGACCAAATTTCCTTCAGGCCATAGACTCTCGATGCGGTGGCTGCCTGCAAAACTTTCACTGAAGGGGCGACCTTGCATTCGCTGAATGTATCTACGACTCCAGAAGCCTATTGGCACCCACTTATGAGCAAATGTTCCGTGTTAGGAGCGGCGTCGCCAAGGATCAACACGTCGCAACAGGGCACACATCATCTCGTTTGCGCAAAGGGCAGAACTCATGGCCGCCACACAAGTCAACGCACACTATCGTAGGGCGACTAGCTAGGGGGTTGCTACTGGCAGAACTGTCAGTCCAACGGGCAAGAACTGACTATGACCACGATGCGAGATGCAAATTCGGTGCGGTGGGAATTAAATTTCATTTTTTGGAGGGACCTGGAGGTTTTTCTGAACTCCTGCGTGCGACTGTACCGTCGCTGTGTTTGGTGAAGAATCGTGTGAGGTTGAATTGGCGAGACCACAGGGAGTGCGGCTGCGACATCTGAATCGTTAGTTGGGTTTACCCAGCCAGGAATACTGCCAACCCACAGAGACATTTTGAAAGTCCCCGCCATTCCGGACGTGGGCGCCATTGCTGTAGCTGAATTTCATCGACTGGTGCCTGCTCGCGGGAATCGAGACTGTGACGCCGATACGGGAGCTCTCCTGAAAACTGTCCCGGGCTTGCACGCCGTTCAAAGTTGTACGCCCACCGAACCAGAAATTGCCGTCGAGCGAGGCCCAAAGCCGGGGCTTCACATCGTAACTCAGGTGCCCTTCGAGGGCACCCACGGGGCTTTGCGATTGGGCCCGGGTGCCGGGAAAGAAAGCGTTGCGGGAAAAATAGTCGCGGTTAGTGGTGAAGAACCACACGCCCATGTACGCATCTAACACCCAATTGCCCCAGCGTTCGGAGTAGCCAAATTCCGGCCTGAAGGCCCAGTGGTTGGCGCCCCAGTTGACGAGTTTCGTCGGGTCGTACTGGCCCGTCGGGGCAACCACCTTGAGACTCACGCCCAGCAGTACCTTCTGTCGCCATTTCCCGAAATCCTGCATAGGAATTGCCGGACCGCCCTTGACATTCACAGATAACCGAAAGGATGAATCGACAAGGCCTGACCGATAAAGCTGTCTCTCTGCGCCAAGCGCTGTTCCTTGGAAGTTCCCCACTGCATAAGGCAGCGAAGCGGTGATGTTGGCCGAGCGGCCAAATAAGCTGAACGAGTGATAGTAGCTGAAGGTAGGTACGTTGAATGTCCCTGTGGCCCCTGTAATCGGGCTGCCGTTCAAGAGAATGCTGCCTGTATAGAAAGACCAGGTCAAGACTACCGCATTTGAATGAAGGGGGGTGATGACATAGGCCCTCGGAGCTAAATCCTGAGCGGGCAACGGTAGGACTGAACAAACTGCAGCTGTGGCCAACAAGGCAAGGTTCCGAAAAGATCGCATGCTTAGGCCAAAGGGAATGGCGCTGATCGGCCAAATCGCAGACAATAGGTACTCGATGCAGGTCGCGGTTGAATCCGCAGACACTCATTCCCCTCACGATTTCTAGCGCCAACAAACAATGATTGCGACTGTCAAAAATGCGGGGAACATTGCGAACAATAGTCATGGTCATTTGCGATCGCGTTCGGTGGTGGCTGCTGTTTCCTCCTCAACTTCTACTTCTGCTCGGGCGGTGTATTGGCCGACTCACTACAGCAACCGTTTGCTCGACGCGCTGCGATCTCCTTCACCTTCAAACGCTTCGGACTCTAAGATATCCACTCCCCCAGGGGAGCGAGGCATTTTGACGTGAAAGCGTTGGTGTGTTAGCATCTCCACTGTCGGGCGCATAAACCTTTTATTATGGATAACATGGGCTTCGGTTCGCGCGTTCATAGGTGGCTACCGTTGATCGGTTTGTCGCTTATGTTCTGCCTTGCGACGCTTGCTGTTACTCCATCCTTGGAATCACAATCCGAAGGTCCCTTGCATGCACCCCCAGGCCGTCAACTCTCTGAAAGAGTTGCCGCGGATGCCAATGTAAAACCGTTGCGGATCGATGTAAATGTCGTGCTTGTACCGGTCACGGTCAGCGATGCAATGAATCATCCGATTACTGGGCTGGGAAAGCAGAACTTTGTGCTGTCCGAAAACGATCTGCAACAGGAAATCCAATATTTTTCTACCGAGGATTCTCCGATATCGATAGGACTGCTTGTGGATCTCAGCAAAAGCATGGCCAACAAGTTCGATGCTGAGCGGTCGGCGATATCGGAGTTTTTTAATAATGCGAATTCGGAAGATGACTATTTTGTTGTCACGTTCTCTAGCCATCCTGATGTGCTCACTGAAGTTACTCAATCAATTGGCACAATCCAGGCGAAACTGGGAAGTGCAATACCAAGCGGAAGCACTGCAATGCTCGACGCAATTTCTGTGGCAATGACGCGAATGCACCAGGCAAAGTATAAGCGGCGAGCCCTTTTGATTATATCGGACGGCGGTGACAATAATAGCCATCACAAATATAGAGAAATCAAGAGCTTGGTTCGCGACTCGGACGTGGAGGTTTACGCAATCGGGCTTTTCGACACCTCTTTCTTCAATACTTTTGAAGAGTCTATTGGCAAGAAATGGCTAAGTGGGATCACCGATGCGACGGGCGGCCGCACCATTACTGTAGATAGCATTGATAAAATGGCGGATGCCGCTACCACGATTAGCCGTGAGTTGCGAAGTCAGTACGTGCTCGGGTATCGGCCGAGCAATGCTCTGTCCGATGGGAAACGCCGGCAGATAAAGGTCCACGTGACCAATTCATCAGCGAGTACCGTACAATTGCAAGCCTACTATAAGCGAGGCTACATTATCCCAAAGGAAAGGTAATCTTCGTCTTCCGCCTCCCCCTTTCGTCTCATCCCGGATAGAACTGCCAGGAGTTGCTTGGATCAGGCATACACTCTCCTTTCGAACCTGCTGTGAACTACTATCCACGTAATTGAGCTCCTTGGAACTGTCAAAACTAACAGTATTGGGAGAAATCGGCAGGGGACTCAGCTGCGTATGCGCGAACACCTGAGAATACGGCCGCGATTAGCGTTTTGATTGCGAACTAGATTTAATTTCAAACAAACGCCATGTTGTGATCGGCTCCGCTTCGCGGTGAGTGTGTTCCTCTTGCATTCGGATCTACACCAGAAACAGCGCCGCGAAGCAATTTCCAGAAATACCTTGGGGACCCTCAGAATGTTCCGTCCCTGTTTTCCATAGGCACTGACAATTTTGACAGTTCACGGTAGTTCGTACCTTCCCTATGCTTCAGCGTATGAAAAACCGGGAGGGTTCGGACTGCACTAAACTCTGGATGAATGTTTCGAAGGCCTCGTGCAATTTCTTGGTTTCCGGAGTCCTCCCAAACGCCGGGGAAAATCGGTTCAAAGAATCTGTGGTGTGTTACCGACCTCAATTCTGCTGAGGAAATTTGAGGTCCAATTTGAAGACCATTAGGAGAGAAAAATGAAAATCAGAACCGTTGTGCTGGTGGGAGTAGGATTGGTTATGGGGAGGACCGCGTTCGCTCAGGAGTACCCGAAATGGGAAATACCCGTGGATTATACGTATGCTCGCGGGAATCCCTCGAATGTGGCGAAACCCTTCTCGCTGAACGGCGGCGGGGGCGGTATCATCTACAACTTCAATCGATACTTTGGGATCAAGGGGGACCTGCAGGGCTACGGGAGCACTACAAGTGTGTTCAACAACGTAACCGTTGTAAACCCGAATGGCACAATTACAGTAATCCCGCAAGTCAGGGCTAATGGCAACCTCTTCACGTACATGGGGGGGCCACAGCTCAGGCTTCCCACTCACACTATCAAGCCCTTCGCCGAATTCCTCTTTGGTGGAGCGCATTCTAACCTTTACACGAACTTGATCAAGGCGTCGGGCGCCACTGTGGGCCCCAATAACAATGCCTTTGCTATGGCCGTTGGTGGAGGGTTCGACATTCGATTGAGCAAAACGATATCTTTTCGCCCATTCCAGATGGATTACTTGCTCACCCGTTTTGGCAATTCCCTCATCCCTGGAGGTAGTCACAACCAGAACAACTTCCGGTACAACGCAGGCATTGTATTTACTTTCGGCGAATGAGCTTTCGCAAAGTGTCGGGGGGGCTGGGGGCGAACAACCTTTGGGGTTGTTCGAGGTCAGTCCCCTCAAATCTTACATTTCCATCTTGAACTCATGTGCCTCGCCCCGACTCCCCGGTTGATCGATTCCGAAGAGACTTGGGCGCGTGCGCAACGCTGACCTCCCGGTTGAAAACACTCCAAACGGAACTCCTTACCCGAGATGTGAGCCTCCCTTCGTAGAATTCAAGAGGTGATACGATGAACCAGATCAATTGCCAAACCTTCCTCTTGGCTTTGACTGCTATTTCTGATGGTGGCCACTTGCATGACACCGTCATGCGCGCAG
>Ga0208981_1000188_pt1 | contig 10359 bp, 6 predicted proteins | sample MedBloCAOM1_M1_FD_187839 | JGI IMG/M metagenome (GOLD analysis project Ga0208981, IMG submission 187839) | Forest soil microbial communities from El Dorado National Forest, California, USA - Mediterranean Blodgett CA OM1_M1 (SPAdes) (version 2) | ecosystem: Environmental > Terrestrial > Soil >... | reverse complement strand
GGACGTGGCGAACCTCGCGGAGTCGCTCACCCAACACGCGGACGACACTTTCGAGCTGATCGACAATGTCCTGACCGGCATGGTCTATCAACTGGGGATCGACGGTAGCGGGCCCGATGCCATCGCGCGGCTTCAGGCCTTTATCGATCTTCGCAAGCCCAGCCTGGGGCGTATCCGCGGTCTCTTCATTTACGACGAGACGGGAAACTGGCTGGCAACCTCCGAGAAAGTAAGCCTGAAGGGCCGGAACAACAGCGACCGCGACTATTTTCATCATCACGCTCAATCGGACGACCGCCGCACGCTGATCGGACGGCCGGTGAAAAGCCGCTCTGGCGGTCAATGGATTATCACCGCCTCCCGGCGCTTCAACCACCCGGACGGCAGATTCGCCGGCGTCGCATTGGCTACGGTTGACGTGGCATATTTCGCGCAGGTTTTTAAGAAATTCGACATCGGCCAGAACGGCTCCGTTGCGCTGCTGAATACGGATGGCATCGTGCTTGCGCGCAACCCTGACGATGGCAGCTATGTCGGGCGCGATTTATCGAACACGCCGCTCTTCAATGACCGCAGGCGTTATCCAGCCACCGCCGCCTTTCATTTCAAATCGCCGCTGGACGGGATTGAGCGGTTGAGCTTCTACAAGGTAAGCGACCATTTTCCCGTTATGATCGTGGCGACCAAAGCACGCGACGAGGTGTTGGCATCGTGGCGCAGGGATGCGGCCATACGAATGACGTTCGTCGTCGCCTTGTTGTTGGTCGTTTCCGTGATTGGTTTCTATTTCGTGCGCCAATTGCACGAGCGTCAGGGCATGGCGGCGGCGCTCGAAGCCAAGGAAGCGGACTTTCGCCTGCTGGCCGAGGAGTCCAGCGATATGGTGACCCGCATTGGAATGGACGAACGCCTTCATTACATTTCGCCATCATCGGCCCGCGTCGTCGGCTGGCTGCCTGAACAGCTCATGAAGACTCCAGCTTTAGCGGGCGTGCACCCCGAGGATCTGCCCCGGGTCGAGGCAATGGTCGCAGCGCTGAAGCGCGGCGAGATGCAAGACGCGCGAATTGTCTATCGCAGCCGTCATCGCCAAAAGAAGGAAATCTGGATCGAATCGACCCTGCGGGTAACGAAAAATTTTGACACGGAGGAAATCGACGGGGTCGTTGCGATCTCGCGCGACATGACCGAATACAAGAACCTTGAACAGAAACTGGCGGCTCTCGCCGCGATCGACGGCCTGACGGGCCTAGCCAATCGCCGGCATTTCGACGAGCGGCTGGAGAACGAATGGGCAAGGGCGCGCCGCGAGGGAACGACGTTGTCGCTATTGATGATCGATGTCGATCATTTCAAGAAATTCAACGACCGATACGGGCACCCTGCGGGAGATGCATGTTTAAGATCGGTTGCGGGTGTTCTTGCGGCGCAGGTCCGCCGGCCTGCCGATCTGGCTGCGCGATATGGCGGCGAGGAATTTGTTTTGCTGTTGCCGGATGCCGACGCTGCGGGATGCCAGCAGATCGGCAAACGCATCCGGGAATCTCTTGCTGCGCTCGGCATTGTTCACGACTTGAATCTGCCTTCAAGGCAGGTGACCGTCAGCATCGGCGGAGCCGCAGCCGACTGCCGGGGAAACCAGGCACCTTGTCAGTCGCTGATCGCCGCCGCGGATCGAGCGCTCTATTCCGCAAAGGAAAACGGCCGCGACCGGCTGGTGATGTCAGGGCAGATCATGGATTGGGCGCGGGGCAAGACCGCCTGAGCAAGACCGCCTGAGCAAGATCCGGGTAGCATCCTCCTGACAAAACCAACCACGTCAGACCAGATCACTACCGCCCTTCGAGGGCGTGCCCGCTGCCACAGCTCAAATGGAAGTGGAAATCCCAAACATGGAAGACGACGCGGTGCATGCCCCAGGTTTTCCACAGCTAATTCCAAGCAATTTTAGTTTTGCAAGCGCCTGCAGTGGTCAATATTGAACAGCCGCAACGGCCCGCGCCATGTATTGGGACGATCGTCGTAGATTATGAGCCGGCGAATCGAATTCATCGACGCGGCGTGCGGATGGGTGTCTGCCTGCAACCGTGCACATGGATGCAGTTCCAAGACATCGTTTTGACAAATTTAGCTGAACGTCCGCGCCTAAGTGCTTGCGTGCGAATCCAAATTCAGCGAAACGTTGCAACCTGTCGCTGACGTGAGTCCAGATTCGGAGCGGAGATAATGGGCCGTGGCGAAAATCCTGATTGTGGACGATGACAGCGCCGTGCAGGCGACCATCCGGCTGCTGCTGGAACGGGCCGGCCACAGCGTTGTCGTCGCCGCCGACGGCCGCAAGGGTCTGGCGGTATTCGAGTCCGGAGATTTCGATCTGGTGTTCCTCGATATCTTCATGCCGGGCATGGACGGGCTGGAAACCATGCGGCTGGTCCATCAACAGCAACCGCTGATCCCGATCATCGTGATCTCCGGCAATCCGATGACGTCGGAGTCCGGTTCCGGTCCGGATTTCCTGACCATGGCGAGCAGGCTTGGCGCGGTCTCCAGTCTGCAAAAACCTTTCAGGCCCGCTGCTCTGCTGGCGGCCGTTGCGGGTTGTCTTGAAGCCGCAAAGCGACCACCCTTGTCATCCACGACAGCCGGTGACGTTGCTCCCGGTCCATGATACCAAGCAGCGTGCCAGGGGTCCGGAGATGGCGCAAAAGCAAACATGACGCTTACAACCAGACTGGCCGTCGCGATGATTGCGCTGGTTGCGATCGCGGTGTCCGCTGTCGGATGGCTGAGCTATCGCAGCCTGGAGCAGATGATTCCGCCGCGTATCCTCGATCGCACCGAGACGCATTCGCGGCTGGTCGCCACCGATCTTCAATCCCACGTGCGCAACGCGCCGGCCGACATTGCCAGCTTTCGATATGCGGCTGCGTTGAATGGGTTGATCCGCGGGCATCTGGCGGGCGGCATCGATCCCATCGACGGCGTCTCCGAGAAGACATGGTACCAGCGGATCGCAGAACGGCTGTCGGCTGAACTCGACGCCAAGCCTGCCTATGCGCAATTCCGTATCCTCGGAATCGAAAATGACGGGCGCGAAATCGTCCGGGTCGATCGCTCGGGACCGAACGGAGCGGTTCGGATCGTGCCCGAAGCGGAGTTGCAGCAAAAGGCCGACCAAGCCTACTTCAAGGACACCATCAAGTTGGGCGCGGGTGAAATCCACGTCTCGGCACTCGATCTAAATGAAGAGAACGGCGTCGTCGAAACACCGCGCATGCCGACATTGCGGGTCGCGACGCCGGTTTTTGCGCCCAACGGCAATCCGTTCGGCATCATCATTGTCAATGTCGACATGCGGCCGGCCTTCGACCGCGTCCGGTCATCGGTGCGGCAAGGCGGAAAGATCTACGTCGTCAACAAACGAGGCGACTATCTCGTTCACCCCGACGCCGCGCGCGAGTTCGGCTCGGAGCTGGGCGCGCCGGCCGACTGGACGGCTGACTTCCCATACCTGGCGTCGTCGCGTGGAGCAGCGCAAGGTGTAGCGCAAACCGTACCGGATCAGGCCGGACAACCGGGCGGAATAGCAGCGTTCGCTCCCACCATTCTGGCCAACAGTGAATGGGTCGCCGTCATCGAAACCGTTCCGAGTGCCGTCATCCAGGCGCCGGCGGCGGCCATCCGGAATACCTCGCTGCTGGTCGGGTTGATCGCGGTGTTGTGCGCGGCTGCACTGGCTTTGCTGGTTGCGAGTTCGCTGACGCGCCCGATCGTTCAACTAACCGCCGCGGTCGAAGGAATTGCCAGCAATGAACGCGCCGCAATTCCCATCGAAGCTGGCGGCGAGACCGGAGTGCTGGCACGGGCGTTTGCGCGCGTGATCGGCGAAGCGAATGCCAAGACCGCCGCGCTCGAACGCGAGGTTGCCGAGCATCGCCGCACCGAAGCCGCCCGCGATCATTACGCCGCGCGCGAGCGTCTATTCAGCGCCGCGGTCGAATCGTCCAACGACGCCATCGTAACGAAATCCCTTGACGGCACGATCACCGGCTGGAACCCGGCGGCCGAACGCATGTTCGGATTTGCCGCGGCCGAAGCCGTAGGCAACGGCATCGATCTTATCGTTCCCCGCGATCGACTGCCCGAGATGCACGACATACTGCGCCGGATCGGCCAGGGCAAAAGCATCGAGCAACATGAAACGGTGAGACAGCGCAAGGATGGCAGTCCGGTCGAGGTTTCGCTCAGCATCTCGTCGATCAAGACCGCGTCGGGAGAGATCATCGGGGCATCCAAGATCGCCCGCGACATTACTGAAAGCAAAAGAACTCAGCAGGCACTCGATCAGCAGATCGAAGAGCGGCGCCGGATTTTTGAAACCTCCCAGGATCTGATCCTGGTCTCGGACCCAAAAGGCGTTCTGGTTCAGGTGAGCCCAAGCTCCCAAACCATACTGGGATACGCGCCGGAGCAAATGATCGGTCACAGCGCGATCGAATTCATCCACGGCGACGACCTCGACAGTACCCGCGAGGAAATGCGGGCGGCGCGGCGCGGCCTGCACACGCGGAACTTCGATGCGCGCTACGTCCATAGAGACGGACGAAACGTGACGCTTTCGTGGATGGGCACATGGTCGGAGCCGGTCAGGCGGCACTTCTTCGTCGGCCGCGATATGACGGAAAGCCGGTTGGCGCAGGAAACATTGCGCGAAAGCGAACAACTGGCGCGCGGCATTGTCGATACCGCACTGGATGCCTTCGTTCAGATGGACGAAAGCGGAACCATCTCGGACTGGAATTCTCAGGCTGAAAAGATATTCGGATGGTCGCGCGGCGAAGCGCTTGGGAGAAGTCTCGGCGAACTGATCATTCCGGAGATTCACCGCGCCGCTCACAAGTCAGGCCTGCAGCGCTTCCTGCGCACCGGGGAAGGCGCAATCCTCGGACGCCGTCTCGAAATCGAAGCTCGGCGACGCGACGGAAAGGAAATCAAGGTCGAATTGAGCATCACCGCGTTGCAACGCCGTAACGGCGTGGTCTTCAACGGATTCGTCCGCGATCTCACCGACAAGATCGCGGCGGAGGACCGGATCCGGCAGGCCGAAAAAATGGAAGCCGTCGGCCAGCTCACTGGCGGAGTCGCACATGATTTCAACAATATCCTGACGGTGATCACGGGAACGATCGAAATTCTGGCCGAGGCCGTCGAGAACGATCCGCAACTCGCGGCCATCACCAAGATGATCGACGAAGCCGCGGCAAGAGGCGCCGACCTCACCCAGCATCTCCTTGCGTTCGCCCGCAAGCAGCCGCTTCAGCCGCGCGAAACCGATCTCAATACCCTGATCATCGAGACCGCCAAATTGCTGCGGCCAACCCTGGGCGAACGGATCGAGATCGAATCGGTATTTCAAGACGAAGCATGTTTGGCCAACGTCGATCCCAACCAGCTTGCGACCGCCATCCTCAATCTCGCGATCAACGCCCGAGACGCCATGCCCGACGGCGGCAAGCTTATCCTCGAGACCGCGTCGGCTGTTCTCGACGAAAATTACGCGAGCCGCCACAGCGAGGTTCGACCCGGCCGCTATGCCTTGCTTGCCGTGAGCGACACCGGAACCGGCATTCCCGCTGCCATCCTGGACAAGGTGTTCAATCCGTTCTTCACGTCGAAGGAGCCCGGCAAAGGCACCGGCCTGGGCTTAAGCATGGTCTACGGCTTCGTGAAGCAATCCGCGGGGCACATCAAGATCTACAGCGAGGAAGGCCACGGCACCACGATCAAGATTTACCTGCCGCCAGGTACGGGCGCCTCTCTTGCTCCCGAGGCCGCCATTGCACCGGCCATTCAAGGCGGACACGAAACAATTCTTGTCGTCGAAGACGACAAACTGGTGAGAGAATATGTGCTGACGCAATTGCGTTCGCTGGGCTACGTCACGCTGGATGCGGCGAACGGGGCGGAAGCCCTGGCGATCATCGCCGCGGGCAATCATTTCGATCTGCTTTTCACCGACGTGATCATGCCGGGTGCAATGAATGGCCGCCAGCTGGCCACCGAGGTGCAAAAGAGCAAGCCCGAGCTGAAGGTGCTGTTCACCTCGGGCTACACCGAGAATGCGATCATTCACCACGGCCGGCTCGACACCGGAGTCCTGCTGCTCGCCAAGCCATATCGCAAATCGGATATGGCCGGAATGATCCGAAAGGCGCTCGCCGACCAGAGCCGCATTTGATCGAAGCGACGCGGCGTCTGTTGCGGAATGCGCGCCCGCGCCGGATCAGGAATTGCGCGAGACGGTCATCACAATCCGGATGAGATCGGCGGCATTCCTTGCGCCGAGCTTTTTCATGATGTTGGCGCGATGATCCTCAATCGTACGCGGGCTGATTCCGAGCTCGCGCCCGGCTTCCTTGTTGGAGGCGCCGGAGGCGAACTGCTCCAGCACTTCGCGTTCGCGCCGCGTCAATGGTTCCCGCCCCGGAAAATGAAGCGATGCGACATTCGACGCGGAGTCTTCTGCCTGTCGACGTGCATACGCGCTGATCGCCTCATCCAGCCGCGCGACGATTTCGCTGCCCCGGAACGGCTTTTCGATGAAGTCCAGCGCGCCGCTCTTGATCGCGCTGACCGCCATGGCGATATCGCCCTGCCCGGAGATCATGAAGATCGGCGCGGGATAATCCTCGCCGTGAAGCTCTTTCAGAATATCGAGGCCCGATTTACCGGGGATATGGACATCGAGCAGGATGCAGGAAGGGCATCGGGTCCGCGCCACCGCCAACAGCGCCGCCCCATCCGCAAAGCAGATGACCTTATAGCCACCCGCCGACAAGACCATCGACAGGATTTCACGAATGGCGGGATCGTCGTCGACAACGAAGATCTCGCCTCGGGGGAGTGGTTTATCGGCCATATGCCATCGTCCACGGACAGTAAGAAATGACGCGCGCACTCACGAGAGATTCGGGCCCACCCGTATTTGTACGGGAGCAAGACTTAACGCACAAGTAGTACCGGAGGCATTAAAAACGTAGTCGAGGAGAGTATTTATGCAGAGCGCAGAAGGCGGCGGATTTTCGGCCCGATCCGACGATCGAAACGGCGGAGAGGGTTCGATTGTTTCGGAACTCGTATCCCTGATCGAGCACGTCCGCGCCAGCATGAAGCTGATCGAGTCGGCCATCGCGATGGAACCGGCTTTCGGCGATCCCGGAACTTCCGCCAACGTTGTCGTGCTGGATGACGTCACGCCTCGTTACCAAAATGCAAGGGCCGCGCTGAACGCGTGCAACACCAGCCTTGAGGTAACTTTTCACCTTCTGCGCGATACCAAGAGATCACAGCATCGAACGAACGAGTCTGCCGCATACGAGCTTCGGTCGGCTCGTTTGGTCGGTCGCGCGTGAAGCGCGTCGGATAACGGTACCCTCACATGTCAGCCTCCGTTGTGATTCGTTCAGGCTCGATCGGCGCCGCGGTCATCGCCGCCACGATCGGATTTGTCAATATCACGTTGGGATCGGCGATCGTCGGAGAGACGCGTCGAGTTCCCGTTGAGCTCGCGACGGCTGCGAACACCGACGCGATGAAGGCCGAATATCGGCGTCCGGTATTTATCCCGTTTCCCAAAGAGAACCCCTATACGCTGGCCAAGGCCGCGCTCGGCAAGAAGCTGTACTTCGATCCGCGCCTCTCGGCGATGTCGGCGCAGTCCTGCGCAAGCTGTCATACCCCCGGCTTTGGCTGGGGCGACGGGCTGGCGCTCGGCGTCGGACGCGGCATGACAAAACTGGACCGGCGATCGCCAACCATCATCAATTCCGCCTGGGGCGAGCGCTTCATGTGGGACGGCCGCGCTCGGAATCTCGAGCAGCAGGTACTGCTCCCGATCCAATCCGCCGGCGAAATGAACATGCCGATCGACCAGCTCATGGAGCGGCTGGCTTCGATCACCGAATACGGTTTGCTGTTTGCCTCGACCTTCCCTGAAAGAGGCATGAATCCGACGACCCTTGCCGAGGCCATCGCCACCTATGAACGGACCGTGGTTTCCGAGCGATCGCCGTTCGACGCCTGGATCGAGGGTGACGAGCGCGCCATCTCGGAAGCGGCCAAACGGGGCTTTGCGATTTTCAACGGCAAAGGTCAGTGCTCGCTCTGCCACGAAGGCTGGAATTTCACCAATGACAGTTTTCACGACACCGGCCTTCGAAGCACCGATAGCGGCCGCGCAGCTTTCCTTCCAAATATTCCCAAGATGATGCACGCGTTCAAGACCCCGGGGCTCCGCGAGATCGAACGCCGGGGCCCGTATATGCACGATGGATCGATCGCGACCCTTGAAGCGGTGGTCGAACATTATGACGGCGGCGGCACGGACCGGCCAAGCTGGTCCGACCTGATCGGACCTCTCGGTCTCACGCCGCAGGATAAATCCGATCTCGTCGCCTTCCTGAAAACCTTAAGCGGTAATGCCGGTCCGACCATCATCCCTGTTCTCCCCCGCTGAGATCGTCAGCCCAGGAAACGCTCCATGCGAAAGATTGCCACGCTCCTTCTCGTCATTCCCTTCGGCCTGGCGGCCGGCGGCCTTGTCGCCATGCAGACGATCCGCCAACAAGGCCGGTTGTTCTCGATCGACAGCGTCACCATCAAGGCGGGCGGGTCGCTGACATTTCTCAACGACGATAACGTTCCCCATAACATCGCGTCGATCAGCAAGGGAAACGAGTTCAATCTCGGCTCGCAGCGCCCCGGCGCCTCGACAGATGTCACCTTCACGGCAGCAGGCGAGGCGCAGGTGTTCTGCGCCATCCATCCGCGCATGAAATTGACGGTCAGGATTTCAGACTAGTTACGCTTAGAGCATGATCCGGAAAAGTGGGTACCGGTTTTCCGACAAGATCATGCTCAAACAAAAAGATAGAGCGGATGACGGTTAGAAGAAAAGTCATCCCGCTCCAGCCGCTCGCTGGAGCACGATGATGTCCATTCGTTACAAGTTCTTTCTCGCGTTTAGTGCCCTGGTGGTCATCGCCTGCTCCGTGGCTTTTTCCGGCTTCCGGGGAATCGCAGGGTCGGGAGATCTGGCCGTGCGCCTGTACGACGGACCGCTGATGGGCATCAATCATGCTCGTTCGGCGCATGCGGCGCTGAACGAAGCCCGCCGCCTGATACCGCCCGGCCTGGCCGATGGCGTGCCGGCCGAAACCGTCATCGCGTTCCGCGCGTTGCTCAACGAAATAGCAGGCGATCTGAAAATCGTTCGGGAGCGCATCGACAATGACGACGTCACAGCCGCGCTAACCGGCGCGGAAGATCGCTTTCGCGATTGGTCGGAGACGGAATTGCAGCTTCTCAGGCCCCCGTCAGATGGCCTCGCGATGGTGCCGGCTTCTTTCGCGTTAATGCAAAAAGGCAATGACGCCGCAAAGGCGCTTGACGACCTCGTCGAGACTGTCGCCGCGTATGGCTTTGAATATCGAATGGCCGCCGAGACGGCAGTTGCGGATGCCCGCACAACCATGCTGACGCTGGCGATAGGAACAACACTGGTCGGGATCATGCTTGCGATCAGTTTTTCCTACTCCATGAGCAAGCCGATCTTTGAGGCCATGCAGGTCGCTGAACGCGTCGCGGCCGGCAATTTCACCGACCAGATCGCCAGTCAACGGCCCGACGAACTTGGCCGCCTGCTGCGATCGCTCGATGCCATGCAATGCCATCTCAAGACGCGTGCCGATGAAGACCACGCCATGATGATGAAGCTGGACGCCGCACTCAACAACATGAAGCTTGGACTGTGCATGTTCGGCTCTGATAACCGCCTGATGCTCTGGAATGATCTTTATCTGAAGATGTACCGGATTTCACCGGAACGGATATTCGTGGGCTGCACCCATGAAGAGATGCTCAAGGCCCGCGAAGTCGCGGGAACAGTTTACCGGGACCTCGGGCAATATGGCGCAAAGCTGCAGACGGCGGTTGAAACGCGTTCTCCCGACAGTTTTACCGCGGAGCTGGTCGACGGCCGGATCGTCAACGTTGCCTACCAGCCGATTGAAAATGGCGGATGGGTCTCAACGCATGAGGACATCACCGAGCGCACGCAGAGTGAAGCCCGCATCGCGCACTTGGCCTTTCACGATCCGCTCACCGAATTGCCCAACCGATCTGCGTTCGGCAATTACCTTGCGAAGACATTCCAGAGCGCATCTGCCGGCGACGAAACATTTGCGCTGCTTTGCATCGACCTCGATCGATTCAAGGAAATCAACGATATGTACGGTCATGCGGCAGGCGATCGCTTTCTCAAGGAGATCGGACGCAGGCTTACGCTGGCTTGCGACGGAG
>Ga0208981_1000187_pt1 | contig 10360 bp, 12 predicted proteins | sample MedBloCAOM1_M1_FD_187839 | JGI IMG/M metagenome (GOLD analysis project Ga0208981, IMG submission 187839) | Forest soil microbial communities from El Dorado National Forest, California, USA - Mediterranean Blodgett CA OM1_M1 (SPAdes) (version 2) | ecosystem: Environmental > Terrestrial > Soil >... | reverse complement strand
CCCTCTCCGCCAGAGTATGGTATTCGTGTAAGCACGAGGTTACGCGAGTCGATTTTTCCTGCCGCCCAGTTCGCTTGGACGCCGCACGTATTTCTTATTTCAAATGGATGTGGTCGAAAACGAGCCATGACGGACGCACTGACAAACGTTAAGAAGAAGCTGCAAGACGAAATCACAACGCTCGAACATGAGATGAATGTCGATCTGCCCAAAGAGCTGATGAAGGCCCGCGCTCATGGGGACCTTTCCGAAAACGCCGAGTATAAGTACGCCAAGGAGCGCCAGGGCTATGTTTCCGCTCGCCTGGGCCAATTGAAAAAGCGGCTGGGCGATATCGGCATGCTCAATCTCACGAATATCCCCGCCGATCGCGCCGGATACGGCTCACGCGTCTGGGTCCTGGATATCAAGAAGTCGGTCGAAGTGGAGTACAAGCTGGTGACTACCGAGGAAGCGGATGCAGCGCAGGGATTGATCTCCACGACTTCGCCCATCGGCAAGGCGCTGCTCGGACGGCACGTCGGCGATGAAGTGCGGGTACAGACGCCCGCGGGAGTCAAGGAATTCGAGGTCGTGCGCCTGAAGACGATCCACGAAGATGTTTAGGTATTTTTTGTGTTTTGCGCATTCGATCTGGGAGCGTTTGCAATGTCTTTGCAAAATGTGGGTCAGATGGGGGCCATCGGAGAAATCATGGCCCTTCTGGGCGTGGCCATCCTCTGGACGTTCCGCGCGCAGGCGTTTGAGTGGCTTCGAGAGTTCTTTGACATTTGGCGTGGCCAAATTTCCGGCCGCGATCCGCTATTGGCCGATCCGACGTATCGGCGACTGAAACCCCGGCGGCCGCGTGGCGCGCTGCTCTTAATCAGCGCGTTGGCTTTGGTTTTTCTCGGGCAAGTCCTCTTCTTGCTGGACCTCACGTTTTAGACCGCGTTTGCCGTTTCTTGTCGAAACCCTGGATTGGATTGCTCATTTGTCAAGAAATCGTGTGTGGGCTCTACTTTTACGCTGAACGTTTTAAGTGAAGCGTGGAGCCCGCCGGAATCGGGTGCGGGCTCTACTTGGAGCCCGCCGGAACAATGACGCCGGCGTAGCCGACGACTTCCTGAAGGTCCCCGTTAATCTCACCTGAAGTCGCGTAACGCACCAGTTCGGCAAGCGTGGCGCCCATGTGGCGCACGGCGGTTAACATCGCCACCGCGGCACCGTATCCACACATGGAAATTTCCTCGTTGCGAACGGTGTCGAAAAGCTCGCGCGGTTCGAGGGCCAGTATGCGATCGATAGCTTTGCTGTCTTTCACGCGTGTGACGGCGTCGGACTCGTAGTGGTTCATGTCCGAACTCGCGATCAGAAGAACCGGCCCGCGTTCGGAGCCAATGACGTCCGCAATCGCATGGCCCAGCGCTTCGAGTTCCGCGTACTGTGCCGGGCCAATCACGATGGGAACAAATCCAAACGATGGTGCGAGCCGCTGCAAGAACGGCAGTTGGACCTCAAGAGAATGCTCGGAATCGTGCGCGACCCCATCCTCACGAAGCAACGGGCACGCACGCATGATTTTTTCAGCGAGGAGATGATCGATGGGCGCCATTCCAAGGGGCGTCTGCCACGCGCCATCGGAGAGAATCGCGAAAGAAGCCCCGCGCGGATAATGCCGCGGGCCCAGCAGAATCACACGAACAGGAATTTCCATGCGGCTGTAGACTGCTCCGGCCACCTGGCCCGAATATTTGTACCCGGCATGGGGCACCAGGCACGCCTGCGCGCGAATCTTTTGTTCCTGGGTTCCCGTGGCAAGAAGCGAATCGAGTTCCTCGTTCAATCGCGCGGGCTCGCTGGGATAGAATCGGCCGGCGACAGCAGGTGGGCGAATCATGTCGAGCCTCTGTGGCTCAGAGGGATTTGGAAGGCTTGCCTATGATTTTCAGCGCGATTTCGGTCCCGGGCTGATATTGAATTACAACTTGGTCGCCGTACTGGTAGCCGCCCTGGTCGAGCAGTTTCTGCATCGCATCACGGATCTGATCGGAGTAAGTGAACGTATGGATCTCCAATCCATTCACGAGGCTTCGCACCTGGATAGCGGTGGTCATCATGTGGAGAACTTCGAAGCGTGTCTTCGCCGGCTTCGCTTGCTCCGTGTGCACGGGCTTGGCTTTAATCACCGGCGCGGTCGTCACCTGGGCGCGCGCCGTAAGGGCCGCCACACATAGGGCGATCGCAGCGACGGGCAAGAGCGAGAATCTCTTATTGCTGGTCATCGAATGTTATTTTCAGCGACTTCAAAAATCGCAGATCTTGCGGCGTCATCTCAAACTTAGGCGATTGGCGTTCTTCCGTAAGAATTTCCTGGTCAACCTGAATATGCAGTGACTCGAGAAATCGCCGGTCGTTTGGAGTGATTTTTGTGTCCTCGCCATCGCGGCGCGCCAGACCTATGGTCGCGTCCAGCTTCAATACGATTTCGAATCCGGCCGCCCGCACTTCCGATATCGCATCCGTGATCCGCGAGGACTCCGACACCGTGTCGTTGATGGCATGGCCGAGCTCGCGCAGCAGTTGTTTTAAATGATCGTCCAGTTGCACGACGCCTCCCTCCGAAAACAGCCTATTCTCAAATTGTATGGCGCTGTGATCTGGGATACAAGTCCTAGTCGCCCCACAGGCGTGTCCAATCCGCCTACTCCTGCCATCCCGGCTGAAGCGGGCTCTGTTTTGTACTAGAATTCCCATGTGGCGACGCAACCCATAGGTCTTTTTACCGCTGCGCGGCATTTCTTCCGTGTGCTCTGGAAAGCCGCGCGGGAGCTATTTCATGAAGTCACGGGAACGATATTCTTTTTGATCGCGCTGTCCGGGATCCAGTCCGCCTACCGCGCCTGGCAACGCGGATCGGGTCAGTGGCTCGTGGGCGTGAGCGCAGGCTATGCACTGCTCATGATTTTCTTTGGCGTGCTGTCGTTCCGCGATTCCAGGCGAGTGCGATGAATCCCTCCTCCAGCAAGCCGGCCCCGCCTGCCGAGCGCAAGCGGCGGTTCACCACCCTCGGCGGGATTCCGCTCAAAGCCGTGTACACGCAGGAGGATCTCGCGGGCCGCGATCCTGAAACTTCCATCGGTTTTCCCGGAGAATTTCCCTACACGCGCGGCATTTATCCCACGATGTATCGCGGGCGTCTCTGGACCATGCGCCAGTACGCCGGTTTCGGCAGCGCGGCGCAATCGAACGAACGATTTCGTTACTTGCTGAGCCGGGGGCAAACGGGACTTTCGGTGGCCTTCGATCTGCCCACGCAGATCGGTCACGACTCCGATCATCCCCGCGCGGCGGGCGAGGTCGGCAAAGTGGGAGTTGCGATCGATTCGATCGAAGACATGGAAGCGCTGTTCGACGGAATCCCGTTGGAGAGCGTTTCGACCTCGATGACCATCAATTCGACGGCCGCGATTCTGCTCGCGCTCTACGTCGCGGTCGCGAAGAAGCAGGGCGCGAACCTTCAGAAACTTTCCGGCACGGTGCAGAACGACATTCTGAAGGAATACATCGCGCGCGGCACGTATATCTATCCGCCGCGCCCGGCCATGCGGATCGTCACCGACCTGTTCTCCTGGTGCCGCACGGAGCTGCCCGCATGGAATACGATTTCGATTTCCGGATATCACATCCGCGAAGCGGGCTCGACCGCCGCCCAGGAAATCGCCTTCGCGCTGGGCGATGCGATTGCGTACGCCGACGCGGCAATCGCCACCGGGCAAGCCATCGATGAGTTTGCGCCGCGACTTTCGTTTTTCTTCAACGCACATAATGACCTGCTCGAAGAAATCGCCAAGTACCGGGCCGCGCGGCGCCTCTGGGCCCATTTGATGCGCGACCGTTTCGGCGCGCGCGATCCGAGTTCGATGATGCTCCGCTTCCACGTGCAGACCGCGGGAAGCTCGCTAACCGCGCAGCAGCCGGAGAACAACATTGTACGCGTGGCGATCCAGGCGCTGGGCGCCGTGTTGGGCGGATGCCAGTCGCTGCACACCAACGCGCTCGACGAAGCGCTCGCGCTTCCCACCGAAGACGCCGCCTTGCTGGCGCTGCGCACACAACAGATCGTCGCGCACGAAACGGGCGTCACCAACACGGTGGACCCGGTCGGCGGTTCTTACGCCATCGAAACATTAACGGACGAAATCGAATCGCGCGCGAAGGATTACATCTCCAGAATCGACGCCCTGGGCGGAATGCTCCGTGCCATTGAAACCGGATACGTCCAGGGAGAGATCCAGAAGGCCGCCTACGAATATCAGCGCGACATCGAGCGCGGGGAGCAAATCGTTGTCGGCGTGAACCAATTCGTCGCCGAAAAGGGGATGTCCGTCCCCACGCTCCGCATCGATCCGGAACTCGAGCGCGCGCAGGTTGACCGTGTCCGCGCGCTGCGCGCCCGCCGGAACTCAGCGCAAGCCGCGGCGGCAGTTGCGGCTGTCGAGACGCGCGCGCGAACCGGCGAAAACCTGATGCCGGCCATCGCAGCCGCCGTGGAAGCCTTCGCCACAGTGGGAGAAATTTCGGACGCCCTGCGGCGCGTTTTCGGCGAGTATACCGAATCGGTCGTTCTATGATTCGATCGATTGAGCGATTCAGCCCTTATGAAGATGAAGCTGATCCTTGCGTCTTCCTCGTCCCGGCGCGCGGAACTTTTGCGCGACGCCGGCATTGCGTTCGAGGTCTGCGCCCCGCATGTCGATGAAGCTCGTCATCCCGATGAGACTGCCGAGAAAATGGTCGCGCGGTTAGCCGAAGCAAAAGCCCGTGCCGTCGCTGAATTGGTCGGCGAAGGAAAACCTGCCATCATCATCGGCGCCGATACGGCTGTCGAGCTCGACGGCGAAATCTTCGGCAAGCCTCGCGACGCGGCGGACGCCCGCGAAATGCTCTCCTATCTCAGCGGGCGCACCCACTTTGTCCTTACCGGCATTTGTGTCCTTCGCCTGTCTGACGGCGCCACGCGATCCGCCGTGGAAAGAACGGCTGTAACGTTCGCGCCGCTCGATCCAGGTGAAATCGAAGCCTACGTCACGACTGGCGAACCTTTCGACAAGGCCGGTGGGTATGCCATTCAAGGCCGCGCTGGACGCTACATTCCGCGCATCGAAGGCTGTTACTTCAATGTTGTGGGATTGCCGCTGGCGCGGCTCCATGCGTTGCTCAGCGATTTAGGTTGGCGCGACGGTGGAACAAACGTGAAATAAACGCGTGTGGGCTCTACTTGGAGCCCGCCGCAAAAAAGGGCGGCCAAGCAGGCCGCCCGCACACAAACACACGATCCATCACGCGTGATAGGTTATTTCTTTTCCTCGGTGGCTGGCGTGGAGGTGGCGGTAGGAGGCGGTGACACCTGCGTCGTCTGCGCCGTGCCCTGCGCGTTGCCGTGCATCCCTTCCTTGAAACTGCGAATCCCTTCCCCTAAGCCGCGCATGACTTCGGGAATCTTCTTGCCACCAAATAGGAGTACGACGATGGCCAAAACAACTAACCAGTGAAATGGGCTGAATTCTCCCATGATACACCTGCCTTTTTAAGTTGCCTCCCGCCCATCCCGGCGGGCACTGTCACAAACTCACCTGGCAAATTATAGCACGTTCAACCCCGGTTGCCCCTAGCCAGAAAATTCGCCAACGGCAATTGCTGCGCGTCACCCCGTCTGGACACGGCACACGATTTGGTCGGGCTCGATCCGAATGCTATCCTGCCGGATCATTGCGGAGGCATGAATGCTGTTAGCGGGGAAGGTGACCGTGATCACTGGAGGAGGGCGCGGGATCGGCCGCGCTATCGCACTGAAATTTGCCGGGGAAGGCGCGGCGACGGTGGTGGCAGCGCGGACGGAATCGGAAATCGAAGCGGTGGCGAAGGAAATCCGTGATGCGGGCGGCCGCGCGGCCGCGGTTCCCGCCGATGTGGCCCAGGAAGAGCAGTGCAGACACCTCATCGGCGTAGCCGAGTCCCAATTCGGCCGCGTGGATATTCTTGTAAACAACGCCGGGGAGTACGGTCCTGTGAAGCCGGTGGAGGAAATCACTCCCCCGGAGTGGGACCGCGTGATCGCCGTGCACCTGCGTGGCGCCTATCTGTTAACGCATTTAGTGCTTCCCGGAATGTACGCGCGCGCCTCGGGGGTCATCCTGAACATCTCGAGTCTGTCCGCGAAATCCGCGTTTGGGTGGGGATCGCCCTATGCGGCAGCCAAGGCGGGAATGTTGGGCTTGACCCGCGTGGCGGCAGCGGAAGCCGCCCGTAAGGGCGTGCGGGTGAACGCGATATGCCCAGGTCCGGTAACGGAAACCAAAATGTCAAAGGAACTCGGCAGAACCCTCGCCAAACGCATGGGCATGACGCCCGAGAAGCAGCTCGCCGGTTTCCTCGACACCGTTCTTCAGGGGCGCGGGCAAACCGCCAATGAAATCGCCGCAGCCGCCCTGTTTCTTTGCTCCGACCAAGCCAGCGCGATTACTGGGCAGTCTCTGAACGTGGACGGCGGAACTGCTTTCTACTGAGGTCTTCCGCCAAAGTCAATCCACGGCGCGCCAGTTGCATTGCGGGGCGGGCTCGATCACCTGCCCAGCCTATACTCCACTGGCCTGCCCGATCCACAAGATAGATCACCAGCGCGACGATCGCGAAGATGATGAAAACCCCGGTGAACAACATCAGCGCTGCCAGCATTTCCTGGACGAAATAGATCTGCAACGCAACGAAAGCCGCTAGACCAGCCCACATCCACTTTCGAGCCTTCTTCTCGCTGAGCATCTTCCCTGCCTTCACTGGAATGACTCCATTCACTGAACACTGAATTAGATGCAATCAATTGCCCGGACGACGCAGACTCCATTAGGGACGCACCTGTATCATTTTTCCATAGTACATGGGAGTTACGGGAGCTGGCACTTATGATGTGGGAATACTAGTACGCATTCTGGAAGATTTTTACGGAATTTGGAATTACCTCTGTTTCGGCGGGCTCCACGCCCCGGCCAGGCCGGCGCGTTCAGAGTAAAAGTAGAGCCCGCACCCGGGCGCTGGCGAGACTTTAAAGCGTTTCTCCCTCCGATTCGGAGATAAGTTTCCGCACCAGGCCGCTGCGCACCAGCCACGCGAGCGTCTCAATGAAAAAATTCCTGGAAAAGTGTTGCCGTTTTTGAAGCGGCCATTCTCGCATCGAGAAATGGCGGATCAAGACGGACTCCCGATCCTCGAACAATGCGAATCGCGGCGGACGATGCGTCAGCCATCCGATGTACTCCGCCGTCCGGCGCAACAGCGATCCTTCCGCGGTAACCAGGCGTCGATACAAGGCGGAACTTACCGGTTCGATAAAAGCGAACACAACGCATTCCGGGGGTTCTGGCCGAAGGAACTGATGGTTTGCGGGATCGATGAGATATCCAACGAAAAATCCGCCGCGCCCCCTCTTCCCGGGCGCGCCACGCGCGAAAAACCGGTACCCGCGCAACGACCCGCGCACCTCAAAAACCGCGCGATAGCCGCGCAGGTAGGGTGCGGCGAGCGTTCGAATCCAGAGGTTCGAATGGGACTTCGAAGCGGTGTTCGGATGGGGTTTCCGGCGCACCCGGCTCAGCGGCCCTCGAACGGATAGCGATCACCTGCCTGGATCGCCGCGCTGATACGTTGCCGCATCGCGATGGTGTCGGCAGGCTCGCGCTTCAGGAATCGCCGCAGGACGGCGAGCTGCGTCCGCAGCATGTCGCCTTCAAGCACGCCAGCCAGCGCCCGGCGCGCTCCAGTCTCGACCCGGTCGGCAGCGTCGTGCAGGAACACGCGCGCCGCGTCCGCCATCACCGCCGAAGACTCCTGTCCGCGGGCGGCTTCCGCCTTTTGCACGCGACGCAGGGAAGACTCGATCGCGTAGCACTCCATCACGATATCGGAAAGCCCGGCGACGATTTCCTGCTGCTCCGCGAGATGGTCGCGATGCTTTTCAAGCGCCGCCCCCGCCACCAGCAGAAACGTTTTCTTCACTCCGGCCAGGATGCGCTCCTCTTCAGCCCACGCGCCGGAAGGAGGCTCGTCGAACGACGGCCCGGCGAGAATTTCCTCGCGCAGTTTCGCGCCGGCTTGCAGCAGCGGCAATGTGCCCGAGGTCGCGCGCTTCATCAACATCTGTACGATGAGCATGCGGTTGATTTCGTTGGTGCCCTCGAAGATGCGATTGACGCGCGAATCGCGATACTCGCGCGCCACCGGATAATCTTCGTGAAAACCGTAGCCGCCGAAAATCTGCACGGCTTCATCGACGACGAAATCAAGCAGCTCCGATCCATAGATCTTGCTGATCGAGCTCTCAATCGCGTATTCCTCGAAAACTTTCATCGATTGCTGCGATTTGTCGGCTCCATCGCCGGCCGCGGAGATGGCGCGGTCCATCAGCCCGGCGGAACGGTAAATCATCGATTCCACGGCAAAAATGCGAATCGCCATTTCGGCCAGCTTCGCGCGGATCAGTCCGAAATTACCGATAGGCTTGCCGAAGGCCGTGCGCTCCTTCGCGTATTTCGAGGCGGTTTCGAGCGACCGCTTGGCTCCCCCGGTGCAGTAGGCGCCAAGACTGAATCTCCCCGCGTTCAAGATGTTGAACGCGACGATGTGCCCGCGGCCAATGTCGTGCAATAAATTTTCCTTGGGCACCTGGCAATTTTCGAAAAAGAGAGCCGTCGTCGAGCTGCCCTTGAGGCCCATCTTTTTTTCTTCCGCGCCAGTTGAAAATCCCGGGAACGCGCGCTCCACGATGAAGCACGAGAATTTTTCGCCGTCCACTTTCGCGAATACGATGTAGACGTCCGCGAATCCGCCGTTGGTGATCCACATCTTTTGCCCGTTCAGGATATACGAGCGCCCGTCCGGTGAAAGCACCGCGCGCGTGCGCGAGTTCTGCGCGTCGGAACCCGCCTGCGGCTCGGACAGGCAATACGCGGCCAACTTTTCCCCGGTGGCGAGCAACGGAAGATATTTCTTCTTTTGTTCTTCGGTGCCGAAGAAAACGATCGGAAGCGTTCCGATCCCGGAGTGGCCCCCGTGGCTCACGCCAAACGAGGCATACGCCGACAAATTTTCCGCAAGCTGCACGCTCGATACTTTGTCGAGCCCCGCTCCGCCGTACTCCTCGGGCACGCCTCCGCCGAGCAGGCCGATCTCCCCCGCTTTCTTCAGCAACTGCGCCAACAGCCCGGGCTTATGTTGTTCGAGGTCAGGGATGAGGGGAACGACTTCGTTGCGGACAAACTCTTCGGCGGTCCGGCCAATGAGTTTTTGATCGTCCGTCAGGTCCGCGGGTGAGAAGACATCTTCCGGTTTGCACGCTTCCACCAGAAAACTGCCCCCGCGGGACGCCGTTCGCGGCAGCGAGGTTGTGGCCATGATCCCTCCCGAATCGGAAAGTTTCTGGTAGCACAGGCTTCAGCCTGTGGGCTTTTCCGAGAGTGCCAGGAACCAAACAACACAGGCTGAAGCCTGTGCTACTAGACCCGCACCCAATCACGACCGCTAGCGCAATCAGGCCGCGCCGGCGGCCGTCATGATCTCGCCGATATAGGCCGCAGGCAAACTGTGCTCGCCCGCGCCTTCGAGGATTGCCTGCAAATAATGCGCCGACGGGCGCAGTCCTTTTTCCACTTTCGACGCGATGTAAATCTGCGCTGGAACGGGCTGGCCGCCTTCGGGCGTCACCTGCACTTCGATGCGCCGGTAGTGTTCCGGGACGCCTTCATAACGGTCCAGGCTGCGAAAGGCGCCTTCCTCAATCTTATATAACACGCCGTGCACGGTTTTTCCTGCTGCGGGTTGTATATTGGCGCCGGCGGTTCCCCCGCGGACTTTCTTGTTGAAACGCAATTCGTAATTCGGCAAATGCGCGTTGTGTTCTTCCAAAACGTTTCCAACCCGCGAACGCATTTGCGTGCGATTCATGTTGCTGCCATAAGCAAAATGCCAGACGGTTCTAGGAGCCATATTTCCTTTCTCGATGACTGGGACGGACGGTGAGTCGTGTAGGCAATCATTGTATCGAGGTTAAGGCGCGAGGGCAAACTTCAAGCCGCGTGGAGCTGTATCCGTTTGAACAACCGCGCAGGCGAAGAGGTCGCCCGCATGGCGTGATCCCGCAAACCGGGAGTATTCTCTTTCCATATTGATTGGGGCAACAAGCCGCTTTACGAGAAGCCGGCTTCACGAGACTTGGCGAACGCCGCGTCTTAAATCGATGTTAGGCGACGTTCGTGTTCGACTCAGAAGCAGTTTGGGCACGAATCGCCCAGAGGGTCTCTCGAACGCATTCCGGGTTTAACCCGGCAGA
>Ga0208981_1000179_pt1 | contig 10497 bp, 8 predicted proteins | sample MedBloCAOM1_M1_FD_187839 | JGI IMG/M metagenome (GOLD analysis project Ga0208981, IMG submission 187839) | Forest soil microbial communities from El Dorado National Forest, California, USA - Mediterranean Blodgett CA OM1_M1 (SPAdes) (version 2) | ecosystem: Environmental > Terrestrial > Soil >... | reverse complement strand
ATCGTCCGGCGTGACCTTGACCGTAATTCCCGCTCTCATCATGAGAGCTTGAACTGCTTCGGACGATTTGGGAATCGCCCGATTGAATCAGACCACTAGATCCGCGGGCTGGCCATCCCTGGACCGGTGGCCGGCCCGTCTTCATTGGCGTTGGCAGGCTCCCGCCATCGGCGCAATCGCGGTGGCCGCGGCAGCGCTGGCAGTCGCCCCGCTGGTGAGCCTCATCGTCCTTGCGTTCGGGGATACCGGCGATCTCTGGGCCCATCTCGCACGCTACGTGATACCGCCCGCGCTCATGCAAACCGCGCTCCTCCTCGCCGGGGTCGCCGCAATAACGACCATCGTGGGCGCCGGCACCGCCTGGACCGTCACCACCTTCGCCTTTCCCGGACGCGATGCGCTGACCTGGCTGCTGCCGTTGCCGCTGGCGATCCCGACCTACATCGTGGCTTACGTTTACGTCGATATTCTCGACGCCCTCGGTCCGGTGCAATCGACGCTGCGTGCGATTTTCGGATGGCGCTCCGCCGCCGACTATCGTTTTCCGAATATCCGCTCGCTCGGCGGCGCGATCCTGCTGTTTAGTTTCGTGCTCTATCCCTACGTCTACCTCGCCGCGCGCGCGATGTTTCAGACCCAAGGCCGGCTCTTTACCGAAGCCGCACGGATGCTGGGGGCGCAACCATGGGAGCTTGCACGGCGCATCACCTTTCCGCTGGCACGACCCGCGATTGCCGTGGGCGCCGCGCTGGCCTTGCTCGAGACGCTCAACGACATCGGCGCCAGCGAGTATCTCGGGGTGCAGACCCTGACGCTCTCGATCTTCACCACCTGGCTCAATCGCGGAAGTCTCGCGGGAGCGGCGCAGATGGCCTGCCTCCTGCTGGTGATCGTTGCGGCGCTGATCGTGCTCGAGCGTTACGGCCGTCAACGTCGGGCTTTTACCGCGTTGGGCACCGACGGCCGGCTGGCGTCGCGGATCACGCTTGCGGGGCCGGGGCGATGGATCGCGGCAGGCGCCTGCTTCTTGCCGGTCCTACTCGGCTTCCTGCTGCCCGCAGGCTACCTGCTGCGCGAGGTGATCGGGCGTGGCCTGCTCGCCGGTTTCGACACCAATCTCGTCCGCTATACACTGACAACGGTGGCGCTCGCCTCGACCGCGACCGCGATCACGCTGGTGGTGGGTTTCTTGGCGGTCACGGCGCTGCGATACACAAAGCGACCGACGATTGCAGGCTGCGTGAACATCGCCGGCATCGGTTACGCCGTGCCAGGGACGGTGCTTGCGCTCGGGTTGCTTTCGCCCCTCGTTGTGGTGGACGACGCCATCAACGCTTTGATTCGGGCCTTCACCGGCCAAGGGATCGGCCTCCTCCTGACCGGTTCGGCCGCCGCTCTCGTCATCGCCTATGTGATTCGGTTCCTCGCGATCGCCACAGGCTTCGCACAAGCCGGATTTTCCCGAATCCCAATCGAGTTCGACGACGTGGCGCGCCTGCTCGGCGCGGAGGCCGGAACGCTGGCGCGCACGATCCATCTGCCCCTGGCACGCCCGGCGATCTGGGGGGCGGCCTTACTCGTCTTCGTCGATTGCCTCAAGGAGCTACCGGCGACGCTGCTGCTGCGTCCGCTCAACGTCGAAACGCTTTCGACCTATATCTACCAGTTCGCGACCCGCGGCAGCTTCGAGCAAGGCTCGCTCGCGGCGCTCATCATCGTCGCCGTCGGGATCCTGCCGGTCATCCGCATCACCCGGTATACCGACGCGACCACGCCGCACGACGGCGCGCGGCCGTAGCGCCGTCGTGGCGGGCCCTGCCGGTGGCGACGGAGATTGCAGCCTTTACCGCAGCGCGGTAGAAAATTCTGCCGGACGGCAGGCCGTGGGCCGTCTCCCACGGCCTGCGTCCTAATCCAAGCGGGGAATTCATGAACAAGGTCTATCCCGACGCCCAGGCAGCGCTCGCCGGCCTGTTGCGGGACGGCATGCTGGTCATGGCCGGAGGGTTCGGGCTTTGCGGTATCCCGGAGGCCTTGATTCTGGCCATCCGCGCGTCGGGGGTCAAGAATCTGACGGTGGTCTCCAATAATGCGGGCATCGATGGCGTCGGCCTCGGCCTCCTCCTCGACACCCGGCAGATCAAGAAAATGATCTCTTCCTATGTGGGGGAGAACAAGACCTTCGCGCAGCAATATCTCGCCGGCGAGCTTGAGATCGAATTCAATCCCCAAGGCACCCTGGCCGAGCGCATCCGCGCCGGCGGCGCCGGCATCCCGGCATTCTTCACCCGCACCGGCGCCGGCACCCTGATCGCGGAAGGCAAGGAGGAGCGCGAGATCGACGGCGAGCGCTACGTCCTGGAGCGCGGGATTGTCGCCGATCTTTCAATCGTCCACGCCTGGATGGGCGACACCGAGGGCAACCTCGTCTACCGCAAGACCGCGCGCAATTTCAATCCGATGATGGCCACTGCCAGCAAGGCGACCGTGGCCGAAGTCGAGCACCTCGTGCAGCCCGGCGATCTCAATCCTGACCACATCATCACACCGGGCGTCTACGTCAAGCGCCTCGTGCACGTTCCCAACGCAGTGAAGCACATCGAGCAGCGTACCGTGCGCAAGCGCACGGCGGCGCCGGCGGCAGCAGGGGAGGAAGTTTGATGGCCTGGACACGCGACCAGATGGCGGAGCGCGCGGCTAAGGAGTTGCGCGATGGATTTTATGTCAACCTCGGCATCGGCATTCCGACGCTGGTATCGAACTACATCCCGGCGGGAATGAGCGTGCAGCTGCAAAGTGAAAACGGCATGCTGGGCTTCGGTCCATTCCCTTACGAGGGCGAAGAGGATCCCGACCTTATCAATGCCGGCAAGCAGACCGTGACCGAGATCCCGACCACGAGCTATTTCTCCTCGGCCGACAGCTTCGCCATGATTCGCGGCGGGCACATCGATCTCTCTATCCTCGGCGCCATGCAGGTGGCCGAAAACGGCGACCTGGCCAACTGGATGATTCCAGGCAAGATGGTGAAGGGCATGGGTGGCGCCATGGACCTCGTGGCCGGCGTCAAGAAGGTCGTCGTGGTGATGGAACATTCCGCCAAGACCGAGCCCAAGCTGCTCAAGCGTTGCAACCTGCCGCTGACCGGAGCGGGCGTCGTCGACATGGTGATCACCGATCTCGGCGTCTTTACCGTCGACAAGAAGGGCGGCGGGGGAATGACCCTGATCGAGCTTGCGCCGGGCTCGACGCTCGACGAGATTCGCAGCAAGACCGAAGCGAATTATGCAGTTGCCAACACCCTTTAGTAGCGATGAAAAGGCCGCGAAAAGCCTGGAAACTACCGCCGGATTAGTTCCTTGAGCGGCCACGAAAGCGTCACAGAGTAACTGCAAGCTTTTCTGATCGGAGCTGCAAGTTTGCCCCTTCGACCTCCCTCGGTATAGTCAGCCGGTTGATCGGCGAGCACTTGAGAAAGACGCGTCGTGACCGCGGCCGTTGGCATCAAACGCCTTGCATTTGTTGTCCTCGGCTTGGCCATTGCCGGCGTTTGCGCTCTCGTGATCTTGCCGTTTCTAATGCCGGCGGACGCCGTGCGCGAGGCTGTCAAAGCGGAAATCCGCACCGTGACGGGCCTCGATCCGGTGCTCCGGGGCGAAGCCTCGGTCTCGCTGTTCCCAACCGGCACGGTGAGCTTTGACGATGTGAGCCTCGAGGACAACCGCACCGGCGCACCGGCGCTCACCGCCGAGAAGGTGGTCGCACGCCTGCGCTTTTTTCCCTTTCTGACCGGGCGCATCGAGATCGCCGACGTTTCGCTGGTGCGCCCGACCATCGCCATCGTCTTCAACGCCGACCGCACGTCGAACTGGTCGGGTCACATCGAAACGCTGGCACGCAACCTCAAGCCCAGCCCCGGCCGGACGTCGTCATTCTCGGAGATCCGAATCGAGGACGGCACCGTCATCCTGCGCGACGAGGCGTACAAGATCATCGAGACGCTCACGAACGTGGAGATGGCGCTCGCCTGGCCGTCAATCTCGCGGAGCTTCGCCGCCACCGGACGCTTCGCCTGGCATGACGAGCCGATCGACGCCACCATCAGCTTCACCGACTTCGTTGCCGCCCTGAACGGCGACCGATCCGGCCTTAAGGTCCGGCTTGCCGGCACGCCGTTCAAGGTTGCGTTCGACGGCTACATTAGCCATCGGCCGACGCTCAAAATGGAAGGCGCCCTTGCCGCCGACGCCGCATCCTTGCGCGACACGCTGCGTTGGGCGGAACAGCAACCTCCGCCGGGGGGTGGGTTCGGCCGCTTCGCGCTCAAGGCGCAAACCAACGTCGTCGGCGGGACCCTCAGCCTGTCTGGCGTCAATGTCGAACTCGACGGCAATACCGCCGAGGGCGTGCTCACATTCGACGGCCGGCAAACCTTGCAGGGAACTCTGGCGGCCGAAGGGCTCGATCTCACCCCATACGTTTCTACGGTCCGTTTGCTGACCAGCGGCGAGCGCGGCTGGGACAGCAAGCCGATTGCACTCGATGGCCTCGACGGCATTCACGTCGATCTCAGGCTCTCGGCCGCCCGCGTCAATGTCGCCGGCGCCAAGCTCGGGCGCACGGCGGTGGCGGCCAATCTGCGGGGCGGCAATCTCACTGTCGCGGTCGGCGAATCCCAGGCCTTTGGAGGGGTGGTCAAGGGCACGTTCGGGCTCGCCAAGTCGCCGAGCGGGGCTGATTTCAAGGCACAGTTGCAGTTCTCCAATATCGATCTCGAGCAATGTCTCGGCGAGATGTTCGGCATTCGACGGCTCGAGGGCAAAGGCAATCTCGGACTGACGATCGATAGTTCCGGCAGCAGCGTTTACGACCTGACCAAAGGTCTCAACGGCACGGCGGGCCTGACGAGCCGCGGAGGCGCTATCGCGGGTTTCAACGTGGAGCAGTTGCTCAAACGCATCGAGCGCCGGCCGCTCTCCGGCGGCGGCGAATTCCGTACCGGCAAAACGCCGTACGAGACGCTGACGGTCAACCTGAAGATCATTCAAGGCGTGGCGAACATCGAAGAGGTTCGCATGGAAGGTCCGAACGTCGGGCTCGCGTTGACGGGTTCAGCATCGATTCCCGCCCGCGAACTCGACCTCAGAGGGACCGCGAGCCTGCTGTCGGTCGCCGCGCGCGGCACGAGCGCTGCCGCACCGGCGTTCGAACTGCCCTTCATGGTGCAGGGTCCATGGGACGATCCGATCATATTGCCGGACCCGCAGAGCCGCATCCAACGCTCGGGGGCGGCGCAACCCATCCTGGACGCGGTCCGCAACCGCAGCGCACGTGATTCGGTCCGCTCGGCGATCGAGCGGCTGACGGGCGTGACCTCCGATCCCTCGGCCCCTCCCCCGACGGCGGCGCCGAACCTGACAGGGAATTCCGCGCCGGTTGAAAGCGCGCCGGCTGTGGAGACCGCCGAGCCGCCGCAGGACGTGCCGCGACCCGCGCAGTGACCGATCCCCTCACTTGACGGCAAGGCCGCCGACACTGTCGCGCCCGATATCGTGAAATTTGGTGAGCAAGGACGCCGCGGCGATCCCGGTCGCGACGATTGCGATCATAATCGAGCAAATGGCATTGATCTCCGGTTTCACGCCGAGCCGGATTTGCGAATAGATGCGGATTGGCAACGTGGTCGCGCCGGGGCCGGTGGTGAAGCTGGCGATCACCAGATCGTCCAGCGACAGCGTGAAAGCGAGCATCCAGCCCGACGCCAGCGCAGGCGCGATCAACGGCAACGTCACGGTCAGAAAGGTCCTCAGCGGCGGGCAGCCGAGATCCATCGCCGCCTCTTCGAGACTAGTGTCGAAGGTCAGGAGCCGCGATTGCACGACCACCGTGACGAAGCAGGCGGTCAGCGTGGTGTGGGCGATCGTGATGGTCCAAAAGCCGCGATCGATATCGACCGCCACGAACAAGAGCAGCAGCGAAAGCCCGGTGATCACCTCCGGCATCACCAAGGGTGCGTAGATCATGCCGGAAAACAGCATGCGCCCGCGGAAGCGCCCGAACCGCACCAGTGCGATGGCCGCGAGCGTACCGAGCACCGTCGCGGCGGTGGCGGACAACAAGGCGATGCGCAGCGTGACCCAGGCAGACTCGAGCATGGCGCGATCGTCGAGCAACTCGACGTACCAGCGTGTCGACCAGCCGCCCCAAACGGTGACGAGTCGCGAGCCGTTGAACGAATAGGTCACCAGAATGACGATCGGCAGATAGAGGAAGGCCAGCCCCAGCGCGACCGAGCCGATATTGAACCAGGACGCTTTGCGCAAGGTCAGCGTCCTTCCGTGAGATAGCGCGCCTGCATTTGCTGGTAGACCGCGAGCGGCACGACCAGCAGGAAGAGCAGGACCACCGCAACCGCGGACGCCACCGGCCAGTCCTTGTTGGCGAAAAACTCCGTCCACAGGGTCTGGCCGATCATCAGGGTCTGCGAGCTGCCGAGGAGATCGGGGATGACGAACTCTCCCACGATCGGAATGAAGCAAAGCACCGCTCCGGCGATCACGCCCGGCAGCGACAGCGGAAGCGTGATCAGCCAGAACGCTTTCCACCACGGACAGCCGAGATCGGCGGCCGCCTCGATCAGCGTCTCGTCCATCTTTTCCAGCGTCGCATAGATCGGCAATACCATGAAGGGGAGGTAGGAATAGACGATACCGATGTAGACCGCCGTATCGGTCGAAAGCCACACGGGTGGTTCATCGACGATGCGCAAGGCAAGCAAGACCTGATTCAGCAGGCCCTCGCGTTGGAGGATGTTCACCCACGCATAGATGCGGATCAGAAACGACGTCCAGAACGGCAGCACGACCAGCACGAACAGCGTGGGCTGCCAGCGCCTCGGCGCACGCGCGATGCCGTAGGCGAGCGGGAAGCCGATCAGGAGCAGCAGGACGGTCGAGCAAGCGGCAATCTCGAGACTCTTGAGATAGGAGGCGAGGTAGAGCCAGTCGGAAGCGATGAAGGCGTAGTTTTCGAATGAAAGCGCGGCGACGAATGCTTTTAATCCCTCCCAACCCGCGGCCGGATCGAACACGGGTGTGTAAGGCGGCTGCGCGATCGCCGTGTGCGACAGGCTGATCTTCAGCACGATCAGGAAGGGAACGAGAAAGAAGGCGATGAGCCAGAGATAAGGGACGAGCACGACCAGCCGTGCGCCCCATGTCTGATTTTGGGCGCCGCCCTCGTTCACCGTCCCCGCCATCCCATCGCCCTCGCCTATTGCGTCAACACCATTGCCGCCTCCGGTGCCCAGGTCAGCCACACGCGGTCATCCCAGTCGATCGGCCGCTCGACCAGCCGCGTCACGTTGGCGACAGCGGCCTTCAGGACTGAGCCGGTAGCGAGTCGCACCTTGTAGACCGAGAGGTCGCCGAGATAGGCGATATTCTCCACCTGGCCGGCGACACAGTTCTCGCCGGCCGACGGTGGCGGCTCGCGCCCGATGCGTATTTTCTCGGGCCGTATCGCCACCCACACGGTGTCGCCCGGTTTGGCATCGGGGCACGTGAGGCCGCGCAGGTGCCCGGCGGCGGCGCTCGCGATCCCCGTTCCGGACGCTTCCGCGTCGGTAACGCGGCCTTCGATCAAGTTGATGTCGCCGATGAAGTCCGCGACCCAGCGCGAATTCGGCCGCTCGTAGATTTCGGTCGGCGTGGCGACCTGGATCAGGCGGCCATGGTCCATGACGCCGATGCGGTCGGCGACCGTCATCGCCTCCTGCTGGTCGTGGGTGACGATGATGAAGGTGAGACCCAGCTTCTCCTGCAGCTGCATCAGCTCGAACTGCGTTTCGCCGCGCAGCTTCTTGTCGAGCGCCGCAAGCGGCTCATCTAGCAAAAGGACGCGCGGCCGCTTCACCAGCGAGCGCGCGAGCGCAACGCGCTGACGCTGACCCCCCGAGAGCTGGTGCGGTTTGCGCCCGGCGAAGCCTTCGAGCCGCACGAGCTTGAGCATCTCCTCGACACGGGCTGCGATCTCTGACTTCGAGAGGGCCTCCTGCTTGAGTCCGAAGGCGACGTTGCCCTCGACCGTGAGGTGCGGAAACAACGCATAGCTCTGGAACATCATATTGACCGGCCGCCGATAGGGCGGCACCCGGGCGATATCCTCCCCGTCGAGCAGGATGCGTCCCTCGTCCGGCGTCTCGAAGCCCGCAAGCAGGCGCAGCAGCGTGGTCTTGCCGCACCCGGACGGACCGAGCAGGGCGAAGAATTCGCCCGCGAAAATATCGAGGGACACGCGCTCAACCGCGGCGATACCGGCGAAGCGCTTGCTCACGCCGTCGAACCGGAGAAGCGCCCGCGCCGCGGAGTCCGACCACGGCGCGAACGTTCTTCGCGTATTCCGTCTGTCCGGGTCGTTGCTCGCGCTCGCATTCCCCATGTCGCCACGCTAACGGCACGCGACGCGGGGCTCAACACCCGTCATGCGCGCGCTCGGATTGGATTGGTCAACTGCCGCGTCCTCGATCTTGACCAAACACGTTAGCTCAGCGTGCGTGCGACGGCGTCGCGCCAGCCCGCCCATTTGCGCTCGCGCGTGGCGGCGTCCATCTGCGGCTCGAAGCGCCGCTCGCACTGCCAGCTGGCGGCAAAGCCCGGCAAATCCGGGCACACGCCCGCGGCCTGGCCCGCGAGATAGGCCGCGCCGAGCGCCGTGGTCTCCATCACGATCGGACGATCGACGGGCGCGGCCAGAATGTCGGCGAGGAACTGCATGGTGAGGTCGCTCGCCGCCATGCCGCCATCGACCCGCAACACCGTGTCCGCCTCCGCCGCCGGCCAATCGGCGCGCATCGCCTCGAGCAGGTCGCGGGTCTGATAGCCCACCGCCTCGAGCGTGGCGCGCGCAAGCTCCGCCACGCCCGACTTGCGGGTGAGACCGTAGAGCGCGCCCCGTGCATTCGCATCCCACCATGGCGCGCCGAGCCCGACGAATGCCGGAACCAGATAGACCTGCTCCGCCGGATCGGCAGCGGCGGCCAGCGCGTTCACGTCGGGCGCCGCGCCGATCACCTTGAGCGCGTCGCGCAGCCATTGCACGGCAGCGCCGGCGATGAAGATCGCCCCTTCGAGCGCGTAGGTGCGCCGGCCGCCGATCTGATAGGCGATGGTGGTGAGCAGGCGGTTTTTCGATGCGACCAGCTGATCGCCGGTGTTGATCAGCGCGAAGCAGCCGGTGCCGTAGGTCGATTTCACCATGCCGGGCGCAAAGCAGCCCTGCCCTACCATCGCCGCCTGCTGGTCGCCGGCGATGCCCAGGATGCGGATCGGCCCGCCGAAGATCTCGGTGGTGCCGAAGTCGTCCGCGCAATCGCGCACCTGCGGCAAGAGCGCATCGGGGACGTCAAACAATCGGCAGAGCTCCGGGTCCCAGCTCCCGCGGTGAATATTCAACAGCAAGGTACGGGACGCGTTGGTCGCATCGGTGGCGTGCACCTTCCCGGCGGTGAGCCGCCACAGCAGGAAACTGTCCACGGTCCCGAAGGCAAGCCGCCCCGCGCACGCCGCCGCGTGTGCCCCCTCGACGTGATCGAGCAGCCACGCGATCTTGGTGGCAGAGAAATAGGGATCGAGCAGGAGGCCGGTACGCGCCGCGATCGCGGGCTCGTCCTGCCGCAGCTCGGCGCAGCGGTCCGCCGTGCGCCGATCCTGCCATACGATGGCATTGTGAATCGGACGGTTGGTCGCCCGGTCCCAGATGATCGTGGTCTCGCGCTGGTTGGTGATCCCGAGCGCCGCGATGTCCCTGGCCTCGGCTCCGGCGCGCGCCATGGCCGCGCGCACGGTTGCCAAGGTTGCCGACCAGATCTCTTCAGGATCGTGCTCGACCAGTCCGGGCGCAGGATAAATCTGGTGCAGTTCCTGCTGCGCCCTCGCGACCGGCGCGAGCGCGGCATCGAACAGGATCGCGCGGGTCGAGGTCGTCCCCTGATCGATCGCAAGAAGGTAATCCGGCACGCTCGCTCTCCGCGGTCACGGCATATTCAGCGGAAGTGGACATCGGTTTTGGATCAGCAATCAAGCCTGCGCAGGGTGATCATGGGTTCGTTTGGCCAAAACGCTGTCTTGTCTCATGCGCCGGCGCCGACCATGGCCGCCATGAACTTTGCCAATCGCTCCCGCTCTTCGAGCGAAAAGCGCAAGCCCAGCTTGGTGCGCCGCCACAGCACGTCGTCCTCGGTCTGCGCCCATTCCCGATCCATCAGATAGCGCACCTCGGCGCCGGTAAGGCCGGCACCGAAGCAGGGTCCGAGATCCTCCAGCCGTCGCGCCGGCCCAAGGACGCGCTCGACCCTGGTGCCATACGTGCGCACCAGCCGCCGCGCATGCTCCTCGCTCAGAAACGGCCGCGACTTGCGGGTCTTGGCGACGAGCGCCTCGAAGCCATTGTGGGGGAATTCGCCGCCCGGCAGGTGCGACTCCCGCGTCCAGGCCGGCC
>Ga0208981_1000178_pt1 | contig 10499 bp, 9 predicted proteins | sample MedBloCAOM1_M1_FD_187839 | JGI IMG/M metagenome (GOLD analysis project Ga0208981, IMG submission 187839) | Forest soil microbial communities from El Dorado National Forest, California, USA - Mediterranean Blodgett CA OM1_M1 (SPAdes) (version 2) | ecosystem: Environmental > Terrestrial > Soil >... | reverse complement strand
GAGGGTGTTTGACATATGGGTGATCGCCACCATCTTGGTGCGATCGGTCAGGAGCTTCTCGAAGTCGTCGATGAGGAAATTGCCCTCGTCGTCCACCGGCGCCCATTTGATCACCGCGCCCTGCCGCTCGCGCAGGAAATGCCAGGGCACGATGTTGGAATGGTGCTCCATGATCGAGAGCACGATCTCGTCGCCCGGCTTGATGCGCTCGCGTCCGAACGTGTAGGCGACCAGGTTGATCGCTTCCGTGGCGTTGCGGGTGAAGATGATCTCTTCCGTCCGCGCCGCGTTGAGGAAGGCCCGCACCTTCTCGCGCGCGCCCTCATAGGCCTCGGTCGCCGCGTTGGCGAGATAATGCAGTCCGCGGTGCACATTGGCATATTCGGACGTGTAGGCCTGGTGCAGACGATCGAGCACGGCCTGGGGCTTCTGCGCCGAGGCCGCGTTGTCGAGATAGACCAGCGGCTTGCCATAGACCTCGAGCGCCAGCGCGGGAAAATCCGCCCGCACCCGAGCCACGTCATAGCTGCCATTGGCCACGGCCGGGTGCATGGTCATCCTCGCGCCTTGAGCCAAGTCTCGACGCGGCCCATCAAGACCTCGCGCAATCCCGCATGCGCGATGCCGTCGACCGCCTCGCCCACGAAAGCCTGAATCAGCAGAGCCTCGGCCTCCTTCGCAGGAATGCCGCGCGCCATCAGATAGAACAGAAGATTGTCGTCGAGCCGGCCGGCGGTCGCCCCGTGGCCGCATTGCACGTCGTCGGCGAAGATTTCGAGCTCGGGCTTGTTGTCGGCCTCGGCATTGTCCGAGAGCAGGAGCGCCTGCGTCATCATCCGGCCGTCGGTCTTCTGCGCCTCCGGCCGCACGACGATCTTGCCCTGGAAGACGCCGCGGCTTTCACCGTCGAGCACCGACTTGAACACTTCGCGGCTTTCGCAGCCGGGCGCCGCATGATCGACCACCAGCGTGGTGTCGACGTGCTGGCGATCCTTGATGAGGTTGGCGCCGGCGATGCGCGCCTTCGAGCCCTCGCCCGCGCAATGCAGGAAGAGCTGATTGCGCGTGACCGCGCTGCCGGTGGTGAAGGCGAAGTCGCCATAATGCGCCTGCGCGCCGATCGTGGCGGTCACGGTGGAAATGTGCAGCGCCGCCGCACCCTCGCGGCCGATCTTGATGCGTTCGACCTGCGCGCCATCGCCGATCGACAGCTCGAGCGCCGTATTGACCTGGTAGTCGAGCCCGGCCGGGCCGTCGAAGGTCTCGATCAGCGTCACCTGCGCGCCCGGCTCGACGAAGACGAGCGTGCGCGGAAACATCGCGGCCGGCGCGTCGCCCGAAAAAACATGGGCCAGGTGGATCGGCTTCTCGACGCGGGCGCCCTTCCTCACCCGCAGCACGACGCCGCCGGTCATGAAGGCCGCGTTGAGCGACAGCGCGATATCCTGCTCGTCGGCGATCTGGTCCTGCCGGGCGCTCAATTGATCGCCGAGCCAGGCGAACAGCTCGACCAGCGCGACGCCGGGATCGGTGTTCTTGGCGTCGCTCAACGCCGGCACATAGGCGCCGTTGACGATCGCGATGCGGTGGGCCTCGATCCCAGGCAGGATGTCGGCGAGCGCCTGCTTCTCGGCGCGCGGCGCACCCGCGAGCGGCTTGGCGTCCCGCATCAGCGCGCGCAGATCGGTGTATTTCCACGCCTCGATGCGCCGGTGCGGCAGGCCGGCCGCCTCGAAGCGGCTGAACGCCGCCTCGCGCCGGGCCGCGACATCGCGGCCGCCGGGCAGGCGCGCCTTGACGGCCGCGAAACTCTCGGCGAGGCCGGTCTCGGCCGCGGTCCTGATGCGGGGCGTCTCGACGTTCATGGCCTTATGCCGCCTCGTCCTGGTATCCGGCATAGCCCTTGGCTTCGAGCTCGAGGGCAAGCTCCTTGCCGCCGGTGCGCACGATGCGGCCCTTCGACAGCACATGCACGATATCGGGCACGATGTGATCCAGGAGCCGCTGATAATGGGTGATGACAATCATGGCGCGCTCGGGCGAGCGCAGCCGGTTGACGCCGTTCGCCACCACCTTGAGGGCGTCGATGTCGAGGCCGGAATCGGTCTCGTCGAGAACGCCCAGCTTGGGCTCGAGCAGCGCCATCTGGAGAATCTCGTTGCGCTTCTTCTCGCCGCCGGAAAATCCGACATTGACCGGCCGGCGCAGCATCTCCTGGTCGATATCGAGCTTCTTCGCCGCCTCGCGCACGCGCTTGAGGAAGTCGGGCGTGGACAGCTCCGGCTCGCCGCGCTTCTTGCGCTGGGCGTTGAGCGCGGTGCGCAGGAACGTCATGGTGGCGACGCCGGGAATCTCGAGCGGATACTGAAAAGCCAGGAATACGCCCGCGGCGGCGCGCTCGTCGGGCGAGAGCGCGAGCAGATCGACGCCGTCGAACGTCACCGAGCCGCCCGTCACCTCGTAGTCGGCCTTGCCCGCCAGCACATGGGCGAGCGTCGACTTGCCCGAACCGTTCGGGCCCATGATGGCGTGGACCTCGCCCTTGTGCACGGTGAGGTCGAGACCTTTCAGGATCTCGCGGCCGTCGACCGCGACCTGGAGGTTCTTGATTTCGAGCATCGCCAAATCTTTCTTCCTTAAGAGTCGGGTCTTTCTTCCTTAAAAACCGGTCGTTCTTCCTTACAGACTGAAATGCGAGATGATCTCGGCGATCAGCTCGCTCTTCTTGGCGGTTTCGTCGCCGGGCAGGCAGCGCCCGAGCGACTTCCCGCCGACATCGATCTCGCCCTGCTCGCCGACCACGACCGCCATGCCTTCGGAAAAATGCCCCTCGTCGGGCCTTTCCAGCACGAGCCGCGCGCCGTCGAAATAGGCCGCTATGCCATGCTCCTTCAGCTTCCTCGAGGGCGCCACGTCGGCCTCGTAGAAGCCCTTGAGGAACGCGCAGGCCGCGGTGCGCCGCCGCTTGCGTTCCGCTTCCTCCTCGGCCCGCCGCGCCTCGAGCGCGCCCAGCGCCTTGTCGAACTCGGACACCCCCTGCGTCTCCGTTCAGCCGACCGAGCCTTCGAGGCTGATCGAGATCAGCTTCTGCGCCTCGACCGCGAATTCCATCGGCAGCTTCTGCAGCACGTCGCGCACGAAGCCGTTGACCACGAGCGCCACCGCCTCCTCGGCCGAGAGGCCGCGCTGCATGCAGTAGAACAGCGTGTCCTCGGAGATTTTCGAGGTCGTCGCCTCGTGCTCGAACACGGCGGAGGAGTTCTTCGCCTCGATATAGGGCACCGTGTGGGCGCCGCAGTGGTGGCCGATCAGCAGCGAGTCGCAATTGGTGAAGTTGCGCGCGCCGGTCGCGCGGCGATGGGCCTGCACGAGGCCGCGATAGGTGTTGTTGGAGCGGCCGGCCGCGATGCCCTTGGAGATGATCCGGCTGGAGGTGTTCTTGCCGAGATGGATCATCTTGGTGCCGGAATCGACCTGCTGGCGGCCGTTCGAGATCGCGATCGAGTAGAACTCGCCCTGCGAGTTGTCGCCGCGCAGGATGCAGCTCGGATATTTCCAGGTGATGGCGGAGCCGGTCTCGACCTGGGTCCAGGAAATCTTCGAGTTCCGCCCGCGGCAGTCGCCGCGCTTGGTGACGAAGTTGAAGATGCCGCCCCGGCCCTCGCTGTCGCCCGGATACCAGTTCTGCACCGTCGAATATTTGATCTCGGCGTCGTCGAGCGCGACCAGCTCGACCACGGCGGCATGCAGCTGGTTCTCGTCGCGCATCGGCGCGGTGCAGCCTTCCAGATAGCTCACATAGGAGCCCTTGTCGGCGATGATCAGGGTGCGCTCGAACTGGCCGGAGTTCTTCTCGTTGATGCGGAAATAGGTCGACAATTCCATCGGACAGCGCACGCCCGGCGGCACATAGACGAACGAGCCGTCGGAGAAGACCGCCGAGTTCAATGTGGCGAAGAAATTGTCGCTCACCGGCACCACCGATCCGAGATACTTCTTCACGAGATCCGGATGCTCGCGGATCGCCTCCGAGATCGGCATGAAGATCACGCCGGCCTTCTTGAGCTCCTCCTTGAACGTGGTCGCGACCGAGACGGAATCGAAGACGGCGTCGACCGCGATGCGCGACCCCGGCGGCCGCTCGACGCCGGCGAGCATCTCCTGCTCGCGCAGCGGAATGCCGAGCTTCTCATAGGTCTTGAGGATCTCGGGGTCGACCTCGTCGAGCGACTGCAGCGCCTTCCGCTTCGGCGCCGAATAGTAATACATGTCCTGATAGTCGATCTTCGGGTAGTCGACGCGCGCCCAGGTCGGCTCGCGCATGGTCAGCCAGCGGCGATAGGCCTCGAGCCGCCATTCCAGCATCCAGGCCGGCTCGTTCTTCTTGGCGGAAATGAAGCGCACCGTGTCCTCGGACAGGCCCTTGGGGGCCTTGTCCGATTCGATCAGCGTCTCGAAGCCATATTTATATTGGTCGACGTCGATCAGGCGGACCCGATCGACGGTCTCTTGCACGGCCGGCATTCGTCCCTCCGCTGCGGTTTCAAGGACCGCGGGTTGGATTTTGCGTTATGGTGTCGGGCTTGGTTCCGAAACTCACCTCGCGTCAGGCGGCAAGGCCGCGGTTCACCCCACTAGATAAGCGTGAAACCAGCTTCCTCCAAGCGCTAATAAAGCGATCGATCTCGGTTTCCGTGGTGTCCCGGCCCAGGCTCAGGCGGACCGCACCGATGCCCAGTTCCGGCGCCACCCCCATGGCCTTGACCACACGCGAGGCGGTGACCTTGCCGGACGAGCAGGCGGAGCCGGAAGACGCCGCGATGCCGTCGAGATCGAGGGCCATCAGCACGGTTTCGGCCTTGAGGCCGGGAAGCGCGAACAAAGTGGTATTGGGTAGCCTCTCGGCGCCCGACCCGAAGATCACGGTATTGGCCGCAACCGCCATGAGACCGGCCTCCAGGCGCTCGCGCAAGGCCCTGACCAGAACCCCGTCGGCCCCAAGGGCCGCCGCTGCGGCCCCGGCCGCCGCCCCGAAGCCCGCAATGGCCGCCACATTCTCGGTACCGGCCCGGCCGCCGCGCTCCTGCCCGCCCCCCTTGATGAGGGGATCGGCAAGATGCAACGCCTGGGACGACCGGACGAGCGCGCCGACGCCCTGCGGGCCCCCCAGCTTATGCCCGGAAATCACCAGAAGGTCCGCTCCCAGGGCATTGATATCGCATGGAATCCGCCCCGCCGTCTGCACCGCATCGACATGCAGTAGGCCACCGGACGCATGGACCATCGCGGCCGCCGCCGCCACCGGCTGCAGCACGCCGGTTTCGTTGTTGGCATGCATGATCGAAACGAGCAGGCGCTGCCCGGCAGTCGCGAGTTCCCGCAGACGCGCCTCAAGAGCGGATAAATCGACGATTCCTTGCGATGTTACGGGTATCTCTTCGATCTTTTCGCGAGCAAAGCGCCCGCCGCTGGCGACCGACGGATGCTCGATGGCGCTGACCAGGAGGCGGTCGAGCGGCTGGCGGTCGCCGGGACGCTCGATCGCCGGACCCAGCGCCAGGCCATTGGCCTCGGTTCCGCCCGAGGTGAAGACCACGTTGCCGGCGTCCGCGCCGACCAGGGCGGCCACCTGCTCACGTGCCGTCTCGACCAGATGCCGGGCCGCGCGCCCTTCCGCATGGACAGACGACGGATTCCCCAGCTGGTCGAGGGCCGCAAGCATGGCGGCGCGCGCGGCCGGCCGCAGCGGCGCCGTGGCGTTCCAATCGAGATAAATGCGTTCCGTCATCTTCTTCCCGGGGCCGTCACGGCACATATAAACCTTGCAATTCGCCCCGCCTCTCGTGTTAGAAAGCGCCGGCCCACGCGCGACGGAATCTCGCGCCGCAGCCCCCCGGGATCTTCCGAGAAATTGGAACGTTTCCAAACCGTTACGGCGACATGCGCGTTCCGTCAAGCGCGCCGTAACCTTCGGCTTCGCAGCAGCCGGGATCGAGGTCCATAACCATGCCCGAGGTCATTTTCACCGGATCCGCCGGACGGATCGAAGGCCGCTTTCACCCGGCGCGCCAGAAGAATGCGCCGATCGCCATCATCCTGCACCCGCATCCGCAATTCGGGGGCACGATGAACCACCCGATCATCTATCAGCTCTATTACGCCTTCGCGCACCGTAATTTCGCGGTGCTGCGGTTCAATTTCCGCGGCGTCGGCCGCAGCCAGGGCTCGTTCGACCACGGCACCGGCGAATTGTCGGACGCCGCCTCGGCGCTCGACTGGGCGCAGTCGATCAATCCGGAGGCCCGCAGCTGCTGGATCGCGGGTTTCTCCTTCGGGGCCTGGATCGGCATGCAGCTCCTGATGCGGCGGCCCGAGATCGAGGGCTTCATCTCGATCGCGCCGCCGGCCAATCTCTACGACTTCTCGTTCCTCGCCCCCTGCCCGTCGTCGGGCCTGATCATCCACGGCGACAAGGATGCGGTGGTGCCGCCGAAGGATGTGACCGGCCTGGTCGACAAGCTCAAGACCCAGAAGGGCATCGTGATCGAGCAGAAGGTCGTGCCCGGCGCCAATCATTTCTTCGACGCCAAGATCGAGCCGCTGATGATCTCGGTCAGCGGCTATCTCGACAAGCGGCTCGCGCCCGGCGCCGAGACGCGGCCGGAGCCGCGCGGACGGCGCACCGGATAGTCCTCTCGAACATCCCTGCGGCGAGTTGGCGATGGCGACTCGGACGTATCTGGTAATCGCGGCGGGGCTGGTTCTGGCCGCGGTTGCGGCCGGGTACGGGGCCCTGCGCTACATGATGGCCGTTCCCGGGGTCCCGCATAAGGGCGAGCTACCGCCTCTGCGGCCAGAAGAAGGCACGCTCGCGGCAGCGCTTAAAAAGCACATCGAGGCGATCGCCACGCGCGAGCACAACATCGCGCATTATGACGAGCTCGAGAAAGCCGCGCGGTATATCGAAGCAACGCTTGGCTCCTACGGCTACGTCGTCAACCGGCAAAGCTTCGCCGTCGACGGCAAGACGGTCCGCAACATCGACGTAATCATCGAGCCGCAAAGCGGCCTTGCGGCACCGGAAGTGCTCGTCGTCGGGGCCCATTACGATAGCGCCGCCACGGCGCCGGGCGCCAACGACAATGGCACCGGCACGGCCGCCGTCATCGAGCTCGCGCGGCTTCTCGGCGACCTGAGGGGAAGCACGAAGCGGCGCATCCGCCTCGCGCTTTTCGTCAACGAGGAGCCGCCCTACTTCCAGACGCCCGACATGGGGAGCTTGCGCTACGCGCAGGCCCTCGCGGCGCAAAACGAGCGGGTCGTGGCGATGTATTCGCTCGAAACGCTCGGCTACTACTCGGACAAGCCGGGCAGCCAGCAATACCCCGGCCCCTTCGGCATGATGTTCCCGGACCGAGCGAATTTCATCGCCTTCGTCGGCATGCTGGGCTCACGGCCATTGGTGCGGGAGACGGTGCGATCGTTCCGGTCCCATACCGCATTCCCGACCATCGGTGGAGTGGCGCCCGCGAGCCTCGAGGGAATCGGCTGGTCCGATCATTGGGCCTTCGCGGAGCAGGGATTTCCGGCCGTGATGATCACCGACACGGCGCTGTTTCGCTATCCGCACTACCACCAGCCGACCGACACGCCCGACAAGGTGGATGTCGAGAAGCTCGCCCGCGTGGTGAAGGGAATCGAGCGCGTCATCCGCGACGCGGCGCGGTGACGCCCTCCCCCTCACACATTCATCTGGGTGATGAACTTGGTGTTGAGATAGGCCGCGAGTGCGTCGGCGCCGCCTTCGGTGCCGTAGCCCGAATCCTTGACGCCGCCGAAGGGCACTTCGGGCAGCGCCAGGCCGTGATGATTGATTGAGATCATGCCGGTCTCGATCGCGTTGCCGAGCGCCGCCGCGGTTTTTTCGGAACGCGTATACGCATAGGCCGCGAGCCCATAGGGCAGCCGGTTCGCTTCCGTGACCATCTCGTCGAAGGTCTCGAAGGAGCCGATCACGGCCACCGGCCCGAACGGCTCCTCGTTCATGATCCGCGCCTCGCGCGACACGTTGGTCAGCACGGTCGGCTCGAAGAAATAGCCCTTGTTGCCGATGCGCCGGCCGCCGGTCTCGAGCTTCGCACCCTTGGCGACCGCGTCGCCCACGAAGGCCTCCAGCGCGTCGAGCCGCCGGCTGTGCGCGAGCGGGCCCATGCGGGTCTTCTCGTCCAGGCCGTCGCCCACCTTGATCGCCTTGGCGCTGGTCACGAACTTGCCGACGAACTCGTCGTAGACCGGCTTCTGCACCATGAACCGCGTGGGTGCGACGCAGACCTGGCCGGCGTTGCGGAACTTGTTGGCGCTCAGGATCTTCACCGCCGTGTCGACGTCGGCATCGGCGAACACGATCGCGGGCGCGTGGCCGCCGAGCTCCATGGTGACGCGCTTCATGTGCTGGCCCGCCAGCATCGCGAGCTGCTTGCCGATCGCGGTCGAGCCGGTGAAGGAGATTTTCCGGATGGTCGGATGCGGGATGAGATAGGACGAGATATCGCCCGGCACGCCGAACACCAGGTTGACGGCGCCGGCCGGAACGCCGGCCTTCACATAGGCGTCGATGAGCCCGGCGCAGGCGGCCGGCGTCTCCTCGGGTCCCTTGATGATGATCGAGCAGCCGGCGGCGAGCGCCGCCGAGACCTTGCGGACCGCCTGGTTGATCGGGAAATTCCACGGCGTGAAAGCGGCGACCGGGCCGACCGGCTCCTTGATCTCGAGCTGATAGACGCCGTCCTGGCGCGCCGGGATCGTACGGCCATAGGCGCGGCGCGCCTCCTCGGCGAACCAGTCGATGACGTCGGCACCGGCGAGCGTCTCGCCCTTGGCCTCGACCAGCGGCTTGCCCTGCTCCATGGTCATCAGGCTCGCGATCTCGCCTGCGTTCGCGCGCAGGATATCGGCGGCCTTGCGCATCGTCTTGTAACGGTCGAAGGCCGAGACTTTCCGCCAAGTCGCGAAGCCCTTCTCGGCGGCGGCGAGCGCGAGGTCGAGATCCGCTTTCTCCGCATGCGCCACGGTGCCGATCGCCTCGCCGGTCGCGGGGTTGAGCACCGGAATGGTCTTCCCGCTCGCGGCCGGCCGCCAGGTGCCGTCGATCAAGAGCTGCACGTCGGAATACATGGCTGATCTCCTTCGCAAGGGCCGGCACGCCGGTTCCAAAAACCCATCACGCGGCCCGGCATCTTTTATCGGCGGCCGACCGCAATGGAAAGCAGGGTTTCCGGCCCGGCCTCAGCCGCCGTTGGCGACCACCCCGCCCGTGCGGGGTTGCGGCACCCCGGTGGTGGTCGGGAAGGTGATCGGGAGCCCCTTGAGGCTGCGCACCGCCAGATACGCAAAGGCCTGCGCCTCGAGCGCGTCGGACGACCAGCCGACCGCATCGGCGGTCTCGACGCTTGCCGGGGCCAATTGCCGCGCCAGCATCCGCATGATGGTGCGGTTGCGCGCGCCCCCGCCGGCCACGATCCAGCTCTTGGGCGGGCGCGGCAGCCGCGGCACGACACGCGCAACCGCTTGCGCGGTCAGCGCGGCGAGCGTGGCGGCGCCGTCGGGGACGGAACAATCCGGCAGGCCCCCATCGGCAAACGCAAAGGCATTGCGGTCGAGCGATTTCGGGGGGCCTTGCTCGAAAAACGGATGGGCGAGCACGCGCGCCACGAAGGCCTGGTCGACCTCGCCCTGCGCGGCGGTCGCGCCGTCCTCATCGAAGGCGCGTCCAAGGCGGGCGCGCATGAAGTCGTCGATCAGCGCATTGCCGGGCCCGGTGTCGCAGGCCACCGGGTCGCGGTCATCGTCGATGAAGGTCACGTTCGCGACGCCGCCGATGTTGAGCACCGCGACCGGCTTTTCCCGGGCGACACTCGCGGCGAGCGCCCGATGGAAGACCGGCACCAAGGGGGCGCCCTGCCCGCCCGCCGCCACGTCGGCGGCGCGGAAATCATGCACCACGGTCCGCCCGAGCCGGCGAGCAAGCGCATCGCCGTCGCCGATCTGCACGGTCAGCCCGCGCGCCGGGCGGTGCAGCACGGTCTGGCCGTGGAATCCCACGACATCGACCGCCGCCAGATTATTGTCCGCCAGGAAGGCTTCGACCGCGTCACCATGCGCGCGCGTCACCAGCGCCTCGGCCTGCGCCAGGATACCGGGGCGCGCCGCGCGATCGGTCAAGACCTCCGCCTCGACCAGCGCCTGGCGCAGAATGGCCCGTTCTGTTTCCGAATAGGGCCGGCAAAAGCTCGGCCCCAGGGCGGCAACCCGCTCGCCATCGGTCTCGATCAGCGCCACATCGACGCCGTCGAGCGAGGTCCCGCTCATCAGTCCGATCGCCCGCACGGCACCCCCTCGGTTTGAATCCGACCGCAGACCTGTTACACCACCGCCGCGATCTCTAACATCGTCATGCCCGGCCTTGTGCCGGGCATCCACGACTTAACTTTAGGCAAAGA
>Ga0208981_1000177_pt1 | contig 10509 bp, 7 predicted proteins | sample MedBloCAOM1_M1_FD_187839 | JGI IMG/M metagenome (GOLD analysis project Ga0208981, IMG submission 187839) | Forest soil microbial communities from El Dorado National Forest, California, USA - Mediterranean Blodgett CA OM1_M1 (SPAdes) (version 2) | ecosystem: Environmental > Terrestrial > Soil >... | reverse complement strand
GCCATCGGCCGGTAGAGCGGATCGCCTTTATTCTGTCCATCGACCACAACCGCCATCCGCTTGAGCGACTCCATCACCTGGTCTTTGGTGATGACGCCCTGATGCAGCCAGTTCGCCAGATGCTGGCTTGAGATCCGCAGCGTGGCGCGGTCTTCCATCAGCCCGACGTCATGGATGTCGGGCACTTTGGAGCAGCCGACCCCCTGATCGATCCAGCGCACCACATAACCGAGGATGCCCTGGCAGTTGTTGTCGATTTCCTGCTTCACGTCGTCAGGTGCCCAGTTCGATTGCGACACCGGGATGGTGAGGATGTCAGACAGTTTGGCGCGCGGGCCGCCCTTGGCCAGTTCCTGCTGGCGCGCCTGCACGTTGACCTGATGGTAATGCAGCGCGTGCAGCGTCGCGGCGGTCGGCGAAGGCACCCAGGCGGTGGTTGCCCCGGCTTGCGGATGCGCGATCTTCTGCGCCAGCATGTCCGCCATCTTGTCGGGCGCGGCCCACATGCCCTTGCCGATCTGGGCATGGCCGGGCAAGCCATCGATGAGGCCGACATCGACGTTCCAGTCTTCATACGCCTTGATCCAGGGCTGGGCCTTCATGTCGTTCTTGCGGATCATCGGGCCGGCTTCCATCGAGGTATGGATCTCGTCGCCGGTACGGTCGAGGAAGCCGGTGTTGATGAACATGATCCGCTGCAGGGCGTTCTGGATGCAGGCCTTGAGGTTGACAGTGGTGCGGCGCTCCTCGTCCATGATGCCGACCTTCATGGTGTTTTCAGGTAACGACAACATCTTCTCGACGCGGCTGAGCAGCTCGCAGGTCAGCGCGACCTCGTCGGGGCCGTGCATCTTCGGCTTCACGATGTAAACCGAGCCGGTGCGGCTGTTGCGCGTTTTCGAGAACCCCTTGAGATCGTGGATCGCGAGCAGGCCGGCGACGGCGGCATCGAGTATGCCTTCCGGAATTTCAGCGCCGGCGCTGTCGAGCACCGCGTCGGTAAACATGTGATGGCCAACATTGCGCATCAGCAGCAGGCTGCGGCCATGCAGCTTGAGTTCCTTTCCATCCGGCGTCTTATAGACGCGGTCGGGGTTGAGCGCGCGCGTGAGCGTCTTGCCGCCTTTTTCGAAATCAGCGGACAACGTGCCGTTCATCAGACCGAGCGTATTGCGGTAGATCAGCACCTTGTCTTCGGCATCGACCGCCGCGACACTGTCTTCCATGTCCAGAATGGTGCTGACTGCGGATTCCAGGATCATGTCGGCAACGCCAGCCGGATCGTCCTTGCCGATCATGTGGCCGCGGTCGATCTTGATCTCGATATGCATTCCGTTGTTGACCAGCAGGATTGCGGTCGGCGAGGCTGCTTCGCCCCGGTAACCCGCGAATTGCTCTTTCGATTTAAGCGCGGTGGCGTTGCCGCTCTTCAGTTTGACGGCGAGCTGGCCGGCAATGACGCTGTAGGAGGTCACGTCGGTGTGGCTTCCGGTTGCCAGCGGTACAGCAGAATCGAGGAAGGTCTTCGCTTTCGCGACTACCTTGGCGCCGCGGGCTTTGTTGAAGCCCTTGCCGCTTTCGCCGGCTTCGTGGGGTATCGCATCGGTGCCGTAAAAAGCATCGTAAAGGCTGCCCCAGCGCGCGTTGGCGGCGTTCAGGGCGTAGCGCGCATTGGTGAGGGGCACGACCAGCTGCGGTCCGCAAATTTTTCCGATCTCTTCGTCGACATTGGCAGTCTCGACCTTGTGGGTCGGCGGCTCCGGCAGCAGATAGCCGATCTCCTTGAGAAACGCCGTATACGCATTCATGTCGAGCGGCTTGCCCTTGTTGGCGCGATGCCAACTGTCGATTTTCGCCTGTAACGTTTCGCGCACTGCGAGCAGCTCACGATTCTTTGAAGCAAGATCGCGGATAATGGCCGAGAGACCGGCCCAGAACGCGTCGGGGGAAATTCCGGTTTTGGGGGTGGCTTCCTTGGCGATGAAATCGAACAAGACGGGGGCGATTTTCAATCCGTGGGCATCGATACGATTCATGACGGGTTCTCACGAGAGACAGCGGCTACGCGCAATTTTCAGGGCAAATGGCAAGGAGCGCCGCAAAGGGCGGCGTTCGGCGCCCTTTTAGCGCCAAATCCGGGGCCATGAGAAGGGCCTTGGCGGCACTGGATTGCCCATAACAAAGGCGGCCGGGGAAGCTCAGATATTCGCGGCGAGGTCGACCAATTCGCTGAACACAATGCCCGATTTCACCAGCATTCGCTCGATCTCGTCGGTTGCGTCAGCGACGGAGCGCGTCGAGGTGTCGATCGTCAATTCGCTATCGGTGGGCGGCTGGTAATCGTTGCCGATGCCGGTGAACCCATGCAGCGCACCGGCGCGGGCCTTGGCGTAATGGCCCTTGGGATCGCGGCTCTCGCACACTTCGGCGGGCGTCGCGACATAGATTTCACGGAACGCCGTGTCGGCGATGCGGCGCGCCGCGGTGCGGTCTTCCCTGGAGGGCGAAACCGCAGCGACTATTGCGACGTGCCCGTTGCGCGCGAGGTGAACGGCGACTTCGGCGAGCCGGCGAATGTTTTCGGTGCGATCCTGTGCGGAAAAGCCGAGATCGCCATTGAGACCGGCGCGCAAGGTATCGCCGTCCAGCAGCACCGGCGAACCGCCATTGCTGAACAGCCTGCGTTCCAGCGCACGCGCCAGCGTCGATTTTCCGGAGCCCGGCAGTCCCGTCAGCCAGACCACCGCGCCGCTGTGACGATAACGCGCCGAGCGCTCGTCGGGTCGCAACGCGGATTCCACCGGCACGATATCGACGGGAATGGCGCGCTGTCCGGCATCGACCGACAGCACCAGTCCGCCGCCGGCAATGCGGCCATTGACCTCGATCACCAGGCGTCCGGTCCGTGGATTGTCGGTGTAGGGATCGGCGGCCAGCGGATGCGCCAGCGAGATGTCGATCTCGCCGACATGGTTGCGCGCGATTGATTTGGTCTCCACGCTCGAAAGTTCGCCGGGATCGACGGCTTTCTCGATCGCGACAACAGTGGCGCGGGTTTCCCGCGTGCCGAGTCGGACCAGTATAGAGGCGCCTGTTGTCAGTGCCTTGTCGTGCAGCCAGAAAATGCGCGCGCGAATTCGGCGCGTATCGCGCGGGCTGGTTCCGACATGCGCGATCACGTCGCCACGTTCGATGAACAGTTCGCGGTCGAGCGTGACGCCGACGGATCGCCCGGCGGTTTGGCGTCCCTTGACGGGAGTGGCCGGCCAACCCTCGACGCTCCGGATCTTGGCGATCTTGCCCGCGGGCATGATGACGATCTCGTCTCCGGTGCTAAGGCTGCCGGATTCAATGCGCCCCGCGACGATGCGGCGATCGTCGAATTTGTAGATCGCCTGCACCGGGAGCCGCAGCGCAAGCTGTTCCAGCGGCCGGGCAGGTTCGAGCGCATCGAGCGCTTCGACCACGGTGGGACCGCCATACCACTGGATACGCGGCGTGCGCTCGGCAACGCCGTCGCCGTCGCGCGCTGAAATCGGTATCACCGCCGACGGCGTGACGCCGAGACTTATGAGATGCGTGGAAATCTCGTTACTGATTTCCTTGAATCTCGCCGCGCTGAAATCGACCCGATCCATCTTGTTGACGACAACGGCGACCTGTTTGACGCCAAGAAGATGCAGCAGATAGCCGTGGCGCCGCGTCTGGTCGCGCACGCCTTCCAGCGCATCGATGATCAAGACAGCACCGTCCGCCTGCGACGCGCCGGTGATCATGTTGCGCAGAAATTCGGCGTGGCCGGGCGCGTCGATCAACACGACGTCGCGCGACCGCGTGCGGAAGCGAATCTGCGTGGTGTCGATGGTGATGCCCTGGTCGCGCTCGGTCTGCAGCGCATCGAGCAGGAACGACCATTCGAACGGCATGCCGCGCCGGGCGCTGACGGCCTGCAGCATTTCGAGCTTGCCTTCGGGCAGGCTGCCGGTCTCGTGCAACAGACGCCCGACCAATGTCGACTTGCCGTGATCGACATGGCCGACGATGACGATGCGAACCTGCGGACGCGTGGTGCCGTTAGGCGTCGCTGATATCGCAGGGGGAACGATCATGTTCATCTGATCACTCAACTCTATATCCGTCAGAGATAGCCGGCGACGCGCAGCCGCTCGAAAGCGTCTTCGGTTTCGTGATCCAGCGCGCGTCCTGACCGTTCCGGCACTTTGGTGCCGTCGAGTTCGATCAGGATTTCTTCGATGTTAGAGGCGGTCGAAGCCACCGGATTGGTGATGTCCTGATCGCCCAGCGAACGATAACGCCTGCCGTCTCTCGCGAGATAAAGCGGGATGATCGGGATGTTTTCGCGCTGTGTGTAGGCCCAGATATCGGCTTCGGTCCAATGCAGGATCGGATGAATGCGCAAATGCGCGCCCGGCGGCGGCGAAGCGTTGAACTGGTCCCAGAATTCCGGCGGCTGATCGCGCACGTCCCATCCGCCCTCGGTGCCGCGCGGCGAGAACACGCGTTCCTTGGCGCGCGTAGCTTCTTCGTCGCGGCGGATGCCGGCGATCAATCCGTCGAATCCATATTTGGCGAGCGCCAGCTTTAGCCCTTCGGTCTTGCGCGCGGCGGATCGCGCGGCCGGCGGCAAGCTCGGATCGATGGTCTCGAGCGGCGGGCAGGATTCGATTTTGAGATCGAGCTCCCATTCCTTGCCGTAGCGATCGCGAAACGCGTACATCTCCGAAAATTTCTTGCCGGTATCGACGTGCAATGCGGGGAACGGCACGCGGCCGAAAAACGCCTTGCGCGCCAGCCAGATCATCACGTTGGAATCTTTACCGAGCGACCACAGCAGCGCCAGCTTCTTCAGCCGCGCGAAGGCCTCTCTGAAAATGTAGATGCTCTGGGCCTCGAGTGCGTCGAGGTGATCCATGGCGGGCGCATGGAAGCGCGCATCGGCCGAAATTTGCTGGACCGGGGCTTCCTCGGTCGTATCAGCGCGACGCAACAGGTATCCTGCTTGATCGTTATCGAGAAGATGCATCTCTAGCCCTTGGCCTTTGAAGGCGAAAATTCTATAGTTGCACTGCAGTAGAGAAGAAATAAATTTCTCTTTGCGGGCTCTGAACGGGACATATATAGAAAATAATTCCAGTCAACCCCGTAAGTTGGGGAAGCGAGTGTCGCATGCGATTCCTGCCGGTGTTTCTCGACCTGCAAACCGGCCCCGTGCTGCTTATCGGAGCTGGCGAGCTGGCCCGAGCGAAAATGCGCCTGCTGACGGCGGCGGGCGCGCGCGTTCGCTGGTACGCGACCGATGGCAATCATGATGTGAGCGGGTTGGATGCCGCCGAAGCGGCGCGGATCGAGCTTGCCGAAGGCGATCCGTTGGCTGCCGATCTGCGCGGGGTGATTGCGATTCTGTGTGCGGGCGCTGGCGATATCGGGACTGCGATGTCGGCGCGGGCAAAGGCAGTCGGCTTGCCCGTGAATGTGATGGACGACCTCTTGCATTCGACCTTCATTTTTCCTGCCATCGTCGATCGCGGTGACGTGGTCGTGGCCGTCGGCACCGGCGGAGCCTCGCCGGTGGTGGCGCGCCGCGTGCGCGAACGCATCGAAGCTGCGCTGCCGGCGCGGATCGGCGATCTTGCGACCTTCATCGGCCGCTGGCGCAAATCGATTCACGGCCGCATCCCTGAGTTTCCGCTGCGCCGCCGCTTCTGGGAGCGCGTGGTCGATGGCCCGATCGGCGCGCTGGTCCTTGCCGGGCGCGGGGACGAAGCCGAAGCGGCTCTGAAAGATATTCCCGATCCATCCGCCTTTGCCGGCGCGCAGGCGTCAGGCCAGGCTGAGGGCAGCGTGACGCTGGTCGGCGCAGGTCCGGGCGATCCGGACTTACTCACCATCAAGGCGCTGCGCGCCCTGCAAGATGCCGACGTTGTCTTTTACGACGAGCTGGTCTCATCAGAAATTCTCGATCGCGCGCGTCGCGATGCGTCACGCGTGCCGGTGGGCCGCCGCGTCGGAAAGCCCGGCATCGGCCAGGACGCGATCAACAAATTGCTGATCGAGGCAGCGAAATCAGGGCAGCGCGCGGTGCGCCTCAAGGGCGGCGATCCCTTCGTGTTCGGCCGCGGCGGCGAGGAAGTCGAAGCCTTGCGTGAGGCCGGCGTCGCCTATTCGGTCGTGCCGGGAATTACCGCGGGCCTTGGCGCCGCGGCACAATTCGAGGTGCCGCTCACCTTCCGGCACGAGGCGCTGCGCATCACGTTCCTCACCGCACACAAGGCCAAAGACGCCGAGAGCGTCGACTGGTCGACGCTGACGGACGAGAAGATGACGGTGGTGGTCTACATGGGAATGACCGCGGCGCCGTCGGTCCGCGCCGGCCTGCTGGCCGCAGGACGCTCGCCGCAAACCCCGGTCGGTGTGTTCGCGCGGGTAACACGGACGGATGCTCAGGCGGCCGTCGGAACCCTGGATGAATTGCCGGCGCTGGTTCGGCAGATCGACGGCGGTCCCGCCATTCTCATTATCGGCGACGTGGTCGCGCACTCCGCGCCATGGCGCAATTCGAATCTCGCTCAACTGGTCTCATATTTTCAGGTCGCTGCCGAATGACATCTCCGCTGCAACAAAAAATCAAGATAACCGGTCCGTCTGTCGTGACCGCCAACCGCACCTGGGATGGCGTCGTAATCTATCGGACGGCCGCAAAGGGCTGGTCGACCGATCTGTCAGATGCGGCGATCGTCCGGGCCGCCGACGAAGCCCGCGCGCTGCTCGCCGAATCGATTGCCGACGATGTCGGCGCGGTCGGCGCCTATATCGCGCCGGTCGAAATCAGGGATACCGGCGAAATCGAACCCGGCAATCTGCGTGAACAGATCCGGTCGGAAGGCGTCACCATCGACCTTCCGGTTCCGGCGTAAGGTTATCAGCTCATGTATGCATACGATGAAATCGACCGCACGCTCATCAACGAACGCGTCTCCGAATTTCGCGATCAGGTGAAGCGCCGTCTGTCCGGCGAACTCACCGAGGACGAATTCAAGTCGCTGCGGTTGATGAACGGCGTCTATCTGCAACTGCACGCCTATATGTTCCGGGTCGCGATCCCCTACGGCACGCTGTCATCGGAGCAGATGCGGCGGCTGGCACATGTGGCGCGGCGCTACGACCGCGGCTACGGCCACTTCACCACACGGCAAAACATCCAGTTCAACTGGATCAAGCTCGCCGAATTGCCAGATGCGCTGGCCGATCTCGCCGAAGTCGGCATCCACGCCATGCAGACCAGCGGCAACTGCACGCGCAACATCACGGCCGATCAGTGGGCCGGCGCCGCGCCGGGCGAGATCGAGGATCCGCGGATCTGGGCCGAGCTGCTGCGGCAATATTCGACGCTGCACCCGGAATTCTCGTTCCTGCCGCGCAAGTTCAAGTTTGCCATCACCGCATCGGAACATGATCGCGCGGCGATCAAGGTGCACGATATCGGTCTGCGCCTGCACAGGAACGCAGAGGGCGAAACCGGCTTCGAGGTGCTGGTCGGCGGCGGCCTCGGCCGCACCCCGTTCATCGGCAAGACCATCAAGCCGTTCGTTCCGGGCCGCGATCTCCTGAGCTACGTCGAGGCAATCCTTCGCGTGTACAATCAGTATGGCCGCCGCGACAACATCTACAAGGCCCGCATCAAGATCCTGGTGCACGAGCTCGGCATCGAGAAATTTGCCCAGGAAGTTGAGGACGAGTGGCTGCAGATGCGCGACAGCGCACTGACGCTGGATGACGCTGTCGTCGAGGACATCCGTTCGCGCTTCACCTATCCGGCTTACAAAAAACTGCCGCATATGCCGGACGAACTGAAGAAGGCGGCGCACGACCCGCATTTCGAAGCATGGCGCAAGAATTCGGTCGCGCCGCACAAAGTGCCGGGCTATGCGATCGTGACGCTGTCGCTGAAGCCGGTGGGCGGACCGCCAGGCGATGCCACCGCCGATCAGATGGACGCGATCGCCGATCTCGCTGACAAATATTCTTTCGGCGAAATTCGCGTCGGTCACGAGCAGAACCTCGCGCTGCCCCATGTCGCGAGAAGCGACCTGCCGGCGCTCTGGCGGGCGTTGGACAAGATCGGCGTCGCGACCCCGAACGTTAACCTGGTCACCGACATTATCGCCTGCCCAGGACTGGATTATTGCGCGCTTGCGAACGCGCGTTCGATCCCGATCGCGCAGGAATTGACGCGGCGCTTTGCCAATCATGACACCGCGAATCTGATCGGGCGGCTGCACGTCAATATATCCGGTTGCATCAACGCCTGCGGCCATCATCACGTCGGCCACATCGGCATTCTCGGCGTCGAGAAGAACGGCGAGGAATTCTATCAGATCACGATCGGCGGCCGTGCCGACGAGAACGCCGCGGTCGGCACCTTGATCGGGCCCGCGGTGCCCTATGGCGAGGTCGCCGACGTGGTCGAGGACATTGTCGAGGCCTACCTCGCACTGCGTGCGCGTCCCGATGAACTTTTCATCGACACGGTCAAGCGGCTTGGCGTCGAGCCTTTCAGGGAGCGTGTCTATGCCACTCGTTAAAAATGGAAAAGTATCGGGCGATGCGTTCGTCCAGGTCGCGGACGATGCCCCGATTGCGGGCGATGGCGCGATCCTGATTTCCGCCGCGCGATTTCTCGACGATGCGGAGGCGCTTTCGCGCCGCGTCGGACGGACCGGCGTGATCTGGCCGAACAACCGCGATGTTGACGATCTCGTGCCCTATCTCGACCGGCTTGCAGTGGTCGCTCTGGTGTTTCCGAGCTTCCGAGACGGCCGCGCCTACAGCCAGGCACGGCTGTTGCGGGAACGCCATGGTTTTCGGGGAGAGCTACGCGCCACCGGCCAGGTGCTACGCGACCAGTTCGTGTTCATGCTTCGCGCCGGGTTCGACGCCTTCGAAGTGAAAAAGGAAAGCGACGCGGAGGCGTTTGCCAACACGGCAAAGCGTTACTCGGTGTTCTACCAGCCGACCGGCGATGGCCGCATTACTGCGCTTCACCGGCGGATGCAGCTACGTCATTCGGAAAGTGCCGGCCAATGAATGCTCTTGTGCATCAGCTGCTACCGGAGCGGAGAGCACGGGATTTGCCGTCGGCCGAGGGGCTTGATCGCGCGCTTCGTGACGCATCCCCGGCGGAGGTGATCGCAACGGCCTTGCAGACGGTCGGCCGGGAACACCTCGCCGTGGTCTCGTCGTTCGGCACCGAATCGGCTGCACTGCTCAAGGTAATGGCCGAGGTCGATCCCGCGATTCCCGTGATCTTTCTCGACACCGGATGGCTGTTCGAGGAGACGCTTGCCTATCGCGATACCCTGATCGCGACGTTGGGGCTGCGCGATGTCCGTTCTATCAAACCTGTCGAGGAGACGCTGTCGCGCGAGGATCCGGATCGCGAATTGTGGTTCTCCGATCCCGATGCATGCTGCCGGATACGGAAAGTCGAGCCGCTGGCGCGGGCGTTGGCGCCGTTCAGCGCCTGGGTCAACGGGCGCAAGCGCTTTCAGGGCGGCCTCCGCGCCGCGATACCTGTCGTCGAGGATGACGGCGTCAGGTTGAAATTCAATCCATTCGCAAACACCTCACGCGAAGAGATCGAGGCAATCTACGCGCTTGCGAAACTGCCGCCGCATCCGCTCGCAGCATTGGGTTATCTGTCGGTCGGGTGCATGCCCTGCACCAGCCGGACCTCGCCCGATGAGGATGCGCGGGCCGGCCGCTGGCGCGGCAGAACCAAGACAGAATGCGGCATCCATACGGCGAAGACTTCATAGGACAATGACGCTGCAACGCCGCAAACAATGAAATGCGGTTTCGTTGACTTAGAGCCGCTTCATCGCGAGTTATGTCCGCCTGCTTTCGATGACAATGCTGTCGTCAGGCCGAATGGAGATTGAGATGGTCCGCCGTATTCTGCTGATCGTTGCGGGGCTGCTCTGGGCAAGTTCTGCGTTTGCCGCCGATGTGACGCTGCTCAACGTGTCGTACGATCCGACGCGCGAACTCTATGTGGATTTCAACAAGGCATTCGCAGCCGCTTATCAAAAGGAAACCGGCAAGAGCGTCGAGATCAAGCAGTCGCACGGCGGCTCCGGTTCGCAGGCGCGCGCGGTGATCGATGGCCTGCAGGCCGATGTGGTTACGCTGGCGCTGGCTTATGATGTCGACGCCATCGCCGGCAAGGGTTTGATCCCGGCGGACTGGCAGAAGCGCCTGCCGCTGAATGCTTCGCCCTACACATCGACGATCGTGTTTCTGGTGCGCAAGGGTAATCCCAAGGGCATCAAGGATTGGGACGATTTGATTAAATCCGGCGTCAGCGTCATCACGCCAAATCCGAAAACGTCGGGTGGCGCGCGCTGGAATTATCTGGCCGCCTGGGGTTACGCGCTGAAGAAATTCGGCGTCGCCGACAAGGCGAAGCAATTCGTCGGCGACCTCTACAAG
>Ga0208981_1000176_pt1 | contig 10514 bp, 4 predicted proteins | sample MedBloCAOM1_M1_FD_187839 | JGI IMG/M metagenome (GOLD analysis project Ga0208981, IMG submission 187839) | Forest soil microbial communities from El Dorado National Forest, California, USA - Mediterranean Blodgett CA OM1_M1 (SPAdes) (version 2) | ecosystem: Environmental > Terrestrial > Soil >... | reverse complement strand
TTATTTGGTATTCAAGGGAAATTGTGCCGCCGAGCAGGCAGCGGGGTTTATTGAGTCTCCTTCACACTCTAATAACCAGCCGCGATAGAAGCGGTGACAATTATTGCAAACGAGCAGATTTGACGGACTAGTTAGCCCTTGAATCTCCATGTAGCCGGCTGGCCACGGGAGATCGGCTGAAAGCAAATCGCATTAGCGAGGAGGGGGGTGTATGAATCACTCAGTGAGACGCATAGGAACAGTCATTCAGATTACGGCTGCATGCATCGGGGTGTTTTTGGCATTTCTTCCCTTAATTTCTCAGGGCAATACAGGCCGCATTCAGGGAAGCGTTACAGACCAAAGTGGCGGCACTGTCCCCGGCGCAACGGTAATCGTCGCGGATGTAGAACGGGGTACGTCACGAACTCTTACCACAGACGACTCAGGAGAGTACAACGCTCCCAGCCTGACCCCCAGCACCTATCGGGTCCACGCCGAGGCGATGGGCTTCAAGGCGGTCGATCGTGAAAACGTTGTTTTGGAGGTGAACGGAACTGTTAGGGTTGATTTCAAACTCCAAGCAGGCGACATGAAGCAGACGATTACGGTAACCGAAGCGATACCGCTCGTGGATACTACAAATGCCGAACTTGGGGGGACTATTCAACATGCGATCATCGAAAATTTGCCCTTGAATGGTCGGAACTTCGAGAACCTGCTTGCTTTGCGCCCGGGTGTGACGATTTATACCGGTGGCGGGGGGTGGACGCAGAGTACGAATGGTATTCGTCCCCACGACAACATGTATCTTGTGGACGGCGTGAACAGCAACGACCCGTGGATGGCCCAGAGCATCATGAATGCGGCCATGGCTGCCGGCGATGCTGGCACGATCCTGCCCGTAGACGCCATCGATGAATTCAAGACTCAGATCAATCCACCCGCCGAACATGGCTGGAAGCCGGGCGCGGTCGTCAGCGTCGGGATCAAATCGGGAACCAACAACTATCATGGGACGGCCTACGCGTATGGCAGGAGTGATGCATTCGATGCGCGCAATTACTTCAATTTTGCGCCGGCCCCGAAAACGCCGCTAAGTTTACAGCAGTTCGGCGCGACCTTTGGCGGACCCATCAAAAAAGACAAGTTTTTCTTCTTTTTGAACTATGAGCAACAGCGTTACACGGTGGGAAATCCCGCCCAACACATACTCCCGGCAACGACCGCTGGCGCAGGCGCAAAAGTGAGTCTGATCGATGCCTGTAATGCCGTGAATGCCGCGCATGCGACGGACCCAGTCAACAATCCAGTGGGGGTCACAGCACTCAGTGCGCAACTCGCGGGCCTCAACCCGGCGACCTGTCAGCCGGTGAGTGGGCAGCCCACGGGAGGCTTCCAAGGTATGTTTCCGGTCAACAGCACAGGGTCTTTGACCACGGACATAAAAAGCAACAACATGATTAACTCGGGACTCGTGAAGGTGGACTACCACATCAACAACAAGAGCACGCTGAGTGGCATGTATTTTATCAGCCCGGGCAACGGAGTTCTCGCAGACAACCCCGGCCGCCAGCTGGTACCACAATGGCTGACGAATCAGTATGCGCGATCTCAAGTCGGTTCAGGGACTTGGACGTGGACGCCCAATTCCAATTGGGTAAATGAAGCTCGGGTAGGCTACGCCCACTATTACCAGGTGTTCCACAGTCAGGACTTTACCCAGAATCCGGCCAATTACACATTCAATGGCTCCACCTACAACATGTACACGGGCCAGACGAATCCAGCCTATTTTGGGTTTCCGCAGATCAGGATTAATGGTTTCCCAGGCATTCAGCTGGGTGCATCCTGGCCCAAGACCGTTGGCCCTGACAGCGTCTTGCAGCTCCTGGATCACGTTTCGTATCTGCATGGCAAGCACGCCTTCAAGTTCGGCGGCGAGATCCTGGTGAATCAAAGCACTTCGAACGTTACGGCCCAGGCAAAAGGTCCCGTTCAGTTCCACTCATTGGGCGACTTCTTCACCGGCACGGCGCAGTCGTCGCCAAACACGGGCTTTCTAACCGGAAACCTATTACGGCACCTGAGCTACGGTGGCTACGCCGTTTTCCTGCAGGATGAATGGCGCCTCAAGCCGACACTCACTGTGAACCTTGGATTGCGCTACGAAATCAACACTGTCATGAAGGAGCGCGACGGCCTGATTGGCAACTTCGATCCAAACTCCCCGACGGGACTTTCGCAGATAGGTTTCGGACTCACTTCTCCATTCAACGGCGATCACAACAATTTCGCTCCACGCATGGGCATCGCTTGGGACGTCCAAGGCAACGGGAGAACCGTGCTCCGCGCTGGAGGCAGCATCATCTACGAACAGTTCAGCTTGGATGCTTTCAACGGAGTGAGCAACTTCCTCGGGCTGCGTATGATCCCCAGCGGAGCCGCACTCATCACATGTCCATCTTCATGCCAGACGTCCGGAATCCCAGTTACAGTGCAAGGTAACGGCACCATAGACGTTGTAGCCACCCCTGGACTTGCTGAGGGGACAAATAACTGGCCTATCAACTCGCCCGTCGCGCCCCTTTACTCTCAAACACCTCAGTGCGGCGACGGCCTCACCCCACCAGCGACAGTTCAGAATTCCACACCCGTCCCAGACCCCTCGCCCTGCAACATCCTAGGAGTGAACCGCAACCTGCGCTCACCGTACCTCGGCACTTGGACCCTGGGCATCCAGCGGGCGATCACAAATAACATGTCCTTGGAGGTTGCTTACGTTGGAAACCACGGCACGAAACTCCTGGGCATAACCAATATAAACCAGCCGCCAATTGGCACAGGGTGGACGGCGGCCGCGAGGGCCGCCTGCATCGCCAGCGCCCCGGCTTATGGCAACTGTTCGCCTGACGGGAGCGCCGAGAAAGCGGCCCAACAATTCACTAGCCCCTGTCCCGCCCCCACAGGAACAGGCACTGGAACTGGGAAGTGCTTTCCGTACCTGAACTACATCGAATTTATCACGAACCAAGACAAGTCCAACTATGATGGCCTGCAGGTGACTCTAACGCAGCGGACGTCCCACGGACTGTCCTTCACTGCTGGGTACACATATTCCCACGCCTTCGACCAAAACGCCGACAATGAAGGCAATGGCCTCCATACCCCGATCGACAACAGCAACCCCGGGGCGCTCTACGCGAGCAGCGACTACGACATCCGAAATCGTCTCACTTTCTCAGCGACATATGCCCTCCCAGGGAAGAAAGGTTTCGGGCAGATTCTGGAAGGCTGGTCGCTTAATTCCATCGTGACCCTTCAGTCCGGGTCTGTGTGGGGAGTGAACGACCAAGGTGATGACCTCAGCGGGACCAACGAGATGGCAAACCCGGTGGGTAGCATCGGTGAACAATGGGTTTTCTCGGGCAACCCCAGTGACTTCACTCCCGTTCATGGATGGACCAACACTAACGAAGGGACCGGCGGAGTTCCTTACTTCGGCGGCACCAGCAATGCGGCGTGCCTAGCGAAGTCCACGGCGATGGGCCAACTGGCAATAGCGTCTCTCACCAATTTGGGCTGCTTCGCGGCGGGCAACTCTGTACTCGTTCCTCAAGCTTTCGGAACTCTCGGTACAACGGGCCGCAATATTTTCCGCGACTCGGGCTTCAAGAACTGGGATATGTCGGTGACCAAAGAATTCAAGTTCAAGGAACGACTCACTGCCCAGTTCCGGGCCGAGATCTTCAACATTCTCAACCATCCCACATTTGCCAATCCGTATGGCGGGCCTGGCGGCGGCACCGTTGATCCTTCAGGGGGCGCAGGTTTCGGATTCACCGGCCAAACTCCTGACGTGCAATCCTCTAACTCCGTGCTGGGCTCGGGAGGCGCCCGGGCGATGCAGTTGGGGCTGAAGCTAATTTTCTAGCTCCTTGATCTCGTTTCGTTGGGCACAGATCTGAAAGAGCGGTGGGCTCCGACGGGCCCATCGCCTCCATTTCTCAAGACAGCAATTCACCACCGAATTGATGTCTGATGCAGGCGAGTAAGGCTTCGCTCTTCTTTCCGTGAACCCGTAAGATTCTAACCGGAATCAGCGGACGGCAGCCCTGCAGAATCTAGTGATGTCTTTTAATTGACAGACCACAGGATGTTTCGGAACTGGACGAGGATCAACGGGGCAGCTGGATTTTTAAGCTGGCCAAGAGAGTTGACCTAAATGTGAACAACCGGTGGGAAAAGCAGGTTGCCAATCGTCTCGGGCCTGTTAGTTCCCGCCTGCCCCTGAAGCGGTCAACGGTTTAGCAGTAAATATGGTGATTTCAACGCGCCGACTCTCTTCACGTGCCTTTGAGCTAATGCCATTGTCAATGAGCTTTCGCTGTCCCAAACCTACCATGTGGATTCGGTAGACAGGAACATCGTGAGCGCCAACGAGGTAAGAAATCACCTGATTTGCGCGCTGCCTGCTTAACTGATCGTTGTAGCTCGGAGACCCGGTCTGGTCCGTGAAACCTTCAACCGTGATGAAGTATCGCTGCAGCCCGCCGAGCTGCGTCGCGACTGCGTCCAGGTTCGCCATTGCATTTCTCGTCAGCGAATCCTTGTTGAGCCCGAAGTATACGACTGATTGGTTGAAAGGCTTGTAGTCCTCAATATTCGCGACCACATTGCGGAGATCGCCCAAGTCCTTCGCATTTTGATTTGCCTTCGACATTGCCCCTTTGGACTGATTGTCGGCTGTCATTGCTATCTCGTTTGTAGCATCGAGCTTCTCTTCGATGGGCGTGACAGTATTGCGCACATACTGCTTAGTCGCGCAACCTGGTATGAAGAGGGAACCGATGGCTACGCCAATTGTCGTTGATAACCTTACGGTCCTCATTTTTGGTCACCCCCATTGTTAAGGTCTGGGTGGGTCTGCCGGGTGTGTGACACAACCAGAGTATCCTCAAGACTCATTTTGTTTCTGGACCAAATCCATCATTGCTGCGGAGATCCATGAAACGGCAACACGAATCGTGGAACTCGCTCACTGAAAACAGAGTCGGGCGTTTCGATCAACAACTGATCGCCACAGAAACATACACGACAGGTCCGGACTGGGATACTGGCAGAGTTGACAGTTACCTGTGGCGGTCGAGATCAGGGAAGAAGTTAAAGAAAACGTTTTGTTATCGAGAGAGCCAGTACTAGAATTATTCCCCCGGCCGTTTACTTATGTGGTGCACCCGCCTGGGGTCACTCTAGTTTGACTTGGAGGTGGCCGCATGAGTACTCCTTCTCGTCTTCGACATGACCCGCCCGAATGGACTAACACCGATTTCCGCTCGCTGGTAGACGCCGCCCCCGACGCCATGATGGTGGTCAACCAGGCATGGGAGGTTGTTGTCGCCAATACGCAAGCGGAGAAGCTTTTTGGATACCGCCGTGAGCAGTTGATTGGAAAGTCCGTCGAATCGCTAATCTCACCAAGGTTTCGCGAACGGCATGCCCAGGATCGCGAAAATTTCTTCGGCGACGCACGCGTCCAACCGATTGGAACGTGGCTAGAGCTTTTCGCGCTGCGCAGCGATGGCGCCGAAATTCCCGTCGAGATCAACCTCAGCCCCTTAACCACCGAGTCCGGCACTTTCGTCATCAGTTCAATTCGTGACGCGACCGAGCTTCGTCGTGTGGAAGAATTGAAGAAGTCGGAAGCGGTTCTGCGCGAAACCCGCGAAAGCGAAGAACGCTTCCGGTTGATGGCCGATTTCGCTCCCGTGCTTATCTGGATGTCCGGTCCTGACAATCTCTGCACTTACTTCAATAAACGCTGGCTCGATTTTACCGGACGGTCTTTGGAACAGGAGAGGGGAAACGGATGGGCGGAGGGGGTTCATCCTGACGATCTTCAGAGGTGTTTGGATACCTACACGCAAGCTTTCGAGCGGCGAGAAGAGTTCAGAATGGAGTATCGCCTTCGGCGGCATGACGGAGAATACCGGTGGATTTTCGGCATTGGGGTGCCCAGATTCAATCAGGACGGGTCTTTCGCTGGTTACATCGGATCGTGTGTGGATGTGACTGAACGAAGGCGCGTGGATAAAGCAGTACACGAGAGCGAAGAACGGTTTCGCCTGGCGGCTCAGGCCGGGAAAATGTTTGCCTATGATTGGGATACTGTCACCGATGCGGTCGTGCGCTCGGGAGAGAGCGCTCAGATTCTCGGGATTGATGAGGCGACGCCAACTACCGGTAAGGAGCTAATGGCTCTGGTCCACCCAGGCGACCGGGAAAGACTTAGAGTCGCGATTGCAGAGCTGAGCCGAGAGAAGCCCAACCTTCAAATCAGCTATCGCAGAGTACGTCCCGACGGTACGGTGATTTGGGTGGAGAGGATTGGTCGTGCGGACTTCAACGAGCAAGGCAGGATGGTGCGGATGGTAGGCATGACAACCGATATTACCGAGCGCATGCTCGGGGAAAAAGAGCTTTCCCTAGCAAACGATCGGCTTCGTTTGGCAATGGAATCTGGCAAATCACTAGGGTGGGATTGGGACATTAAGAGTGGACAAAATTCTTGGTTCGGCGACCTACCGAACATTCTTGGTATGCCGGCGGAAAGCTACGTCGGGCGCATTGAAGATTTCCATCGTCGCGTACACCCGGACGACCGAGAGCGGGTCATGGAGGCGGCCAAGGATGCCATGGAAAGCAAGAAACCGTACGATGCGGAGTTCCGCATCCTTTGGCCGGACGGGACTGTTCGGTGGGTGACAGCCAAGGGAAAATTCTACTATTCCCCGGACGGCGAGCCCGAGCGCATGCTTGGGATCAAGGTAGACATCACTGAACGCAAACTGATGGAAGTGGCTCTGCGTGAGAGCGAAGAGCGTTTGCGCTTGGCTGCTCAAGTGGGCAAGATGTACGCCTTTGACTGGGACGTGGCCACTGATGTGATCATTCGATCCGCGGAGGCCGCCCATATCCTCGGTTTTGCTGGCGGGCCGATTGGTTTTACCAAACAGCAATTGTTGGCCAGTGTTCACCCCGAAGACCGAGCAATATTTATTACCTCGAATACCGAGCGTACTCCCGGGAGTCCGGACGCGCAGATTAGCTACCGCTTGTTGCGTCCCGATGGTTCAGTACTTTGGTTGGAGAGAAGCGGGCACGCGTTCTTTGATGAGCAAGGCAAGATGGTGCGGATGGTAGGCATGGTGGCGGATATTACTGATCGCAAGCTCGCAGAGAACGAGCTTGCGCTAGCCAACGATCGGCTTCGTTTGGCATTGGAATCCGGGAAATCAGTGGGGTGGGATCGCGACGTAAAGAGCGGACGAGATATTTTGTTTGGCGACCTGCAAGGCATTTTTGGAATCCCATCGGAGACCTTTATCGGGCGCGTAGAAGATTTCCATCGTTATTTGCACCCGGACGACCGAGAGTGGGTTGTGGGAGCGATCGATGATGCAATGCAGGCCCGGAAGCCTTACGAGGCGGAGTTCCGCATCCTTTGGCCGGACGGTACCGTGCGCTGGCTGACAGCCAAGGGAAAATTCTACTACTCACCGAACGGTGCGCCTGAGCGCATGCTTGGCATGGCGGTAGACATCACTGAGCGCAAACTGATGGAGGTGGCTCTGCGTGAAAGCGAAGAGCGTTTGCGTTTGGCTGCTCAAGCGGGAAAGATGTACGCCTTTGACTGGAACGCGGCCACCGGTGTGGTCATGCGATCTGAGAAGGCCAGCCAAATCTTGGGTTTCGCTAGCGAGCAGATTGGCTCTAGCCACGAGCAATTCTTGGCCAGTGTTCACCCCGAAGACCGGGCAATCTTTATTGCCTCGAATACCGAGCGTACTCCCGCGAGCCCAAACACCCAGATTAATTTCCGCTTGTTGCGCCCTGATGGCTCGGTACTTTGGTTGGAGAAAACCGCGCACGCCTTCTTTGACGAGCAAGGCAGGATGGTCCGGATGATTGGCATGGTGGCGGATGTCACCGGGCGCAAATTAGCGGAGGAGGCCATTTCAAAAGTAGGTGGCAGGTTGATTGAAGCGCAGGAAGAGGAACGTAGAAGGATCGCACGAGAACTTCACGACGATATCAATCAACGGCTCGCATTGCTGGCGAATGATCTCGAGATGATGGAACAAGATCCTCCCGATTCGGCCGTTGAAGTCCGTAAGCGTATCCATGAACATTTGAGGCGCGTACATGAGATTGGCACCGACGTCCAGGCGATATCGCACCGGTTACACTCCTCGAAGCTGCAATATCTCGGCATCGTGGCGGCTGCCAAAGGATTCTGCCAAGAGCTGTCCGAGCAGCACAAGGCGGCGATTGACTTTACCCACGCAGACATTCCGCCCACACTGCCAGAGGAGATCTCACTTTGCCTATTTCGGGTTTTACAGGAAGCTCTGCACAATGCAGTGAAACATTCCGGGGCGCGACACTTCGAAGTGCAAATGCGGGGGGCATCAGGCGAGATCCAACTCATGATTCGCGATCGCGGTAGAGGCTTCGATTCCGATGAGGCCTTGACGAACAATCGAGGTCTTGGCCTAATCAGTATGCGCGAGCGAATTATCCTGGTCGGGGGCACGTTTTTGATAACGTCGAAGCCGCAATGGGGCACTGAGATAAACATTCGAGTTCCCCTTTCGACCGAGATCGGAATGGCCCAAGCGGGAGGCTGAAGTCTTAAGGATGAAAGCGCTCGTGGAAGAGATTTCGATACTGACCTCGCCTTTCAAAGTTCGAGCGTGGCTGAGAGACGAATATTGAAAACATGGCCTAAACTCCCCGCTGAAGCCATACCAGATCGAGGAGAGCCGCAAGTTTTCCACAACGACAGTAATTTCCACAGCACACGACAATCGTTTTTAATTGACTCAAGGAATTTGTGCACTAAGCTCTGCCTTATCCGAAGTCGGGGGCCCTGGACAAGCGTTTCCTCAGGAGAGTCCATGTCGCAGGCGAAGCCAAGCGTCCTTTTGGCTGACGATCATCCAGCTATCCTCGATAAGCTGTCACAGCTGCTGTCTCTTGATTTTGAGATCGCGGGGGCTGTGAGCGATGGCGCAGCGGCGGTGGCTGCTGTTGCGAGACTTCACCCAGATATCGTGGTGATGGACATCTCTATGCCCGTGATGGACGGGATCCAAGCGATGCGAGAAATCCGTAAGATGGGACTAGACAGCAAAATCGTCGTTTTGTCTGCGCTCGATGACCCGGCATTTGTAACGTGCACTTTTGAGTCAGGCGGCGACGGCTATGTTTTGAAATCCCGAATGAACTCCGATTTGGTCTTTGCGCTCCGCGAAGTTCTCGCTGGACGCATATTCCAGCCTGGTAGCGAAGTCGGGTCAAAACCTCATCTGGCGAAACATTAACTTAAAAAATTCTGCGAGAGAGAAAGCAGTGCAAGAGGAATTGTGATCTTGCAATACGAGTACTCGTATGGCTGCTATGTTGGTTTCCTTGCCCAAACCGGGAAACCGATGCCTGAAGGAACGGACGATTGTCGGCCAACCTCTCCCCCACTCGATCGATGTGCGCGGAGCGAATCAACCACATTGGCGGGCGCCAGGGAAGGTGTGCGCCTCTCAGTGGATTATCTTCTGAGGGTTTTCGCAGCTCGATTGGCCCTCGATAACACGTCCCTCTTTCCTTGCTGAACAATCAGCCGCCTGGACTCATGGCGGCTTTTCTCATTTTCGCGGCGTTAGTGATTGTCGTTCTGTTTACCAACCATTTGGATAATAGTCACAACACGTGTCATCTACCGATCGGAGGTCTAGGAGGTGGTCGAAACTCCCGCAATGGTCAAGAGGCGCATTGTGACAGGCCGGACAGACTGTGACGGAAACAGGTTCCAATGATTCGACTGAGACGAAAGTACTGCATTTCGAGCATCTCCAGAGGGTGACTGACACTTTCGGTGACTCCGGGACTGGACCTGCATTGACGTGGGACACTGAAGTCTCCTGGTATAAATGTTTCAAACAGCACCGTACCGCCGGAAATATTAAAGCGGGTTGGGATTGGCCAAAACTGTCAACTCTGACAGGTCTTGGTACCTACAGAGGTGGATCAGCCAACACGCGAAGGGATCGAAGCTTTCATGATTTTCTGGCCCGAAGTTCCAGGAAATCTGTGAGGGTCTTTACAATGCGAAAATTCCCCTCTACCGCGTGTTTGAGCGATTGGCCAGGATGTTGGGGCAAACACGAATGACGAAGCGCGCAGACGGCGTAGCCCCAAACACGTGAGGGCGACGGGAGTGAACCCTTGAAGTGACACACAAAATTGGGCACAGTTTCCGGGAAAGGAAGCACAGTGAAGAGAAAGAGATACTCCCGGAAATTTCAGCGGATGGCGGTCGAGCGGATGAGAACTCGCGAAGACGTCGGTGAGTTAGCGCGAGAACTGGGGGTAAGACCGAGGTGCCTCTACAAATGGCGCGCAAAACTCGAAGCGATCGAACCAGGAGAAAATGCTTCGCGTCCGAGCACGCACACGGCTTCCTACCGAAAAGAAAT
>Ga0208981_1000175_pt1 | contig 10528 bp, 11 predicted proteins | sample MedBloCAOM1_M1_FD_187839 | JGI IMG/M metagenome (GOLD analysis project Ga0208981, IMG submission 187839) | Forest soil microbial communities from El Dorado National Forest, California, USA - Mediterranean Blodgett CA OM1_M1 (SPAdes) (version 2) | ecosystem: Environmental > Terrestrial > Soil >... | reverse complement strand
TCCAGTGTCGCGTGCTGTCCTGGAGAATGATGAATGGAAAAATGGGTCCCTCAACGATGTGGTAGTGACGGCCCTTGCCCATCGGAATGCGCTCGTAGAGTTCCGGGCAGTGGAAAAGCGCTTGCCGGAGCTTTCGAATGTTGCCTTCGCCCTGCAACTGGATGCCTAGCTGCTTTCGAACGGTGCTGGAGCCTCCGTCGCATCCGACCAGATAAGCCGTTCGAATCGTCTCATCCGGGCCATTGCTCGTTTGCACGTGCGCTGTGACGGAATCGCCATCCTGCGTGAACGACGTCAATTCGCAGCCGAAGCGCACTGTCACGTTGGGGAGCGTCTCCACAATCGATCGGAGCAGCGGTTCGAGCGTGTATTGCGAGATCAGCTGATACGGCTCGAGCGGCCGCCCGTCGTTGTGCGCCGCGATGTCTGCTTTGGCTTCGTCCACGGAGGGGCACGGCAGGCGGGCAAGCGGGGGCCCGGCCATCGAGGTTGCGAGAAAGACGTCCATTGGGGCGCTGCGCGGCAGACCGGCGTCGCGAACTTTTTCCGCGATTCCCAGCCGGCGGTAGATCTCCATCGTCCGGGCGTTGCAGCGCTCCATCTTCGGAAGCTGAATTGAAGTTTCGTTGCGCTCGATGAGAACGCAACGCACGCCCCGCTGGCCGAGGTCCAGCGCGAGAGTCAGACCGACCGGCCCCGCTCCGACGATGAGGACTTGCGTCTCCGCCATGGAAATCTCCCGCCAATCCTATCTGACCCAAAGGAAATGATTATCAGGTATTATTTCTGATCACAGTTCGGCGGAGCAGTAACCAAACTCCGCTTCAGTGGCTGAAGCCACTTCCAGAGAGTGTCGTTACGGCCGGGCTGATGGTTCGGGAGACTCACCACAAGAGCCCGGCCCTCCGAGTAGAATCCAGATTTCTCGCGCGGCGCGGCGAATTTGAGGATTCGTAGTCCAGAGGAAATTTAGGTGACCGGGAAGAAGCTTTCCATTGCCATTGTGGGCGCGGGCATCGGTGGAATGACGGCCGCGGCCACGCTGCGCCAGATCGGCGCCGATGTGCGCGTGTACGAGCAAGCGCCACGTTTTGCGCGAATCGGCGCGGGCATACAGATGATGCCCAACTCGATGAAAGTGCTGCGCCGAATCGGTGTCGAGGAAAGGGTGATCCATACTTCGTTCAAGCCGTTTTCGCACCTGAACCGCGAATGGGATACCGGCAAGGTCATGCGGGAACTGCCCATGCCAGAGAGCCTCTTCGGCGCGCCGTATCTTTGTATGCACCGGGCCGACTTGCACGATGCTCTCGCCGCAGTGGTCCCCGAGGAAATCATCCATCTCGAAAAGAAACTGACTGGGCTGGAACAAAGCGCGGGACAAGTTACGCTGGCATTTGCCGACGGCACGCGCGCGCAGGCAGATGCGGTGATCGGCGCGGATGGAGTTCATTCCGTCGTGCGCGAACTCATCGTCGGGCCCGATGAGCCGATCCACAAAGGACGCATTGCTTACCGCGCGATTTTTCCGTCCGCTTTGCTCAATGGGATGGATATCGGTTCTTCCAGGACGAAGTGGTGGGGAGCCGACCGTCATATCGTCATCTACTACACGAACGCCGCTCGCAACGAGCTTTACTTTGTGACCAGCGTGCCGGAACCGGCCGAGTGGGTGACGCGCGAATCCTGGTCGGCGAAAGGCGATGTGAAGGAATTGCGCAAGGCGTACGAAGGTTTCCATCCCGATGTTCGCGCCGTGCTCGAAGCGTGCCCGGACTGCCACAAGTGGGCGATCCTCGAACGCGAACCACTGCCGCGCTGGAGCGATGGACGAGTCGTGCTGTTGGGCGACGCCTGCCATCCGATGACGCCGTATATGGCGCAAGGAGGAGCGACTGCGATTGAGGACGCCGCCATCCTGGCGCGATGCCTCGAGGAAGTTGACGGCGAAGATTTTAATGGAGCGTTCCGGCGCTACGAAGCGCATCGCAAGCCCCGCACTTCGCGTATCCAGGCAATCTCCAGCGCGAATACCTGGATGAAGGGGGGAGATGAAGACACGAGCTGGCTCTATGGCTACGATGCGTGGAACGTGCCTTTGACTCCCTTGGAACCATACGTCAAGGCTGTCTGAGAACAACCGCAATGCAGCCCATCGCGCAGGAAGAAATTTTCAAAACGTCTGACGGCTGCGCCATCGCGTTTCGATTGCGAGCGGCGCGGAACTCGGACGCGCCACGAATCGTATTGATCCATTCTTTGGCGCTCGATGGCAGCATCTGGGACGGTGTTGCCGCGAGATTGACCGGTCAGGCCGCGATTCTGGCCTACGATTGCCGCGGACACGGAAAATCCGGTGGGCGCGCTGAAACTTTCACGACGGAATTGTTCGCGCGCGATCTTGCGGAATTGCTCGACCACGTAAGCTGGCCAGCCGCCAGTGTCGCAGGCTGCTCGATGGGAGGATGCGTCGCTCAGGCGTTTGCCGGACTGTATCCTTCGCGAGTGAGCGGTCTTGGGCTGATCGACAGACGGCCTGGTACGGCGAGGATGCTCCCAAGATTTGGCGGGAGCGCACCGCCACAGCGCGTTCGAAAGGCCTTAAAGGAATGGTTGAGTTTCAGGCCACGCGATGGTTCAGTGATGACTTTCGCACAACCCATCCAGCGTTAGTTAAAGCGATGGCTGAGATATTTCTGGCCAACGATTTGGATTGCTATGCCGCGGCATGCGTGATGCTCGGCGACGCTGACTTGCGGCATTTTCTGCCGGCGCTGCGCGTGCCGGTCGCGGTGATTGTGGGTGAAGAGGACTACGCCACGCCTGTGGCGATGGCGCGGCATTTGCACGAAGGGATTCGCGGCTCGACACTCACGATAATTCCAGGAGGGCGGCATCTGACACCCGTCGAGTGCCCGGAGCAAATCGCTTCGCAGCTCTTGACGCTCTTGCAACGCGTGGGTTCTCAACAAGAGGCAGCCGAGGCTTAGCCGGCAAATCTCCCAAGTGAGTGATCGATCCGCTTTGCGATGCCGGGTTGCCGCATCGAATCGCGTTGCGGAGTATGGCGGCGTTTAGTAGCACGGGCTTCAAGCTGTGTACTGCCTTTCGGCCACAACTCAAACCACACAGGCTGAAGCCTGTGCTACTGGAGCGCGCTGGCCCGACGCGGTGCTACTTGGCCGGCTTGAGTTCGGCGTACAACTGCCCAACAAACCGGTCCGAACTCCCCGTTACCATGGGAACTTTTGCATCGAAATCGGATGTCGGATGGGCGGCGAGCACATCTTCCGGCGACTTGCCCTGCTTGACAAGTTCTGCCACATGATCCCGGACTCCCAGAATCATATCCCTGTGCGCGATCACCGCCGCTCTATCAACAGTGGGGCCATGACCCGGGATAATCTTCGTATTGGGCCCTGCCAGCCCGATTACGAGGCCCAGCCCCTCAAGCATTCCGTTGAGTGAGCCGCCATTGACGCGGTCGATATTCGGGTAACCTATGGAGCGGAAGAAATCGCCCGTCATCAGCACATTGGCGCCGTGGAAATATACCAGGGTGTCGCCGTCGGTATGGGCCCGCTGAATCGGGATCAACTCCGCTTCCTCACCGTCCATATGAAATGTCACGCGTCCACGATAGGTCACAACGGGGAGCGCAACAGCAGGCGCAGGAGGCACAGGCGTGCCGTTTGCCGCAGGAGCAGGATTCATCAGGCGTGACCGCAACTCCTCGCGGGCAAAAATTACCGCACCCATTTTCGCAAGGTTTTCGTTGCCGCCAGTGTGGTCTCCGTGCACGTGCGTGTTGACCACGAACCGAATCGGGTTGGGGGAGATTTGTTTGACCGCCGCGACGATCTTACCGGTCAGCGGAGCAAATTGAGTGTCGACGAGGAAAACTCCGTCCGGACCCGCGAGCACGCCAATCGTGCCGCCCTGGCCCTCGAGCGTATAGAAATTATCGGTGATCTTCGTGGTCTTGATTTCGACCTTGCTGAAATCGGGCGGGGTTTGCGCGTACGTCAAGGCCGCCATACCAAACATTGTTGCGAGCACGACGAGTGAAATCTTAATTCTTGCGATTTTCATTTGTGTTAGCTCCTACGTGAGGCTGGGATGTCGTTTGTGGATTTCTGAACCCAGGGGAGTATATACCAATCCGTCCGCCATGTGGCAATCGGGCTGCAAGGGCCGGAGGTGCCGCCAGCCGCGATTGGAGTTACTATCTACGGCGGGTTCGCAATGGTGGCACGTCGCGGCGGAGGCCGCATTTGTAGCGCCCCGACAGGGTCGGGGCACGGTGGACTCAAGCACATGCCCGCCTGAAGGCGGGCGCTACATAGACCAAAACCGAGCAAAAACATCATAGGGGGAACGAGACATGAAGCGATGGATCATTTTGACGATAGTTGTGGCGACAGCCGGCGCCGTCTTGGTGTTCACGATCCCGACGGTGAAGGTGTATTCGGCGGATAAGGAGCAGCGCTTCCCGCAACTCAAGATGGAGCAGTTGAACGACCAGCAGCGGCCGTTCGCGGACGAGATCCTGAAAGTTTCCAGCATCGGCATCACCGGGCCATACAATTCGATGCTTCGCAGCCCCGTCATGGGCCAGCGCCTGTTCAATCTACTCGACTACGTCCGGTTCAACACATCGGTGCCGCGCAAACTGAATGAGTTTGCAATTCTGATCCAGGCCCGGCTGTGGACATCGCAGGTCGAGTGGTACGCACACTATCCGCTGGCGATTAAAGCAGGCCTCCCGGAGGCGGTGGCGGCCGATCTGAAGGAAGGAAAACGGCCGGCCTCCATGCAGCCCGACGAAGCGGCCGTGTATGACTTTTGCATGGAACTCTCGACCAAGCACGAAGTGAGCGATGCCACGTTCAAGCGGACGCGCGAACAGTTCAGCGAACAGCAAGTGATCGACCTGATCGCGGTCAGCGGCACTTACATCACTGCCGCCATGATGGCTAACACGGCAGAGGAAACTGTTCCGGCAGGCAAGACGCCGCCGCTGCAGCCGCTCCCTGGGCACTGAGGTTGCATCGGCATCTTGGCGGCTTTGACGCAGAAAGGACCGGCGGTGTTGGGGCTCCAGGAAAAAGCAGGGAGCCGGCGGGACGCCGGCGCTACCGAATCCATTGCATCGACGCATGAGAGTTTCTTTGTCCATATTTTGAATTTCGGTTTTGAGGAATTCCGATGAAAAAGATTTTGGTCCTGCTGGTTGCCGCAGCGGCTGCCTGGCCTGTTTCTTCAACTTTCTTTTCGGAACAAACACAGCCAATCGGCGGCATGCCGCGCAATGTCGTGATCTTCGTCTTCGATGGCTTACGCGGAGGATCGGTGAATGCCACCGACGCGCCGACGATGGACTGGATTCGGAATCATGGAGTCAGCTTTGTAAACAGCCACTCGCTTTTTCCAACGTTCACTACAGCCAACGCTTCCGCCATCGCTACTGGACATTACCTGGGGGACACAGGCGATTTCAGCAATACTTTTTATATCGGACAACCCATATTCTTGAGCGGGAATTTCGGCCGGGCGCCGGGAACGTACTCGCCCTACATCGAGAACGATTCCGTCCTGGGCGATCTGGACTCGGTCTTCAATGGGAACTACCTAAATGAGGAGACGCTGCTCAGCGCCGCGAGAGCGCAGGGCTTCAACACCGCAGCCGTGGGAAAGATGGGGCCCACCGCGATCCAGGACGTGAGCCAACTGAATCCCGTCGACGGTAAATTCGCGGCACCCCAGACGGTGATCATCGACGATGGGACCGGAACAGCGGATGGAGTTCCGCTCAGTCCGCAGATTTCTGCCGCACTGCTCGCAGCGGGGCTGCCCACGACAACTCCCGTCCGGGCTCAACGCACCGGGAACAATACGACGCCAGGGACGACGAGTCCGAATACCGAGCAGCAAGCATATTTTGCAAACACCGTGACGCGAGCGATCCTGCCCCTATTCAAGAAGAGCGGAAAACCGTTCGTGCTGCTCTACTGGTCGCGCGATCCGGATGGAACGCAGCACTATCAAGGAGACAGCCTGAACAAGCTGGTCCCCGGCATCAATGGACCCACCTCGAAAGCGGGCTTAAGAAATGCCGACAATAACCTGAAACAAATCCTGGATGCCATCAACAGCGATGCCGAGATGGCTGCCGACACGGACATTCTCATAACTGCAGACCACGGCTTCGCGACAATCAGCAAGCACGACATTGATGCCGACGGTCACGGAACAGCAAGCTACTCGACGAACTGGGTGTATAAGGACGCGCAAGGCAGGCAGGAAGTGAATGACGGCTTTCTGCCCCAGGGATTTCTTGCGATTGACATCGCTCATGAGCTGGACCTGCCGCTATTCGATCCCGACATCCAAATCAACGGACCAGACGGCAAGAAGATTTTTCAACCCGTGGATCCGACGATTCCTCAGCAAATGGCAACCCTTGGCCAGCGTCCCTCAAATGGCAATGGGCTGATCGGCGGCACGGGCCGAATCGCGAAACAGACGGATGCCAAGGTGGTGGTCTCCGCCAATGGCGGCTCCGATCTGCTCTATTTGCCCGCACACGACCCCGTGACGATGGAGAAAATCGTCGCGTTCCTCGCACGGCAGGACTATGTAGGGGGAATATTTGCCGACGACGACTACGGTAAGGTTCCTGGGGCTTTGCCACTCAGCACGATTCGACTCGTTGGATCGTCCCGATTGCCTCGGCCATCGATTGTGGTGGCATTCAAAACTTTTGCCACGGATTCCAAACAACCACTCATGACCGCCGTCCAAATCACGGATTACAATTTGCAGCATGGACAAGGAATGCACGGCAGCTTCGGGCGGAGCAACACGTTCAACTTCATGGCGGCGTATGGACCAGACTTCAAAAAACAATTTGTGGATCATGCTCCGATAAGCAATGCGGACATTCAACCGACGCTCGCGAAAATTCTTAGGCTTAAAATCGCCAGCAATGGAAAGCTGAATGGACGGGTACTGGAGGAAGCTCTACTCGACGGGCCATCCTCTGTTCCCTTCAAACAACACGTGGAAATCGCCACGCCCGCAGCCAATGGAAAAACAACTGTCTTGATTTACCAGCAAGTGATGAAGCAAGTCTACTTTGACTGGGCCTGCTTCCAGGACAAAGGCGCAAGTTCGCAGACTATGTGCCCATAGTCTCAGTCTTTCCTTGCGCATCTATTTTGAGATATTGTGATCTGGGTGCCGGTGCAAAGGGGTGCGGGCGCAGTAATGACATCGCGCAATACCTAGCGCAAAAGGAGAGGACTGATGACAAACAAACCGAAACCTATCCCGGATGGCTACCACACCGCGACGCCGTACTTGATCGTCAAGGGTGCGGCGCAGGCAATCGAGTTCTATAAGAAGGCGTTTGGTGCAAAGGAATTGTTGCGCATGGCGCAACCTGGTGGCAAGGTCGGCCACGCCGAAATCAAGATAGGCGATTCGATCATCATGCTTGCGGACGAATCCCCCGAGATAGACGCGCGCAGTCCGCAGTCTTTTGGCGGGTCGCCGGTGAGCATCCTTCTCTACGTCGAGGACGTGGACGCAGTATTCACGCAAGCTGTCGCTGCTGGGGCAGCAGTGCAAAGGCCCGTGGCGGATCAGTTCTACGGGGATCGGACCGGCGGAGTGAAGGATCCCTTCGGGCATATGTGGTACATCGCAACGCATGTGGAGGACGTGTCACCCGAGGAAATGAAGAAGCGCGCTGCCGCCGCAGGCCGGTAGGGCATTAGACGCAACGCTTGAGCCGTAATAGTGCGCGATGTGGAAAGCCCACTTTGCGAGTTGATAAGGTCCTGATTTGAATGTTAGATTGTTGCGCCAGGAAATGGCTGGCCCGAAGACAGAAGTGGCTCTGCTTAAGATTTCGATCCTGATGAGAGAGAAAGGAAGAAAATTCATGCGAGCGAATGTGAAGCAATCGGTAATCCTCGTGGCATTTCTGTTGCTGTTGGGAGTGGAAATCGCGGCGGTTCGACGAGCCTCAGCGCAACAGGCTCCGCCCCCGCCGCCTTCGAAGTTTAAGCTGATGAGCTCGGCCTATGCCGAGGGCAGCATGATCCCCACCGAGTTTTCGTGCGCAGACCCCAATGCGGCTTCGCCGGCGCTGCAATGGAGCAACCCGCCGGCGGCGGCGGTAAGCTTCGCAGTGATTATGCATGATAGCGATGCCGCGCCTATGAAAGGGGCGATGGACGTCACGCACTGGACCTTCTGGAACGTGCCTGCCAGTTCGACATCCGTAGCGGCAGGCGTGAAGCCGGACTCTTCGCCTGACGGCATTGTGCAAGGCAAAAATATCCGTAACGTAAACGGATATCAGCCGCCCTGTCCACCTCCGGGCGCTACGCCGCACCACTACATTTTCGAAATTTACGCGCTGGACACAAAACTAGATCTAATGGCAGGATCCCCCCGCGCCGACCTTCTGAAGGCGATGGACGGACATGTCGTTGGGAAAGCAACGTACTTCGGTCTTTTTGGCCGATAAGCACACATCGTAATTGGTAGCTTCTGAAGGCCGGACCGATACCTGCGTTCGCGGTTGAACAACGGCTCAGTTGATTTGCGTCCAAGTCACAGCGTACTCTGAAGGTGTGCCGCGGAAGGGCCCAAAAAGTTCTCAACTAATTTTCCGTTGAACTGGCGACACCATCTACCGGAACTACCAGAGTACAACCGCACTGGTTTGGCCGGCGGGTTGATTCACGTGCGGAAATATCTGCTCATAGTAGGCCACGTGACCGGCCGGTCTTGGAACTTCAATCCGACGCAGAAGCGGTCGTCATCGAGTCTCTGGCAATACATCACCTCTCCGCACATCGAAGATCCTTCTTTCAAGGTGGTGACTTGCACTTTTTCACCAGTCTGCCAAATACGCCTGGAAAACACGCGGGCGCCATGGGGACTGACGTTATCGGTGTAGGTCTTTTCCTCTTCGGTGGCAGGCAAATGGTGCATCCGCGATAGGCGCACAACGATAGCAATGGGAAGTCGCTTCTCCATCCTGCCACCGAAACTATGACTCATCTGCACGTAACCCCGGCCTTGTCAAAGCAGCCGTGGTGCGCCGGAGGACTGATTCTGCGGCGCTGCGTCGGCTAACCTAGATCCTCGGCCGTGAGCGTCTTGCCATAGGGAATTCCTCTCCGGCGCTTCTATAACTCGTTAGCATTCGTCTGTCCTGCTAGCAATCCGGTCAAGACCCCAGAATTGGGTCAGATAAGTTCCGGGGCACTAGCAGAAGCCCTAGGTCTTCTGGCTGATATCCGTTCCGTAAGTGGCTCCTGGGAAGAATCGAGTCTCAAAGTTCAACAGGGGGTGATGAAACCGAGGGTGACGGCCACGCGAAAAAGCTGGGGAACTGTGTAGCTGGCCGACCGGAAATATAGCCATTGACACATGAGTTGCGCGTTGTTATACATGCTTATCTCTGGCGTCATACGAAGAAACCCAGTTTGAAGGCGCGGGAGAATGGGTGTGAGGCATCAATGCGCGTCGGCCTCCCAAGGGGATTGTTATGGGCCAGGGTACAGCTCCGGTCGAAATCAGCACGAAGCTTCAGCCGCTTTGCTACGAGCATCACGTTTTGATGAGTCCTGTTAAAATTCTCATAAAGGGCGATATGTATCTTGCTCCGGCGCTTGCCTACGCCTGTCCGGAGCCCGGGTGCCTTGTCCACTACAATAGCCCTACCGGATACTTCATTACCCCGATGCCTGATGTCACATGTCCTGATCATAAGTTGCCCATGTACCTGGCCCAGGTTAAACCGGAAAGCAGAAGTTTCAGGTTGTGGAGATGTCCACAATGTGACGCAACGCGCACGAATGAGGAGAATTTGACGGGATTAGAATAAACCTCAGGCTAGTAGTTCACGGGGTTTTGCACCCGTGGCACGTCGATGAGTTGCTCCCGGGCAGATTTTTGACTCCGTCCTGTCTTACGGTTAGCAGGGTTTTCCCCACTCCCCCGCCGGTGAGACCAGATCCAGCCCGACAGCAAAGACACTTTTCGTCAAATGCTGACAGTACATAACTCGCGCCTGCGACTGGAAGTCGCTCTCGAGAGATTTAAGCAGCACGCGCTCCTCTGGCTTCCAGTGCTGCTTGGTCACGACGCGGGCACCACGAACACTAACATTCTCGGTGAAGGCTTCCTCCGCCGACGGTGATCCATCCAGGGTCGAAAGCTGCACAGCCACTGCCCTTGCGATGCGTTCTTCGGTTCGAGAGGCCAACGCATGAATTCGGCGCTCGACTTCTGCTTCTACAGAACCCAGCGGCCGCATGACCGATTCGGACCCCATTCGACTCTCCCGTTGCTACGCTAAATACGTGTGCGATGATTACGTATAGAGCAGGAGCCTTCGAAGATCAATTCGGCATTCACCCGAAATGAGCATCGGGTCTTTAACTGCGGATCTTTTGAATTGTGCGACGTCGCCAGATCCTCATTTGAGCGCGCGAGCGGCAAACTG
>Ga0208981_1000174_pt1 | contig 10538 bp, 9 predicted proteins | sample MedBloCAOM1_M1_FD_187839 | JGI IMG/M metagenome (GOLD analysis project Ga0208981, IMG submission 187839) | Forest soil microbial communities from El Dorado National Forest, California, USA - Mediterranean Blodgett CA OM1_M1 (SPAdes) (version 2) | ecosystem: Environmental > Terrestrial > Soil >... | reverse complement strand
CTCAGGTCGCCCGGCACCGTCGCCGCGACCCAGCCGGGGCCCGACAGCGAAACGGCACGGCTCGCCGAAACCGTGCGGGCGCTGACCACCGATCGCGACCGGCTCACCACCCGGGTCGCGGCGCTCGAACAATATCTCAACGAGATGACCGGTTCGGTCGCGCGCGACCAGGCCGGCGCGCGCCCGGGCGGCGCCGCGCCCGCGACGTCCTCGCCTGGCCCTGACGACAAGGCCGAGAGCTCCACGCCCGGGCCCATTGCCACCCTGGTGCCGCTCCCGGCCCAATCCTCGATGCCGAGCGCGGGCGAAACGCCGCCGGCGGTGTCGCCCGAGCAACCCGCGGTCGGCATGACCGTCAATGTGCCGTTGCCGCGGCCCGGGCCGCTGGCGCAGATCCAGTCCTATGTGAGTTCCGCCACCAGCACGACGCCACCGGCCGAGCCCGAGAGCCGGGTCGCCGCAGCACCCACCGGTGCCGAGGCGAAAGCCGACCCAAATCCCACCCCCGAGGCTGCGCCCCGGGAGTTCGCGATCGATCTGGCGGCCGCCTCCAACGTGAACGCGTTGCGGGCCCGTTGGGGCACGATCCGGGGCGCTCACCCGGCGTTGCTGGAAGGCCTGCGGCCGCTGGTATCGGTGCGCGAGAGCTCCCGGCCGGGGCTGACCGAATTCCACCTCGTCGCCGGTCCGCTCCCCGACCCCGGCGTCGCCGAGCGCTTGTGCGCGGCGCTCACCGCCGCCCGCACGGCCTGCAAGGTCGCGGTTTTCGACGGGCAGCGGCTCGATTTGCGCTAACGGTTCGCCACCCCGATGAAACGCCGTTTCGTGCCCTCGTGCCGCCAGACCAACTGGCTCCTGGCCGTGGGTTTCCTGTCCGTCGGCTACGCGCTCTATCTGCGCTATCGCGCGATCGAATTCGCGCCGGTCTCGCTCGAATGCCAGGGCGGGCTCGACACCTGGCTGTGCGGGACGTTCCGCACCGTCATCATCCTGTACAACCACGCGGTCTTCGGCGCGGTCGCGCTCGGCGCCGCCGTCATCAACCTGCTGCGGCCGTCGGTCGCCATGTTCGCGATCGCGTTGGCGGCGGCCGGTTTTGGCATCGTGCTGCACAACCCCGGGCTCTCGGCGCTCGCCGCCGCGCTCCTGGTCCTCAGCCTGGCGCGACCCGCACCCGAACCAGAGTGACGGCCAGCATCGCGAGCCCCGCGCACAGCAGCAGCGCCTGCCAGTTGGCGACCGACTCGTTGAGGATGATGTAGATCGCCGATCCGGCCAGGATGCCGGCCGCGAGCTTCTCGGCCGCCGGCCGCACGCCCTTTTCGGGCTCCACCAGGATCGCCAGCGCCAGGAACGGGACTGCCGCGCCGAGCAGCGGCGCAAAGGGAAAATCCACGTAGCGCGGATCGAACACCAGCATCAGGGCGACCTGGAGCGCGAGCACGCTCAGGCCAACCAGGAGCCCGCCGGTGAGCAGCGCAACCGGATCGCGCACACGCTCTTTCGGGCGGCCCAGAATGCGACCGAAGCTCGCAACCGGGATGCTTCGGATGAGCCCCGCCGCGCAGGCGATCGGCGCCGCGAAGGCGAGAGCCGCCCAGGCGATCGACACCGTCCAGCCGCCAACGCCCAGGCTTTCGACCGGCACATTCGCGACCGTCCAGCCGATCAGCGTCCCGGACACGGCCGCGATCAACGTCACGCCGAGCCAGCGATCGAGCGGCGGCACGACGGGGTGCCGCCTCGCCTGCACGCCCGCCATGCCGAACACCAGAGCGGCGAACACGACGCCGCCGGCCGCCTGCCAGGCCCAGTCAGGATGGTTCGAGACCGGAGCGCCCCAGGCGAATTTGGGCGCGCGCTTCACCGCGTCGAACAGCCCCCAGTGACCGCCGACGGTTCCCTCGAGCCGGCGCTTCCAGGGCTGGTCGAAAGCTTCGATAACGTTGACGCGATAGTTCTGGCTGCGGGCCGTCGTGGTCACCTCCTGGAGGAACCGCGCCTGGTTGGCGGGCGACGGCAACGCTCCTTCGCGCATGCGGCCCGCGCTCGGCCAGCCCACCTCCCCGATCATGACCTCCTTGCCGGCAAAGCGCGCCACCATCTGGCGGCGAATGGATTCGACATGCGCGGCGGCGCCGGCGACCGGGATCGGAAAATCCTCCCAATAGGGCAAAAGATGAATGGTCACGAAGTCGACCGCGCTGGCGAGCTCGGAATTGCGGTTCCAGAACTCCCAGACATCCGCGTAGGTCACCGGGCACGGCACCGCGGCTTTGACCTCGCGGATGATGGCGGCGAGGTCCACGGCCGACAGCTCGCCGCGCAGCAAAACCTCGTTTCCGACCACGACCGCGGTGACCGTCTCCGGGTAGCGCCGGGCCAGCGCGATCGCGCTGTCGATCTGGACGCGGTTTTTCTCCCGCTCGGGACTGAGCCAAAGCCCGAGCATCACCTTCATACCCAGCGGCGCGGCGATCGCCGGCACCTGGTCGACGCCGTGCTCGGTCGAATAGGTGCGGATACAGTCCGTGAGCTTCCGCAGGCGGCCCAAGTCCTCCTCGATCTGCCAGGCCGCGACATGCGTGCCCGGCTCCAGGGGATTTTGGTCCTGGCGGAACGGCGCATAGGAGACGCATTGCAGCGATCCGCCGTCGCCTCGTACCTGCGCCGGCATGTCGATCGGGCGTCCAAGCCACCACCACGCCGCGACGATCGCCGCCACGGAAGCCGCAAACAGGCCGAGGGGCAGTTTAATCATAAGCCTGGATAGGTCCGGCAAGTCGGTTAATGGTGCGGGTCGGCTTATCGTGCATACCCTTCTGTGCCAAGGGCTTGCGGCATTTTAAGCACGCCGCCGGCCTGTGCTGGACAAAACTGCCGGCTTCGGTTCATTTCAACGGTGGTGCGAGGAGGCGTCGTATTGCCGACCCAATCGGATGGTGAAAACGGCAGAACGTCGAGACCCCAACAAGCAAAGTAACCATAGCAACGTCATGTCATTTCCAGGTGTGCGTAGCCTCGCCGTCCTGTTTTGCATCACGCTGATGGCCGCCCCGTTGTGGCCGGCCCTCGCCCAGCAGGGGAGCGACGCAAAACCGGCCGATCAGCAAAAAGCCAACGACGCCAAACGCAGCGACGGGACGCGGCGGACCGACGAGATCGCCGAGGCCGCCCGGACGCTGACCGGCCCGGCGGCCAATCCCGAATGCGTGTGGCTGGGCGAGCGCGCCGTTAACCTCCTGTCGCGCGACGACCTGGACACCGCGTTCCGCCACCTCGAGCTGTATGATCGTTTCGGCTGTCCGGGCGCCCATATGCAGGCCAGCTTCCGCTGCCTGGTTCGCCTCGGCATTCCCGATCCCAAGGCGGCCGAAACCCTGGATGCCCGGATCCATGCGTGCTGGCTTAATCCGGCCGTGGTCGCGAGCGCGGTACCGGCGCCGGCCGCCGCCCCCGCCGCGCCGGGAACCGGCGCGAAGTAGCCGCGTTGCCGTCTTGCCTCCGACTTGCAGCAAGAATTTCGAATGTGCGCCGCGGCTGCCATTGATTTGCCATGGGAACCTAATAAATGTTTAATTGCCGCTCCCGGGAGATGTTGGATTACGACAAATTCCGGTCGGGCCTAGGGGACAGGCTCGGGTCTTCGCTCTCCCGCCCCATATGAGTATCGAGTCGATGCGCTCCGTCGCAGCCGTGGTCGCGCTTGCAGCGTGCCTGCATGCTGGCTTGTGGGCTAATTTCCAGACCACCGGAAACGCCCCGAATGTGAACAAATCTTTAGCCAGCGTTTCCTACGCCCCCTTCGAAGGCATCCGCAATTCCAACGAAGCGCCGACGGCAGCGCAGATCCGCGCCGACCTGAAGGCGATCGCGCCTTATACCGACACGATCCGTACCTATCGGTCGACCCGCGGCATGGAACTGGTGCCGGGGATCGCGTCCGAGTTCGGATTGAAAGTGACGCTCGGCGTCTGGCTCGATACCGATCTCGACCGCGACGGCAATCACGACCTCGTCGCCGATCCCGATGATACCCGCAACCTCGACAAGCGCATCACGCGCAACGACGCGGAAATTCGCACCGCCATCAAGCTCGCCCGCAGCTACAACAACGTGAACGCGATCGTGGTCGGCAACGAAACCACGCTGCGCCGATCGCTGGTCGAAGCCGCGCAGGCCGACGAGGCCCAAAAGGCCTATGACAAGCGGGAAGCGAACGGACAGAGAAAATATCCGGATTTCAAGACCGCGCTCGCCAGCGTCCGGGACACCTGGAATGACGCGCTGCGCATCCAGGCCGCGAAGAGCGGCCGCCCGATCGATCACGTCAAGGCGGAATGGAATGTCGGCGAGTTGATGAAGACCCTTCAGCGCGTCAAGCGGCAGAGTCCGGTGCCGGTCACCACCGGCGAAACCTGGGACATCTGGGTCGAATACCCCAAGCTCGCGACCGCGGTCGACTTCATCGCGGCGCACATCCTGCCCTATTGGGACCACGTCCCCTATACCCAGGCCGTCGATCACTCGCTCGGCGTCTATTACAAGCTGCGCCAGGCGCACCCCGGCAAGCGCATCGTGATCGCCGAGTTCGGCTGGCCGAGCGGCGGCTATAACCGCGGCGTCGCCGAGCCCGGACGGCTCGAGCAGGCGACCGTGCTGCGCCAGTTCATCAACCGGGCCGACGCGCTCGGCATCGATTACAACGTCATCGAGGCCTTCGATCAGCCCTGGAAGACAACCGAGGGCAGCGTCGGCTCCTATTGGGGAATGTTCGACGCCTCGCGGCATCCGAAATTCTCCTGGACCGGCGCGATCTCCAATGCGGACTACTGGAAGATCGCCGCCATTGCGGTCGCGGTCGGCTTCCTGGTCTCGCTGCCGATCCTGTCGATCGCCGGCGCGACACTGGGCCAGGCGGTTCTGCTCGCTGCGGCGGCGCACGCCGTCGGCGCCTGGGCCGCCACCTTGTTCGAATATTGGAACGGCCACTACTTCGTGCTCGGGGCCGGCATCGCGCTCGTGCTCGGATTGCTCCTGCTGGTGCCGCTCGTGCTGATCGCGCTCGCGCGCATCGAGGAGATTTCCGCCGTGCTGTTCGGGCGTCCGCCCGCGCGGCTGCTGACGCCGCCCGCCGCGGGCGCGACGCCGCTCGACGGTTACGCGCCGAAAGTATCGATCCATATCCCGGCCTACCGGGAGCCGGTTGATATGCTCAAGCAGACGCTCGATGCGGTTGCCGGGCTCGACTACCCCAATTTCGAATGCGTCGTCGTCATCAACAACACCCCCGACCCCGGCTTCTGGCGGCCGATCGAGGAGCATTGCGCGGCGCTCGGCACGCGCTTCAAGTTCCTCCACGTCGACAATCTCGAGGGCTACAAGGCCGGCGCGTTGCGTGTCGCGCTCGCCAACACCGCGCCCGATGCCGAGATCATCGGCGTGATCGACGCGGACTACGCGGTTCATCCCGACTGGCTCAAGGAAGTCGTCCCGGCCTTCGCCGACCCCAAGGTCGGGCTCATCCAGGCGCCGCAAGACCATCGCGACGACAACACCCCGCTGCATTGGGCGATGAACGGCGAATATGCCGGCTTCTTCGACATCGGCATGGTCCAGCGCAACGAGGAAAACGCCATCATCGTGCACGGCACGATGTGCCTGATCCGGCGCACCGCGCTTGCCGCCGCCGGCGGCTGGTCGAGCGAGACGATCTGCGAGGATACCGACCTCGGCCTCACCGTCATCGAGCAGGGCTGGCTCACGCATTATACGCGCCGCCGCTACGGACACGGCCTGCTGCCCGACACCTTCGAGGCCTACAAGAAGCAGCGTCACCGCTGGGCCTATGGCGGGCTACAGATCATCCGCAAGCATTGGCGCCGTTTCCTGCCCGGCGCGAGCGGCCTCACGCCCGACCAGAAGCGCGAATTCGCCATCGGCTGGCTCAACTGGCTCGGCGCCGAAAGCATCGGCGTGGTGGTGGCGATCCTCAATCTCGTCTGGGTGCCGGTCGTCGCCTTCGCGGGCATCGCGATCCCCGACAAGGTGCTCACCTTGCCGATCATGGCGGCCTTCGCGGTGTCGGTCGCCCACTTCATCGCGCTCTATCGCCGCCGGGTCGCCATCCGGCCCGCGCAGACCGCGGCCGCCATGCTGGCCGCGATGTCGATGCAATGGACGGTCGCGCGCGCGGTCGCATTCGGGCTCGTCACCGAGCATCTGCCCTTCGTGCGCACCGCCAAGGGCGGCAGCGCGCGCAAGAAGCGCGTCAGGTTTCCCGCCTTCTATGAGGCGATCATGGGCGCCCTGCTGCTGCTCGGCGCCGCGACCGTGGTCGTGACCAATGCCGAGCAGGTGCGCGAGATCAACCTGTTCGCCTGCGTGCTGATCGTGCAGAGCCTGCCCTTCCTCGCCGCCACCATCCTGGCGGTGCTGGAGGAAACGCGCTTCAACGACTTCGCGTTCTGGAAGGACGCCGAGGCGCGCCTGGCGGAGCTGCTGCCGCGCCGCGCCGTGGTCGGTCAGATCGGCCAAATCGGTCAGATGAGCCCGATCAGCCAGATGACCCCGATCAGCCAGCCTGCCCCGCAGGTCGAGAACCGCATTGAAGCTGCGCCGTAAGGCGTGGCTATCGGGCGTTTAGCCTCATCTCACCCCGGCATCGCGGTCTCGACCAGCCGCGCCCAATAGGACGTGCCGACCGGGATCGCCTCGTCGTTGAAATCATAAGCCGGATTGTGGAGTCCGGCGGTATTGCCGTTGCCGACGAAGATGAAGGCGCCGGGCCGCGCCTGCAGCATGTAGGAAAAATCCTCCGCCCCCATCACGGGCGCCATCGCGGTATTGACGCGCGCCGCACCCACTACGTCGCCCGCGACCGCGGCCGCGAAGGAGGTCTGCGGCGCGTGATTTTCCAGCACCGGATAGCCGCGCTGATAGGTCAGCTTCGCGCTCGCGCCGTGCAGCCGCGCGGTGCCTTCGACCACCTCGTGCAGGCGCTTCTCCAGCAGATCGCGCACATCCGCCGACAGGCTGCGGGCGGTGCCGCGCAGCTGCGCGGTCTGCGGGATGACGTTGTCGGTATGGCCGGCCTGGAACATGCAGATCGACACCACGGCGGCCTGCAGCGGATCGACATTGCGCGCCACGATCGATTGGATCTGATTGACGATCTGCGCCCCGACCAGCACCGTATCGACGCTCATATGCGGACGCGCCGCGTGCCCGCCCTTGCCTTCGATATCGATCGTCAGCATGTCGGCCGCCGCCATGATGGGGCCGGAGCGGATCGCGAATTCGCCGACCGGCATGCCCGGATAGTTGTGCATGCCGTAGACTTCCTCGATCCCGAAGCGCTCCATCAGGCCGTCCTTCACCATGGCGCGGCCGCCGGCCCCGCCTTCCTCGGCCGGCTGGAAGATCACGACCGCGGTGCCGGAAAAATTGCGCGTCTCGGCCAGGTATTTGGCCGCGCCCAGCAGCATGGCGGTATGGCCGTCATGGCCGCAGGCATGCATCTTGCCCGCAACGGTCGATCGATACGGAACGTCGTTCGCCTCCTGCAGCGGCAGCGCGTCCATGTCGGCGCGCAGGCCGATCACCTTGCGGTTGCCGGAGCCCGCCTTCTGGCCGCGGATGACGCCCACCACCCCGGTGCGGCCGATGCCGGACACGACCTCGTCGCAGCCGAAGGCCGTGAGCTTCTCGGCCACCGTCGCGGCGGTGCGCTGGACGTCATATTGCAGCTCCGGATGGGCATGGATGTCGCGCCGCCACGCCGTGATCTCGGCATGAAGATCGGACAGACGATTGAGGATCGGCATGGGGGTTCTCCTGCGTCCCGGCGGTCGACGCATGAGCTAGCAGAAAGCACCCCCATGGCGGCGTCAAGGCGACGTTTTGGCGGCCGTTGCCGGCCGTTCGGACCCGCCCTATTGACCCGGCGGGGGCCGCCCCGTACACACCCGACCCACGAGCGCGTAGCTCAGTTGGTAGAGCACCTGACTTTTAATCAGGTGGTCCCGGGTTCGAGCCCCGGCGCGCTCACCAGACATCCAGGCACTTCCCGCTTGTTGTCGTGCCAGGCACTTGCCTGTTGCACGCGATGGCATTCCAAAGCTCCGCGAGACGCGCTGAACCCGGGGACCATTCATTCGTTTTCATGTTCGGTGATGTTCCCGAGCAGCCCGCGGGATCTTTGCGCCACCTGCCGGCGTTGAAAGCCACTGCCTTTGTGACGACGGAACGTGTGATGATGGATCGCCCACAGCATGCAATGCGCAGGATAGTGATTGCAGCGCGATGGCAGTCCCTCTTCACGCGGCCGGCCATATGTCGGTTCAAAAGACCGCTTGACGCTCTCCGCGCCCAGCGTGACAACAACCCTACGTAGTGGGAATTCGCCGATCGCCATGTCGTTCGAAGAGCACACACCGGAGCAGCGCCGCCAAGCGCGCCAGTTCTTTGGGTGGTTGTCGGTGAAGGACCCGCTGCCGGCGCAAGACCACCGGATCAAGTGGCGGCGCCTGGGCGTCGCAGCCGCCGTGATCGCCGTGTTCATGGCGCTCGCCGTCATGGCGGTCGAGGCCTATCTGGCGCGGTAGCGGATGGGAAGACGCGGGGGCGATCGTTGCCGGACAGCGGCGCCATTCGAGTCAGGCCCTGACGCGCGGCGCGCGCGGCTCGCTTCCCGTCGATCTACACCTTCAGCCGCGCCTTGATGGGCTGGCGCTGGCCCTCCGGCTCGTCGCGGAAATGCGGCAGCGCGTCGAGCTCGCCGAGATCGCGGATCGGTCCGTGCTCCTCGCGGTATTGAATGATCTCCTGCGCCCGATCGGAACCGATCCCCTCGACACTCCGCAGTTCCTCGACATTCGCGGCATTGACGTCGACCTGCTCAGGCACCGTCGGTGGCGCTGTGTCGCCGACACCGGGAATGATGAAATGCGTCTTCACTTGCGCGAGCTCGTCCGGCGGCATGTCGCCGATGTGCGGCACACGGGCGAGATCGTCGACCGACGCAAACGGACCGTTCTTGTCGCGATAGCGCACGATCGCCTCGGCGCGGGATTTTCCGATTCCCTTGACCGCCGTCAGTTGCACCACGTGGGCGGTGTTGATGTCGATCTTGGCTCGCGTGCTCATGCGTGATTCTCCTGAACGTGATTGTCCTGAATGAGCGCTATCGGCTCGCGTAGAACCCCGTGCTCGCCCTACGGGTTAACGCGGTTGATGGCCGGATCGATCCCCCAAGGGTAGGGCAGCAGGCGCGCTGATTCGCCTTGGCCTGCAGCGGAACCGGCTCGCTCCCCTTCCCGGCCAGTGTCCCAACCCTGGAACGACTGCGCCCGCGGCGCGTTGTGGTGGTGGAACTCGAACCGAGGAACAAGAACCATGACCAGATTTCTGACCGTCGTCGCCAGCGCCAGCGCGCTGGCTCTCGTCTCTGTTGCGGCCCCCAGCACGGCTGAGGCCCGCTGCGTCGGCTGCGCGGTCGGCGCGGGTATTATTGGCGGCATCGCGGCCGGCGCCATTATCGCGGGTGCGACGGCCAATCGTGGCTACGGCTATTATGACGGCGCCTATGCGTATGAGCCGGGTTACGGCTACGGGTCGGGCTATGCCTACGAGCCGGGCTACGCCTATAGCGAACCGGTCTATGGCGGCTATAACTACGGCTACCGCCATCGCCGTGCCTATTCGACCGGCGACCTGACCAATATGGATCGTCAGTTGCAGGGTACCCGGTAAAATTCCTGACTTCGCTGACGGCCTTGCTGGAGCGTGCTCCGACCTTTCGAAGTCGGGGCACGCTTCGTTTCGTTTTCACTGCCCCGCTTTTCCGTAATCGATTCTGCGCGTGCCGTTGCCATCCTGCCTGCGTCGACCATCCCTCGCGTTTCTCGTCGGCGGCCGGGGCGGGCAAGCCTCCGATCGAACGCGCCTTTCCTCCAGGCCTGTAATATGCTGCGCGCCTGATCCTGCGCCGGCGAGCGGCCGCGGCACGGGATTGCCAAACAGCCCGGTTGCCGGAGTGACCAGCATGGCGCCAGCAGCTTTCTCTTTTCCCAAGCAGTGGCAGGATTGGAGCAGCTGGGCCTTGGGGATCTGGCTGCTGCTGTCGCCCTGGGCGCTGTTTTACGAGTATGAGCCCACCGCCCTGCGCAACGCCCTGGTGGTCGGCGCCCTGATCATCGTGGCCGAGGTGGTCGAATTGTCGGTCTTTCGGGACTGGGAGGAATGGATCAACGTCGCCCTCGGAGCTTGGCTTCTGGTCTCGCCCTGGGCCCTGGGCATCGCCGGCACCGCCGCGAGGCTCAACTTCATTGTCGTCGGGGCGCTCGTGCTGGCCCTGGCGCTGTACGAAATTAACGATCTGCGGTCGGGCTCGGCGGATTCCGGCGCCCCGTGAACTTCACCGGAAGTTGATGGGTGCGACCGCTTGACCCGGCCGGGGCACCCTGGCGCCGCCAAGGCGCCGCCCTATATTGCTTCTCAGCCGAACGCGTCCCATGCCCCCCTCCCCCAATGCGTTC
>Ga0208981_1000171_pt1 | contig 10625 bp, 9 predicted proteins | sample MedBloCAOM1_M1_FD_187839 | JGI IMG/M metagenome (GOLD analysis project Ga0208981, IMG submission 187839) | Forest soil microbial communities from El Dorado National Forest, California, USA - Mediterranean Blodgett CA OM1_M1 (SPAdes) (version 2) | ecosystem: Environmental > Terrestrial > Soil >... | reverse complement strand
CCAGCCGGTCGATCCCGCCAAGGACAAGCGGATCGCCCAGGTGTTCTACGCCGTGATGGCGAACCCGGCCGACAATTCGATCTGGGGAACGCTGCGCACGAATCCCGGCTCGGTCGCGCGGATCGATCCCGGCTCCAACCCGCCGGCGACCGCACTGACGGAGCTCTACAACGTCCCGCTGCCGGGCTTCGGCCCGCGCGGCGGCGACATCGACAGCAAGGGCGTCGTGTGGGTATCGCTCGCGAGCGGCCATCTCGGCAGCTTCGACCGGCGCAAGTGCAAGGTGCTCAACGGGCCGACCGCGACCGGCGATCACTGCCGGGAAGGATGGAGCTTCTACCAGTATCCCGGACCCGGCTTCCAAGGCCTCGGCGAGAACAGCGCGGAGGCGAGCTATTACTCCTGGGTCGACCAGCACAACACGTTTGGGCTCGGCGCGGACGTGCCGATCTCGACCGGAAACCTGAATGATGGCCTGATCGCGCTCAAGGACGGCAAGATGATCACCATGAAGGTGCCGTATCCGACCGGCTTCTACGCCAAGGGGTTGGACGGGCGCATTGATGACTCCAATGCCGGCTGGAAGGGCCGGGGATTGTGGACGAGCAGCGGCGACCGGGCGCCGTGGCTGCAGGAAGGCGGCAAGGGGATGAAACCCATGGTGGTGCATTTCCAGCTGCGACCCGATCCGCTCGCGCATTGAGGGCGCGAGAAGGCCGGCGTTACTCCGTCGCAATCCCGGTCGCACGGATCAGCCGACCCCAGGTCTCGATCTGACGGCTGAGAAAAGCCGGCGACTGCGCGAGTGATCCTCGGTAGGGCTCGTATCCCAGCGCGCGCAGGCGCCGATCGACGTTCGGCGTGGCGATGATCTGGTTCACCGCCGCATTGAACCTGGCTTGGATCTCAGGCGGCGTTTTTGCCGGCGCGAGCAGCCCGATCCACCCGTTGATGCCGAGGCCTGGAAAGCCGAGCTCGTCGAGCGTCGGTATATCGGGCAGGGCCTCGGCCCGCCGCGGACCGGTGACGGCGAGTGCGCGCACCGCGCCCTGCTGGATCATCGGGTGCACCTCGGCGACCGGGCCGACGTTGATGTCGACGTGATGGCCGAGCAAAGCGTTGAGCGCCGGAGCGCCGCTCTGGAACGGCACGCCCGTTGCGTTCGCCTTCGCCAGCACATGGAACACGTATTCGGCCGCGATACGCGCGGACGATCCACCGAAGCCGAAATTGAACGGCTTGGACTGCGCGGCCGCGAGAAATTCCGGCAGGGTGCGCGCCTGATTGTCCGCATTGACGGCGAGCGCCTGGCTGTCGAGCGCCACGAAAGCGACCGGTGCCAGGTCCTCGGTGGCGTAGCCGGAATTTTTGTAGAGCGTCTGATTGATGGCGTAACTGTTGCCGGTGAACAGCAGCGTGTAGCCGTCGGGCGCGGCGGCCGCGACCAGCTTGGCGGCGATGTTGGATGCCGCGCCGGCGCGGTTCTCGATCACGATCTGCCAGCCGAGCTGCTCCGTGAGCTCCTGCGCCATCACGCGCGCAAAGGTATCGATACCGCCGCCCGGGGCGAAGCCCACCACGAAGGTGATCTTGCGGCCGGGATAGTCCGACGGCTGCGCCCGCGTGAGCGTCGCAACGGCCTGCGCCAGCAGCAAAAGACCGATGGCGAGCCCATATCGAACACCGCAGGATCGCGGCATGGTCGTCTCCACCCGAAGCGCATCGCCTCAGTTAGCCGCCAGCGCTTCCCTGAATGCGGCGCGCACCTGCGGGCCGTGGATGCGGCTGTAGTCGCGCTCCTGCGGTCCGCTGGCGACGATCTTGAGACAGACGAAGACCGGTCCCGGCTCGGCGAGCAGCGCGCCGATCTGCTGCTCGAAGATCTTCAGGTCGGAAAATTCGTGCACCGTGCGAATGCCGGCCGCGCGCGCGAAGCCGGCGAAATCGACGTTCTGCCGGCCCGGAATCGGATGGCCGCCATTCGCCTCGTAGGTCCCGTTCTCGCACACGAAGTGGTAGAAATTCGGCGGCGCGACCTCGCCGGTCGTCACAAGGGTGCCGAGATTCATCAGCAGGCTGCCGTCGCCGTCGAGCACGATGACCCGCTTGTCCGGCCGCCCGAGCGCCAAGCCGAGCCCGTGCGAGGAGGCGAGCCCCATCGCACCATGCGACAGATAGTTGAGCGGGTTCGGGCGGATCGCGATCCAGTCGAAGGCGGTGCTGTAGACCGGCAGGACGATGTCGGCCTCGGCGACATGACGGGCGAGCGCCTTGAGGCAGTCGTCGCGCTTCATCATGATGGCCGCCGCCCGATCAGCAGGACGACCGGACGGGAGTCCGAATAGGCCGCGTCGATTGCCGGCTTGATCTTGGCCACGTCGGATTCCTCCTCGATCTCGTGATACGCGATGCCCATGGCGTCGAGGATCGGCTCGACGATGCGCACGCCGTAGCGCTTGGATTGCCGCGGGGGCACCCCGGGCTCCTTCTCGAGCAGGCCGACCATCATGCAGATCGGCAGCGCATATTCGACCGCGACGCCGCGGATCGCGTTGATCGAGTCGAGCATGCCGGTCTGCTGGATCAGAAGCAGCGACCGCCGCCCGCTATAGGCGAGCCCGGCGCAAATCCCGATCCCTTCATCCTCCTTGCAGATCCGGATGAGGCGGGGATTCTTTGCCTGCGCCAACGGTCGCAATAGGCCTTCGCTGGTTGTGATGTCGGGCACCGAGACGACGAACTCGATGTTGCTCGCCTTGATCTCGCGAATGATGCTGCCGCCCAGAAGGGCCGTTTTGGCGCTGTCCCGGCTCGTGCTGACCTGCATGGTGCCCCCGTCCCTGATCTTTCCAGGCGCCACTATATAGGCCGGCCGCGCAGGTGCGAAGCCGCCGGTGACCTGTCGGGACGGCTGTGCGCTTCGGCCGATGCATCCGTGCGGCGGGGCCCGGGTCAATTCACCCGGTTGCCGGTGATGGCGAGCTGGGCGTAGCGCGCGGCCCCGTCCTTGGCGAGATCTTCGGTCACGACCGCGAGATGATCCATGCCGAGGATGGCGCCGCGCCGCGAGCCGGAGATCATGTTGTTCGCGATGATCGCGCCGCCGGCGCCCGGGACCACAGACACGCCGACGCCGATATCGGCGCTCCGCACCACATTGCCGGTGATCGTGACGTCGCGCAGATAACGGCCCCACCCGGCAATCACGCCTGCAAATGATGCGTTCTCGACCACGTTGCCGGTGACGGCGGTATCGGCCTCGACATAGATGCCGATGCCGCGCGTGCTCGCGGGCTCCCCTTTGCCGTGGCGGGGCGAGAGATTGCGGAAGATGTTGCCTTGCACCACCGCGATCCGGCCGCCTTCGTTGAAATTGGCGACCGAGACGCCGACCTCGGCGCCGTCGACCGTGTTGTTGGCGATGATTGCGCCTTCGAAGCTGAACTCGGAATACAGCGCGACCTCGCCGAGCGCGCTGCAGGCATTGCCGACGATCTCGATATCCGAGGCGGAATTGCCGCGGATCGCCGAGAAGGCGCAATCATGGATGCGGTTGCCGCGCACGATCACGTGGCCGGCGCGGTGCGCATTGACGGCATTGCCGAACTGGCCGGAGCCGCCGGAGTCGTTGCGGATTTTCTCGATGCGGTTGTCGAGCACCATGGTGCCGTCCTCGCCCGCAACCTCGCGCAGGATCTGGATGCCGTTGTTGCCGGCCTCGCGCACGATGTTGCGGGCGATGGTGAGCCCCTTGGCGTCGCGGGAGATGATGGCGACGTCGGCGGCGCCGCTCACCGTGGTGCCGGTGATCTCGCCCGCGACGCCTTCGAGATGGATGCCGTGGCCACCGGCCCCCATGATGGCGCAGTCCACGATCTTCACGCCGCGTCCGTTCATCAGGGAGACGAGCCCGAGCCCTTGCGGAAGCCGCAGGCCGGCGCCGTCGAGCACAAGTCCCGCGAGCGTCACCTGGTCGGCCTGCGGCGCGACGAACAGCGGCCGGCCACGACTCGACACCAGCCGGGTCGCGCCGCGGATCCCGGTGATTTGCGCCCCGGCCGGCAGCGCAAGGTCACTCGCGCGGTAGACGCCGGGCGCAAGCGCCAGGGGCGCGCGAGCGGCGGCCGCCTGGTCGATCGCGCGTTGCAACACGGTGGTCTGGTCATCCGGGCTGCCGGCGCGCACGCCGAGGGTGGCGGCGTCGATTCCGAACGCGGAAATCGTTGCGGCCGCGCGCGCGCCTTGGGCGTACGCGAACGAAGGCGCGGCGGCCGCGGCGAGACCGGCGACGAACGCCCGGCGGTCGATGGTCATGGCGAAACTCCGGGGTTGGCGAAACCCGATCATAGGTCCGGAGCGCGACCCCGAGCCGATTTCATTGGTTCGCGGTTAATGCGCGTGACCTCGTCCGAAGACCGGTTTCCCCCCGGATCAAGTTCCCAGGGCAGGGTTTTCGGGATCATGCCCTGACAGCCGCCACAATGGCCCCGCCCACGCGGACCAGCTCGTCGAAGGTGAATTGCCGCTGCTTCGCGCGCTTGCGCGGGCGGAATTTTTGCCCGACGCGCGGCACGTGAATGAACACGGCAACGCGGGGGCCGTCCGGCTTGGCGGCGGCCTCGAGTGCGCGCCAATAGACGTAGTTGCACAGATAGGCTCCGGCATCGCGCGACAAGGCCGTCGTGACGCGGGTCGCTCGCGCCGCCGCCAGCAGCTTCGCAAACGGCGCGCGTCCGCGCGCAATGGCGGGCGCGCCGGGGGTGATCGTGCGGCGTTGCGGGACGGCGCCGCCCGCATCCGGAATGCAGGCAGACATCCGGTTGCGGGCGCAGGTTTCGATGCTCACGCGCCGGCGGCGTCCCGCCAGGCCGAACATCACGATCGCATCGGGACGGTGCGCCGCAATGAGGGCCGGCAGCTCGCGGTCGACCGCGGCGTAGCGGGTCGCAAAAACGTGCGGGATGCAGCGCAGGCCGCGCCGGCGGGCCGCCCGCGCGAGGCGCGCCACCAGGGCGGTGGTCGGATTGACGGGCGCGCCCGGAAAGGCGCCGAAGCCGGCCAGCAGGATCGTCGTCATGACACCCCCAGCGCCGCCACGAGTTCGTCGACCGCGCGCGCGGGCGAGAGTTGTCCGGCCGCGACCGCGGCCTCGATCTGCGGCAGCTTGGCCTTGAGCTTCGCGTCCGAGGCGATCCGGGTGCGCCAGAAATCGTCGAGCATCGTCCACATCCATTTGATCTGCTGCTCGCGCCGTCGCACCGTCAGTTCGGCCGAGGCCGTGAGCTTGTCGCGATGGGCGATCACCTGCGCCCACAATCCGGCGATGCCCTCGCCGGTGAGCGCCGAATAGGTCACGACCGGCGGCGCCCAGTTGGCCGACCGCGGGCTCAGGATATGCAACGCAGTGCGATATTCGGCCGCCGCCGCCTGAGCGCGTGCCAGGTTGTCGCCGTCGGCCTTGTTGACCGCGATCATGTCGGCGAGCTCGACCAGGCCCTTCTTGAGACCTTGCAGCTCGTCGCCGGCGCCCGGCAGCATCAATGCCAGAAAGAAGTCGGTCATGTCGGCGACGGCGGTCTCCGACTGGCCGATGCCGACGGTCTCGACCAGGATGACGTCGAAGCCCGCAGCCTCGCACAGCAGCATGCACTCGCGCGTCTTGGCGGCGACGCCGCCGAGGGTGCCGGCGGCGGGCGAGGGGCGGATGAAGGCGTTGTCGTCCGCCGCGAGCCGCGCCATCCGGGTCTTGTCGGCGAGGATCGAGCCGCCGGTGCGGGCCGAGGAGGGATCGACCGCCAGCACCGCGACTTTGTGACCGCGCCCCGTGAGATAGGTCCCGAGCGCATCGATGGTGGTCGACTTGCCGACCCCGGGCGCCCCGGTGATGCCGACGCGGACGGCGCGCCCGGTCAGCGGCAGCAATTCCTGCACCAGTTGCCGCGCAGTCTTGTGATCGTCCGCCCGTTTGGATTCGATCAGCGTGATGGCGCGCGCAACCAGCGCGCGGTCGCCCGCGCGGATGCCGTCCAGCAGGCGAGCGAGATCGTGGCCGCGCGCTTTCATGCGCTGGCGCCCGGACCGGGCAGGGTGCCGTCCACGGGCCGGCGGACCAACAAGGCGCCGGCCCGCCCGGTTTGCCCTTCGGTCAGAGTCGCGGCCGACGAGGAGCCCAGGGGGGTGTTGGGCACTGATCCGGGCATTCTGAAAACCTCTTTGTTTTCAAAGCGTTGTCATTTTGCTTAACGCAAGGTGAACTTTCTTCTCGTGTCCTGCGACTAACAGTCTATCATCCCCCGATGGGGTGCGCGGGAGAGGTCACATGCGTCACGCTACGCTCGCGACGACGTCGCTGGTCGTCGCGCTTTCCACTGGATTCGGTATAGCTCCTTCAAAATCTGCCGACCTCGTCTGGCAGGTCGAAAATCCGTTCCGCTTCTTCAAGCGGTCGGCATCCTTCGAGGCACAGGAAAAAGCCTTTGCGGCGGTGCGGGGCGACGCCAACGCGCCGTTGCCCGACAAGATCATCTTGAAAACCGAGCGGCGGCTCAACGATCCGGACTGCAAGGATGCCACGAGCCCCACGGCCTGCGCCGGCACGGCGCGCGCGCGCTACGAGACGAGCCGGCAGGGCTGGGCGGCCCAAACGCTCGACTTCACATGCTTCGACCGCAACGCCCGGCCGCGCCGCTACATGACGACCTGCGACCGGCAATATTCCTGGGGCACCGCGAAGGAAGACTATGTGCTTCCCGACGCCCATACGGTCATCGTATCGATCGCCCCGGACGTCCTGGCCGCAATTCCCGCCGGTGACTGCGCCTGGGTCTGGACGCCGCGCCGGGCCGGGGTCGCGGGCGAGACCCGCAAGCAGGCCTGCAAGGAAAAGCTCGTCATCAAGCGCTTGCCTTATTCCAACGACCGCAACACGTCGGGCGCCGCCGTCAAGGTGACATTGCCGGACGGCCGTGAGCTTGCCGATCCCGCCGTCGTCGTCGAGGATCTGTTCATCGTCGCGATGGGCGACAGCTTCATGTCCGGCGAAGGCAATCCCGACAAGCCGGTCGTGTTCAGCCCCACCCGCGAGATGGTCTACGACCCGACCAATTCGGACACGCGCGACGTCGCGTCGCATTCGGTTGCGAGCCCGTCCTACGGCGTGGCGTCCGCCGGTGGTCCATCCGATCCGAAGTCGCTGCCCAAGCGCCGCATGGAGGACGAGCAGAAATCGCTGATCTACCGTCCCAACTCGCGCGAATTCCAGGACGCCTTCGACAAGAGCGGCGCGCAGTGGCTGTCCACCGACTGTCACCGCTCGCAGTACGGCTATCCGTTCCGCGTGAGCCTCGAGCTCGCGCTTGAGAACCGCCATCGCGCCGTCACGCTGGTGAGCGTTGCCTGCTCGGGCGCGGACATCGTCGAAGGCCTGTTCACCGAGATGACGGCACGCGAGAAGTTCAGCGAGCCGGGCGGCGCCAAGGTGGTGGCGCAGTTGGATCAGCTCAGCGACCTGATCTGCCGCAGCGGCCCCGCCGGGCGGACGGCGAGCGGCTCCTATGCGTTGCCGGTCTACTCCGCCGGCAGCACGTCAGTGGGCAGCCAGACCGTCGCCAAGCGCTGGTGTCCGCCGGCGAACCGCAAGCGGCCGGTCGATCTGGTGCTCTTGTCCATCGGCGGCAACGACGTGAGCTTCTCGGCGCTCGCCATGTATGCGACGACGAACAGCGCCGACGACCTCGCGCCGATCGCCGGCTGGATCGGCTCCCAGATCCGCTTCAGCCCGCAGGTGTCGCGGGTCTACATGAACGTGCTCGACCAGCGCTTCAAGGCGGTCAAGCAGGCGCTGGCCGATGGTTTCGGCATCGAGCCTGGTCGCGTGCTGCAGAACGCCTACGAGCAGATCCAGTTCGACGAGACCGGCGGGGCCTGCGGGTTGCAGCCTACCCTCGGCCTCGACGTTCATCCCAAGCTCGCGTTCAACCGCGACCGCGTGACCGAAGTCACCAACTTCGCGCGCGACCTGCAGGTGCGGCTCGAATGCATCGCCGACGCGCGCAAGCCGGGCTGCCCTGCCGGGCTCGCCACCGGCACCGGCACCGGCTTCCGCTTCGTGAGCGACCACTTGGCGGAATTCACCAAGCGCGGCCTGTGCGCGCGCGATCCGTCCCGCGCCTTCGCGGACCAGATCGCCATGGGCATGCCGCGCATGTCGCGCGCGACGCAGGATTTCGAGCCCTACTCGCCGGCCCATACGCTGCCCTATGCGCATAAATGGCGGCTGATCCGCAACCCGAACGACTCGTTCCTCGCCGCCAACACGCATCGCGAAGGCATCTCGCTGTTCGACCTCCTGCAGCCGGCCTATGCGGCGCTCTACAGCGGCGCGTTCCATCCGACCGCCGAAGGGCACGCGATCGTGGCCGACCACGTGGTCAAGCACGCGCGCGAGATCGTGGACGCCAAGGGCGGCCCGCAGCGGCAAGCCCTGCGCGAATAAACGCCGCGCCACGTTGCCTGCGCGTTCCATCATGGCCGGACCACAGTCCGGCCATGATTTTTTCGCGATCCCGCCGCGCCAAGCAATCCGAGTGCTGCGCCGACTGTTGGCCTGCCATTCGGAAACCGCGTCCAAACCCTCGCGTTACGTCTGGAGGACCCGGCGGCGCCCGTTTGCCCCGTCGATGGAACGTGGAGGATTACGATGAACTGGGATCAGATCGAAGGGAACTGGATGAAGGCGAAGGGCAAGCTGCGCCAGCAATGGGGCAAGCTCACCGACGACGACCTGACGCGCGTCAACGGCAAGCGAGAGGAGCTCGCCGGCCGCCTGCAGGAACGCTACGGCTACGAGAAGGACCGGGCCGAACGCGAGATCGACAACTGGATGCAGAAAGCGTCGTAAAGGCGGAGGCCGCCTGGGGCGGCGCCTCGATACTCGGCAGCGAGCCGGCTCGGAGCAATCCGGGCCGGCTTTCGTATGTCTCGATCCGCCGGGTCTGGGGCAACGGGTCCTGTCGGTCGCAAAGACCGACATCCAGTACCTACTCCGCCGCCGCGCGTCCGTGCCCGAGTCGCTGGTTGAGCTTGCGGACCAGCTCCTCGGCCGCGTCGGCGATCACCGTGCCGGGCGGAAAGATCGCCTCGGCCCCGGCCACCTTCAATGCCTCGTAGTCCTGCGGCGGCACCACGCCGCCGACCACGATCATGATGTCGTCGCGGCCTTCCCGCGTCAGCGCCGCCTTGAGCTCGGGCACCAGCGTCAGATGGCCGGCGGCGAGCGAGGAGACGCCGACGATGTGCACGTCGTTCTCGATCGCCTGGCGGGCGGCTTCGCCGGGGGTCGCGAACAGCGGGCCGATGTCGACGTCGAAACCGAGATCCGCGAAGGCGGACGCGATCACTTTCTGGCCGCGATCGTGGCCGTCCTGGCCGATCTTGGCGACCAGGATGCGCGGTCGCCGGCCTTCGTCCGTTTCGAATTGCGCGACCTGCTTGAGCACGCGATCGACCGATTCCGACATGGTGCCGGCCTCCCGTTTGTAGACACCCGAGATCGCCTTGATCGAGGCGACGTGGCGGCCAAAGACCTTTTCCAGCGCCAGCGAGATTTCGCCGACCGTCGCCTTGGCGCGCGCGGCGTCGATGGCGAGCGCAAGGAAATTGCCGTTACCTCCCGCAGCTGACCGGGTGAGGGCATCGAGCGCCGTGGTGACGGCGTGCTCGTCGCGATCGCGCTTGAGGCGCGCGAGCTTGCCGAGCTGGAGCGCGCGCACGGCCGAATTGTCGACCTTGAGAACGTTGATCGCGGCCTCGTTCTCGGGGCGATACTTGTTCACCCCGATGACCGATTGGGTCCCGGCGTCGATCCGCGCCTGGGTTTTTGCCGCCGCCTCCTCGATGCGCAATTTGGGCAGGCCGGCCTCGATCGCCTTGGCCATGCCGCCCATCTGTTCGACCTCGACGATATGGCCCCAGGCCGACTTTGCGAGCTCGTAGGTGAGACGCTCGACATAAAACGATCCGCCCCACGGATCGATGACGCGCGTGGTTCCGGACTCCTGCTGCAGAAAGAGCTGGGTGTTGCGGGCGATGCGGGCGGAAAAATCGGTCGGCAGCGCCAGGGCTTCGTCGAGCGCGTTGGTGTGGAGCGATTGGGTGTGCCCCTGCGTCGCCGCCATCGCTTCGATCGCGGTGCGCGATACGTTGTTGAACACGTCCTGGGCGGTGAGCGACCAGCCCGAGGTCTGGCAATGGGTGCGCAAGGAGAGCGAGCGTGGATCCTTGGGTTGGTGCGGCTTCATCAGCTTCGCCCATAGCAGGCGGGCGGCGCGCAGCTTGGCGATCTCCATGAAATAGTTCATGCCGATCGCCCAGAAGAAGGAGAGGCGCGGCGCGAACTGGTCGATGGTGAGCCCGGCCTTCATCCCGGCGCGCACATACTCGGCGCCGTCCGCCAGCGTATAGGCGAGCTCGAGATCCTGCGTCGCGCCGGCTTCCTGCATGTGATAGCCGGAGATCGAGATCGAGTTGAACTTCGGCATGTGGGCCGACGTGAAGGCAAAGATGTCGGAAATGATGCGCATCGAGGCGGCGGGCGGATAAATATAGGTGTTGCGCACCATGAATTC
>Ga0208981_1000169_pt1 | contig 10671 bp, 9 predicted proteins | sample MedBloCAOM1_M1_FD_187839 | JGI IMG/M metagenome (GOLD analysis project Ga0208981, IMG submission 187839) | Forest soil microbial communities from El Dorado National Forest, California, USA - Mediterranean Blodgett CA OM1_M1 (SPAdes) (version 2) | ecosystem: Environmental > Terrestrial > Soil >... | reverse complement strand
CCGAAACGTAGACCCCACGCCGGGCCTTGCCCGCCACTTTCATGTCGAAGGCCTCTTCGAAAAATTTGGCGGCTTTTTCCGGATCCGGCACGATGAGCGCGATGTGGCGAAGCTTGGCCATGGCGTCTGTCCTTCTTGCCTAGTGGGGTGGCGAACAATAGCGAGGAACCGCGTCTCACCACAAGCCGCGCCGCCTGATATCCTGCGAAGGCGTTTACGTTGACGCGTGTTTTTGCGTGCCGGCCTCACTCCCGCACCAAGTCCGGGGCGGGCTCTGGCCGGAAATACCATGGTGCCGAGCGTTCAGAGGGCGAAGGGGTATGTACAAGGACTTGCGCGAATTCATCGAGCTTGTCGACAAGCTCGGTGTGCTGCGGCGGATCGAAGGCGCCGACGCTTGCTTCGAGATCGGCGGGATCACCGAGGTCGCGGCCGGGCGACCCGATGGGCCGGCGCTCCTGTTCGACGCCATCAAGGGTTTTCCGCGCGGCATGCGCATCTTCACCAACGCCGCCACTACCCCGCAACGGGCGGCGCTCGCGCTCGGCATTGATCCGACCTTGCGGCCGCTCGACACGCTCAAGGCCTGGATGGAGAAGCGCAAGACGCTCCGTCCGTATCAGCCTGCCGTCGTGAAGGATGCGGCGTTTCTCCAGAATACGAGCAAGGACGTCGACCTCGCCAGGTTTCCGGCGCCGATCTGGCACCGCCATGACGGCGGTCCCTACATCGGTTCGGGCTCGATCGTAATCATGCGCGATCCGGACGGCGGCTGGATCAACGCTTCGATCTACCGCGTCCAGGTGCATGGCAGGAACAAGCTGACCGTGCAGTTCGACCACGGCGGCCGACACGGCGCCCTCATCGCGAAGAAATACTGGGAGCAGGGCAAACCGTGTCCGCTCGTGGTGGTCAATGGCGAGGATCCGGCGCTGTTCATCGCGGGCTTTGAATACCTGCCCGCCGGGCAATCGGAATACGAGTTCGCCGGTGCAATCAAAGGCGCGCCGATCGAGGTGTATCCCGGACCGCTGACCGGCCTGCCGGTCCCGGCGCATGCGGAGATCGTGTTCGAAGGTCATCTCCTGCCGATGGGCGAGACCACGCTGCCGGAAGGACCGTTCGGCGAATTCACCGGCTATTACGCATCGGAAGCGCGGCCGGCGCCGGTCATGGAGGTGACGGCATCCTATCATCGGGACGATCCGATCCTGCTGGGGTCGCCGCCGATGAAGCCACCGCGCTTTCATTTCGGACTTCCGTTCCGCGCCGCCACGATCTGGCAGAATCTCGATGCCGCCGGCGTCACCGACGTGGTGGGGGCCTGGCAGCACGTCTCCCAGCTGATGACGGTGGTGGCCCTCAAGCAGCGCTACGACGGCCACGCCAAGCGCGCCGCGCTGGTCGCGGCCGCCCACAGCTATATGGCGCGCATCGTCGTGGTCGTGGACGAAGACGTCGACCCGTCCAACCTGAACGACGTCATGTGGGCGGTCGCGACCCGTTGCGAGCCGTCGGAGCAGATCGACATCGTCAGGAATGCCTGGAGCTCGGCGCTCGATCCCCGCATTTCGGCCACCGACAAGCAGCGCGGCGTCACCTCGCATTCCAAGGTCATCATCGAGGCGTGTCGGCCGTTTCCCTGGCTCGACAAGTTTCCGCCGACGTCGGCGCTGTCGCTCGCGGAGGCGCAGGCGATCGAGGACAGGTGGGGAGATGCGTTGAAGTGAAGGGCGATAGTTCGGCTGAGGGGAGGGCGCGCGCTCGTGTCCCGGCCAAGCGAGCGCCCGTTCACTTCGGGTTAGCCGGGACCCAGAGCAACACCGCGGTGCAGCCGGATTCGTGTCCGGGGCGAGTGCCGCGCCGTGTGGCCTCTGGGTCCCGGGTCTCGCGTCGCTCGCCCGGGACACGTGGGGAGCGTCACGCGGCGTCAATTCCGGAACGGCTTCTCTTTTTCCAGCCGCGCTTGCGCTTCTTTCGCGACGTTGAGGTCGAAGAGCTGTTCGCGCGGGACCTTCTTCTCCACGAAGGTGAAATACTTTCCGCTCCAGAAGTCCTGCATCTCCATGATCGAATCGACCAGCGGCAGGCCGTCGTCGGCGATGTAGGACCAGTGCGGGGCGATCGCTCTCACCAGCTCGGGTTTGTTGAGCGCGGTGTTCTGCGCCAGGATGTCGACGATGTCCGGATGCGCGGCGGGGTCCTTGGCAGCGGCGTTGAACTCCTTGATCCCCTGCAGATAGGCCATGGCGAAGCGGACCACCGCGTCGCGGTTCTTCCGGAGAAAGTCCTTGCGCACCGCATAGGTCGCGATCTCCGCGCCGGGCACGACCTCGTCGTCATTGACGACGATTGGGCCCCACTTGTTGTTCTGCGCGAAGAAGCCGAACTGGTAGGCAAGGTCGGTGGCGTCGACCTGGTTCTGCCCCAACATGCGCATGAGATCGGGCTGCGGGACGTTCACGATCCACTGCACGTCCTTGGCGGGATCGAGACCGGCTTTGAGCAGCGCCTGGGCGGCGGTGTACTGGTTGATGCTCCCGAGCGCGGTGACGCCGAACTTCTTGCCCTTGAGCTTGGCGAAATCGGCGGCGGTGCGCACGCCCTGGTCGTAGAGCGCCTGCGTCACGTTGATGACGGTGTAGCCGAAGCCGGGCCGATTGTGACCGCGATCGAGAATCACCACGAGCGGGGCGCCCTTGGCGACACTGTTGAACAGGCTGGCATTCGCCGTCATCAGCGTGAGCTCGAGCTCGCCCGCGATCATCGATGGAACGGCGAAGGCGCCGTCCTCGAAGCGCTTGGTCTCGATCTCGAGATTGAGCTTCTTGAAGTAGCCCTTCTCGCGCGCGATGAAGAACGCGCCGCCGGTGATGAAAGGCCCCTCACCCACGCGGACGAGATCGGCCGCTACGCCCGAAGCGGTTGCGCCCAGCGCCGCGCACATGCCCACGGTCACCGCCAACAAAGCCTTCGCCAATCTCGTCATAGCTTTCTCCTTTGTCTGGTCCGCCGGCGCCGCAGGATGACAGTCATACGGAGTTTGACCGTCAGCCTTCGTTGTAATTGACCCACGGCGCGACCTTGCGGTCGATCCATTGCTGCAATTTGATGACAACAGCCCCTACCACTGCAAGCACGATCAGGCTGGCGAAGACCTTCTCGGTCTCCATGACCTGGCCGGAACTGATCAACAGCCAGCCCATGCCGCCCTGGCTCGATCCGCCGATCATCTCCGCGGCCACCACCAGAATGATTGCAATTCCCATGCCGAGATGAAGGCCGGCAAAAATGCTGGGAATGGCTCCGGGAATCACCACCTTGAGTTGGATCTGCCTGGCATTGGCGCCGAGATCTTTCGCTGCCTTGACCAGACCCCGGTCGGTCTGGCGGATGCCCGAATAGGTGCTGATCACGATGGGAAAGAACGCACTTATCGCGCTGATCACGATCTTGTAGGCCTCGCCGGTGCCGACCCAGATGATCAGCAGCGGGATGAGCGAAATCTTCGGCAGCGGATAGAGCGCGGCGATCCAGACATCCGCGACCCGCGCGACCGTGCGGGACATCCCCATCAGCACGCCGAGCGCAATCCCGAACACCGCCGCAAGCGCAAACCCGACGAAGATGCGCAGCAAGGTGATGCCGAGATGATAGGGCATGGAGCCGTCGGCGATCATGCGCGAGAGATAGACGAAGACCGAGGAAGGAGCGGGCAGGTAGATCGGCGCAATTCCCCTGAGCCGGACCAGCGCCTCCCATGCCGCCACCACGGCCACGATGGTCAGGGCCGGCAGAACCAGCTGCCATATGCGCGCGGCACGGGGCGATGTCATCGCGCCTCCACCGCGTCTTGCTGCGCCATGGTCTTGGTCACTTCCTCGCGGATGAGATGAAAGGTGCGGTCGAACAGCGCCCCGAACTCCTTTGCCGCAACCATCTCGTGCGAGCGCGGGCGCGGCAGGTCGACGGCGATCACATCCTTGATGCGGCCCGGCCGCGCGGTCATGACGACGACCTCGTCGCCGAGCAGGATTGCTTCTTCGATCGCGTGGGTGACGAAGAGAATGGTCTTGTGGGTCCGGTCGAAGATACGCAGCAGCTCTTCCTGCATGACGATCTTGGTCTGGGCGTCGAGCGCGGCGAACGGCTCGTCCATCAGTAGGATCGGCCGCTCCATGATCAGAGCGCGCGCCAAGGCGACGCGCTGGCGCATGCCGCCGGACAATTGCCCGGGCAGGTGTCGTTCGAAGCCGCGCAATCCGACCGAGGAAATGAACGCGCGGGCGCGCTCATAACGCGCGGCCCTGGCCGCGCCCCGCATTTCCAGGCCGAACGCGACGTTGTCGATGACGCTGCGCCAGGGAAACAGGTTGAGATTCTGCCACACCATCACCGAGTCCGCGCCGAGCGGGTGCTGGATATCGTGGCGCTGCGGGTCTTCGATCCGCACCGTGCCGCCGGTCGCGCGCTCGAGCCCGGCGATGATCTGTATCAGCGTGCTCTTGCCGCAGCCCGACGGCCCGAGCAGGCAGGTGATCCGCCCGGACCGGAAGCGATGCGACACACGATCAAGCGCGACCACGCTGGTGCCGCCACGACCCGGCCAGATCTGCGACACCTCCTCTACGACGACGTCCATGTTGCGAGCATGCCACGAATGGCGAATGGGGAGTAGCGAATCGACCTATTCGCTACGTGCCGATCGCATTCGCTGCTTCACTCCACCGCGTTCGCCGAGTTGAGGCTGTCGAAGAGAGCGGACCGGTACAGGAACTGCTTGTGCAGCGTCACGTCCTCGGAGATGCGCCGCAGCTCGTCGAGATGCTTGCGCCGGGTGACCGGGTCTTTTTCCTCGAGCGACTTCTTGTTCTGGATCGTCTGCGCCTGCACGTAGTCGACCTGTGCCTTGCGGCGCTGGCGGGTGTAGCGGTCAAGCACGTCGGCTTCGGCGCGGCCGAACCAGACATCGGCGAGCTTGTCCGTCAGGTTTATCGCGTCATGGATGCCGCCGTTCATGCCCATGCCGCCGATCGGATTGTTGACATGGGCGCTGTCGCCGGCGAGCAACACGCGGCCCTTGTTGAAGGTGGCGGCAACGCGCTGATGAACGGAATAGAGCGCGTGATAGGGGATCTCGTATTCGCCGCTCTTGGCATGGATGCCGTGAAGGCGGCGCTGGATGCCTTCCATGCTCAGCGCCTGCTCGTCGGACTCGTCGGGAGGGACCGGCATGATGCCGCGCCAGATTCCGGGCGGACCGTTGCCTTTCACCTTGAACAGGTTGAGCCACTCGTTGGGGTCGGAAAAATAGTTGCGGGTGCAGAAGCCCTGGCCGGTTGAGGCGAAATCGAAGCTGGTGCCGATCTTGATGAAGCGCTCGGGCCAGGTGAAGCCCTCGAACTCGATGCCCGCCAGGCGTCGCACGGTGCTGCGCCCGCCGTCGGCACCGATGACGTAGCGGCCGCGAATGGTCTCGGCCTCGCCGCCCTCGTTGATCACGGTGACGTCGACATGGTCGGGGCCCTGCTCGAGGCCGGTCATCTTGGTGGAGAAGCGGACTTTGGCGATGCCGCTCCCTTCGACATGGGGTCTTGCCGCGCGCACCAGCTTGTACTGCTCCCATTGCACCACGAATGGGTAGGGCACCTCGCCCTTGAGCAGGTTGATGTCGAACACGGCGACGAGCTCGCCGGTCACGCGGTCGCGAAAATGGAAGATGGGCGAGAGCAACGAGCCGCTGGCATCGTCGGCAAAGGCTTCGTCCTTAAGCCCGAGCTCGGCCAGCATCTCGACGGTCGGCGGGTGAATGGTCGCGGCGCGCTGATCCTCGGGCGGCTCCGCCTCGCCCTCCAGCAGGGTGACCGGAATGCCCTTCTTGACCAATGCCAGCGCCGTCACAGCCCCGACGGGACCGGCGCCGACCACAATCACCCGATCATCATGCTGCATGACCAACTCCGAACAGCTGCAACTAGAGCGCGTTCCGTTTTCGTTGTCTCGGTCGTGTGCTGAGACGCGCTCTAGATTCCGTTGCGTGGTCGCATTTTCTGCGGAAAACCGGAAGTCCACTTTTCCGGAAAATGCTCCATACACACCAACTCGTGCGCGGCGGACAAGTGAGCCGTGCGGCATTGCAGGCTTGCGTCCCAGCTGCGCTGCGCTCGGGACACGCCTAAGGAATAACCAGCAGGTGATTAGACCTTGGAAATCTCGAACATCGAGGGGTGAAACAGCTCCTCGATCGCCACCCTGCGATCGATCAATCCCTGCTCATGGGCGTACTGGGTCAGCGCCGTGATCTCGCGCATGTTCTCCTGAATGCCGTAGGCCCAGAAGTCCTTGCCCATCACCGCCATGGTCTCCTGGGTTTCCGGAATGAGCCATGGCAGCGTCACCATCAGGGCGTTGACGTCGAGCAGATCGATCATGGCGAGCGCCTTGGCTTCGCAGAACGCCTTGTACACGCTGGACGGAAGCCAGGGATATTTCTGCACCAGCTCCTTGCGGATGCCGACGAGGTGCATGAGCGGAAACATGCGGGTCTTCTTGTAGTAGGCCTGCTCCGCTTCGCGCGTGTTGGGAAACAGGCGCTTGATATGGGGCTCGCCGCGCAGGAACGATGACGGCGCCCGTGCCGTGAACAAGGCGTCGAGCTCGCCGTCGCGGAGCATGTCGACCAGCGTCTGCTCCTTGCCGATCGGCTTGAGATCGAGGCCCGCGATCGGCTTGAGCGGGGTGCGTTCATCGCGGCCTGCTTCCTCCTGGCCGCCGCTGCGCCAATGGATCTCGGTCGGCAGCACGCCGTATTCGTGCTGCATCATGCCGCGCATCCAGACCACGGCGGTGATCTGGTATTCCGGCAGGCCGATGCGCTTGCCGCGCAGGTCGGCGGGCGTGCGGATGCCGGAGTCGGCGCGGATGTAGATGCCGGAATGCCGGAACAGCCGCGACACGAAGGCGGGAATGCCGACATAGGCCGAATCCCCCGCGGCAACGGTGCGGATGTAGCTCGAGAACGACAGCTCCGAGACGTCGAATTCCTGATAGCGGAACGCGCGAAAGAAAATCTCCTCGGGATACAGCGGCAGGTAGGTGACGTCGCAGCCTTCCACCTTGACGCGGCCGTCCCTGATGGCGCGGGTACGGTCGTAATTGCCGCATGCGATCGTTATCGGCACCTCAACCATTGGGTCTCCTCGTGGGCTGCTGCGGGATGGGAGCGCAAGAAAGCGGAGCGAGCTCTATTTCAGGCATACGTACTTGCTTCCGTTTCGGCTGTGAAGTGTCGCCTTGTTGGCGCATGCTTTGCGCGATATTTTTGCCTGCGGACCCGGCCCGCCGCGCGCACGTGCGCGCAGACCCTAAGCGGCCAAGGAGAACAACCATGATGTCGACGGTGATCGGCGGCGCCATGCTGCCCCATGCGCCTCAGTTCTTCACCATGCCCGACACCGAGGACAAGAAGAACGTCGAGCATGTGCGGGAGGTTGCGGCCGATATCGGCAACCGGCTGCGGGCGTTGAAGCCGGACCTCTGGATTATCTTCTCCAACGATCACGCCGAGCAGTTCTTCCACAACGCGGCGCCCCCATTCACAGTGCATGTCGGCGGCGAGGCGACCGGCGACTTCGCCGGCCGGAAATTTCATTGGAAGATCCCGAGCGAAATCGGCTTCGAGATCGTTCGTCAGCTCTACCGCCAGAACTTCGACCCGGCCTTCACCAGCACGGCGAAAATCGACTACGCGATCGGAATTCCGCTGACGCATCTCGGCCATACCGATCCGGTGCTGCCGATCTACGTGAATGCCTATCTGCCACCGCAGCCCACCATGGAACGCTGCTATGCCTTCGGGCAGGCGGTCGCGCGCACGGTGACCGCGCTCGGCCTCAAGACCGTGGTGCTCTCGAGCGGCGGCATGTCGCATTTTCCCGGCACCGACCGCTACTCCAATCCGGAGCTCGGCTGGGACAACCGCGTGCTGGAGCAGCTTCGCAGCGGAAAGCTCAAATCGCTGATCGGCTACGACGAGACCGAGCTCGACGACACCGGCAATATCGAGCTGCGCTGCTGGGCCTGCGCGGCCGGCGCGCTGGGCGAGCGCAAGCCCGACATCGTCTCCATGGATCCGAGCTGGCACCACAACTATGCCTCGCTGGCCTGGACCGGCGGGCACAACGATGCGGAGCGCGCCGCGCATTATCCATCGATCAAGCCCGAACTGGTCGAGCTCACATCGGCGCTGCACGGGCTTGCCCACGACGCCGACTTGCGGGCGCAATACATGGCGGATGCGCCGGCCTTCGCGGACAAGTTCCGCCTTTCTCCCGATCAGCGCGAGGCGCTGATCAAGCTCGACCTGCCCTCGATCGTGAAGATGGGCGCGCACCCGCTCGTCCCGTTCCTGGCGCAGTTGCAGATTCAGCGGCTGCGCCCGCGCGCGTAGCAGACATAATTCCGTAGGGTGGGCAAAGGCGCGCTCTTGCGCGCCGTGCCCGCGCGCCTCCACGCTTGAGTATCCACGCGTGGGCACGGCGCTGTGTTGTCCCGCGCGGAACGAATCCGTGTTGCCGCCGCGCCTTTGCCCACCCTACAGATCGTGCATCAACGTCCTACCCCGCGCGCGCGGGACACCAGCGAGAGCACTTGCGCTTGCGGCTTCCGCCGTGACTGCGTCACGAATTCGAGCATCAATCCCAAGCTCTGGAAATGCTTTCGCACCACGGAACTCGCGGCCCGCGCGTCGCGCTTGCGCAGCGCGCGCAATAAGGCACGGTGATGGGCGAGATGCCGCGGATCGTAAAAGCTCTTGTGCTCCGGTGAGATGTTGGAGAGTCTCGCCACCTGCGCCTGGTTGAACATCGCGACCAGCAGCGGATTTCTGGCGCTCGCCAGCAGCAGCCCGTGGAAAGCATCATGTGCGGCCTTTGCGGCTGCCAAATCCCGCCGCGCGATCGCCTGTTCCAGCGCGGCGAGCGCGCCTTCAAGCTCGCTCAACTCGGCGGCGGTCATGCGCTCGGCGGAAAGCTCGGCGCATTTCTGCGCGATATGCGAGCGGACCTGGTTCGCGATCGGCGCCGCTTCGAGCAGCACGCTCTCATCGAACATGCTCTTGCCGCCCTGCGCGCCGGCGGTGACCACGACGCGGCGCCCCGCCGCCTTCTCGACATAGCCGAGGCCGTGCAGGACGCGCAGCGCCTCGCGCACCGAATTTCGGCTGATGCCGAGCATCTGCGACAGCCGCGTTTCCGGCGGCAGCGTGTCGCCCGGGGCGAGCCGTTCGGCCTCGATGATGCGGCAGATTTCCTGCGCCGCCTGGCTGATCACGCTGTCGCGCTTGATCGGGGAGGGGCCGTAGGCCATTGTTGAACAATCCTACCATTGGGCCGCTTGACGCGCCGCTCCAGTCGTATTCAACTGCGCCCGATTAGGCAAGGCGCGCCCCGGCCGTTCACGGTCTTGCCGGCGGCCGATGCGCCCTCACGCTCGGAGAACGATCCCATGAAAAAACTGGTTCTGGAGACCACCGCGCCGTTCCAGGGGCTGCCCGAGCTGGTCGCCTATGACGAGGGCCTGTTCGAGAAGGAGGGCATCACGGTCGAATGGGCCGATCGCGAGCAAGGGGTGGAGAAAAAGGTAGAGACCCACGTGACCAGCCCGAAAGGCGTGGATCCCTTCGCCAGCCACGGCAAGCTGTTCGAGCAGGGCAAGGCGGACATGTACAATGCCTGCGAGTGGGGCAATTACTGCCGGGTGCAGGAGACCGGTGCCGGCAGCCGCCAGCTCGGGCGCCGCGCCATCGTCACCTACTCCGCCCTGGTCGTCGCCCCGGATTCACCGGTGTTCACGCCGCAACAGCTCGCCAACAAGACCATCGGCGTGCCGTTCTATTTCGGCACCCACTACATCGCCCTGCACATGCTGGAAGGTTTTTTGCGACGCGAGGACATCAAGCTTTGCCGCGCGCCCAACGGCTCGCGCTACCGGCTCGACGCGCTGATGAAGGGCGAGGTCGACGCCACCACGCTGACCGAGCCGCACATCACGCTGGCGGAGAAGAAGGGCTGCCGGATCATCTGCTCGGCCTTCTTTCACGGCACCGAGGTGGCATCGGACCGGGTGGATGCGGAGACCTACGCTGCCTTCAACCGCGCGGTGCGCGAGGCCGTGCGTCGCATCAACGCCGACAAGCGCGCCTATCTGCATTATTTCATCGACTATCACGGCAAGAACGATCCCGAGATCGCCGCGCTGAAAGTGGAGGACCTGCGCGAGGGACGCCTCGTTGTCTGCGATCCCGCGCCGATCCCGCTCGATGAGATGCAGCGCACCTACGACTGGCTCAAGAGCTGGGGCATGCTGGAGGAGACCGCGTCGCCGCTGCAGCTCGTCAACATGGACGTGCAGCGCTACGCTCATCAGGCGGCGGAGTAGGGGCTGCGAGCATATTCCATGCGCAACGGACATGCCGATCACATCGCGAGCCTGATCGAGCCCGGTCGCGTGCACCGCGACGTCTACACCGATCCTGACGTCTTCGAGCTCGAGATGGAGCGCATCTTCGGCCGCGCCTGGCTGTTCGTCGGCCACGCCAGCCAGGTGCCGCAGCCGGGCGACTACATCACCACCGAGCTCGGCCGCCAGCCGCTGATCATGACCCGCCACCGC
>Ga0208981_1000168_pt1 | contig 10680 bp, 6 predicted proteins | sample MedBloCAOM1_M1_FD_187839 | JGI IMG/M metagenome (GOLD analysis project Ga0208981, IMG submission 187839) | Forest soil microbial communities from El Dorado National Forest, California, USA - Mediterranean Blodgett CA OM1_M1 (SPAdes) (version 2) | ecosystem: Environmental > Terrestrial > Soil >... | reverse complement strand
CGCGTCGCCGAGATCGCCGGCGAACCAGTTCGAGATCGCGGCGTCATAGGCGGCGGTGCGCGCATAGGCCTTGGCGGCGAGCTTTTTGCGTAAGGCCAGCGTGGTGGCGCCATCATGGGCCGAGAGCTCCGCCAGCACGGCCGCGTAATCCGCCGGCTCGACCACCACCGCGACGTCGGCGTGGTTCTTGGCGGCCGCGCGGATCATCGCCGGCCCGCCGATGTCGATATTCTCGACGCAGTCGTCGAACGGCGCGCGCTTTGCGACCGTCTGCTCGAACGGATAGAGGTTCACCACCAAAAGGTCGATCGGCCGGATGCCGTGCTGCTGCATGGCGGCGGCGTGGTCCTTGTTGTGGCGGATCGCCAACAGGCCGCCATGGACTTTGGGATGCAGGGTCTTGACCCGGCCGTCCATCATCTCGGGCGAGCCGGTGAGCTGCGCGACGTCGATCACCGCGAGGCCGGCCTCGGCCAGCGCCTTGGCGGTGCCGCCGGTCGACACCAGCTCGACACCGCGCTCGGCGAGCGCGCGCGCGAAACCGACGAGCCCGGTCTTGTCGGAGACCGAGATCAGAGCGCGTTCGATGCGGCGTGGCTGGTCGGTCATGGGCCGTTGGCGCACCGTTCATGGCCGGGGTTGGCCGGTGTCTTGCGCGCCTCGTGTTTAGAAGACGCGGATGCGCGCGACAAGTCGGTGGCGCAAGGTGTCAGCTGCCGGCGGCGGGCTGCGGGGCGTGGCGCAGGGTCCAGTGCACGCGGCCGACCTTGCGGGCCTGGCCCGCGATCACGATCTGGACGGTCCGCCGCGGCCCGTCCTGGCCGCCCAGATAGACGCTTTCCTCGATCTCCAGATGGTCCTCGTGCGCCTCGAAGTTCCACACGTCCTTGTTGGGAAGGACCAGCGTGACGCCGCTGCCGTCGGTCTGGCGCGTCGCCTTGACGCCCGGATGCAGGTGGAAGCGCACCGCGAAGGCGTCGGGCGTGTTGCCCGGCATCAGCCTGTTGGTGGGCGGCATGAACATGTCCTCGCCGTCGATCCGGTTGCCGTCGGCCGCGATCTCGACCACCCGGTGATGGACGATGCCGAACCGCTTTGCATAACCGTCATGGGAGACGCGCAGCAGCACGGCGCCGTCGTCCCGCGTCTCGCGGGTGACCGGCACATGGGTCGGCCCGGCGGTGATCGGCGTGCCGAACAGGCGGCGGAACGGTCCCGCCTCGAGGAACTGGGACGACGAGGCGTCATTGAACGTGACGGTCGAATGGGCCGCGGTCGAGCGCGCGACCTGGCGCCAGTTCTCGCGGGCGGTCGCCGGCAGGCCGCAATTGATCAGAATGCGCTGGTGCTTGGCCGAGATCTCCAGCGCCAGGCAGCCCGCATGGGCGTCGGCCGAGACGCCGATCGGCGGCGGGCCGCCGGAATCCATCAGCAGCACGGTGCTGCCGGCCTGCACGCGCTGGTAGCCCGAATGGGGCGCGTTCTCGACCGGCTCGCCGCGCGCATCGTCATAGGCCAGGATGGTGGCGATCAGCTCGGGCGAGGTCGGCCCCATGCCGTTGAACAGCCCGAAGGCGCCGTCGCCGTGCCGGAAGAAGCGCAGCATCGGCATCATGCGGTCGATCGCATTGCTGAGCGCCGGCGGCGGCGGCACGTTGCGGGCCGAAAAGGCCTGGGCGAGCGGCAGAAGGTCGACCAGCAATTCCAGCAGCGCGCCCGGATTGCGGCTGATATGGCCGCCATCGGGCAGGATCTGGCGATCGAGCTCGGCGGCGAGCCGCCGCGTGGCGCCGCGCAGATGGCCCATCTGGCCCGCCATGGTGAGCGACGCGTAGCAGAGCGCGATATAGGCCTGCAGGCGGGGCACGCCGTCGCGCGTGTTGCGGGCGAGCCGGCGCAGGTAGCGCACCTGGCGCGTGAGGTTGCGCAGGAAGCGGCGGTAGAAGCGCATATCGGCGTCGTCGAGGATGAGCGTCGACTGGGTGATCCAGGCGATGATCCGGCGCGCCACCGTCTCGGGCCGCCAGGCGAGCGGATGCCAGAAGCCCTGCAGGGCGATCCATTCGTCCACCATGGCGCGCGCATTGGCGCGGGTGATGCTCGATTCCGCGGCGCGCAGATGGCGCAGCCAGCCGAAAGTCAGCAGGGTCTCGGCCCATTCCTCCGACGGCGGCACCATCTCGAAGGGCGAACGCCCGTCGCACACCACGACCTTGCCCGCGAAGGCGAAGCGGCCGCCGTAGATCTCGGCCGCGCGGGTGGGATCGGCGGTGCGCAGATCCTGCGGCGCGATCACCAGCCGCTCGGCCCGCCCGAGCCAGGCCGGACGCTGCACGAGCGGATGCGTGACGATGCGGGCCGCCAGGTGGGCGAGGCCGCGGCGCAGCGCCAGCCACGACAGCCTGCCGCGGTCCGCCAGTGACACACGCGCCATGAACGAGAGGCCCCTATGGTGCACGGGCGTCCCGGCCCGCCGAGCTTGAGCCTGGTCCGGAACGCACCCGAAATAATTCGCGCATTTTCTACGGCGAAGCGATGTCCGTTCCGGATTCCCGGATGGCCCGCCCGAAAAGGCTCTTGGGTGACACCATACCCGAGGGTGCCGAGAGGGCAACCGCGCGCCGGCGGCGCGGTCAGGTCCGTTCCAGCCGCACCGCGTAGAAGCCGTCGAGCCCGGCCATGCGGGGATCGGGGTCGGGCCACCCGCAGGGCAGTGTGCGGAGCTCCCCCAGGGGCGTGATGAATTCGCTCAAACCATTGAGCTCGCTTGGTGAAATCGGATTTCGCCGGACCTCGGGGCGATCCTCCAGGAGGCCCGCGACAGCCTGCTCGCCTTCCTCCGGCTCGAGCGAGCAGGTGCAGAACACGATGGTGCCGCCCGGCCGGGTGAGCGTGATCGCCCGCTCGATCAGCCGGCGCTGCAGCGCCACCAGCCCCGCGAGATCGGCCGGCCGCTTGAGCCAGGCGATGTCGGGATGCCGGCGGATGGTGCCGGTCGACGAGCAGGGCGCATCGACCAGCACGGCGTCGAACGGCCCGCCGGTCCACGCGGCGGCGTCGGCCGCGACGGTTTCGGCCGTGAGGCCGAGCCGCCGCAGGTTGTCCCTGACGCGCGCCAGGCGCAGCTCCGAGCGATCGACCGCGGTGACGCGCGCCCCCGCCTGGGCGAGCTGCAGGGTCTTGCCGCCCGGCGCGGCGCACAGATCGGCGACGCTGAGCCCGCCGACGTCGCCGAACAGGCGGGCCGGCAGCGCGGCCGCCGCGTCCTGCACCCACCAGGCGCCCTCGCCGAAACCGGGCATCAGCGGCACCGGCCCATGCGGCACGGTGCGCACCGTTCCGGTCGGCAGCACGCGGCCGCCCAGCTTGGCGGCCCATTCGGTTGCGTCGCGCTTGACCGTGAGATCGAGCGCGGCCTCGTGCGAATTGGCGAGCGCGATCGCGCGCGCGGTGTCGCCGCCGTAGGCCGCGGTCCAGCGCTCCATCAGCCAGGCGGGCGTGTCGAGCGCCACCGCGTCGAGCGCGGCGAGGCGTTCCTTGCCTTGCCGCGCGATCCGCCGCAGCACGGCGTTGACCAGCCCGGCATGGCGGTTGGCGCGGCGGTCCGCCTGCACCAGCCGCACCGAGAGATCGACCGCGGCGTGGTCGGGCACGTCGAGCAGCAGAATTTGCGCGGCCCCGACCAGGAGCGCGATCTCGGTGCGCGGCGCGTCCGTCAGGCCGCGATCGAGGAAGCCCGCCACCACATGGCGCAGCGAGCCGAGGCGGCGCAGCACGGTCGCCACGATTCGGCGCACCAGCGCGCGGTCGCGGTCCTCGAGGTGGGCGAGCCCCGGATGGGCGCCTTTGCCGTCGAGCTGCTCGTCGAGCGGCCGCGCGCGCCGCAGCACGCCGTCCAGGATCTCGGCGGCGATGCGCCGGGCGGCAAATCCCGGCGTGTCGACCAAAGGTGCTTGCGGCGGACGGTTCATCATGCTCCCGACACTCCCATACACGCGGTCAGCCCTGCCTGCAGCAATTTCCCTCCGTGGCCGGTGTCGGAGCGACCTGGAGCGGGGCGGGCGAGCTCGAGCAACCGGACAGCGGGGAAAAGTGGTGCCAAACTGGGGCCAATCGAAGAGTGATTCGGCGCAACCCAAGCCGCTCGAGCGCGCTGACGGATTCGGATGAGCGATGATGCGGCCTGCGCTCCGGTGTCCGAACACTTTGGCCCAGACACCTTGGGCCAAGCAGTTGGGACCTCGCCCGGTTCCATCAGCAGCCGGCACGTGACCCTTGAATGGAGCGCCGGTCGCCGGCAAGGTTCCGCCATGATGTGGTTTCCATTCCAAACGGCCGCGACACCGGGAGAGCCGGGCGATCGGGATGGCGCCGGTGCCGCATTCGCGCTCGCCCGCCTGGCGGTCGTTGCGGCAAGCCTCGGGCTCGGCTGGTGCATGGATGCGTCGGCCGAGGCGCCGCCCAGGAAGTCCGACAGCATTCAGGTCACCGCGGACCAGTTGCGGCAGCTCAGCGTCGTCAAGGTGGAGATGCGCGCGTTCCGGCTGGAAAAATCGGCGGTCGGTCAGATCGCCTACAACGAGGACGCCAGCACGGCCGTGCTGACGCCATTCTCCGGTCGCGTGATCCGGCTGTTGGCCAAGATCGGCGACAAGGTCGCGCGCGGCGCGCCGCTTCTGGAGGTCGACAGCCCGGAAATCGTGCAGCCGCAGAATGATTTCCTGGCCGCCATCGCGACGCTGAACAAGGCCCGCGCGCAGCTCAATCTGGCGACGATCGGCGAGAAGCGTCACGGCAGCCTCTACGAAGGCCAAGCCGGGGCGCTGAAGGACTGGCAGCAGGCGCAAGCCCAGCTCGTCGGCGCGCAGAACGATCTGCAGATGGCGGAATCCGCGGTCGAAGCCGGCCGCAGCCGGCTGCGCATCCTCGGCCTGACGGACGCGGAAATCGCCGAGCTGCAGGAGAAAGGAAAGATCTGGCGGTCGGTCCCGATCTTCAGCCCGATCGACGGCACCGTGGTGGCCCGCAAGGTGCGGCCCGGCCAGTTCGTGCGCAACGATCAGGGCGAGCAGCTTTACGTCATTGCCGATCTCTCCACCATGTGGCTGAAAGCGCTCGTGCCCGAGATCGACGTCCCCTTCATCAAGATCGGCCAGGAGGTCGAGGTCAAGGTGATGGCGGTGCCGCAGCGCGTCTTCAAGGCGCGCATCGTGCATGTCGGTGCGCTGTTCGAGGCGCCGACGCGCCGGATGGTGGTGCGCTCGGAAGTCGCCAATCCGGACGGCGCGCTCAAGGCCGAGATGTTCGCCAGCTTCAAGATCACGATCGGCGCCAGCCTGCCGGCGCCCGCCGTTCCGATGGATGCGGTGATGCGCGAAGGCGATCTTGCCGTCGTGTGGGTGCAGGAGGGGCCGATGTCGTTCCAACGCCGGACGGTGAGCATCGGGATGGAGCAGGACGGCCAGGTCCAGATCCGCGAGGGTCTGGCCCCGGGAGAATTCGCGGTCGTGCGCGGCGCGATCTTCCTGGACAATGAGTGGCGGCAATGATCGGGCTGGAGCATTTTCCGGAGCGGGTTCCGGTTAAATCGAACCACGCGCTCCGTCATGCCCGCGAAGGCGGGCATCCAGTACTCCGTTTCGGCGCCGTCATGGCAGGTGCCCCGGAGGTCGGGGGTTACTGGATCGCCCGCTGGAGCCTGCACTCGGACGGCGCGAAGCGCCGATCCGGGTGCGGGCAATGACGCAGTAGGATTAGGGGGCTGAGAGTCGATGCTGCGCCAACTGATCGCAGTGTGCCTGGCGCGACGGCCGCTCGTGCTGATCGCCTTCGCGGCGTTCGTGGCGCTGGGCTTGGCGGCCTTCACCACGATGAACATCGAAGCCTATCCCGACCCCGCGCCCCCGATCATCGAGATCATCGCCCAATATCCGGGCCAGTCGCCCGAGGAGGTGGAGCGCTACGTCACGATCCCGATCGAGATCGCGCTGGCGAGCACGCCCGGGCTCAAATTTGTCCGCTCCAACACCGTCTACGCGCTCGGCTTCATCCGCCTCCAGTTCGAATACGGCCGCGACTACAACTTCGTGCGCCAGCAGACCATCAACCGGCTGAAGGACGCCATCCTGCCGTCCGGCGTGCAGCCGGTGATCTCGCCGGCCGGCGGCATCAGCGAGATCGTCCGCTACCGGCTGCAGGGACCGCCGGAGATGGACCTCATCGACCTCAACACCCTGCAGGACTGGGTGGTGGAGCGCCAGTTGCGCAGCGTGCCGGGCGTCTCCGACGTGACGCGGCTCGGCGGCAAGAGCAAGGAATTCCAGGCCGAGATCGATCTCCACCGGATGATGGCGCACGGCTTGAGCCTGCCGCAGATCATCACGGCGATCTCGGCCGGAAACTCCAATGTGGGCGGGCGCACGATCGCGGTCGGCGAGCAGTCGGTGACGGTGCGCGGCATCGGGGTGATCGCGTCGCTCGACGACATCCGCAACATCGTGCTGACCCAGCAGGGCGGCGTGCCGGTCCTGCTTTCCGACGTGGCGAAGGTCAAGGTCGGGTTCGCGCCGCGTCTCGGCATCGCCGGACAGGACGAGGCGACCGACATCATCTTCGGCATCGTGCTGATGCAGAAGCTCGAACGCACGATGGACGTGGTGACGCGCGTTCGCGCCGCCGTGGAGCGCATCAACAGCGAAGGCAGCCTCCCGCGCGGCGTCAAGATCGTCCCGTTCTACGACCGCGGCGACCTGGTCGGCGTCACGGTGAAGACCGTGCTGCACAACATGCTGTTCGGCATCGCGTTGATCTTCGTGATTCAATGGATGTTCCTGGGCAACCTGCGCTGCGCCCTGATCGTCGCGGCGACGATCCCCGTGGCGCTGCTGCTCGCCGTGTTCATCACGGTCCTGCGCGGGGAATCCGCCAACCTGCTGTCGGTCGGCGCCATCGACCTCGGCATCATCGTCGACGCCACCGTCATCATGGTGGAGAATATCTTCCGGCACCTGGCGCATCACCCGCGCCGGGCGGGCGTCGACCAGGCCAGCGGCATGCGGGAAAAGCTGCACCGCGTGCTCACCGCGGCGGCCGAGGTCGACAAGCCGATCCTGTTCTCGGTCATCATCACGATCGCCGCATTCCTGCCGCTGTTCACCATGCAGGGGGTGGAAGGGCAGATCTTCGGCCCGATGGCGCGCACCTATGCCTACGCGCTGCTCGGCGCCGTCATCGCCACCTTCACGGTGACGCCGGTGCTGTCGGCCGTCTTGTTGCCGGAGCACGTGAACGAGGTCGAGACCTTCCTGGTCCGGCAATTCCGCCGCGTCTATTCGGTCGTGCTTCCGCTCGCGGTCCGCCGCTATCACGCGGCCGCCGCGATCGCGCTTGCATTCCTGGTCGTGTGCGCCCTGCTCGGCGCGCGGCTCGGCAGCGAATTCCTGCCGAAGCTCGAAGAGGGCAACCTGTGGATCCGCGCGCTGCTGCCGCCGACCATCACGCTCGAAGCCGGAATGGAAAGCGTCGCCCGCATGCGGCAGGTGATCAAGAGCTACGCGCCCACCGTCACGGTGGTGTCGGAGCAGGGCCGCGGCGACGACGCCACCGATCCCGACGGCTCCTTCGTGGCGGAATTCTTCGTGCCGCTCAAGCCGGCCGAGCAATGGCCCAAGGGGCTGACCAAGCCCGAGATGGTCCGGCAGATGAGCGAGGAGCTGCACCGCAAATTCGTCGGCGTCGATTTCAATTTCTCGCAGTATATCCAGGACAATATCGAGGAGGCGGTGTCCGGCGTGAAGGGCGAGAATTCGGTCAAGATCTTCGGCCGCGATCTCGTCGAGCTCGAACGGCTTTCCAAAGCGGTGAAGGCCGAGATCGCCCAGGTGCCCGGCGTGAAGGACCCGGGCGGGTTCAGCCTGCTCGGGCAGCCGAACCTGGTGGTGCGGATCGACCGCGCGAAGGCGGCGCGCTACGGCTTCGCGGTCGGCGACATCAATGCGGTCGTGCAGGCCGCGATCGGCGGCCAGGAGGTGACCCGCGTATTCGAGGGCGAGATGAATTTCGCGCTCACGGTCCGGCTGGCGCCGGAATATCGCCACAACGTCGACGCCATCCGCTCGATCCCGGTTGCGCTTCCCGACAGCGACACGAAATCGCCCACCGCCTATATCGCGCTCGGCGATCTCGGCGAGGTCAAGCTGGTGACCGGCGCGGCCTATATCTACCGCGAGAACAACCAGCGCTTCGTTCCGCTCAAATACAGCGTGCGCGACCGCGACCTCGGATCGACCGTGGCGGAAGCCCAGCGCCGCATCGCCGACAAGGTGCCGATGCCGCAAGGCTACCGGGTCGAATGGACCGGCGAGTTCGGCGCCCTGATCGAAGCGCAGAAGCGGCTCGCCATCATCGTGCCGCTCAGCCTGCTGCTGATCGGCATGCTGCTCTACAGCCTGTTCAACTCGGTGCGCGACAGCCTGCTTGCGCTGTCCGGCATTCCCTTCGCGGTCGCGGGGGGAATCCTGGGTCTCTATGTCGGGGGCCTGAATTTCAGCGTGTCGGCCGCCATCGGCTTCATCTCGCTGTTCGGGGTCTCGGCGATGGATGGAATCCTGCTGGTGTCCTACATCCGCCGCGACCTCGACGAGGGCATCGGCACCGAAAAGGCGATCATGCGATCGGCCGAGACCCGGATGCGGCAGATATTGATGACCGGCTTCTCGGCCTGTATCGGCCTCGTTCCGGCCGCCATCTCCACCGGCATCGGGTCGCAGGTTCAGCAGCCATTGGCCTGCGTGATCGTGGGCGGCATGCTGCTGTCGCCGATTTGCAGCCTGCTGGTGATCCCGACCTTCGCGCGCTTCGTGATGCCGGCGGTCGCCGAAACCGAAGCGGGCCGGACCTGGGCGACGGAGCATTGACCGGCGCGGCGGTCGCCGCCCCCTTGGCGACGCGGAACGGCATTACCAGATATGATGCCAGGCAGAGCCGGTCGAGGTCACGTGAGCGAAAAACCCGCAGGGAATTCGGACGCCGCCGCCGCGCCTGCGGGCGATCAGCCGCCCGCGATCCCGATGAGTCCGGCCGACGACCTCGTCGCGCTGCCGTACTCGAGCGGCACCACCGGTCTGCCCAAGGGCGTGATGCTGACGCACCGCAACCTGGTGGCCAACGTCGCGCAGATCCGGCCGCTACACGGGATCGTGGCCGAGGACGTGATCCTCGCGGTGCTGCCCTTTTTTCATATCTACGGAATGACGGTGTTGCTCAACGCCGCACTGCACGCGCGAGCCCGGCTCGTGGTCATGCCGAGCTTCGACCTCGGCGAGTTCCTTGGCAACATCGCGAACCACAAGTGCACGGTCGTGTTCATCGCGCCGCCCGTCGCCATCGCGCTGGCCAAGCATCCGCTGATCGACGAGTACGACCTGTCCTCACTGAACACCGTCATGTCGGGCGCCGCACCACTGGATGCCGACCTCGGCCACGCCGTCGCCAAGCGGTTGGGTTGCCGGGTGGTGCAGGGCTACGGGATGAGCGAGCTGAGCCCGGTCAGCCACATCACCCCGTTCGACGGAGGTGTGCGGAACATGGGGATGGTTGCACCGCTGAGCTCGGTCGGGTGGACCGTGTCCAATGCGGCCTCCAAACTCATCCATCCCGACACCGGCGACGAAATCGACCTTCCCGCGGAGGGTCTCAGCGAGACCGGAGAACTGTGGTTCAAGGGCCCCAACGTGATGGCCGGATACCTCGGCAACGATCAGGCCACCGCGGAGACCATCGACGACGACGGCTGGCTTCACACAGGGGATTTGGCGCAGGTTGACGCCTGCGGCTGCGTGTACATCGTTGACCGGCTCAAGGAGCTGATCAAGTACAAGGGCTACCAGGTGCCGCCCGCCGAACTCGAGGCGGTGCTGCTGAGCCACCCGTCGATCGCCGACGCCGCCGTCATCGGTGTCAATGACGCCGAAGGCGAGGAGGTGCCAAAGGCCTTCGTGGTCAAGCAGTCTGGTGCCGACCTGACCGAGGATGAGGTGATGGAGTTCGTCGCCGGTCAGGTGGCGCCGTACAAGAAGGTGCGTCAGGTGGCGTTCATCGACGCGATCCCGAAGTCCGCGTCGGGCAAGATCCTGCGCAAGGACCTACGGGTGACGACCTAGTTTCGCGACCGCCTCCGCCGCGCGCGCCTGCCGGTAGCCGAGGATGGCGCCGGCAGCGGGTATCAGCAGCAGCCCGGCGACGCCCCACATTGGACCGGTCAGTTCGGCCGCAGGCGCCACGATCAGCTGCCGGATGACGGGTGGTTTTGGGGTGCGATTGGTGCTGGGCGGAGGCGCAATATCGACGACCGCGATCGCCGGCGGTGGCGGCGGCGGTGGGGGTTCGGCTCCACCGCCCCTCCAGCGCGGTTCGGGATCGGTGTTCTGCACACCGGGCGTCCGCCCGTCGCCGAACGTCACCTTCGGCGGCTTGAACGACGGAGGGTCAGGGCTGTAATCGGAGCCCGGCCGCGCCTCGGAAGTGCCCGCATCGCGACCCGATCCGACCCTTGTTCGTGGGGCGGCGACGGTGGCGGACTTCTGGGCACTGCGGTTGCCATTGGTGACGTTGTCGTCGCTGACGTCCGAACCGCCGCGCGAACTGCCGCGACCGCTGTTGTCCGAGCCCCTGCCGTTGTCG
>Ga0208981_1000167_pt1 | contig 10684 bp, 9 predicted proteins | sample MedBloCAOM1_M1_FD_187839 | JGI IMG/M metagenome (GOLD analysis project Ga0208981, IMG submission 187839) | Forest soil microbial communities from El Dorado National Forest, California, USA - Mediterranean Blodgett CA OM1_M1 (SPAdes) (version 2) | ecosystem: Environmental > Terrestrial > Soil >... | reverse complement strand
AAGAGCAGATAAAGAAAACTGATGCAAACAGGTACTATTTGCTAGGTAAGATACGCGGCGAGGTTCCAATGAAAACACCACAAAGCACAAAGTGTTATCTACCACCTGGTCTATATTCACACTTCCATCAGTTCCAATTGGCACTTGTAAAATGTATTAATGATACAATAGTGAATATGCTGTTTGACGCTAATGCGCATTCCTCAGTATGGGCTATACCCAGGTTCGATTTCCATAAATATTTGGAATTTGGAAAACATGTGTTAGTCCCCAACAAGGGGTGGGTATTTTTTGAAGAGTTTCAAGCCACCTTGACATTAGCCGTGTGTAATATAAGTGTGATAGAAAAATTTTTACTTGCTACAGCACTGCGAATAACATTAGCGCCAGCGATAGAACAGCAGCTAGGTCTAGTCGAAAAATCCCGGGTATTGGGTGCAATTCCATTTAGAGATATACGAGCTAAAGCAGTAGAATATGTCCAGCCGCGATTTAACAGAGGTCAACGTTGGGAAAGATTGTGGGAGCCAGTAACATATATTCCAAAACAACTTAATATAAAACCAACTGGACGTGGATTTAATGCATATAGCAATTATTTGGTTGAAGTAGCCTTGGAGAGGGAGAATCCTCCAAAGTTTAATGAAATTACATATGTTACCAATGTCACAACAAGTGAAATTAAAAGCCATAACTTTTACGGTGTCAGGGAAATTGAGTTGGATCGTAATGCAATTGATTGTATATGGGTGTTTTGTGATATAATCGAACCATCATATGTCAATAATATAAAATTACCGTTATTACAACTGATGACTGGTTTGACGTTAGGCGACCCATCATCATACCAAGGAAACGGTATCAGCAAACATATAAACAAGACACGGGTGGAGACTATTAAAATCTGGATTACAAACATTTATTCAGGTAAACCACTATTTTTCCATAGTCCAGTACTGATATCATTGGAAATAAATGATACATAATGTGATTTTGTGTAGTGATTGGTCTAAAAAACACTTTCCTGACAATAGCGCAAACAAATTTACCAATGTGCTGCAAGGTAATTTTAATTTCAGTAGCGGAAATTGGTCGGTCGCGCTCACTGACATTGTATACACACCAGATGCATGGGCAAATGTGCGTGAAGGCTATAATGATTTTCAAATTGGTATGACTGGTTATGACAAGATGGGCCTTGTGCCGCGCACGATATATGGCGTAGAACCTTCATTTGAAGTTAAGAATAACGAGTATAGAGTGATGGTAGGTTGGGCTTCAAGGGGAAATGAATCAAAATGTAATTATGTCCAATATCGAACATCAGAATGGATTAGTGGGAAGCCGTGGGACATCAAAACACAGAAACAAGATGTAATACCTATATTCAGAAGTCTTAACCCTTCAGTACGTTTTTGGGCGCCGGATGAATGTAATACATTTGCATTGAATACCATGGTTCCAGGCGTGGTGAAAGCAGATTGGGAGTTTGAGACTGGTTACATACCACCAAAATATTATGATTCATTCGATGAATTTGCAACAGCATTTGATTTTGCATTACACAATACAATATTACGTCTTTTAGAGCGCACAAAAGCTATCGCAGCCATTCTTCGAATAGAAAAATTTACAAAAGAGTCACATCACAGCAAGTATGAGTTAATTGGTGCATTGAGTCATATTATTGGAACACGATCTTTTAATGCGAACAATGAATTGGATTGGGAGCAGATATTGACTGGCTATGAACCTATGGAGAGAGTATCAGATACAGTAGAAGAATTTATATTACACACAGAGAGAGATAAATTAATAAAAATACATGGTAAAGAACCACTTACTGATACACATGTAAAAATGAAAGACAAATATGATGTGTGGGTTTCGTTGGGCAAATTCAAGCAGACCGAGTCAGATGATTTGGTGTCTGTGTCTGCAGTTGAAAAATTCGTAAAGGCAACTAGTTTTGGATTGAAAATTAACCGTCATATGCAGCACCAATTGGGTTTTACGTTGCACCCGCTATATGATATGGGGTGGATACCCTGGTATGAGCGAACAAAGGAAATTGAAGCCACGGCTACACCAATGGTATTTTGGTATGGATATTTACCTCCTGATATGAAGCGTAACACTATGAAGTCATTGTGTGTGCATTGCGATATAATTGAAGGGTCTTATGTGGGGAATAAAAAATTACAGTTACTGCGCATGCTACCTGTAAATGTTTTTACACATTTAATTGCATCAGAATCTTTTAACACTTTGCAGTATAGACATGTAAATAAAAACAATGTAAACACAATTAGTATCTGGATCACGGAAACACCACATGGGCCGCCCATCACGTTGCGCTCAATGATCTATGTAAAATTACAATTTACCAGACATGGGTGATTTTACTGTTACCCTAATTGGGAAAGGTGGATGCTTTACAACTGAAATCAAAGACGAATTAGACTTTGGCACACATCCCCACGAGGTCTGTTTAATGGAAATGGTATTTGCACCTGGATCCTGGTGTAATGTCAGATCGAAATCAAATTGGTTCTTGGTTTACAATCAAAAAGATAAAAAGTCAAACATATTAGAAATACCGCCTAGGCAGTATGAAACAGTGTCTGATATATTATATGAGTTAAATGTGGCATTGTCAAATGCATTTACACATGAGTGCGACATGTTTTACTATCATGATAACACCAAGACTGTTTTTCCTCACCCTGAGAATCAAAACCTCACATTGTGGAATAAAATTAATAAACTACCACGTGTTACAACGATACCTCTTACATTAGAATCATTTAAGACCAGAGATGCCACACCAACAACAGTTAAATTTGTTTCAGGCATATCTACTGACTTGATTGTTACTTTCTGCTGTGAATTAGCAATCATATTGGGTGTCGTGGAATCAATGAGTCTACCAGTGCCGGGTATTCTACCTGGATGGTCAGTGAAAGTCAAACAAATTGAGTTAACCAAGAATAATTTGGCAATGTTATGGGTGTTTGGTGATTTCATTACAACTACAATGGCGGGATCTGCACGTATCCCAGTCTTAAAGATGGTGCCCATTGTTGATGACACTAAAGCCATCACCCACAGTGTGTTTAATATGCAAGACTTTGTGATGGTGCAAAGACGAAGAATAAAGCAATTTGAGATTAAAATTCAAGAGGGTCCAACCAGTTCTGACGCCTTGTCCCTCACCCAAGAAGTGATTTTGGTGTTGTACTTTAAACCAATAATAGAATAAACGTCAAGTCACACAGATTTTTAGTATTTGATGGCTTTTTATATTGCGGTCGGTAGCGCGGCAAGTCGCACCAAGTATCCAGAAAACCGCGAAGCTAGTTTTACAACCAAATTACATAAAGATGTAATTCTCAATGGTGAATATGATGTTGCTGTTAACAGCCTTAACCAATATGGCAGTGATGTGATAGTTGCAAAAATAACTGAACTTGCAACACCCATAGTAAGAAGTAAGCGTGGGACCGCATGTAGTAGTGTGGCTGACACGTATCCGAAAATGGAGCTTGCAACTGAGAGTGTGGCTATGATTGAATATGCCAAAGAATTATATGTGAAAGCTACACCACCAATATTACTTGTGAAAAAAGACGCTGGCGAATATACTCTACACATTACTCTGTTGAATGCATCAAAGAAAATACGAAAATCATTTGAGGTATTGTTACTAAGAAATACTTTTATGAATTTTAATTCATATCAAGCAACAGCATTTGAGAATACACTTGTAGATGGTGATATCACTTTTAGGGTTTCATTTTTACGTGGCCATATTATCGTGAGGGTTATCGATAAGGTTGAGCCCGTTATCGCAGCTGTCATTGCAAAACCAGGTAAATCAACAAAAGCAACACCAACAACAGTAACACCAGCACCACCAACTAAAGCCCCCAGAGCGTTATACTATGTTAATATTGAGCCTGGCAGTGATTTGCTTACTATATTAACAACAACTCTGATAACTGTGCCACCAGACTCGAATAGAGTAGTAACAAAAATTGAAAAAGCTTCACTACCAGACGAGCGAGTTGATTTAGATTTTATTCTCAAAATTCGTATCGATGATATGGCAAAGTATACCCCCAACGCTATAATTCCTAATGATCAAGTGCTAAGTGATATAGAATTTACATTCATAGCACCTTTGGGTTTGGCTATCACTGAGGTTATTAAAGGTGGTCACATGTCCAACCCTAGACTAAAAGATGTATTTGAATCATTAAACAGTAATCGATTAATACCCAAATATGCTGAAAACACATTTATATGGATGTCTTCCGCAGTAGCAGCATGTATTCGATTACCAGAAGTTCTTCGGTGTGAGGATGGTAGACGGTTAGATATTACATTGCTTGACACTGAATTCAATACAAGTGAGGCTTATACAATTACAGTTAAGAATATAGCTGAGGTAGCCTCATATGTAAGCAATTCAATCAAACTAGATCCACCATATACATTAGCATTTGAACTTGTTGGAACACGGTTGACTATTCAGTATAGTGAGCATATTTCAATTTCCTTGCCATATGTGTTTCATCACTACAATATTGATTGCCTTAAAGTTGATGAGCAGTGGCCTATTACAATTCATTACAAGCACACAGAAGGCGTGGACACGGTTGATAAGTCTTTTAAAGTCGCGCGCAAAGAAACAGTTAAAGCCCAAGGCGAAAGCATCAAAAAGGAAATACATAAAGAAACAGGTGACAAAACCTTAGAGTTTGAGCTTCTTACTGGCCCACCAATTTCTTATAATGTAGATAAAAAATTATCAGTTGACATTCCATATTCCCTAGCAGCGAAATACAAAATTCCAACATTGTTGAAATATCGGTCAGAAGCTGAAAAGATCAAAAAGACTAGTGTATGGATTACATGTGATTTGGTTGATGAAATGATGGTTGGTGAAGGTGCGGTAAAGTTACTAACGCCCAGCCCATTGGAAATATCTAATCAAGAAATTGTAAGAAAGCAGTATGTACCCGTAGCGGTTAGTCGATTTTCTGAAATCACACTGCAATGTTATACTGATATTGAGAGCATGACGCCGCATGCTGGATCAAGCAATCTAATGGTTGTGTTACATTTTACGCCACGCTATAAACGAATTAGATCATATACTGATAATGACACTATCGAGTCAAAACGGTTTATGTATGGCTGACCCTATTGCGGAGCATTATAGTAAGTCGCATCAGACTGGCGGGTTTTACAAGCACATGGGACATAAGGGTGTATATTCAGTATCTATGCAAAAGCCTCCACCTGAAAATTATCTGAAACGTGTATCAGGTGAAAATGCACATGTTGGAAGCAAGGATTATGGTGTGTTAGCCTCACAGGCTCGTAAAGCACAAAAAGGTAAACGAAAATGTGATTCTGATTCAGCGAGCGATGGTGAAAGTCAACGAACCATTAACAAGAAACATAGAAAAAGGAGGAATGATTCCGACTCTGGAAGTGATGAGAGCAGCTATAAAAAGAAGAAGAAAATATCAAAACATAAACGTAATAGAATCAGTGAAGCTCTAGGTGACGATACATATTAAGATGCCGCCACTATTCTTGCCGGAGGGATCACACGAAACAGTTAAATCAGAGTTACATATTTTTGATAGACCCGAGTATCAAGTATCTCAATTACGCGGTGATTGGGTGGAATATAAAGCAAAGGATTGTACTGGAATTGATACAGTCACACCAATTCAAATTGACGTGCCAGCTGCGGAAGGGGTATATACTGATTTGGCGAATTCATATATCACATTAGCATTTACAGTAATAACAGGAACAAATGAGGCACCAGTGCCGCTTGCAGAGGCAGCCAAAGTAGCTCCGATTAATTTAGCGCTAGCATCATTTTTCAAAGATGTATGTCTAACAGTTAATAATATCAAGGTAGAGGGAGACAGTCAGCTTTATGCTTATAAAGCTTACCTGTATAACTTATTGGCTGCTAGCGTTGTATGTAAGAAGCATCAGCTGGCTGCGAGTGGGTGGATGACTGATACAGCAGCACAATTTGATCTTGAGGCGAATGAAGGATATGTTGCACGTAAAAAATGGACTGCAACTGTTAAAAGTGCCACTACATCAACTGTTTGCAATTTGGCTGGACCCCTTTATCTAGATGTTGCAATCCAAAAACAATATCTAACCGATAAAATGAATTTGTCATTCAAGTTTAATCGCCACAGTCACACATTTGCCTTGCAATCCTTTGATGTTGCTGCTACAGCAGCAACCTATAGAATTAGATTCATCAGCATGGCTCTGTGGTTACGAAGAGTTCAAGTTTCACCTAGTGTAATTATGGGTCACCTAAAGGGTTTTCAGTCTCAAAATGCGATTTGGAAGTATCCTGCTATCAAAGTAATTACATCACACCACGCCAAGGATATTACAAATATTTCCATTCCTAATGCCACTCCAGGATTATACCCCAAATGTATTTTTGTTGCGATGGTTGACGCGTCATCATACAATGGAGGTATAGCAAAAAACCCATTCAATTTTCATCATTATAACGTAAAGAGTGTGGGTTTCATGATGAATGGTCAGTATGCAGCACAAACCCCATACACACCAAACTTTGACAGTCAAGATGTGCTCAGAGAATACATAAACCTGTTTTTGGCCACAGGTCAATTTGGGATTAATGAGGATGACAATGGGATACTGATTGGGGATTACATTGGTGGAAACTCCATTTTCGCTTTTACATTTGCACCTGATTTGTCACTTGCTGGTTTCGCGCAACCAATTCGTATGATTAATATACGTTTGGATATTGATTTCAAAGTTCCACTACCCTCCAATATTGTCCTGATGCTATTTTGTTTGTGTGACACTCTTTTTGAATTTACTGGCAATGGCCTTGTGATTCTAGACAATACTCAACTACCTAATTAATGGCTTTAAAGACATCGGAATTAAGACAAGTAATGCGAAAAGATCCTGCTTTTTTAGGTGTGTTTGCGCTAGATAGAATACCATCAGTGGTGAAGAGGCGAAATGTGAAGCTTATTGTTAATCTAGACACGTCCAGAAAGCCCGGCTCTCACTGGGTAGCTATTAGGAAGAAGGATAATATTGGGTATTACTATGACAGTTTTGGGCGCACACCTCCTCCAGTGATTGAGGCATGGTTGGATGAAAATTGCACTTCGTGGACATTCAATAGTAAAAAGATGCAGTCTAGCAGAGATAAGACCGCTTGTGGTTATTTGTGTATAACATTTTTGACTAATAAGATTTTGTAAATTGTTTTTGTTGTATATAATAAAACTATTTAGACACTGGAAATATTTATTCTAAAATACAAACACAATAAAAACATTACACAATAAAACTATTAATATATACACAAAAGTTACAATATACACACTTAATATATAGGAAATGTATTGTTTCTTAAAATATCACTGCTACACACATTAAACATTGGCGCCCATGAGCACTCACGGCAAATGTCAACACTTCTTCGCATAAATTGTTTTTTACACATGAAACACGTGTTCACATTACTTTTTTCTAATTTGTAGCACTGATACAAATAACCCGCAGCCACAGCAGCAGCAAACCACAAATTCTTATCCAACCAAAATTTATACATGGCAATTGGCTACAATGGGGTCCAAATAACTCTTTATATAGTTTCCATAGTCTATATTCTTTAAACCACAAATCGTAACACACCCACTAGAAAAAACATTTACATGCACAGGCTTAAATGTTCTGATCTGAACAGCCGGGAAATGCTCAAGGTCTAATAAACTTTCGGTGGCTTCCGATAACTTTCGCAAGTTTATACGCTGACCATATCCATATACTGCAGTCATTGTTTGCATTGTAACAAGAGGCGTGATTTTTGTGAAATTTGCAATCACATATAAAATATTGAGTATTGCACCTAGTGGATCACCATTCCCCATCAGTCTAAATTTACCTGTTTTGAATATGAGCATTGTACTATTATTATCAAATTTTATAATATACTGCTCCGGCTGATTCAATTGATGCTTAACGGTAAGTATCCCACATTCACATGGAATATTTAATTTGTCTAGTGATATGGGCACAAAAACATCACCCCTCCAAACTGTATTCACAATCTTCAATGTTGGAGACTGCTTCAACTTTGTTTTCTTTATTCGCATGATGTAATAAATCAACTGTGGTCAACGTCTGGTAGTGTGGGGCTCTTAAATAATGCTGGCCATATCGTACTTGTTCACTATCAGTACATGCACCAGTACACGGTTCGCGGATTATTGAGCAAACTAAATATGGTACGAATGCAGGTTTCAAATATTGCGCTATTTCCAACACCTTCCTTCGAGCACAATGTAATTCCGAATGTTTCTTGGAACACGCCTCATGGGGGAGCTTTGGTATGGAATTGGTTATGAATCTAGTTAGATTGATAACATCAGGATACCACAGATTATTAAAATATTTTTCCACTATGAGACATGTTGTGTAAATCGTGCAATCCTTGGCAATTTTCTTTAGCATTAATGCTTCAAATTCCCCAATCGAAATTTCGCCATCACCAATATGAAACCCATGTCTTTGGCTCTGTATACCAAATGTAGCTACATGTAATGGATCAAGCAAGTATAAAGCTAAAGATGGAGTCTTTACATAAAATATCATTGTCTCACCAGTCTGAATGCAATAACCACAAAATTCTTTGATATATACTTTTTTCATGTAATGTAAACATTCGAAATGGCATATCCATTGAAATGGCGGAAAGTCTTCATCATTCATAATGCACGTATCTGATCCTCAGCAACCCACTCGTTAAATTTGTCTGGATAACCCAGCCACTTTACTAAATACTGCTTTTTATTATTCACCCGCCGCGTTTGTATCACTTTCTCCACTCGATATTCTTCGGGTTTATCAACCTGTTGGACTTCCTGTATATAGAAACTACCTTGTATTTCTTCGCCGCTATAATCTGTAACCTTAACCTGTGGCGGTGTTGTATTCAACACCCTTGACACTGTAAATACTTCCTCAGTCCAATTAGGTAAATACCCTTTCTCAAACACATTTTTGGCTTTGCTTAACCGCACAGTGCTACCCACTCTAATCTTCGACTTGTGTGATTTTTCAATTGGTTCATTAAGCAGCCACATTTCCATCTCAGTGTCTTCATTCACTCCGTTGGGCGTCGTCTTGATAGATCTGTGATATGATTTATTATAACCTGTAATAAGTTGTGGTAGCACATCCAACCACCTTCGAGTATTGTTATGAGTGAAAAATCGCCACATTTTAGTTTTCAGCGTCCGATTGAATCGTTCTACCATGGCGGCTTTGAATTGTGATTTCACTGAAAATTGCTCAATCCCATGTTCAGCAAAAAATTTTTTCATTGCAGGGCTTTCAAACTCGAAACCCTGATCAGATTGCAATTTAATAGGCTTCTCACCCGATTCGAAAATATTCAAGAATGCTGCAATCATGTTTCCAGTATTTTTACTCTTTACTGCTTCAGCCCACGCTCGTCTGCTAAACATGTCAATCACAGTCAGAATGTATTTGAACCCATCATTACTTTGGGCGAATGCTTGCATATCAACCAGATCCGCCTGCCACTGGTGATTTATACCACTTGTGATGTAGTGACGCGTCGAATAACGTTTCCTGGCTGGTTTGTGTAGATTGTAAGACAATTGGTTTTTTAACCACTCTTGCACAATTGCATGACTTAGTCCACTTGCGCGCACAAGTGCTGATACACCGCCAAAAGCAGCTGGGTGCTCGGGGTTGTAATAAATCTGCCTTAGAGTCAAGTTGTCCATATGAATTACCCATGGTTAGTATATTTCGTATATCATTGGTGTCTATGTAATCGGTATCCGTGAGTTACAGGCAGTTGTGGACCTTGCAGTGCATCCAAACGTTGTTGCGCTCTTTCTTGTGCTATCACACCTTGGCGCCCCAACATGTCATCATGTGCTTGATACAACTTCTTTTTTATTGCATTTTCATTATTCTTTTCTCTGAGTGGTAGCTTCCTTGGTTTTACTGCAACCTTCCTACTCGCTGTAAAATCATCATCATCACTATAATCCAAAACGGTGCGCGGACGTCTTGGGGGAGGAGGTATCTTTGCCATACGAGGTATCTTTGTAGGTATAGTCAAACGCGTTGGCTGTATTTCAGCACGTGGATAATCACGTCTAAATGCACGAAGCAAACTGGCACCAAAATACGCTGTTAGATCCGGATCATGTCTCCCATGTGCTTGAATCATTTCAAAAGCGCTGGTCGTTCTGGGTCCAGCATGTAGATTATCATCCTTCCGGTGTGTATCACGCACACATAATTGAATAAGTCTTGGCACATCTACATTTTCTATGGGATATTTATTTTCACGCTCATGCGGGTATACTGTATTACCATCTAATATGCCTCTTCGTTCCAACTGATCAATTAATTGCTGTGCGCGACGGTGCAATGCAGCTGGTATATTATTTAAATAATCATTACCTGGTTTGGGTCGCTTTTGTATCTGATTAAGTCGAGCCTCCACTCGCCTTTTTTCTTCTTGCGCTTCATGTAATTGCCTGTCAATGTGTGATTCCTGCATTTGTCTGGTAGTCTGCGCTTCATATTGTCGTCG
>Ga0208981_1000166_pt1 | contig 10690 bp, 9 predicted proteins | sample MedBloCAOM1_M1_FD_187839 | JGI IMG/M metagenome (GOLD analysis project Ga0208981, IMG submission 187839) | Forest soil microbial communities from El Dorado National Forest, California, USA - Mediterranean Blodgett CA OM1_M1 (SPAdes) (version 2) | ecosystem: Environmental > Terrestrial > Soil >... | reverse complement strand
CTTTCTTTCCTCCCTCACTTTCACCAGAAATGCTTACAGTGCCGGAGTTTCCTTTCTTCGTGACATTCATGCCCACTTGAGATTACTCTCTGACATCGAATCGAATCCCGCCAGGAGGAATCGCATATGAACGTACGCATAAAAGGTTCCGGAGGGTCCCGAATTCTTGTTCTATTGGCTGGACCGGCGGCACTGCTTTGGTGCGCCATCGCAGCGTCTCCCGCCTGGGCAATGGATTGCCAGGTGGCCGCTTTGAGCGCGCTTGCCGTTCCAAATATAACGATCACCTCGGCTACCGACGTGGCGGCGGCTGCGCCAAACCCGCAATATTGCGACGTGAAAGGTTCCGTTACGACTTCCGGGGAGGGCGCCGGGCCAAACTCCGCCGGCTTCGAGGCGAAGCTGCCAGCCACCTGGAATGGAAAATTCATCTTCAACGGCGTCGGCGGGCTGGCCGGGAATCTCAATTCCTCGGCCAATTCGGTTGACCAGGCACTCTTCCTCGCAAGAGGATATGCCACAGCGATTACGGATACGGGCCACGTGAGCACAGATCCTACCTGGGAAATCACCTCCCCGGGGGAGCCCAACACGCCGAAAGTCGTCGATTACTTCTTCCGCGCAGTACACGAGGTGACGCTCGCCACCAAGCAACTCGTCAAGGGCTACTACCATTCGAACACGATCGCGCACTCCTATTTCGACGGCTGTTCGAACGGCGGAAAAATGGGCTTGCTAGAAGCGATACGCTTCCCCAACGACTACGATGGGATCATCGCCGGCTCGCCGTGGCTTGATCCGGTGGGTACTTCTCTCTGGAGCCTGAAGAATGTGAAGGCGCTTCTGGATGCCTATATTCCTTTGCCGGTCTTTGCCACGGTCGGCGCCGCCATCACGAAACAATGCGACGCGGCCGACGGCGTCGCGGACGGACTCATCCAGAATCCAGCGAAGTGCGCGTTCAATCCCGATGCGTTGGTTCCCGAGACTCTGACGCAGAAGCAAGCGGACGCTCTCAAGTTGATCATGAAGCCGGTCAGCGATGAGAAGGGCAATCTTGTTTATCCTGGATCATCCGTAAGCAACCTGGGGCAGACCAACGGTTCGCCGCGCGGCCCGGTGAATCAACTCGAGACGCCGCCGGCGAATCCCGCGAGTGCTCATCCCTGGGGCGATGCAATGCCACCAGGGAATTGGAATCTCGCCACAGGAATTTTGTTGGCTTTGGGCTATTACGATCCCAGCGTGGACTTGAACAGCGCGATCGAAAATAACAATGGAGTAGTTAAGCCTGCCGCGCTCAAGCTCGTGTACGACCGGCTTGCCGCGGACATACCGGATGATCCCTCCAGGTACGGCGCCTTCTTCTCGCAAGGAGGAAAGCTGCTGATTTACCACGGGTACGACGATCTGATTATTTCCCCCTACAGCAGTATCTGGTTCTACGAAGACCTTGCGGAGAAAAACGGAGGGTATGAAAAACTTGAGGGGCATGCGCGCCTCTTCATGGTGCCTGGGATGCAGCATTGCACCGGCGGATCAGGTCCGAATACTTTTGATACGTTGAGCGCGCTGGAGAAGTGGGTGGAGAAAGGTGTCGCGCCGGATGCCATTCCCGCCACGCATTCGACGAGCAGCGCCATCGATCGGACGATGCCGCTATGCAAATTCCCGGAGGAAGCGCACTACAAGGGCAGCGGAGATATGAACGATTCATCGAATTGGAGCTGTCCGCAGAAGGATCAGTCACTTTTGACTGCGGGACCGAACGGCGCCCAGGCCGGTGTGGGCGCTCCCAATCGTGGCGGCGTGCGAATGCTGGCGAGATCGCCATCGAAGAGCGGTAACTGATGCGGGCCTGGTTTTAGTAGCACAGACTTCAGTCTGTGCGCTTTTCCGCTCGTGTAAAAACCAAAACCGCACAGACTGAAGTCTGTGCCACTTGATGTCCGCATGTATGGGAACGGCCCATCGGGGATTAACATTTTGGTGCAAAACGCAGCCCAGGCCGCGAGCGAGTGGCCTCTACTGCAATCCTGCCTGCGCCAGCATCTCCAGAAACTGTCTTCGGGTTCGCATGTCGATGGACTGCGCGACCAGCTTGCCGCCGCGATCGTAAACAAATGTCTTGGGAATTCCCTCGATCTGGAAGAGTTCGTTCACCTTTCGCCCCGGATCGAGCAGGATCGGATAGGTGACCTTTTGCTCCGCAATAAACGGTGCCACTTTACCTGCGTCTTCGTCTGAGATGGCCAGAATCACCAGGCCCTGATCCTTGAATTGCTTGTAGAGCGTTTCGAGGTCGGGCATTTCCTTTCGGCAGGGTGGGCACCAGGTGGCCCAGAAGTTCACTACCACGACCTTGCCGTGCTGTTCCTTCAAAGTCCATTTCATTCCGCCCAATTCGGTCAGTGTGAAATCAGCCTGCTGGCGGCGCTCATTGTCTGCCTCAATTTTGGAAATGGCTGCGGCGAATTGCGGGTCGTCCAAAGACGCTTGCACGTGCTCGTAGCGGACGAGTTCGGCGAGTTCAACGTAGGGCCTGGGAGGCTGGCCCTGCTTCGGGTGAACGGGCTGTTCGCGCAGCGCAGCAGCCAATGTTGTCGCCACCTCCTGCAAGGTATCGCGGCCGAAGTCTCCTTCGGTGGATAGATTGGCAAGATCGGCCGCCAGGCGCAGCTTATTCGGCGTTACGGGCAATTGTCGAATCTTGATTGCTAAATTTTTGGTTGTGCGCGCCCTTACGTCATCCGGCAATCCGCGAAGACCGCGAATCTGGTCCGCGATCGGTTTCTCCTGTTTATTCCAGATAACCTGGTGCGTCTGCGCGCGCAAATATGGAGGACGAGATAGAAGGAGTCCCGCCGCAGAAATGCAAAGGCCGGCGGCGAAAACCGCCACGGTGGCAACCTTCATGCGCGAAGTGAGCTGAAATACTTTCATAAAAGCCTCGGCGCAATCTGCGCGCGGATCGAACTCAAACTACGTAATATTGGTCTGAGCGCTCAAAACAATCTTCCAGCCGTCGCCTCGGTTTAGAAACAATCGCAAATTCCAGCTGGTGGGTTTCGCGGAGGCATTTCGTCCTTGAAATGCTTCCATAATCACCACATTGCCAAAATCAAACATGCGCATGGACAGCACCGAGGATCCTCCCGAGCCACCGTTCTCTCCGTAAAGTTTTCGTTGTTCAGCCAATTCCTGCACATGCTGCAATTTGGGAATGTCAGTTCGCGGCGTAAGAGTCTCGTGATATTCGTCGGCATGGGCGGCCCAATCTTCCGGGTTCGGGCGCCATTCATCGTTCTTCAATCGAAACCAGGCTGCCAAGGCCCCCTCTTGCGTGGCATTTTCCGCCTTGTACGGCAGCGTCTTGCAGGGATTTTCGCAGAGCTTGTCCGCTTCGGTGGGAGGATTCGGCGGGGCCATGTTTTCCGGCCTCTCTGCCGGAATGGGAATGTTCAGATAGACGAACGCCTGCCAGCCCGCGGGATTTTTTACCCAGATATGCGCGAAGCGCTGATTGTGGTGAATGCCCAATACGCGCTCGACCTGGCCGAGCAGGTCAACGGTTCGCACGTCCAATGCGCCTTCGTTGTCGGCGGCGAACTGAGCCAGATCATCCAGAACCTGCGCCTTGGTATGGATCCTGCCGTTCGCCTCAACCCACTGGAAGCGCTCATCCAGGAGAGCGGCGGCGGCTTTCTTGTCGCCATTCGCGAGGGCCTCGGCCAAACTGTGGTCCGCCTGGCGGAACGCCGGCGTGTCATCGGCGGCGGCAAGCGGCCTGCTCGACAGCAAAATCAACACCGCACCGAACAAAATTCCGGTGGCGAGCGCGCGTGTGAAGAAACGTCTCATCGTAATTGTCTCCTCGACAACGAAATGAATCATGGCGCCTCGTTTTTTATTTGGCGCGCCCGCTCGTCCAAAAGTGCAACCGACCCTACGCCGAGTGCGAAGATTTGTGCTGCAATTGGTGTTCCGCGCTTCCATGGATTGACATTACATTTTCTGGGATCGCGGGCACCTCGCCGTGAGGTTCGATGCTCCAGCTTTTCGCCATGCGATTGCCGCCGGCCGTGAGGCAGAAGAACGCTGACAACTCGATGATTTCCGCGTAGCTGTAGAATTTCTTCAGCTCCGCGTAAACTTCCGCGTCCCGTCCATCGTCAAGCGTAAGCGTGCGCGCGTAGTGGAGAGCGGCGCGAGTTTTCGGATCCGGGTGCTCCCAGTTCGGCAGCGCGCAACTCATCTTTTGCTCTTCCGTAATGGAGGCGGCGAGCGGAGATGTCTGTCGCGCGCAGAACTCGCAACCGACCATCTGGGCGATCTGGATGCGAGCAAGCTCCTTGATGTCGTGAGGCACGGTGCCGCCGCGGTGGAGCAAATCCCAGTAGCCTGCAAAAGCCTTGGCTACGTCAGGGTTGTTACCCATTGTCCGGTACCACGCCGGGGGCGGGCTTTTCGTGACCTTCGCCCGTTCGATGACTTGGCGCAGTCCCGGGTCGGTGGCGTCATCAGTTTCAATCTGTGGAACATTCGGTACGTGCGATGTAACAGACATCCTGCACCTCGGTGATTTGGTTGGATGAGATCGCTCTGTCCACACTAATCTCCGCACGAAATTTCGTCAAACGATAAAAGCTCTTGCCGGTGGCCAACGAGCGGTCCGCCAAAGCTATTTGAGAGAGCCGCGTCTATCTGGAGCGGAAATTTCCCAACCTGAATTCATGGGGTGCTTCCGGGGGAATTCAAGCTTCGAAATTGGTCTTTTCGGGCGCGGCACTTAACTACAGGGGCGTTCAGTTATCAGGAAACGCGTGCGGCGGGCAGGGTTTGTGGGTGCAACGCTTTCTTGGCTTCTTCGATGCCGCGGTCGATGGTGGCCTGCCAATCGGGATGCGGGACGGTTGAGGCGTGAGCAGCCTCATAACACCGCAGCGCGTCCGTGGGGCGATTGAGCCGCTTTAGATAGATGCGGCCAGCGGCCATCTGCGCCAGCAGCCCTTGTTTCCTGTCTGGATAGGCCTGCGCAAGGGCCTGGTACTCCCCGGCGGTGCGCTCCAAATCCGGTTGGGTCTCCAGTTGGCGGCAAAGATCGAGCCACAGCGGCGCGGAGAGATTCTCCCCGCCAGAATTCTTGAAATCTTGATACGTCAGCCACGCCCCTTCGTGGTCATTCGCTTTTATTTCAAACGCCATGATCGTTTCCAGGGCGCCGCGATGAGCTGGCAGGTCGGTCTTTCGAAAGTAAATGTTTTGCAGCATCCGGTAAGCTTCGACGGAGTCGGGCTTTTCCTGGAGCAATTTCTTCAGATTAGATTCCGCGTCATCCAGCTGGCCCTTCTCAATCTGTTCACTCGCTGCTGCAAGCAAGGGATGGCTGACCCAAGTGATCTTTTCTTGGATTCCTTTCTCCGCAATCTGCTCGAGCCCCGAGGCGCGTACTCCCACTGCGATCAATCCGCCAAAAACGAATCCGCCGATGTGCGCCCAGTGGGCAACGCCACTGGATTGCCCGAACACTGACCCATAGAAAACCTCCATCAGGAGCCACAGGGGAAGCAGCCAGTAGGCAGCTGCCTTGAAGCGGTAGAAACGGTAGAGCAGTAGCCAGCCCATCTCAATCTTGACGGTTGGAAACCGCACCAGGAATGCGCCCATCAAACCGGCAATGGCGCCCGAAGCCCCGATCGTGGGCGTAAGACTACCCGCGTTGACCAGGGCATGAACCTGCAATGCGAGCATCCCCGCAATCAAATAAAACGAGGGATAGATCAGCCTGCCCCAGGTGTCCTCAAGAATTCCTCCCGCGAGCCACAGGAACCACATGTTGCCGATCAAGTGGAGCCAACCCCCATGCAGAAAGTTCGCGGTGAGGTAGCTCATCGCCGTCGGATGCGCCGGGACGAAAGCAAACTTGGAGACGATCGAAGTAGAATCCAATTCCGCGTAACGCGCCGAGAGGGAGTCCATTTCCTGTTGCATGGCCTCGGGATGTTCATCCGCCTGCATGCGCATACTTGCATCCCAAGCGTCGTGCACATCCCTATTTTGATTCTGGGCTTCCTTCCACAGACCGGGGTTCTTTGTTTGGACCGTGGTCACGAGATCTTGGGCCTTGCCCTCAATCTTGAGGTCGGGATGCATCGCGGCCAAGAGGAGAATGTGCACCCGGACTTCACCCAGCTCCGGGCCCTCCTTGTCCATCGTCCAATGGGTACCAAGGAAGATCAAGAGGTTAAGGGCAATGAGCCCGATGGTGATGACCGGCCAGCGACGCCCTTGCATGTTTTCGTGACGCAGTGGGATCAGCATACGGCTATTCGCCTCGCAAAGTAGGAACGGACCAGATTCCCTACGGTCTCTTAAGTCTAGAAGGTTCGACCATTAGCTTGACCAATATTTGGAGGGGTTACATGCAATCAGTTACAGCTTACGCTTTGGACATTCAGGAGCGGAGCGATCCGCGGTTTGGAATCACATCGGGAGAGGTCTTGCGTAACTGCACGCGGCAACTGCCGCTGTGTGTTCCCTCGGACGAGACCCTGACGCAGACCAGGTGCCCCTGATAAACGCGGATTACCGCGGCCACGACTGGCTGCGGACCTCGCAGGCGCTCCGGAGGACATCTCGCAACCCCACTCAGTTCATCTGCCACGTAAGAAAAGAAATTGGATTGGTTCGCGCGTCCAACGCAATGGAGAGTAGGAGTCCAATTGGATTCGCCGGCCAGCCCCATGGCAGAACCGAACGTCGTTGACCAGGACTTGTACCGGCAACTCGTGAAGGGGAGCGAGGAGGCGTTCAGCGCTCTTTACGAACGGTATCAGGGACCCATCTTCAGGTTTGCGTGGCACATGAGCGGCAACAGCGCGACGGCGGAAGACGTCACCCAGGAAGTATTCATGCTGCTGATCCGCAATCCAGGGAATTACGATCGCGCGAAGGGGTCCGTGGCTGGATATCTGTTTGGCATCGCACGGAATCTTACGCGGAGGAGGCTGGATCGCACCCGCCTTGACGAACCTCTGGCGGAGGAATGGATGGAAGGAAATGGACTCACGAGCGATACGGACCTGCTGGCGGATCTGGCCAGAGTGGAACTCCTCGAATGCCTGCAGAAAGCTGTGCTGGGTCTGCCGGAACAGTACCGCGAGGTGATCGTCCTCTGTGACCTCGAAGAAATGAGTTATCCCGATGCTGCAGTAGTTCTAGAATGTCCACCGGGAACAATTTCCTCGCGGCTACATCGGGCCAGGTTAATGTTGAAAGCCCGGCTGCAATGCCAAGGATGTGTAAAATGAATCAGTCCGACAACCGATTGTCTGCCGCGCTGCGCCGCTTGCGTGCGATTGCCCCAGGAAGCGCACCACCCGCCCTGGGCGACAAGCTAAAAGGTGAATTCCGGCGCTATCATCTTCGCCGCAGGAGAGACCGAAACGCGCGAATTTTATTGGCCGCCGCCTGTTTGGCCGCATCCGTTGGCGCGTTCCTCATTTTGAGGCCGCGCACGTCGAACATAGCGGCAATCCACGAGCCGATCCAAACAACACTGCCGTCAAACGCAAACGTTTCAGCGGGGCCAACAGAGCCGAAGCCGACGCAACTGAGAACTGTCAGGAACCAGGTTTCAAACCGAACCCGGAAAAGTCCGGCAAGTGCGGCCGATCGCTTTGTGGCGCTGCCGACCTTCGATCCGGCTATCCCGATTGACCATCTGGAGATGGTGCGCGTGGATCTCCCTGGCCGGGCACTTCGGTTGGTTGGATTTCCCGTAAGTGAAGAAGTCGCGGACCGCCGTGTTGTGGCGGATGTCCTGCTTGCACAAGACGGCACTCCCTACGCATTGAGATTAGTACAAAATTCAAGCAATAAGGAGCAGTGACCATGAACAAGATATTCGTAGTGGTGGCAGGAACTTTTCTATTCTGTGCCGGCGCTTTCGCCCAAAACACGCCTCCCAGTGATGCCGGTCCAAACGTGATGTTTTTTCAGTCCGCCGCGATGGGTCCCGTGAACGTCGCCACCGCAGGCGTTGGGGACTTCTTTGTCGAATCGGCAGCCAACGGAAAAGTCATCACGGGCGCTCCGTACACGGCGACAGTGTCGACGGAGATGACTCAGATTTTGGCCGACGGGAATCGCATCAACAATAAGACTACAGCGTCCTTGGCGAGAGACAGCCAGGGTCGCACACGCCGCGAAGAAACTATGGGGATGGTGGGACCCTGGCAAGTAAATGGGCCCAAACTGGTCTTCATCAACGATCCTACTTCGCAAACGAACTATGTTCTCGATTCCGACAAACAAACAGTCGCGGTTCTGAAGCATGCAGGGATCGCGGGGTTCAATGTTGCGGGTGCTGGACCGACTACTTCAGCGAGCGCTTCAGGTGGATTCAAGGTGAAGTATCTGGGGGAGGGGCCTGGCGGGGACCAGCCTGAAGAAACAAAAACAGAGTCACTAGGCACTCAGACTATGGAGGGTGTTGCCGTCGAAGGCAAGCGGGTCACGCGAACGATCCCCGCGGGACAAATTGGAAACACTCAGCCCATCGAAATTACTTCCGAGGTGTGGACTTCGCCGGACCTCCAAGTGACTGTCATGAGCAAACACAGCGACCCCCGCTTCGGCGAAACGACTTATCAACTCACTGGAATCCAGCGCGCCGAACCGGACCATTCGCTGTTCGAGATTCCTCCCGGATACGCAGTCAAGAGTATGCCCGGTCCGATGGGATTCCATGCAGGTCCTGCTGAGGGCGATCCTGTTCCGTTCGGTATCGTCGGAACCATGGGCCCGATTGGAAAGTAAAGCGGCGAGATCGATTTGGGTCCGCCACGCCAGACAATATAGACACAAAGCCTGGAATGTCACTGATCGTGTCTGCGATTCTGGGCTGCGGCGCTGGGCGGTCGCTCTGGGCTGCGATTCATGCGTTCTCAATCTATTACGGGACAATCTGCTTTTATACGCTGCGCCATTGTCCCGAACTCTAGGTAGAGACATCGAGCTATGCTATTCTGATACTTCCACTCGGGCAGTTTTTATCGCACCCGGGTGCCTGCTGTCGGGGCGTAGCGCAGCCTGGCTAGCGCGCCTGGTTCGGGACCAGGAGGCCGGTGGTTCAAATCCACTCGCCCCGACCATTCTTTTCAAACATATACCTAGAACGCCTACTAAAAGCGCCTTGTTGCCATATAATAGGAATTTATGGCGCTTACAAGTATTATAAATTTGACTCGATTGCTGTAATGGGATGAAATGCACAGCGTAGGAGAGTGTATAGACCTATGGACATTATACGCATCTTCGATACCACGCTGAGGGACGGCGAGCAGGCGCCCGGATTTTCCATGTCCGCGCCGGAAAAAATACGCATGGCGCGGCAGCTTGAATCGCTTGGCGTGGACATCATTGAGTCCGGCTTCCCTATCGCTTCACGCGGAGATCTGGAAGGCGTGCGTGCCGTGACGCGCGAAATCCGCAATTGCACCGTGGCGGCGCTGGCACGCGCGCGGCGCGACGATATCGATGTGGCTCTCGACGGCCTTAAAGGTGCGGCGCATCCGCGTCTGCACATGGTCCTCGCGACTTCTGATTTGCACCTGCGGTACAAACTGCGCATCACGCATGAACAGGCGCTCGAAGCAATTTCGACGAACGTTCGTTACGCCCGGGAGCATTGCGCGGAAGTTGAATTCTCCGCAGAAGACGCCAGCCGCAGCGATATCGACTTCCTGTGCAGGGCTGTGAAACGCGCCGTCGACGCGGGAGCAACCACTATCAATCTGCCTGACACAGTTGGCTATGCCCTGCCTGATGAATACGAGGCCATGTTCCGCCGGGTCATCGATTTTCTAGACGGCGCACCTGGAATTATATTAAGCGCGCATGGCCATAATGACCTCGGTCTGGGCGTGGCGAATTCCCTGGCCGCGATTCGCGCCGGCGCACGCCAACTTGAATTGACGATCAATGGAATTGGTGAACGCGCGGGCAATGCGGCGCTCGAGGAAGTCGCTGTCGTGCTGCGCGTGCGGCAGGCCACCCTCGGCGTGACCACGAATCTCCATCTCGACAAACTGTATGCCACGAGCCAACTGCTGTCGGAGATTACCGGCGTCGCTGTAGCGCCCAATAAATCCGTTGTAGGAGCGAACGCGTTCTCCCACGAAGCGGGCATCCATCAGGACGGCATCCTCAAGAATCCCCTCACGTACGAAATTATCTCCCCCGAAGAAGTTGGCGTTCCCAAGCGGCAATTGGTGCTGGGAAAACATTCGGGCCGCAATGCGCTGCGCACGGCGCTAGTCGAAATCGGGTACACACCCACGCCGCAAGAACTCAATGAGTGCTACAAGCGGGTTTCCGCGCTGGCAGATGAATCGAAAAATGTCCAGGCTCGCGATCTACTCGTGATCGCCCGCCAGGTGATACCCACGCGGGGCACGGAAACAGCTGTCGCGGCGGAGTAGACTGCCGGGGAAGTCTGCTTGTTGAGAGCGGTTTATTAAGAGTGATTGCTCGCGAAGGTTACGAAATCTGATGAGCTGTTTGCGTGGCACAACCCGTTTTTTTGCACCTCTATATTATTTGGCTGACTTCGGGTGCATGCGAATGCTGTAATCCTTATCGCAAGGGAGAACACTGTCGACGCGAACGACCTTCACAGTTTCATCTG